>ERZ773203.42-NODE-42-length-70224-cov-10.583449_pt1 | contig 70224 bp, 97 predicted proteins | sample MGYA00580529_ERZ773203 | MGnify/ENA primary metagenome ERZ773203 (study PRJEB29015, sample SAMEA2738176) | human oral metagenome | biome: human oral; feature: human-associated habitat; material: saliva | place: China | collected 2177 ... | reverse complement strand
AGATTTATCTCATTTTCCTGTGTGCGCACGCACACCCACGCTATATAATATATAAACCTATCCTCCGAACACTCTATACTAAGAATATATATATATTCTTAGTATAGAGTGTTCCCCTCCTTTCCTTTTTCTGAAAATTTTTTATTTTTATAGATGTTTGTATGCTGATACATTACTCACCTACGGTTCGTAATGTATCAGGTGAGGCTTGCTGACGCAACCCTCACCCAATCGTATGTTCAGCCCCTTTCAGGAGGTGAGAAAATTCTTAGTTAATTCAGGTAGATTATAGTTTATGAAATTAGAGTTCCAAGAAGATTTAATGAAGTTCTTAGTTCAGGAGAAAGAAGCTAAGAAGTACATTGAAATCTTAGAGCAAGACGTTTTTGATTTAGATAACTACAAGTTTGTTTTTACATTGCTGAAAGGCTTTTATCAGAAGTACAAATCACAACCAAGTAAGGGTAATTTGTTAGAGTATTTCGATAGAGAGCTAAAAGAGGCAAAGTATAAGGGGGAGGATTTATCCAATATCACGACACTTGTAGAAAATACGATTAAGGATATTTACATACCACTAACAGCAAACATTCAGCAGATACGTGAGGTATTGATTGAGGAATACCAGCTGAAGCTGATGAGGAATGTACTCATTGAGAATGCAGCTAAAATGAAGACGGCAAATGCTGATATAGTAAAAGACGTTTTCAAACAGGTTTCTGATATTAAGAAGCTGGGAGAGTACGACATCAATGAGGAAGAAAATCACGGTACGTTTGCTTTGAGAGATTTCGGATTAAGCACAAGAAAGCAGCTTAATCCAAGCCCAACGTATTTAGACGGATTGAATGCTCTTACATCAGTGAGGGGATTTTATGCACCCCAGCTAATTATTTTTATGGGAGGTCCGAAAAGTTTTAAAACAGGTTTCTTGCTTAACCTTGCTTTGAATTACGTGCGTAATGGTAAGAAAGTTTATTACGTGGACTGTGAGAATGGGGAGACAAGGATATTAGACAGGTTCTATCAGTGTATGCTTGAAGCTACGTGGGAGGAATTTAACTCTGGGGAATTAGATGAGCTGCACAAAGAAATGGTTAATCGTTTTTCTGTATTAGGGGGTGATTTTTTGGCAGAATTTTATCCAGCCCATACTAAGAGTGTTCAGGACGTAGAAATACGGCTAAATGAGCTTAAAACAGAGGAAAATTGGCAGCCTGATATAATTTGCTGGGACTACCCTGACCTAATGAAGCCTAATGATTGGAGAATTAAGGAAAAACGGCTACAGATACAGGCGGTCTATTTTGACATCATAAACCTGCATAAGAAGCTAAAAGTTTTTGGTTTGGGGCTTACACAGGTAGGGAGAAATGCCAGCCGAAAATCTAATCGTGATGAGACAGACTTTGCGGAAGACTTTGGTAAGGCAGCTAATGCGCACGCTTCATTCTCATTAGAGAGAGACGAGGACGAAAGAGAGGCTGGTGTAATGAGAATTGTTCCTGTAGTTCAGAGGGACGGTATACCCTCTCACTTTAAGCGTGCTTGCTTTGTCAGAGTAGATGAGGGACGTATGCTGGTGGAAGAAATCACAAAAACAGATTGGGAAAATAAAGTGCGAGAAGTTCGTACAGCTAACGGAAAAGAAACGAAAAAAGGGAAGAAACCTAACAAAAAAGAATTAACAGATGAATAACAAGGGAATTATTGACAAACTGAAAGAGATGGGCTACAAAAAGATAGATAGCCGCAAATTTATTAAAGACTTCACAAAGGCTTTGATTGATACAGTGCAGGAGGGAGAGCAGGTAAATCTGATTGGCTTCGGTAAATTTACTCCTGTACTCTATGAAGAAAAGAAAATGATGGTTGCTGGGGAGCTAACAGTAATAAAAGATTTCCTAAAAGTGAAATTTAGCCAAAGTGATAACATAGCGAGGGAGCACAGGAAAAACCCTGAAAGATACAAGTCTGGGAAGCTAAAATCACTGATGAGCAGAATGAACAAAAAATAATTTTACAAATAAATTTTGTTTATTTTGAAAATTTTTATATCTTTGCAAAAAATTTCAATGTTATGTATTTCATAGACCCGAAGAGAGCATATACATATTTCAGCAGCAAATTTAAGTTAAAGAAGACCACAGTAGGCTGGTGGGCTTTTAAGTGCCCCTTTTGTGGTCAGCTTTCTGATAGTATGAAAATGGCAGTACATTTTCACTACGGAGTAGCTAAATGCTGGGTTTGCGGATACAAGGAAAGCATAGTAGATTTTGTGGCTGATTACGAGGGCTGCAAGATTACAGAGGCAAAAAGAATATTAAGAGAAGCCGAGCCAAGCTCTGTTAATTTAGATATGTTAGACGACATCAAAGTAGCCAATATTTCGGACGTTACATTGCCGTATGGTTATTTTCCAATTTTGGAGGGCGACAACATTTTAGGCGAGAGAGCAAGGAAGTATTTATCAGGCAGAGGATTTAGTTTGAAAGAATTAGACAGGCTTGGTATCGGTTATGTTTATCACGATAGGCAGGATTTAACACCTGATGAAGATTTTTTTGGGTACATTATCATTCCTTTCAAACAGCGTGGCAGGTTGGTATACTACATAGGCAGGGACTTTATAGGTAATTTCCTACGATATAGAAACCCACAAGCAGGTATGTTTGGAATAGGCAAGGGGGACTTGCTTTTCAATCAGGACGCATTAGAGATTTTCGATGAATGTTATTTTACAGAGGGCTGGGCAGATGCTTTAACACTTGGGAGACAAGGAGTGAGTACACAAGGCTGGTCGTTTTCCTCAATTCAGAAAGAAATCATTTTGCGGTCTTCGTGTCAGCGGTTAATCTTTGTACCAGATGCTGGGGCAGATAATGCTGGTGAGAGCTTTTACGAAAAAGCCATAAAGCTGGGTATGGAGTTTTTGGACTACAAGGAAGTTCAGGTTTTAGATTTAAACAGGCTTTCAGGCGGTAAGGACGCAAACGAGCTGGGAAAAGAGGCTGTTATAGGTTTGCGCAAAACTACTCCAATGCTCAATGTAGAAGAGGCGACAAGAATTTTATTATCATACAAACTATGAGCATAAGTATAGAATATTTAATAGTTGGGGCAGTAGTGTTTTCTATGTTAGCTATGTGCGCTAACATAGCAGGGAGAAAACTTGTGAAGATTTCTGTGGAGAACAGTGTGAAAGAGCTTTTCAGCTACAGCAAGTTTTTCTACGTGTATAAGGACGGTAGAATTAGGAAATACAGAACCTCATACGTACAAGTAGAATTTTCATATTTAGGGCTTGTAGTGATTGGGGTTTATGGGTACAATCCAAATTCAGGTAGAGAAGATTATTATGCTGTGGGGCACGGTTACAAGGAGAGAGGTTACATAGTTTCCACAGATGTAAACGAACTAATCGGAAAGCTGCACGATGGTATAGAAGATTTAAGTACGTTCGATAAATAGTAACTTAAAAAACGTTTTTATATGAAAGTTAAATTTAAGAAATTGGATAGTAGCGCAAAGCTACCGTCTTATGCTCACAAGGGGGACGCAGGTCTTGACTTGGAGGTGCGCAATGTGTTAAACATTAGCCCAACCGTTGTTGAATACGGCTTTGGTTTAGCGGTGGAGATACCGAAAGGATTTGTTGGGCTTCTATTCCCACGTTCGTCTGTTTATAAGACAGGAATGGTTCAAACGAACTGTGTGGGAGTGATAGACAGCGGCTATCGTGGTGAAATCAAAGTTAAGTTCTACAAGGGAGAGAATGACGAAACCTTTGAGGTGGGCGACCGAGCTTGTCAGCTTATCATATTGCCTTATCCTAACATCGAGGCAGTGGAGGTTGAGAAATTGTCAGAAATTTCACGAGGTGAGGGTGGCTTTGGCAGCACAGGTAAGTAAAAATCAGTAAAAACCTCTTTACTTACTTTTTTGAAAGGTAAGTAAAGAGGTAAACAATAAAATGATAACTAAGATGAAAAAGTACGAAGAAAAAACAGTAGAAGAACAAATTACAGATTTTGATGAGGTAATCTATTTTTTAGGCGAATGCAGTGAGACTAATTCTTTAGCTGCTATCCTAATGCAAGAGCTTGAAAGTGCGAGAACACTTGTTAAGTGTAGAAAAGCACTTGATGGCTTCCTAAGAGAGTTAGGGATAGATACTGACAAAGAGGAAAACGATGATTAGTAGAGACCCCTCAATTCACGTAAAAGTTTCAGACCTTGCAGAGATACTTTCACAGGTGAATTTAAAGCAGAAGCCTAACAAGCTGGCTAATGAGATTTTGAAGTTAGCGCAGCCATATCAGTTAAGAGGTAGGACTTTTAAACTTCTACAGCTGAAAGCTAATGAGAGGAAGAAGACTGAAAAGAGTTTAAAAGCAAATGCAAATACTCCTAATGGTGTGGTAGAAATGTTTAACAACCTACTAACATCATTTAGGCAGAAACAGACCCCTAATGCGAAGATAAAGGTTATCCGAGCGGACAGCAAGGACTATATACTGCTCAAAGAGGTAGCTATGATGGCATACGAGTTCGTAAAGCATTTTGAGATTGACGATGTTAGGGAGGGGCTTTTAGAGTACATACAGCTGGGGTATAGAATGATGGCACGATATGCTCTCAATAGGTACAAATACTATGATACGAGAATATACGAAGTGTTTAACGACAAGGTAGAGGTTCTCACTGATAAACATAGAGACAAGACAATGGAGTTTTACCACGCTTGGCAGCAGGCTATGTTAGAGTACACAAACTTGGAGCACTTGATATACATTGAGGACGATTATAGCAAGTTTATTCATATCCTGTTAGGGAGAAAGGACGCAGACAAACAAGGGGCAGACTATACAGATTGGGTAGTAGCGCAGTTTGAGGGTTTGAGCTTTCTCAATGTAGTACCTGAATTGAACCAGATGTATGGTGAAAATGCACTAAAGAGATACGAAAAATATTTACATCAGATTTCATACTCTAAGAAATTAGAAGAGGAAGAAGATGGTGATTTATTGAATTACTACAATGAATAATATAGAAGAATTAATAACACAGTTAAAGGCAAAGCACCACTGCATAAAGGATATTAAATTTATAGCCTACTATGATGAGCCAGCATTCGTGCTGCTTGTTAAAATGAGGTGGTATTCTTTTCTCTTAGATAGGAATTTATTTGCGAGCATTCTTTTGTTAGAGATTAGCAAAATGGTGGAAGAGCCTATAAAGTTTGACGTTGTATTTGTATGAAACTAATCGTAGGAAATATAAGCACAAAGGCAGTGATAGGTGGTTCAGACCATTTGTCAGGTGTAGACGTAATGGCAGAGCTCCGCAAATATTTGCGAGTTCGTGTTAAAGGTTACCAATATTCCAAACAGTGGAAGAGTAGGCATTGGGACGGATACAAGAATTTCATTACAACTAAGGGAGATTTTGCAACAGGGTTTCTACCTATGGTAGCCAAGTTTGCAGACGATTTAGGTATTCAGGTTGAAGTGGAGGACCAGCGAACTAACATACCACGATTAAACGAAAACATTACCGAAGAGATAGGGGTAATTGACGGACAGTTATGGGTAGGCAGGGACTATCAGGTTGAAGCACTTAAATCAATTAACAACTACATCACAGTAGGGGGACAGGAGCTATATTTTCCAAGAGGTATTTTAGATTGCGCCACCAATGCAGGTAAAAACAGTATAGCGGCTTTGCTGATTAACAACCTACCAAAAGACAAGGTAATTGTGTTTATGGTGAGTAGTTCAGTTATTTACGACCAAGCGGTAGAGTTCTTTCAGCAAGTGTTAGGGAAAGAAAAGCTGGGACAGGTTTGCTCAAAATATACAGACCTACAGCGTGTGAATGTTTGTATGTCTAAGACCTTATACAACCGAGCCAATAACAGTATACAAATGGAACGGTGGTTACAAGGGGTGGACTGCCTAATTGTGGACGAAAGTGATGAAGCTGGTCAGGAACAATACTCAAAGCTGCTCACTAAGATACACGCACCAATGAGGGTATTTGTTTCAGGTACTCCGTTGGACGGTGATGTAGTTACTGCTATGGTTCAGATAGGACTAAGCGGCAGGGTTCTTTATAAGGTTTCTAACAAGGAATTAATCGACAAGGGTGTGTCGCAGCTACCGAACATAAAGATTATTAATTCAGATATAAAAGAGGTTCAGAACCCATTTATAACATACGACATAGAATTGGATATGTATGTACACAGCTCACGGAAGAGGTGTAAGAAGATAGCAGAGATTGTGGAGAAACACAAGGGAGAGCCTATACTGATTACTTTCATACACAAACAGCACGGAGAATTTATGTACAACTACTTGAAAGAATATTTTGAGGGCGAGGGGTTGAATATAGCTATAGCGCACGGAACAACTTCTGATAGAGACCAAGTGCTTCGTGATTACAAGAAAGGGAAGATAGACGTGTTGCTGGCTTCTATGATTATGAAGAGGGGTGCAAATATTCCTGTAATTCGTGTGGGCATATTAGCTCACGCAGGTAAATCAAAAACAACCACGAAACAAATTATAGGACGTCTCATAAGGCACGATGGCGAAAACAAAGATGTAATGGTTTATGAATTTTGGGACGGACCGTCCAAGTACTTAGAGAAGCATTCCAAAGAGCGCATAAAAGTTTATCAAAGTGAGGGCTTTAACGTGGAGTACTTGTATCCGAATAAAAAAGGTAAACCACTACCACAAGAAAAATAAAAACTAATTTAGGTAAGAAAAATTTGGTAATTTTAAAAATTTTTCTTACCTTTGCACTTATAAACTACCTACATTATGAATTTCAGAAATACAGAAGAGATTAGAAAACTGCGCAGTGAGTATAATCAGATGTTGTTAAGGGTGGTTAAATATATGAACCTTATTGATAAGCTAACAGAGGCGAAAGCCGAGCTTCAAAAGAAGATGAGGGCATTAGATTTAGAGATAGCAATTAAAGCTGGTGTTATAAATGATGAAAAGAACAACGCATAAAGAAAAAAAGTACGAATTGGACTTGACAGTCCCTATAGATTTGAGCACTATGGAAATTAAAGATGATGACTGCTTTGGCAAAGCGTGGGACACTGCGAGCAATGATTGTGCGAGGTGTGCCGACAGAGACGTGTGCGCAATACTCTTTAAAGCTCTTGTAGATAAGAGGGCTAAACAGGTAGAGGAGAAGATAGGCACTAAATTTTTAGATGAGGCAGATTTTGATAACCTAAACACTAAGAATTTGAAAAAATTCATTAAGTCAGGAAAGACAACTGCAAAGGACTTGTTAGAAGAGGGTATGCGGTTATCAAACTGCGATGACGTTATGGCAGTTAAGGAGCATATAAAGAATTGGGTAAAAGAGAATAGTTTCGTTTCAATCAAAGGAGGTATAGTATGGATTTCGGAGTAAGTGATATAGTTTTAGGACAGGGCTCAAAAGCTCCGAAAATGGTTATCATAGGGGATATGCCTAACAAGTTTAACAGCAATGGTAATTCTGTGTTAGGTGATAGCAATTTACTCTATGAGGTACTGTATGACGTGATAGGCATTAAAGAAGACGACTTATACTTCACTTATGCGATAAAGCGTATGCTTCCTAATGGCAAGAAGCCAACGAAAAAGCAGATTGAGGAGTATTCTTATTACCTTAGTGAGGAGTTAAGAGAGTTACAGCCTGAATGTGTTTTATGCTTGGGAGAGCTCTCAATGAATATTGTTTGTGGGACCAAGAAGCTGGGGGCTTTCAAAGGCAAACAGCAACCTATAACTTTGTTTGAGAATGCTGGTACAGCCTTTGCCACTTATTCACCCTATTACGTGGACAATAATATGGAAGCGTTAGAAAGCTGGGCAAAGGATATTAGCAAGGCTTGGGATTTTGCTAACGGTACAGTGCAGTCTGTTTCAGCGACAAAAGTGGTTTATTGTGATACATTCGAGAAGATAGTACAGCTGGCAAAATACGTGCAGCAAACAGGTACAGCGAGCTTCGACTTTGAGACCAAAAAGATAGATGATAAGTTAGGGACTTTCGAGGAGGGTTTTTATGCTACTACTTTGTCCATAACCTTTCAGGTAGGTTCAGCGTGGGTAATACCCTTGCAGCACTTTGAGAGCCCTTTTACAGAAGACGAGGTAACCGAAATAATGGGCTTCCTTAAAAAGGCAATTTTTGAGAACCCAAAGGTGAGAAAGATAGGGCATAATCTAAATTTTGATTTCCACGTTTTACGTACGTATGGTATAGAGAAACTTCGTGGGCGCATAGATGATACAATGCTAATGCAGCACCTACACGATGAGACCGAGAAGCGAGGGCTAAAAGAGCTAACAAGTATCTACTTTCAGGAGTTTGCTGGCTATGAAAACGAGTTGGACGGAATGGATTGGACTAAGATACCAATACGAACCCTGATACAGTACAACGGTACGGATACCGACCTAACTTTGAGGCTTTGCATACTTTTAGAAAGTTATCTGTTAGAAGATGAGCCAAGCTATATCATTTACAGAAACCTAACAATGGCAGTATTCAGACCTCTATGGGAAGCCGAGAAGATGGGTATGCTGATTAATCGTGATTTCCTTTCACAAGCTGTTAAGGACGTGGACGGTTATATTGAGCAGCAAGTAAAAGTGCTTCGAGACAATAAAATTGTGAAGAGGTATGAGCTGGCAATGGAAAGAAAGAAGACGGAGGCAGCCATATCAGAGCTTCAGAATAAATTAGTAGAGTGGAGAAATACTCACAATGCTGGGACCAAGACCGAGCAAACAATGGTGCAAAAACTTGCTGATTTAAAGAGTGGTAAAGTAGCTGCGTACGAGGGTGTTTCTTTTGGAAGTCCTAAACAAATGCAGGATTTGTTATACTTCAGTCCTGACGGATTTAAATTTAAATCATTAGATACAGGTACAGGAAAAGACGTGCTGGCAGAGTTAGAGAGCCAAGATAAAACAGGCTTTATTAAGGAGCTTTTGAAACTTCGCTCAATGGAAAAAATGCAAGGTACGTACTTGAAAGGTATTCTACAGAGGTTGGATAGAAACGATAGGATACATACATCGTTTAAACTTGCTGGGACCGCCAGCGGTCGTATTAGCTCCGCAAACCCTAACTTGCAGAATATGCCAAACTCTTACAAGTTGGACGATGATATGAGCAGGGATATAGTGAAAAAGGTTAAGAAATCATTTATACCACCAAAGGGACATTCACTTATCCAAGTCGATTTTTCGCAAGCAGAAATTCGTATTATAGCTTCATTTGCTAAGGAGGAAAATATGATTGCTGTATATGCTGGGGACGGTGATATACATACGAAAACAGCGGCTTCAGTAATGCACCTAACAGTGGAGCAATTCAAAGAGTTGGAGAAAGACGTACAGAAGCTAAAACGTTTCCAAGCAAAGGCGGTAAACTTTGGTTTCCTTTATGGTATGAGCGCAGAGGGTTTCCAAGACTATGCGAAAACAGGTTACAAGGTTATTTATACAGATGAGGAAGCAGTACATACACGTAATGCCTTTTTTGATACGTATCCAGCTCTTTTAGATTATCACGAGTTATACAAAGAGAAAGGACGTAAATATGGCTGGGTTCGTACTTTGTTTGGTAGGAGACGTAGGCTGTTAGACATCAATTCGTCTGACGGATACAAGCGAGGTGCAGACGAGCGAGTAGCGGTAAACTCTCCCATTCAGGGGTCAGCAGGTGAATTTACTTTGTTTGCTATAGCTTTGCTTTATTTGCGATTGCCTAAGAGGTGGAAGATAGTTAATACCATACACGACAGTATTATGCTTTATTCGCCTACAGAGGAAGTTAAAGAGGCGGCAGAGTTTGTTCAATACACTATGAGCAACCTACCGACCAAGCAGTATTTTGGTAAGGAATTGTATAAGGTACAGATGAAAGCAGATGCGGAGGCTTCTACAGAGAGTTGGGCTGATTTACAGGAGCTGTAAAATTTTTTAAAAATTTTCTGCAAAAAATTTGTTACTTTCAAAAATTTGCTATATCTTTGCGCTGTCAATTTAAACAAGTATATTCGTTATGATGACACAGTTAGAATTTATTATTAATTTAAAATTTTTGTAATTATGGCATTAGACATTAAGAAATTAAGAGAAATGCAGAAGCAGATTAACAATAAGGCAGGTCAGGGAGACGGCATATTGTTTTTCTCAAACAAGCTAACAGATGAGGGTATGGATATACGCCTCTTGCCACCGAAAGAAAATATGAATGGTGTGTATTTTCTTGAACAAACAGGTTGGTGGGTAAATGGAAAATTCTATCCTATAGACCCAGACAACGATGTGATTGAGGAAGAAATTGAGGAAGCTAAGGCTTCTAAGAAGAGAGACTTAATTGCTCTTGTAGAGAAGAAAAATAACGGTATGCCTGTTTTGAAAAAGGAAACACGTTATTTGCTTCCTATCCTTGTACTGAAAGCTGTATACAACGATGATGAAGAGCTTGTATCAGTTAAGGTAGAGGAAACGAGAGTGTTAGTAGCTAAGGCTACAGTACTAATGGAAATAAACAAAATTGTTACTTCCAAACAGTATCAGAACGGAACAAAGGACGGAATTGCTGACCGAGTTAAGGGTTGGAACATTACTCTAACAAAAGAGGGTAAAGGTTTAGACACTAAATACCACGCAATTGGTTGGACAGAGCGCACCGAGATTGATGAAAAATGGTATGAGGACAAAAACGTTCCTGACCTCATTAAGATTGATAGTGATATGCGCAAGTCAGAGGAAGTTACGATTTCAGTTATACGAAACTATCTATATGGAGAACCTTTGTTAGAAGAGGGGGAAGATAACGAGGAAGAGGAAGAAACTCCAAAGCCTAAGAAATCAAAATCACCTGTGAAGTCTGTTCCTGCTAAGAAGCACCACAAAGAGGAGGAAGACGATGATGAAGAGTGGGAAGATGAGGAGGAAGAAGCACCTAAGAAAAAGGTGAAAAAACCTGCTCCACCTGTGAAAAAGAAATCAGTTCTTTCAGATATGGAAGACGAGGACGAAGAAGATGAAGAAGACGATGAGCCAGCTCCAGCACCTAAGAAGCAGGCAGCTAAATCAGCGAGCGCACCTAAGAAACGCTCTTTGTTAGACGATGCGCTTTCAGATATGGAAGATATGGACTAATAGGTAGGCAATGAGCAAAGCCATAAATAGAAGTGAATTTTCTGAAATTGGAGTTTTAGAAAAAACCGAAGATGGTGGTTTGAGTATAAAGCTCCGTTTCGGAAAAGTCTTAAAGAGAGTGCTTGAAAAATTGATAGGTAAAGACCTTGAAGTTAATTTCAGTTTGCTTAAATATAGACGAACAGCAGCACAGAATAGATGGCTTTGGGGTGTAGCATACGTAACAGTAATGGCTTGGCATAAAGAGACACAAGGTTACTCAATAGATAAAAATACAGTACACGCTTATACATTACAAGAAGTTTTAGGTTATAAAATTGTACCCAAAGAGCTTTTAGGTAAGGAGGTATTAGTTGTAGAGAAAGAGAGAACCTCTACATTGAGTACTAAAGAATTTTCTGAAATGGTTGAAAAACTTGTGGCATATTGGGCAGAGCGTGGCTGCTATATTCCTTTGCCGAGAGAGAATAATTTTCTAAGTGATTTTGTAAAAGATGAGTAAAGCGATAGTATTTAGTGATTGGCATATTCACGACTATAAGAATTTTTCTAACAACGTGAATAGGTTGCAAAATTGCTTGAATGTGTTAGGAGACTTGGGGCAGTTCTGTGATGAGTACGATATAAAAATCATACTGTTTGCAGGCGACATTTTTGATAGCCACAAGGCACTTCTTACAAACGTGGTGAATGAGACTGCTAAGGCTTTCACAGCTTTTTTCACTGAAAGACCTGATGTAAAGTTTTATGCTATCACAGGTAACCACGACCAGAGTACAAAGAACCTTATTGAGAAACCAGCTGTATCAGCTTTGGAGCATTTAGCTACTTTCTTTCCTGACAACTTTATACTGATAGACGATAAAATTGTAGAGGTGGAAAAAGATGTGTGGGTAGCTGGTGTTCCTTACTATGAATTTCCTGAACATTTCCAGCAGCGAGTAAATGAGATTACAAAGAAAGCAGTTAAGACAGGAGGCTTCAGGTATTTAATGATACACCAAACACCAGCAGGCATAGGTAATAAAATGATACCTACAGATTGCGACCCTAATGATGAAGTGTTTGGAGCATACAACAAGGTATTTTGTGGGCACATTCATAAGAGACAGCAGCTAACAGAAAATTTTCATATTGTAGGTAGCCCTATTCATAGAGATATGGGGGACGTAGGGGAGCAAAAGGGTTTCTATGTTATTAACTTGCAGAAGCCTGAAAAAATGAAATTTATTTATTTAAAGGGCTACCCTGAATTTACTGAAAAATATGAAGATGAGGTTACAGAGGAGGACCGAAACGATACAAATAGCTTCTTGGTAACAAAGGTAAGGTTAGATACATTACCATTTATCAAAGAGGCAAAGGTAGAGGAGTTTTCCAATGATTTAGAAGCTACCGAGCTGATAACAAACTTTTGGCAGGAGGTAGACGGAAACGATAAAGAGCTACTAAAAGTAGGATTATCATTCATAAAAAAATAATACCAATGAAGAAAGAAAGTAAATTTAAGTTTGTGGTAAAGTTGGAACTAATAGATAGCTCCGAGCCACGAAAAATGCGTTTTGCAAATTTAGTCTTTGAGGCTGAAAATTATACAGACGCAGAGAAGAAAGGCTATGAATACTATGAACAGGAGTTTCAGCCTCTTTATGATGTAGTAAGAGTAGCTAAGATAACACAGATTAAATTTAATCACGTGTTAGACACAGTAACAGAGGAACAACTAAATTCTGATGAATTACCTGAACCTAAACTTTTCCTCATTAAAACAGGACTAAAGTATCAGGCTGGTGATATGAAACCCTTTGCAGTTGTATCCCTTGTGAGAGGCTTCGGATTAGAAGAGGTTTGCGAGGACACCAAGAAATTTGTTGTTTCAGAGTACAAAGTACTTGAAGAAGATTGCTGGGTGGTTAAAGCAGAAGAGACAGAGTTTTTCTCAAAGTCTGAAATAATGCAAGAAGCCGTGATACTTAACAAGTAAAAGGAATTACAGAGGTATTTTTTAATTTGGTTGGTAATGTAGGGGGCGGAAGTCTTCTTATTCTGGGTTTATGAAATAACCGCTCCCTACTTACATTTTAGAATGATATGAAAAAGAAAGTATTTTACAAAAGTATAATGATTGAGGGGTTTCAGTCCTTTGGGAAAAGGGTGGTGTTTAATCTTAACCGCAACGGACTAAACCTAATAAAGGGACAGAATGGGGTTGGCAAGAGTACTATATTCAATGCTATACTGTGGTGCGAATATGGTGGCAACTTAAAGAAGTCCATCGAAACTTGGAAAGAAAGAAGACCTGCTGACTATAAAGGGACACGAGTTGTAGTAGAGCGCACAGACGGTAAGTTCGATTATAGGATAGTGAGGCATTTAAAATATAAAGGCACAACCTTTGGGCTTGTGGGCGGTGATAAGCTAATGATTTATAAGAAGTCAGTAGACGAGCCTAAATTTACAGCCGAACACTTGCTTGGAGACGGTTTGCATAAGTCTGATATGCAACTGCTGATAAATGAGCAGATAGGTATGGACGAGCAAACATTCCTTAATTCAATAATGTTTGGGCAGAGGGTGAAGAGTTTGATTGAAGCCCCTAATGCTGATAAACGAAAACTTTTTGAGGAGCTGTTTAACTTAGATTTCGTAGAGGAGGCGAAAGAGATTGCTAAAGAGAAGTACAGCGCACTTCAGGAAAAAATTCAGGCTTTAACCTACAAACTTGAAGGAGCGAAACGAGAGCTGTTTAATGCGCAAGAGAATTTGAAGAGGGAGATAGAGTTTGAGAAAGAGTGGCAGGACCAACACGAACAAATTCTACAGAAGCTAAACAGCGATATTCAGAGCACCAAAGAAGAGTTTAACAGCACCAATGCTGATTTAGATAGGTTGGAGAAAGAGAGCAAGAAGTACGACTTATCCGAGCTTGAAGCCTTTAAAGAGGAGGTAAGAAATTTAGAGCAAGATTGGAGAGTTAAAAATGGTGAGCTTGCAGACGTGAAAGTATCTATAGGAAAGTCAGAGCGTGAGATACGTATAGCGCAGGATAAGTTAGAGCAGTACCATAAAGATTACGACCATATAGAGACTAATTGCCCATACTGCAACTCCGAGCTATCAAAGGATAAGGTAGAGGAGGCAAAGAGGGCTATAGATAACAAAGCGGATAAAGAGAAACAAGTAATTGAAAAACTTGGTGAGCTAAAACAGGAGAAAGAGGAACAATATGCTTCCTTAGACAAGGAGCTGAAAGAGCTTGAATTAGTAGTTAATAAGAAGAGAGCAGAACTTTCAGAGCTGCAAAACAACTCACAAAGAGGGGTAGAGATAGCTGTCGAAATTCGCTCACTAAAAAAGCAGTCAGAGGCTTTAAAACAGCGTATTGAAAAGCTGACTATAGATTATACCACAGAGAGCAAAAAAGAGGGTAAAAAGGCTGATAGAGATAAGTACAATAAGATTATTGCAGACTGTGAAGCTCTTTTAAAAAATGGTGATACAGATTTACAGAACTTACAGCAAGAGGCTGACCGAGTAGATTGGTGGGTGAAAAAAGGCTTTGGTTCAGGTGGTTTAAAATCATTTGTATTTAATGCAATGCTGAACCAGATGAATATATATGCGCAGAGATATGCGAGCCGTTTAGGTTTCAGGGTAGAATTTTCTGTGGATATGAGCAAAGCAAGTAAACCTTTCCAGACCCTAATTTATGACGGAGAGTTCGTGAGAGATTATGAAGACCTTTCAGGAGGTCAGAAACAAAGAGTAGATGTTTGTGTGGCTTTCGCAATGCACGACCTGATTTCTCATAAGTCAGATATAAACATCTTAGTAATGGACGAGACCACAGAGGGCTTGGACAACAAAGGTATTGAAAGTTTCTTTGATTTAGTGAGACAAAAAGCAGAGAGCCATTCAGTATACTTGGTTACACACTCTGACATCATTGATAGCCTAAATTGCAAATCTATATTGTTAGGATTAGACGAAGACGGTAACACTGAAATAATAGCATAGTATGGAGGCAATTGTTTTATGTTTATAATGTTTATTTTACTTAGTGATAATGGCAAGAGAAAGGAAAAGTAGGACTATAGAAACCGACATCTTTGGGCTTCCTGTTTCACAGGATAAAAAGATTAACTCAAAGAGAAAGGGCGACTTAAACGAGCGCACAGTAGCTAAATGGTTAGAAGAGTGGACAGGTGTTAAATTCACACGAGTACCGAGAAGTGGAGGTTTGCGCTGGCAATCGACAGCTAATGTTTGTGGTGATTTAGTATGCGAGGATAGTTCTTTTGATTTTCCTTTCACGATTGAGACAAAGCATTTAGCGGATATAAAGCTGGGTGGTGTGTTACGAAAGAACTCTAAGGTATTTACAGTATATGAGCAATGCAAATCAGATTGTGCGAGAAGCGGTAGACTTCCAATGCTCATATTAAGGAAAAACGGAATGCAGCAGGGTCAGTGGATAGTTTTCTTTGAATATTGGGTGGCAAATATATTAATAGACAATAATTTATTTGTTTATTCTATAGGGACAGCACCTAATGGGGTAAGGTTAGTAGGTTTTTATTCTCACGTACTGAAAGATATAATGAATTTTGGTAGGTTTAAGGAATTAATTACCTTTGCAGAAACTAAAAGAAAAGAACAATATGGGACTAAGTAGAATTGTTATCTTAGATAACGGACACGGTGGTTTGATAGGTGGCATCTATCAAACGAACGGAAAGCGTTCTCCTAATTGGGAGAATGGTGTATTGTACGAGGGAGTATTTAACCGTTGGATTGTGAATAAGGTTTGCAAACGATTAGATATGCTGAATATACCTTATTACAAGTTAGTACCCGAAAATGAAGACATTTCGTTGGCAGAGCGTGTTAGGAGGGTGAACTCAATTGCGAAGAAGAACCCGAATGTGTGGTTATTATCACAGCACGCAAACGCAGGGGGAGGCACAGGTTTCGAGGCTTTCACAACTAAGGGAAAAACACTCTCTGACATTTTGGCAGATAAGCTGATTGAAGAGATAGAAAAAACTTTCAGCAACCTGAAGATGAGGTATGACTTATCGGACGGAGATAAGGATAAGGAAGCGGATTTCTACATCATCAAAAATGTAGTATGTCCAGCGGTATTAGTGGAAAGCCTGTTTATGGACAACAAGGACGATTATAGGCTTCTGTGGGACGGAGACTTTCAGAATGCGCTTGCTGATTGCTACGTTAGGGTAATAAAACGTATATACGATGGGGACTATTAAAAGCAAGGTAGGCACTTACTTTTTGTATTTGGGAGTGTTTGTCTTTTTCCTTTCACTGTTTTCAGAGTGGTACAACCAGAAAGACTATAACACGGACTTAGAGAAGCAGAAAGAGTACTTGGAGAAATTGATATTGGAGAACAAGTATAGCATACGTTCTCACGACAGCTTGATTAGTGCCTTAGAGCTGAAGTATGGGGACAGAAGAGAGAGTGTAGAAATTGTAAATAGGCGATACAAACAACTAAGAGATGAACAAAATTATATTAATACTTTGCCTCTTGATAGCACAGTACGCAACCTGTCAAAATGGCTATCCGAAAAGGGTTCAGATTGAGGGGGAAGAGCTGGTGTTATTCACACCGCAGCAGGCAAGGCAGTTAGATGGTTTCAGATTAAAATTAAAACACAGCACAGAGCTTGTAAAAGAGTTACAGGCGAGGATTAACGATTGCGACAATTTATTGGAGCAAAAGAATATTCTGATAAAGAAGCACAAGAGCCAGCTGGGTAACTATGAGGCTTTATCAGAAACAAATACGCTTCTAATAGCAGAGAAGCAGAGAGAGATTAGCGACCTAAATAAACGTTTGCGGTGGAGTAAGATAACGACAAGGATACTTGGTGTAGGTTTAGGTGTTAGCTTGGTAACAGTAGGTATATTAGTAATTAAATAAAGAAAGGGAATAAAATGGCAGACATTAGCACAGAAGTAGTAGCAAGAGATTATTCAGACAAATTGGTTTCATTACCTGATTTTTGCCAAATGCAGGGTAATATAACAATGCAGGCACTGTATTATGCGATTGAAAAAAATTTGGTAGATTATGCTTTGATAGGCAAGAGTAAAGTTATTGTTTTAACTGAAAAAACTTTGGCTTATACTCCAAACAAGTCTCCCAAGCGCAACAAGTCCATAATGCAGGCTTAGTATTTAGAATAATTCTAAATTACAAAATTTATTGAAAAAAGTTTGCAAAAAATTTGGTAGTTATAAAAATTTGTCTTATCTTTGCGGTGTAAATTAATAACAAAAACAAAATTATTATGTTAGTAACAAATTTAGCACGCTTTGGCGGAAGAGAGTTGGCATTAGCCAGCAAATTATTAGATGCAATTTCTAATGGGTTTCCTGAAGATTTTGATTGCGACTTTGATACCGCAGAGGTAAAGATAGCTTTTAACCTTTACAGTGGGGACGTATTTCTAATCAATAGATTAAATTAGGTATGTGTAGAGGTAGATGGTGAATTAGTCTCTTATTATAATTCTCCTTATAGTGAGGGTATTGAGGGTACTTTTGAAGACTTGCTTCAATCATACAAAGAAATGTGTCCTAAAGACCAAGAATGGTTTAGAGAGTTAGCAGAGGACTATTATAAGGAATACGTGCTTCCTGTTATGAGCCAAGACGGTGTATGGATAGAAGAGGGTACAGTGGGTTGCTACTACCTAACAGAGGGAGAAACAAACTATGAAGAGTATGAATGGAACTACGAAAGCAGTGCTGATATTCCTAAATTGTTTGCCAAAGAAGAGAATGTTATCAGAGAATTAATAGCTATCCACTCCGAAAAGTTTGAAAAGGCTGGGGTGAGTATTGTTTATAATGATAAAACAGAGGTTTGGACTATAAATGATAAACAAGCCAGCAGAGAGGACGTACTTGTGAAGATAGCTGAAATAGTTTCACCTACTAATGAGCAAGAGTAGGTAAAAAGACAGTGGGGGTTTTTGCTCGGTTCAATTTATACAATTCCATAAAATTTTAAAGTTAATGCACCCCCCACTGTTATTTTATCCCAGACTGATTGGGAGTTAATTAAGCAGTCGCTCGGAAACAGGGGTAGTAAAGTCTGAATGAAATTTGGTGTTATTTTTACTCTTTTTGCACGACCCGTAAGGTGAAAAAGAGCGTCTTTCCAATCCGATAATATAGGGGGTCTTTCCTGACAATTCCTTAATAGTTCAGGGGAGGGTAGTAGGAGGCTGGTAGCCTCGCATAAATAAGTAGTTGTTTATGCGCTTTATTTAGAAGCTACGTGCTTGGATAAAGTCTTGGGTTCAATTCCCAGCTATCTACTGTGTAAACATTTTTTGTACATAATCAATTTTATTTTTGTTAAAACGCTCTTGTAGCTGGAGGGTAGAGCAAGTGCTTTCCTAACTTGGGATAAGTCAGGAACTTGGTGCAAGTCCAAGCTATCCACTACGTATAAACTCATATATTTTTAAATTTTATTTTTCTCACAATTTAAACACAGGTGGTAAGAACCGAACAGTATTATCACCTAAATTGAATAATAGGATAAATATATTAATTGAATGTTCTAACTTAAAGAGGCTGTATTTTTGATTGGTTCGGCAAGGTGTTATTACAGCTTCTTTATTTTAATCTAAATACAAGTATTAAAATGAAAACCAACAAGAAATTAACCCCAAAGAGGCAGGCACAGCTATCGCATAAAATTATAGTGCTTTGCGACCTAATGATTGATACACTTGATGAATTAGAAGTTACTTCTAAAATGGGGGTAGAGATGAAAGTACTTGCAGAAAGAATGTTGGATAACTGTGTAAAGCTAACGAATGACGCATTTGCCATACAGTCTATAAGAAGTAGTACATATATACAGGAGCTTTCTAACAAGGTAGATACGGTTATCCGTAGAAGTTACGAGCATATTTTTTAGTATGGATATAATAGTGGTTAAGACTGATGCAGCTTGCGACAATAACAGTATATTCAGGTTTATGGGTTTAGGGGTTGCGGTGTTTATCAATGGTGAGTACAGAGAGGATTGGAGCATATCCGAAATGTATGGAACGAACGGTACTAATAACATAGCTGAATGGGCTGGTTTAGAGCTCGGATTACATCAGTGCAAAAAACTGATAGAAACGTACAAAAATTGCAGGATTTCTGTTTATATGGACAGTATGTTAGTTATTAATCAGATGAAAGGAATTTGGAGGCTAAAACAGGAGCATTTGAAAGATTTGCACGACAGTTGTAAAAAGCTGCTCATAGAGATACAGGATAGCATTGTAAGGTTAGAGTGGATACCTCGTGAGGAAAACAGAGAGGCAGACCACCTCAGCAAAAAGGCAATTATAGATTACGTAAATACATTAGAGTAATGAAAGAAAATATAGCTTATTGGTTTCATAGGGGCGCAACTACCATCGTAACGGTGTGGTGCTTTTACCGTGCAGTTTTTGAGCTTGGTAGGTCAGGCTGGTGGTGGTTGCTTGCAGTATTTATTTTAATTTTATCATCAAAGCAGGGGCTAAAGTAGTTAGCCCCTTTTATTTAGAATTATTCTAAATTTAAAAATAAATCAAAAATAATTAGTAAAAAATTTGGTACTTTTAAAAATTTGCCTTATCTTTGCACCATAAAATAAAACAAATAACAAAAATAAAATACGATGAAAACACAGGTATTTAAAAGCAAAGAAGAGTGCTTAGAGCATTACTTAAAGCTACAAGGCAAAACACTAAATTTTACAGAAGATGAGGTAAAAGATTTCTTAAACACAACTGTTAGGACAAAAGAAGAGATTGAAGCTGGGCTTCCTACTTATGCTATAATAAGTAGAGCAGCTACTTGGTTTGCTTGTTCAGAGGTTTATGCAGAGGTGTACTTTCCTGAATTGGAGGAAAAGAATGTAAGTAGTATATACGTTCTTACATTTAAAGAACAGAAAGATGGTACATATAATGGTGATGTCCCAGATTTTTTAGAATAGTAAATTAATTTAAACACTGAATAAAATGATACACAGTACGAAAAAAGACGTGATTGAGGCATTAGAGCGTAACGATATACAGTATGCTTTAAAGATAATGCGAGACAGTTTGCAGGAGTACGATATAACTTCTGTTTGTGTAGATGATTTAAGGTCTATGCAGTATATAGGAACTCCGACAGAGCAGGAGATGGAGTGGATAGCCAATGATATGGCAGAGGCTTATACAGGTAGCGATTGCTTTTGGACAGATTTGAGTATCATAGCTGACAATTATGATATAATGAAAGCTGAAACTTTATCTAAGAAAATGGATATAGCTCTTTCAGCTTTGGAGGATAATCCCGAACTTCTTAATGATACCCAAAAGGAGGATGTAAAGAGGTTGCACGAGGTATTTGATGGTTGCTACGGATTGGTGGAAAATTTATTGCAGCTACCTACAGAGGAAATGAGGGTACTCATAGGCAATATGCGTACACTGCTTGCTGGTAAGAGAGATTTTCTGTATGACGGTGTGAACATCTTTTTTGAGGACGAGTTCGATACCCATAACAGCTCTCTGTATGAATTGTGTAAGTTAGTCGAAAACTATAGTGGGGTATATTAGTATGGAAAGTCTATATGTTAAACTTGGAGAGGTGAGGGCAGAGATGTCCAACCTCTCCACTAATAAAAGATTTGTAGGCAGCCCTACGGTTAGCAATCTAACCGAACAGCAGTTTAATGCCTACAGCCGTTTGCAACAGTTTGTAGAAGACCCGAATGAGCATTTTATGCTTTTACAGGGGTATGCAGGTACAGGTAAAACCTATACCCTAACAATGTTTGTAGAGTGGTTTTTATTCACGAGGAAGCAGAGGGTTGCAATGACTGCCCCAACCAATAAAGCTGTTAAGGTTATGCAGCGTATGGCAGAGTATTCTGATGCTCGTTTAGATTACTGTACTTTACATAGCTTGCTGGGACTAACGGAGCAGATAGACGGATATGGCAGGCAGTTATTTGTGCAGAATAGCCGTGAGAGCTGTAGAGCTGGTGAGTACAAGTTAATCGTGATAGATGAAGCGAGTATGATTGCTGATGAGCTTTTGATAGGTAGTAATCTAACTGCTGGTCTGTTTGAATATGCAGAGCAACACGGCTTCAAAATTCTATTTGTGGGCGACCCTATGCAAGTACCACCTGTGAACAAGACCGATTGTATTCCTATGAGCGAGGATATGAGGGAGGAGATAGGCATAGGCTTTGTAGAGCTTACAGAGGTCGTACGGCAGGGTAAGGATAACCCTATTATAAAACGTACGATTGAGGTTCGGAATAATATTGACAAAAAAGAGGTTATAACAGACCGCAGCGATGAGTACAATCCTGAAACGCTGAAAGGTGTATATTTTTTAGATTATGAAAAAAAGAAAGAGTTTATTTATCTGCTTAATCATTTGTACAATAGTGATAGCTTTAAAGAAAATGCAGATTTTGTAAAGGTGTTAGCTTGGCGCAATGCTACTGTAAATAATATGAATGCACGCATTCGTAAGATGATTTACGGAAAGGATATACCAAAGATTTGTATAGGGGAAAAGCTGGTAGTAAATCAGCCTATATTAGACGAATATTCGGAGATTGTTTTATACACTACGAATGACGAATTAACGGTAGAGAGCTACTCCATTCAGAAGAGTTCGTACAAGGGTGTAGAGCTGAACTATTACAGCGTGGTTGTTAGAAATCCGTACAAGTCTGGTACTAATACCATTCGTATTATACACGAAAGCAGTCAGGAGGATTTCGATACACTTCTTTCATACTTCAAAGAACAGGCATTAGCAGAGAAAAAAGGAAGCTGGGAGGCTGCAAGCAAGTGGAGGGATTACTTCAATATGGTGAGGTGCTTTGCAGACGTGAATTATAATTACTGCATAACCGTCCATAAGGCGCAGGGAAGTACGTTTGTAAATGCGTTCGTGCTTGAAGAAGATATAAGTGCTAACAGAAAAACACTTGAACGCAACCGCATAAAGTACACAGCTTTCACACGACCGTCAGAGCGGTTGTTTATCGTAACGTAAGTGTTTAAGTTAAATTTTTTAATATTTCATTTTATTACTACGTAGGGCGGTATGGGTATTACTTGTGCCACCCTCTTTTTCATTACAGTAGCTGTATTTAGATTAATTCTAAATTTCAAAATTAACTGAAAATAATTACAAAAAATTTTGGTATTTTAAAAAATTTTCGTACCTTTGTAGTGTAAAAATAAAGCAAATAATATTAATTTAAAAATTGTAAGAAAATGAAATCACAAGAAACAAACATTTTAAGCGAGTATTCAAGAGCGGAAATCACTAAACAAGTAGAGGCTTCAGTAAGCAGCAAATACTTAGGTAAATTTATAGATTTCCAAACAGAAGAGTTGGAAGAGTTCCTTTCAAAAAGAAAGATTTTTTTAAATCGTGCTAAAAACGTAGGTACAAACACAAACTTCTGTTACAGAGGTAGAGTAATATATGTAGATAGCGAGCTTGTTAATGGCTTTTACCAAGTAAGATTATATGTAGAGTTTGGCAAACCTTATTATGCGAATGTAGATGGGTATGATACAGTAATCGAAGATATGGTTATCCGATTAGATGAAAATAACGGATGGAAAGCAAATATAGATTATTCACTATATAAAGATTAAATAACACGGAGGGGGTGTAAAATCCCCCTCCACAAATTAAAGTTGATAAGATGAAGCTAACAGTATTTGAGGGTGTGATAAATAGTAAAGCACCTTATCTATCGAGGTTTAATGGTACAGTAGTTCAGTGGTATGCTGATTATATGGAAGTAGGAGGTAAAGGAGAATTAGTTGTGCCTATTAAAGGCTTAAATAAAGATTTTCCAGAAGCAGTAACTACTGTATTAGTCTCTGAAATATTGGTGAGGGAGTGCAGCCTTGTTGATGTTACTTTTTTCATAACAGAGAAAGACAAGATAGCTACAGCACTTAAAAATATTACAAATGTAATAGAACTTAAAGAAGTAAAAGAAGATTAGTATTAACTTACAAGGGTGGCAAGCACCACCCTTGTTTAAAATAACTTAAATATGAAATATTACAAGAAAATAAATTTTGATACCTATTTTGCTGCCGAAGTATGCAGCGTACAAGGGCGTAATGTAGGAGTTAAAATCGAAATTGATGAGGGTGGCAGTATGTTTTACAACCAATCACTAACAGACGAAGAGCTTGAATTAGGTTACAGAGAGATAACCGAAAAAACATTTGCAACAAAGTTCAGGCTTGCTACAAGTCTTTTACGTAAACGATTAATTAAATAAGTTATGGCAAAGCATAGAACAGGCAGAAAAGCACAGGTGCACTATATAGCTCTGTTTGGCTATAATGGTGCAGGTAAAAGTACAGTTGCTGATTACATACAGAATAGGCTAAAATATCCAAGTGTGCAGCAGAGTTGTGGTATACATTCTTTTGCAGAAGTTTTAAGAGATACAGCCTCACGACTTTTTACAATGCCCTACAAAGAATTAAGTAAACACGAGTTTAAGGACGAAAAATACCCCTTTGGTGATTGGCTTCCTTTCACAACTCCGAGAGAGGCATTAATATCACTTGGAGAGGGATTAAAACAGGTTTATAGTGAAGATTTTTGGGCGAGGGTAACATTGGAGCGTATCAAAGATTTCAGCACTTTTTGGGTGGAGAGAATGAAGCACGATTATTACGCAATCATTGATGACCTACGGTTTATATCCGAGCTTGATATGCTACAAAAGCAGGGTAGTTTTACTGCTATCAAAGTAGAGAGGACGGATAAAGAGTGTACAGAGGGGTATAGTGAGGTGATGAAGTATTTTGATGAGAAAGGGTCAGGGTATGAGACTATACAGAATAATGGCTCTCTGTTATATACTCCTGTACAAGAGTTGCTGACAAAAGTGTATAAACTTCCAAGTTATTAATTTAGATTAATTCTAAATTTCAAAATTAACTGAAAATAATTACAAAAAATTTTGGTATTTTAAAAAATTTTCGTACCTTTGTAGTGTAAAAATAAAGCAAATAATATTAATTTAAAAATTGTAAGAAAATGAAAAGTTTAGAATTAACACAAGTAAAGGATGGTTCTCTTGTATATTTTGATGAGAGGGAAATAGAAGAATTTATGGATGCTAAAAATAGTGTAGGAAAATATTCAATCCTATCATACCCTACTAAGGGAATAGTAGTGAAGCGGAGAATTACTACATCTGGAGAAACTATATTTACTTTATTAGTAGATAGGTTTTATAGAATGTCAGAATTTGGTAAGAAATATGCACTAAATATAGTAAAATGTAAAGAGGGTGATTTACATTTTTATAGTGCGTCTAATTTGTATTAATTTAAGCACTGAATAAAATGATTACAGAATTTATTTTAAGCGACAATAGTGTAACGTTGCACGGACTTTCTGCTCTTCTTTTGGGCAAGAAAATAGAAATTAAGTTTGAGTGTCTGGAGAACTTGTACAATAACAGTGGTTATTTCAGAATGTACAAAGAGGACGAAAGATATTACCCTGAATACATCACAGGGCAGGTAACAAGGGTAAAGTTTTGCGAGTATGAGAGAGGCTTTCAGATTGAGGTAAAGTATGACTATCCTGACCTCTATATTAAATCAGCCAGAGACGGTGAAGATGGTTTAGAGCATATAGATAGCGACACTTTCAGAATGACTTGTACAAGTAAGGTATGGCACGCAGAAGTACCATTTAACATTATTGAAGAAGATAAAAAGTAAAAGATTATGTATTTAGATTTCACTTATAAAGACAAAACGTATTCAGTGGTGCTTTTTGAGGTAGATACAAATTGGAACTACCAGCACTATGAGGGGTATATAATATATCCTGACCAAGAGGGTGTAAAACAGCCTTTAAACTTCACAGGCAAATTTTCCTACAGAGAGCCTGAATGGGTATTTAGGTACGATAGTGGTACTAAACAAGTAACTTTTAAAACATTAGATGACGGAGTAAGGTTTATGCTTGCAAAGAGGTTATCTTATGAGATAAAAGCAGATGCAGCGGAAGTGTTTAACAATTCACAAATAAAAAGAACAAGATGAAAAAAGCAGACATCAATTTAGTAAACGACTTGTGCGCCAACAACTATATGGCAAAAGTATTCTTACTGTTAGCAGATATACCCTTTGAGAGAGGGGAAACGAAATATAACAGCTTTAAGTCTGTTATGAGACAGGAATGCTTTGGACGAAAATTTCAGCTGATTGTTAATGATTGCGACCAAGATTTCCAAGTTAAAAAAGCAGGGTATGTAGAGGTAAATATGTACGTGCTGGGGTCTAAAGAGTATGGTGGTGAAAGAGAATACTACTTATATAACACTTTTCTTTTCAGAAAGTGGGACCTACAGGAATACAACAAGTGGTATGTAGATATGTTTAAGTACCTACAGATTATCGACTATATGAAAGAGAAAGCACCAGCTTGCAGTAACCGCCTGAACAAGCCTGAATTGGTTCGTGAGTTCATACAGACCATATTGGAAGAGAAAGAGGAAGAGCTAAATAAGTGGGACGACTATACTCTTTCAGAGCGTTTGCATATAATTGAGGCTTTTGCAAAGTCTAATAGTTATCCAAAATTGAGTGATGAATAAGAGAATTGCACAAGAGGAACTCATAAGAAAATCACTGTTTCTTATGCAGAAAAAAGACGTTCCGAGTTATATTATAGAGTACACAGGAGTAGAGGGGCTTTATCGTAGTATAAGCCCCGAAATCCTTAACTTTCTCTTTGATGATGAAGCTAAGATACTGTATGTAGGTAAAGCAAAAGTAAAGCCTACAGAGACAGGGGAGGAGTTAGATTTCTTTAAGGCAAAAAATCAATTTACATACACTGAATTGGAGGAATTACAGCTGGTGTACTATCTATATGATGAAGACTTGCAGGAGCGTGCTCCTTTCGTAAAGAGGACTTTCAGAGAGCTGCTTGAAGACTTTATGGGATACCGCTGTATGAGTTTAAAATGGTGGGATTTGGACGACTGTGTAGCTCCGAGCTTCTTTAAGAAAAACAGGGAGAGAATGGAAGATGGTGGTATAGACTTATACTATGTAGAGTTAGTACGAGAGTTTATATTAGAGGTAGAGAGCAAATACGTGCTTGAAGAGATAATATTTTGTAATTACACGGCACACGTGGTAAAACTAATAGACTATGACGAACTTGGATAAATGGCAATCAGTTAGGGACTTTTTTAACAAGCCAAAAGACCGTAGGTTTAATGACCACCTTATGGCTTCTATATTAGTAGAAATACGGCTAATAAAGCCTGAATTTAATGAGGACCTACAGTTACCTTGTAAGAGTGGTGTGTGCGCTCCAATTAGTGCGAAAGTTCCTTTGAAAGTTAGGAAGCAGATTGAGGAACTAATACAGCTGGGGAATGCTAAAAAGTTTATCACCTACACAAAGGCGAAGTTATGGCTTCACGAAGAGACAGGTATAGAGCTGTACAACCTTTCCTCACTACCAATAAATGATGATGAGGGAGCACCCGACAGTATATTGGAATGGAACGCAAAAAGAATGTGGAATAAGTTCAGTGTTCAGTAGCTGTATTTAGAATATTTCTAAATTACAAAATTTAATGAAAAAAGTTATCAAAAAATTTGGTAGTTTTAAAAATTTGTCTTATCTTTGTACTGTAAAAATGAGATAAATATTAATCATTAAATAAGTAATAAAATGAAATTAGAAGTACAAAAATGGACAGCAGCTTTAAAGAGAAAAGCGAGAAAAGAGCTAACAGAGATTTACAACTGTTACGAGGATAAGAAAGTTAAGTTTGTAAAGAACGTAATTTTCAATTCTAATGGTAGAGCTCAAAAGATAGGGTTTGCGCACGACTACTCTTTCTGGGCTTGGTAAAACAAAGAGACCTAAGCAAGTCTTTAAACTGCTTTTTTTTTACTATTATACATTACAAAAATAAGTGAAAAAAGTTAGTAAAAAATTTGGTAGTTTTAAAAATTTGCCTTATCTTTGTACTGTAAAAATGAGATAAACAAATAATTATTAATTTAAAAATACCAAGAAAATGAACGAATTTGAGAGAGTAGGTTTAACAATGAGTGAAGCCTATAATATGATTAAAGAAGACTTAAAAGGTGCTAAAAAGCTATCCAAAGAGCATTTAAAGGAATTAGCAAATCTTTTGAGTAAAGAGATTTTAACAGGTAGAGATACTTACTTCCTACCATTGAGAGTATCAGATTTGGACGTGCAGCTAATGGTCGCAAGAAATTCCGATTACCAACTCGGTACAGAGTTAAAAGAGCTTGCAAGGAATGTAATCATAAAATACCTCCACGTGTGTAAAACAAATTATTGGTCAGTAACTACTGAAAGGTTAGTTCCATATTTGGAGGAGGAAATTCTAAACACTTTTGAAACATTAAATCAGTAATAAACGGAGGGGGTACAACCCCCTCCACAAAAACAGAAATAAAATGGAAAGAAGATTATTAGAAAGCAGTGTATGTGAGTTAATCTTAATAGGATTAGATAATTTGTACAAAGGAAAGATAGTTAAGATTAACTTCCAATCTTTCAAAAAAAGTATGCAAATGTTAAAGTTGAAAGATTACGACTTTGACGAGTTCGAGGCAGAGATAGTAGGCTTCACAGGCAATGAGGCTGGTGAGTTCTTTGTAAAGGTAGAAGTAATAAGTCGCCTTTGGTATACAGATAACGAAGAAGATTACGAGGCTGGGGTATGGTTGAAAAAACCTATTAAAGATTGGTTGTTTCCTTTGGAAAAAGTAGGAAACAAGTACGTTTGTGATAAAATACAGTTAGCTGTTTAGTTATGGAATTTAAAGTATCAGAAAATAATATGTGTACTCCGATTTTAATATTACTTAATAGAGTATACAAAGGAAAGATAGTTAAGATTAACTTCCAATCTTTTAAAGATAGTCGTAAAGATTTAAAATTAAGTTGCAGTCTTGAAGAGTTTAGAGCAGAAATAACAGGTTTTACAGAGGGTATAAATGGTGCTCTATATGTAGAGTTATATATCCTTGACATAATTTTATATGATTACTATCATAATGGTACAGGTGTTATTAAGCCTTTAAATAATCTGTTTCTTCCTCTTGAAAGAGTAAAGGATAAATATGTTTATAACAAAGTTAGTAGTTTAGTTATGGTAGATTATTATGATAGAAAGTTAGGTCAGTTACAGGATACAGCTTTCAGTGGGGATAAACAAGCAGTAAAGAAGCTCTGTGATGAAATTATATCTGAAGTCATAAAAGAGGGGAAAGATGTAATTACAGTGGGTAAGGTACAAATAATGAAAGGGGTATGGAGGTCTATTGGACACGTAAATATATACTACTTTGGTGGGCAGTTAGTAGATATTTTAACTACTGCTTTAAAGTCGAAAACCACTGAAGATAGAGGCAAGAAATTTACTGTACAAGAGTTTGAGAAAGATATGCAGGATAGTCTGTATAAGTGGGTAATTAACGAATATATGTTAAACGAAGATATACTATGAAACCATTCGATTTTATGAGCCAAATGCAGGAGGCTACAAAGAGGCTTTTTAAGGTGCTTCCTGATAATTTTACAGGTACAGATATGAATGCCATAAGTGCCTACGTTGGGGCTATATGTTTATGCTCTGAAATGGAGCACGTACCACTTGACACAGATGAAAATATCGTTTCGTTGTTCAATAAGGCAAAGTTAGCTGAAGAGAGATTTATTGCTAAACAGGAGCGCAAAGTAGCCATAGATTGGGACCGAGAGAAGTGCTGGGACTTCATTTATAATAACAGAAAATTATTAAAAGTATGATACCAAAAGAATTTGACTTTAAAACGTACAGAGAGCTAAAAGAGGAAATATTTCCTATGCTTTCCACTAATGATTTAGTAGGGGAGAGTTTGGTAGACAGTTCAGTATTTATGACCCTTGCAACAATGGCAGAGGCAGAGCTTGTTCTAAAATGGGATAAGTTTGTGGACTTTCACCATAAAGGGAACGGAATAGAAAATTTCGTAAACGGAGAAGTACCGAGCTGCGGTATATGTAAGAGGGTGAAAAAAGATAGCAGCGGTGATTTACATTTAGAACTGCAGACCGAGAGCTTCTACTACAAAGAAAAGCCTGATGAGCCTATAAATAAGGTTGTTATCATTTTCAGTAAATATTGGAGATATGAGCCTAATATACCATACAAAGTAATAAGTGAGCAATGAGACGAAGAGTAAATTTTTTAGAAGAGCTGCGAGAAAATTGCAGTTTAGCGTGCAGGTTTCTCTCTACATTAGAAGTAGAGTGTAAGAATGGAAAAGGTAAAAAAGAGGCTGAAAATTTGCGTTCTTTGATAAGAAAGTATGGTCAGGGATACTCGTATAATTTGAGCTTCTTAGATGAGGAAAAAGACAGCATAAAAGTTGTTTTACTGATTAGTGAGGTAAGAGGTATGAGCCAGCCACCTCATACATTCAAAGGCAAGTTATTTGTAATATCTAAGAATGATTTAATCAGGTATGAAGATTTGTATAATAAAGTATTTGATTACCTCATTATCCTGAAAGATATGAAAGAGGAGGCACGAAAAGAGGGTGTGAGCTCTTTAAGGTTTGGGGATATGGACAGGTTTATAGTTTCTTACATAGAGAGCAAAAAAGAAGAGCTTGACAAGATAGATAACTTAACACTGTTGGAGAGGTTTTTCCTGACAAAAGAGTTGCTTCACTATAACGAAATAAATAATATTATTCAAAAATAATAAGGTAAAAATTTGGTACTTTAAAAAATTTATTGTACCTTTGCATTGTAATTAATAACAAACTATAAAACAATGAGTACAGAAAACAACGAAATGCAGTCTTACGAAGATAGGCTGGTTCAGGAGATGAACGAAAAAATAGTCGAGTTTTCCTACAAGAAAAAAGATGGTAGTGTCCGCACAGCGATTGGTACAAGGTGTGCTTCTTACATTCCAAAGCACATTAACGAGGAGGCAATCGATAACCTTATTAATGCAGTAGAGCACAACTTAGATAGTATGAAACGAATGTTTCATTTAGGACTTGATAAGGAGGCTTTGCAACATAACTGCGATTTGCTTGAAACTTGTATGAGACCATTCAGACCTAAAGAGAAGAGCGAAAGTGCAGCAGGTGATTTCATAAACTATTATGATTTTGAAGCGAAGAGCTTCAGGAGATTTGAGAAGAAAAATTTGGTTGCTCCTTACCTATATGTAGGAGGTAGAAAATAAATATTAATCTAAAAACGTGATTTGAGAAATGAAAAAAGAAAAAATTGTATTATTAGATTTAAATAGCACTCTTGCTATTAAAACAGGGCTTAATATAAAAACTTGGGTATACGATGTATCTAAGGATGAGTATAGCAAAGAACTTGTTGAGGCTTTGAATAACTTAGGGGAAGATGTTAGTATAAGAATAGTAACAGCAAGACCTAAGAAGTATGAAGAAGAAACACTTATAAAAATTTCTTCTGAAACAGATTTAAGATTGGATAAACACATTTTTAAACCTGATAATCTAAAATATAAACCTGTGCACGAATTTAAAAAAGATTATTTAAAATCTCTTTTAGATGATGGGTATGATTTGGATTATATTATAGCTGTAGAAAGCAATGCCAATACTCATAGAAGTTATAAAGAATTAGGTCTTGTTAATGTATGGACAAGAGATAACTTTTTAAAAGAGTGTAAACGTGGCAGAGTTTTCTTTCCAAACAGTAAATAATTTCGACCAGCATATAAATAATAGTATTGCAGGGTATTCAGATTTAGTAGAAGATGTTTTGAAAATATCTGATTACTTTGTTGAAGATGGTATGAAATCGTATGATTTAGGTTGTTCTACAGGTAGCCTTATTAAAAGGTTATCTGTAAGACACCCTAAATCTTTTTTTGTTGGTATAGATAAAGAGGATAATTTTAGTAAGGATTTCACTTCTTCAGGTAATTATCAGTTAATTAAAAGAGATTTGATGACAATTGATAATTTTAGTGAGGCAACTTTTATAACATCATTATTTACTATGCAGTTTTTATCTGAACGAGATAGGACGACTATTATAGATAGGGTTTATAAATCATTACAGGTAGGGGGATGTTTTTTATGGTGTGAGAAGATATTATCTAATAACCCAAAATTTCAGGATATTTTGTCTTTTATATATTATGATAGAAAAAGAGAAAAATTTACCGATACAGAAATTTTGGATAAAGAAAGAAGTCTTAGAAAGATTATGAAATCACTTACATTAGAAGACAATTTTTCAATTCTTAATAGAGTTGGTTTTAGTAGATATGAAATTTTTTGGAGGAGGTATAATTTTGTAGGAATAATAGCAATAAAATAAAAAAATGGCAGTGAAAAAACTTGTAAAGGTTAATATAAAAGATATAAGACCTTATAGTAAAAATGAAAAAGTTCATACGAACGAGAATTTAAATTTAATAAGAAAATCACTTGAGACAGTTGGTTACATCAGTCCTATTGTTGTAGATGAGAATTTTGTTATACTTGCTGGGCACGGTAGGTATGAGGTTATGAAATCTATGGAAGAGTATGCTACAATAGAGGTGATACAGTTATTGGATTTATCTGAAGTTGATAAGAGTAAGTTTAGACTTTATGATAACCAATCATCACGTACAGGTCATTATGATAATGAGTTTCTTGTAGATACTATTAAAAGTATAATGGATAGTGATGATACTTTCAATATATCTATTTTAGGCATAGATGGTTTATTAGATGCCTTTTCTACAGTAACTACTTCTTTTGATTTAGGGAAAGCTGAATTAGTTAAAAAGAGTAGTGTTGTAGATAAGAGTAAAGTATTATTAATTTTAGATGAGGTAGATACTGTGTCTGACTTCTGTGATAGAAACAGTATTAAATATTTTAAAGGTTATGAATATAATAAGTAGGAGGGATATTAAAAACTGTTTATTAGTAGACTTTTCAGAGGAGGGTGTATTGCTTTCGGTATCCAAAGAAACTAAATTAATGGAGGCTGAAAGAGTATTTAGCTCTAATAGTGATAAACCTTATTTTTCAACTATTAATGCTATTTATACTTTTTTAAGGAGTAATGATTATATAGATACTTTATTTATAATAGGGAAATCAGTTAAGAATTTTTCTTATATAAAAAAGATTTTTTCTATTGAAAGAATACAGAGAGTCTGTATAACATTTAATAGAAAGCGTTTTAATTATTCTTTTTTTAATACTCTTTATTCTATACCATTAAATGAGGAGTATTTTTTAGATTTATTACAGAGTAATTTATTTGAGTACAATTTATATACTTTAGTAGAAACGGATAGGTTATATGTTTTCATTGAAAAAAATTAATATTGACAGTATAATAGGTGATGATAATAACACAAGAAAGATAACTAATAATGAACAAGATTTGCTTATGCTTTCTTTAAAGAAATTAGGTCTTTTATCCCCTTTATTTATTAATAAAAAGGGTATGTTATTATCAGGGCATCAAAGAACTCGTATATTGAAAAAATTAGGGGCTGAATATATTTATTGCTATGTTATTGATACCAGTAATTATGATAGAAGTAGACTTAATGCTATAAACGTTATATTTAATAGGGAACTTCAGGAGATTGGAAATATAGATGTAGTATATAGTGAGGAAGAAAAAAATAATCTGATAAATAATTTATATAGTGAACTTAATAAGTTGCCCGATAAAGAAAATTTAATGCAGCCATTAGATGATATTGAGTACTTGAAAGTAACTGATATTAAATGTAAAGATATTAGTTTAGGTACATTATTTAATAATTCGAGGAGTTTATATAAGTTAACTAAAGGTGCTATTATTCCTATAGTTATAGATGATAATAATAATATTATTAACGGAGTAGGCAGATATACATTATATAAAGATAAGTTTAATTATATTCCCTGTGTAAGGGTAAAAGGAGTTCCTGATAATTTGTTTAGATTAATATCAGCTTCATATAGTTTAAAAGGAAAAGAAGATGTTATAAGAACAGAGCAGAGAAGACATTATATTGAGTGGTGTGAAAGTAAGGTATTTTTAAACTTATTGTTCGGTATAAAAAAAACAATAAGTTTATCCTTTTTACATAATAGACTAAAAGAAGAGTATAATAGAATTTTAGATTTCGGTAGTGGTAATGGAAAGCAAACAGTAACACATCGTTTTTATAAAAAGGTAGATGTTGTTTTATTTGAGCCTTTCGCAACTGCTGGTGTTGTTGGTAAATTTTCTATGAGGGAGACTTATAATTCTATAAATAAATTTTTAGATGAATATAAAAGAGATAGCATATTCCCATTAGTTAGAGCTAATGCGGTTTTAAATTCTGTTCCATTTTATAGTGATAGGGTTAAAATAGAGATTTTATTAAAGTTCTTGTCTTGTGGGTCAAAAGCCTTAGCTTTTTCTGTTAGGAATGGTTCTATACATAAAGAGAAAGAGGGTAGTTTTAGAAACACTATGGTATTAAAAGAATATGGGGATAATACTATAATATCAAATAATTATAAAGTAAAAATGCAGAAATTACATACTTTAGGAGAGGTTTTAAGTGTGTTTGAGGTTGATGGTAATACTGTAGAGTATGCAGGTACTTCTGGTAAATATATACATTGTGTTATAAGAAATCCAAAATATCATATAGATAAAGAAGAGTTATTAGAGGCGGTCAGGTTTGAATTTGGCTTGAAATATGATGGTAGAGTATTTGAAGATTTGTGTGAGAGGGCTGTTAGTTTGTTTAGTCTTAAATATGATAATTATAAGAGGATAGGTTTAATACTTTAAATAAAAATAATATGGATAAAGCAGAAAAACTAAAAGCATTTAGAGACAACTTTAAAACATTATCATTAAAAGAAAAGAAAAAAATTTTTATTAGTGTTTTAGAGGAGAATTTAGGTAATATAAGTGCATCTACAAAACTTGTTGGTATTGATAGAAGTACTTATTATGCTTGGATAGGAAAAGATGAAAAATTTAAGAAAAGCTGTGAAGATGTTATTGAGGTTGTTATAGATTTTGTGGAAAGTAGTTTAATGAAAAATATAAGAGATGGGAAAGAAAATTCTATAATTTTTTATCTAAGAACCAAAGGTAAACATAGAGGGTATATTGAGCAATATAATTCTGTTAATACTACTGTAGCATTAGAGAAAAACGATTTAGAAAGTAAGACTACAGAAGAATTAATGGCTATAATTAACAGGGAGGTATAATGTATGAGAAAACCTATTCATACACGAAAAAAGAGGCTCTTTATGAGTTAGCGAGGCGCAAACAGTTCGAGGATTGGAGGCGAAATCCTTTGCTATGGCTTGAAGAGAGATTAGGAGAACCAAGAAGCAATGTAGTTTGGTCAGATGTTTCTCCTTTATATGAGGAACACGAGTGGGACGGAGATAGAGACCCATTAGCACAGGCTTGGCTGTATTTAGGTAACTCTTATAAAACTTTTCAGCTAACAGGTTCGAGCGACAACAAGTATGTAGCTATAGAGAGCGCAACAGGTACAGGTAAAACTTATTGGCTTGCGAGGCTTGTTTTTTGGTTTTTGGATTGCTTTGATAATAGCTTGGTGATTACTTCAGCACCGTCAGACGCACAGCTAAAATTAGGCTTGTGGGCGGAGTTGTCTTTGCTGTTTCCAAAGATAAAGAAGCTAAGACCAAAAGCGGCAAAGTGGAAGACACGTTTGGCAATGGAGACTGTAACTACCAACCCTGACGGTACACCTTTAACAGCGGAGCAAAAGGAGCGAATGCAGACAGAGAGCTGGCACGCAGTTGCTTTTACTACAGGGGTATCAGCTAATGAGGAGAGCTCCAACAAGGCAAGGGGTTTTCACCGAAAATCAATGCTGATTATTTTAGAAGAGTGTACAGGTATACCTTTGCCTATCCTTACAGCATTTCAGAACACCTCAACAGGTAACACCAACTATATAGTAGCGGTAGGTAACCCTGACAACGAGTTTGATACTTTGCACCAATTTTCAATGCAGCCCGACTGTTTTAGTTTGCGTGTTTCAGCTTTTGACCACCCGAATATAGTGCTTGGTAAAGAGCATATATCAGGGGCGGTAACTCAAAGCTCTATTAACAGCCGTACAGAGAACTATGGTGAGAATAGCCCTATATGGAATGCGATGGTTAGGGGTATATCGCCTGCACAGGCTTCTGATAGTTTGATAAAGAGGGAATGGTTAGAACAGTGTATAAATACCGACTATGAGGACGAGATAGGCAGCTTTAATGCTGTAGGAGTAGACGTTGCTAATTCCACAGGAGGAGACAAAGCAGCTACAGCTTGGGGTATGGGTAATAATCTTATGAGGGTGGACGAGTTCCAATGCGAGAATGCTACTCACCTTGCATATAACTTGCTGATGAATGAGCACGACCTAAAAGCAGAGGGATACCACGCATATAATATTCCTACTATATACGACTATGATATATCTACAGACTGTATAGGGGTAGATGCTGTTGGTGTTGGTGTGGCAACTGTTAATGCTTTTGCTGATAGGGGTATTGAGGTTCAATCTTTGCAAGGAGGGCAATGGAAAGAGGCTATCCCTACAACTGATAGGTGGGAAGCAGGAAACAAGAAAGAAGAGTCTATGTGGAGGTTTCAGACTTTGAGAAGTCAGATGTATTGGGAGTTCAGGGAAGATGTCAGAAACAAGCGTATAAACATAAAGATTGAGGGCAATAAGAAACAGGTGCTTGAAATTATTAAAGAGCTATGTATCCCGAAAGTTTCTTTCAATAGTGGGTCTATATCCTTAGAGAGCAAAGAGGACATTAAAAAGCGTATGAATAATAAATCACCTAACAGGGCGGACGCAATAGTATATTGGAATTGGGTGCGCAAAGGTTATAGGGCTAAAAGGTTTAGCCTACCTGCAATCAGTGGTGGTAGTTAGATTAGTAAATTTTTAAAACAGTATTAATATGGTTATAATAGTAGAGAACCTTAGAACAAGAGAAACTTTATACTTCAAAAGTATGGAGGCTGCTGCAAAATTTTTAGGCTGGAGTGTGCGCATAATGAAAAACAGCTTTTATGATACGCACGAAGATTTTATAGTATATCAGCATTGGCTAATCAGGAGAGAAGAGCCGATGAATACACAGGAGGCAGAAGAATGTAGTAAATAATTTAGGATATGGAAGAGTTATTGAAAGTTGCAAAGGGTTTAATGTTATTAGACCCTTTGCTTTGTAATGAAGATGTTAGAAAGCTGGAGGCTGAACCTTATCTTAATGGTTATAAAACAGACATAGGGAGATGGCAAGGGCTTCTTGAGCTTTTAACTTTTGTAGGGTTTGAAATAGGATTTACAAAGGACTGTATAAGAGTGTATTCTCGTAGTCAGCTATACTCTGATAAAGTGTATAAAGGCTCGTGCCACGCAGAGGCTTTGTTTAATATGTTTTTAGCAAATCAGTACTTATTACGAAGAGATTTTTACTGTAATGATTGCTATACAAAAGTTAAGAGTAGATATAGTAATAAGTAAATATATTTGTATATGAGTAATTTTATAAAAATTGGAGGTCCTTGCTCTATAGAGAGTGAGAGACAGATTTATGATATTGTTAGAAGCATAAAGAATAGGACAGATATTATAAGAGGAGGTATTTGGAAACCAAGAACCTCTTTTGGAACTTTTGAGGGTGTGGGAGAAGTAGGTTTACAATGGGTAAAAAATATTTCTGATGATTTAGGAGTTTCCTTTATGATTGAAGTAGGTTTGCCTAAACATATAGAATTATGTTTAAAATATGGGGTAAATATTTTTTGGTTAGGTGCAAGGACTTCTACTAATTCTTTTATAATTAACGAGTTATCGGAAGTATTAAAAGGGGTGGATTGTAAGGTTTTTATAAAAAATCCCATAAATCCTGATTTATCTATGTGGTTAAGTTGTTTTGATAGGTTTAGAGCAAAAGGGACCAATGATTTATACGCTATACATAGAGGTTTTAACATTTATCCAAAATCAGATATATACAGAAATGTTCCTATATTTTCTATAGTAAAAGATTTTTGTAATAAAAATCCTGATATACCTATGATTATTGACCCATCTCATATAGTTGGTAATAGTAGCAGAGTTTTAGATTTTTTATATATATCTATGGTATCAGGTTTATATAGTGGATATATGTTAGAGGTTCATAATAAACCGATTGAAGCGATTACAGATAGTATGCAACAACTTAGTTGTGAAGAGTATAATGCTATAAGTTTGTCATCTAATGGTAAAAGTTTATTAGATTATTATAGAGTTTCTATAGATGTTTGTGATGATAATATTTTAAACAATATTAATGAAAGATTTAACTATGTTACTAATATTGGAGATTATAAGAAAAATAATAACAGTATCATTATAGATAGTGATAGGTATGAAAAAAAGCTAAAAGTTTTTGAAGAAAAATTTAGGGAAGTAAAATACAGGTTTTTCACGAAGTTTATATGAATTAATACATAGATATAGTGTAGAAATTCAGAATAAAAATAATTTAGATTAATTCCAAATTTCAAAATTAACTGAAAATAATTACAAAAAATTTTGGTATTTTAAAAAATTTTCGTACCTTTGTAGTGTAAAAATAAAGCAAATAATATTAATTTAAAAATTGTAAGAAAATGAAAAGTTTAGAATTAAATGAAACAGTACTAACAAAGTCTTATAATGAATTAAGAACTTTAGTTAAATCTTTTGGGGTTAATCTTGGGGCAAACCCTAAAAAAGAGGAGCTTATTTCTTATATAAAGAAATTAATGCAAAAAGATTGTGGTAAGGTTTCTTTAAGAAATCTTACCGTAGGGGATAAATTTAGGTTTTTAAACTCTAAAAAAATCTATGAAATAGTTGAAGATTGTTTAGAGAGTGTAGGTAACTTTAAAATTAAATCGGATGGTATTGTAAGATTTACTAAAATGGTAGACCTTAATGTAGTTAAAGTTACAGAGTAAAATATATAAAAATAGACCTAAGCAAGTCTTTAAACTGCTTTAATTTTTTTTTATTTAAAAATTGTGAGAAAATGAAAACATTAATTACAGATTTCGGAAAATTGTTTAAAAGAGACGCACAGCTTTGGGCTTCACATAATATTAATGAGCACCTAAAAGGCGCAGATATTGCTGTTAAATATGAAGATTTAGCAGAGTTTTTAAAGAATAGTGATTTAACTCTTGCAGACGAGAAAGAGCAGTTTCTTTTCACTGTGGAAGATACTATAGACGAGGTATCAGGGAGAGTTGAAATTTTCGCTACTGCTTTGAGCATTATTGGAGTATATGATGAAGATGGAAAATTAACTACCTTGCCTGAATTGTGGTTCAATTTTAGGGCTGAATTAGGTTGGGGCTCTGAATTAAGATTTTCCTTAGTAGAGGTAGACGTAGAGTAGAGGGTTTCATACTCTCTACTTTTCTTATTTAGACTAATTATAAATTACAAAATTTATTGAAAAAAGTTGTGGAAAAATTTGGTGGTTATCAAAATTATTCATATCTTTGTACTGTAAAAATGAGATAAACAAATAATTATTAATTTAAAACAGTAAGAAAATGAAAACCGCACAAGAAATAGTAGAAAGTCTAAGAAATGAACTTAAAGATTTAGGTTTCAGCAGTAGAAAAGTATCTATAAAATTAGATAGAGGTACTTTTGAAGATGCAATATGGGTAACAGTTAAGTCTGAATTAACAGATGAGCAGTACAAGTTAGTTAAGGCTACTTCAGAGAAGTATCAGAAAGTAGATTACCACAAAGGAGAGATAGTATCGGGAGGTAATTTATATGTGTTTGTTCAATAATTAACACGGAGGGGGTGTAAAATCCCCTCCACAAAAACAGAAATAAAATGATTACAAAGTATCAAAAACAAGTATGTAGAGCAATAGATGCTCTCAATGAATTGAAGTCATCAGTAAACAATGGTGATAACACAAAGGAAAAAGTTTTAGAGTTTGAAAAACAGCTCAAAGACTTACATAGTTTGACACCTCATTCCCATAGTTTTATAACTATATCAGCTGAAGAGCTTTTAAGAGCTACTATAAAAGAGGAAAATCCTTTTTTACGTTTAAACATAGTGCAGTTATTTAGTGCAACGACTGTTATACTGCTCACAATGCACAGAGAAGATGGTAATGAACACGAGTGCTGTTTGCGGTCTGTGGTTTTACTTTTGCATACTATTTGTGATAAACTTAAAGAATTAGACAAAGATGAATGTAGAGAATAAAATATTAGAGCCTATATCTATTGCTCCACTTAACGAACTTGTAATAAAAGACGTAGAGGTGATATACAGAACTACAATGGCTGGTATTATCCGAAAGAAGTTAAACAATGGTGAGAAGATAGGCAGCTATGAGAAGAGGTTTATAACAGAAGATGTAAATAGGTTCTCACCTTTCGAGACAGCAGTGGAGGCGGAGGGTTGGAAAATACCTTTCGATGATGTACTTAAAAAGTATATGTATAAAACCTTTGACGGTTTCTTTGGAGAGGCATACGCTTGTGGTATAAAGTATTTGAAAGAGTTTTACGGTTATCACAAAATAGTAAAAGTATGGAAGAGGTAAAATCAGTATTTATGTTAGAGTTATCTGTATACAGAGACGGAGAAGTGTATACTTCAGATGTTTTTGGGTTATACAGTACAATTTATAACTGTTTGAAAAGGTTGCTTCAGTTTGAAAAAGACCTGACAGAACAGCAGAGGGTAGAGTTCCTAATGGACAAAGTAATAAAAATAGAATACCCTTTTGGTGATTATGTGTATAGAGCTATCTTTGTGGGTATTGACGAATTTTAAAATCAGTAATAAAATGAGAAAAGAAGAAGTAAAAGAGTGGGACGATTTGGTTGATTACTGCGACCAACTAATCGGAACGAGAATTAAATTTAATCCAGATGACTTTACTAAGTATTTGAGATTTAGGAGTGAGAACGAAGTGGGTAGTCCGAGATTTAGTACACCTATTAAATACGAGGTAGCTGTTGTATATGGGTATTCCATAGAAGAGGACAAAGTAATTATAAAGGCTAATCTTTGGCGTTCTTATAAAGTATATACTAAGAATGAAGAGGGTTTTTACCAAAAGCCTGTTTTGAGTACTTTTATGGGGATTGAGTGTATTATGAGGCGAGGAGAGCCTTTGTTTAGCATTCCTTTTGAGGAGGTAGAAAGGGTAGATTTACACACCTATTGGGAGGATTATGACCGTTATCACAAAATTAAATAGAAGTTATAATGAAAAAATCAGAATTAGAAAATATACAAGACCTAATTGCATACTGCGATTGGTTAAACGGTAAGATTATAGCTTTCAAAGAAAGTGGTGCAAATATCATAGCAGCCTACATACAGAGTATGTGCGAAAGAGATGGCTGCGATTATAAAGCAAGAGTATATGATGAATATACCAAAGGTAGAGTTAGGGGCTACACTTATACAGACGATTTAAATACAATTGAATTGATTGTAGACGTACACTCTCACTTCTACTTATACACAAAAACAGACGACTACAGAATGCCGAGAAAGTGTCGCACAATTAAGATTAAATGCTTTATGAGTGCTGAAAGTGGTAAGCCTGTTTTTGGTAGTGAGTTCAGTGTTTTAGACGATGGCTACAACGTAATTGAAGAGTAATGGGAAGACCTAAGAAATATCCTGTACTAATAAAAGATACGTGGTGGGTAGTCTTACAGAAGAACAAAGGATTTCGATTTGTGTGTTTTAGTGGTGAATTAGATTGGGGTAAGATTTGTATCTACCTTTCCAAAGAGGAGGCGGAGAAAGATTTTCCTAACGAAGAAACACACGAGGTCAGGAGAGTAATAGACTTGCCTGACTTCCTAAAATCAGAGGTTTCTTTTAACATACATTATTACGGACTAAACGTAATAACTAACTGAAGAATTAATAAATGTTTTCTACATATTTTTATTAATAATTATTTGTTATTATTTTGCGGCTGCTGGGAAGTAGCCGCAAATTTTTTACTTAAGAATTTGTGCGTATGATAAAAAGTTTTCGTATCTTTGCAACGTAAAAGATTAATAAATAAAGTAAAAGATGGACAGACCAAAAGTAAGATTATTAGCAGACAGGTTGCTGGTTGAGGTGGTTAATGATACCGCAGAGCAACGAACAGCTGGTGGTATCATTATACCTAACACGAGTAAGAACGAGCAAGCTATGGTTGGCAAGGTGCTTGCTATCTCTAAGAAGATAGATAAGTGCGAGGTGGAAGAGGATAAGGTTGCGGTAGGTGAGCAAGTTCTTTTCTCCAAGTATGCAGGGACTGAAATGAGTTACAAGGGCAAAGATTTCAGAGTGCTAAGGATTACCGATATTATCGGAGCAGAGGAATAATAATAATAATTTTTAAAACGGCAGAAAAAGTTGGTTACATTTAAAGAAATAGTTAAACAAAAAGAGGCGAGGGCAGCCAAGCGTAACAGCGAGGAAGCCCCCGACCTTTCTGCCATTAAGGGTGGTCGTCAGACAGTGGCTGACCATACTACATTAGGCAATTTACTTTCAGAGTTAAGTACCATTGACCCTGATTTTAATATAAACATTTTACAAGGGCTTGAAACCCTTGCTAAATATCACGCAGATTTTTCTTATGCTGTAGATAATGTTAAACAGCTGGGCAATACCAATTGGCAAGTATACTTTGACGATAGCGTTCCTGATAAGCTACAGAATGAAATGCTTCTAAGAATAAAGAGCAAGGCAAAAAATTGGTATGCCTATTCAGGTGGTTTAACAGCTATGATTGGAGACCTTTTAGCACAGACAGCAATCTATGGTGCTTTATCGGCAGAGAATGTAGTGTTAGAAGATTTGTCGGGAGTGAAAAAGACTATATTGGTTTCACCTGCTAACATACGATTTAAGTATGATACAGATAGAGACGAATACACTCCTCACCAAGTGCTAAAGAATACAGTAGGGTTACACGTGGACAACAATATGATTAAACTTAATACCACGACCTACAAGTATATAGCATTAGGAAGATATAGTGAAAAGCCTTACGGTGTGCCTCCTTTCCTTTCTTCATTGGAGAATATAGCTATAGGGAGAGATATGGCAGAGAACCTAAAATACGTGGTTAAAAAGCTGGGGACATTAGGTTTCTTAGAAGTTTTAGTAAACGGACCAAAACAGCTTCCTAATGAGAGAGCCGAAGACTACTATAACAGGACACAGGATTACTTGAATAAAGTTATTCCTGAAATTGATAAGGGATTAGCACGAGGCTTTGTTGCAGGTTATAAAGATGTACACGAGTTCAATATGCACAACCTAACATCAAACGTACAAGGAGCGAAAGACCTTGCAGATATGAATGATGTTAAGACTATGGCTGGTTTGAAACAAGACCCATTGATGTTTGGTAGAAACTTTTCTACTACTGAAACATTAGGTAGGGTAATACTTGCAAAGATGACCACACAGGTTGCGAGCTATCAAAAGATAGTAGCCAGCTATTTAGAGAGCGTATTCCTCACAGACCTACAGCTTGCTGGTTATAACATCACGACTTTGGACGTAATCTTTGAACCTCCAATGGTAGGGGATAAACTAAGAGAGGAACAAACGACACAGACGAAGTTAGCTAATTTAGATACATTACTTAACAAGGGTATCATAGACATATACCAATATGCGCAAGAGGCAGGTTATGAACAACCAGCAGACCCAGAAAAACACCTCCAATTAGTTCCAAATTTAAACGATAATGAAGAGGGTGAGGGTGAACAACCTGATGAAAAAGATAAGGCTAAAAACAAGCCTAAAAAGAAGAAAACAGAGGACAAGGAAGATACATCAGATACAGGAGATGCAACAGACCCTAAGACTACAGAGAGCAACGAGCGATTAATCAGAGAGCTTTGTATGGGTTCGGAGCTAATATTTCCTTACGGAGATGAGAAAGACAAATGCTGCGAGCATCACCACAAAGATAGCTTTGCAAAGGGCAAGGACATAGATTATTTTGTAGAGCAGTATTTTAGTGCTTCTAACAGGAACTATGGGAAAGCGGTAAGCAAGGTAGTAGCAGAGATAACAAAGGCTTTATCTAAGTTAGGGGAAGCGGTAGCGTATGAGCAGGTATATGATACAGTTCTTTATCATTTATACACGAATTGGCAAGAGGCTTTCAAAGTTCCACAGAGTAAGACTATAAGTAAGTTTGTTGAGGTAGCCTACAACTTTTTCAGAAAGGACAAATCAATCTTTGGTGAGATAGACAAGGAGACTAAATTACCGAAAGCCACTTTTGATATGGTGGACATAAGGGCAATAGAATATTTCAAAAATTCAGATGATTTGTATTTAGGTAAATTCATAACAGACCCAAGTACGAGGAAGAAGATAGCAGCCTACATCAAAGAAAAGTATCTAAACAATGAGCTTCCTATAGGAAACAGCAGAGAGGCAATAAAAGAGTTCCAAAACGAATTTACTACTGTTTTACAGGGAGAGGATTGGAAGATAAGGAGAGTAGTAGATACAACGGTAAACAAACTAAGAAACACGGCTGCGGTGAAATATATGGAGCAGGCATTAGTGGAAGAGTTTAAGATAGTGGGAGTAAATGATAATCTACAATGTAACTACTGCCATAACCTACAAGACAAACGTTTCTCAATAACGAAAGCAGTAAAACAGGTAGAGCAGTTTGTAGTATCAGACCCAGCGTACGTACCGTTAGACAGTCCATTCATAACATCAGTATTTAAGAATGTGGAAGATATGAAAGATTTAACAGGAGAGGAGCTACAAGCAAAAGGCATACATTACCCTCCTTTTCATTGTGGTTGTAGAGATACGGTAGTAGCGGTGCTAAATTAAACAGAAAAACAGAGGCTAAAAAATCTATATATTATATAATAATATATAAGCAAAAACAGGTATAAAGTATGAAACAGAAAAAGCTATACACAGAAAGATTATGCTTCAGTAAAGCAGAACTAATGGCAAGCCAAGTAGACCTTTCAGCAGTAGGTATAAATCTACCGATAAAGAATAGAGATATAGAGAGCCTAAGAAAGGAATACAATGTACAAGGAGATATATCATTAGGGAGTATGTGGGGAAGTATGAATGACCCAAAGTATTATAAAGACCTACAAGCACAGGATATAGTACCAAAGCCAGAAGACTTTATAGAAGTACCATTCAGATTACTTTCAGCTACTACAGTAGGAGCAGGTACTTGGAAAGCAACAGACTTTTCAGATGAGCAAATGCTGAAGAAGAGTATGGAGTTCCTCATAGGTAAACCAATGTACAAGGACCACGAGACAGACTTAGACAATTGGATAGGGTTAGTAAGAGGAGTTAGCTGGGAGAAATCAAAAGAGCAGAATGGTATAAAAGTACCAGCAGGTATAAACGGTTTGGTTGCTATAGACGCAAAGACTAATCCAAAGACTGCAAGAGGTGTGCTATTAGGGAGTATATTCAGTAACTCCGTAACAGTAGAGTTTAAGTGGGAGCAAAGCCACGAGTTCGAGAGTGAATGGGATTTCTATGATAACATAGGGACGTTAGGAAAAGACGGCAAAATGATACGAAGAGTGGTAAAAGAGATAACAAACTACCACGAAAGCAGTTTAGTATGGTTAGGAGCAGACCCATTCGCAAAAGCTATCACAGAAAACGGAGAGCTGAAGAATATAGATTACGGTAGCGTTTATGAGTATAGCAAGACAGGCTATAACAAAACTAAAAGAGCTACAGACAGAGAGTTAAGCAAGGAAGAGGTGAAAGAACTCCTACAATCCAACAAGAAATATACTGTTAGTTTTGCGATGGATAAAGGGATAATACCTCTTGCAAAATACAATGAAAAAGAAAACAAAAACGATTTCGTAAATATGGATAAATTTATTCAGGCATTTATTGCTACATTCGGCAAGCAATTAGGCATAACAGACGAGAAGCCGAGCGAAGAGCAGTTGATTTCCTACTTAAAGGAATTACAGCTGGCTAAGAAAGATGAAGAGAGTGAGAAAGCGAAAGAGCTAATCACTAAGGTTACAGAGCTGATGAAAGCTACTGATGAGAATGCTACAGATTTGGAGCAGTTTTTGAAAGAGAACCAATTTGTACAAGCTACCAAGTTAGCAGAGTATAAAGAAGCGAGTACTAAAGTTTCAGAGCTCACTAAACAGGTAGAGACTTTAACCACAGAAGCACAGACTTTGAAGAAAGATGCTGAAGTAGGTATGAAGTACCGCTCTGCTAAGAAAGAGGAAGCTATCCGCTTGTACAAAGCTACAGTGGGGGTAGATAACGTTCAGCAAGCAGTTATTGATTTGTTCAATAAGGCAGAGGACGAAGCTATAGACGGATTACTTGCACAGTACACTAAGGGTGCTACAGAGAAGTTCAGTGGTACGTGTGCTGATTGTGGTTCGCACAATTTTAAATTCCAATCCTCTTTTTCAGGTGGTGAAGAGCCTAAACAAAAACAGGAGCAAGTGGAGTTCAGTGCAGAAGATATTCGCAGTAAGTATTTGAAAAGCTCTATGAATATAGGAAGCTAAAATATTTGCAGAAATTTTGTAAGTCGATAAATACTTATATCTTTGCAGCAACAATTTAATAATGGTTAAATATTTATAGAATATGAACAGATTAGGAAGCCAAACAAAGAGAGTGGTACGAATTGAGGAAAGCTATGCTATCAATTTGTGCTTCGAGGCAAAAGAGGAGCTACCACAAGGTGCGGTAGTGAAGCTAAATACAGACGGCACAGTTTCTAAGTACGCTGGTACAGGTTCTCCCTTTGGAGTACTTTCAGTAGGAGCAAAGGCTGGTGAGAGTGCTACAGTAGCGACACAATTTGTTGCTGATATTGTAGGGGTAGCAAGTGAGGCTATCGCAGTAGGAGACCGAGTACTATTTACAGACTTAGTAGAGAGTGCTGGTCGCAAATTAGGTAAGTACAAGAAAGCAACTGATATGGCAACAGGTATTGCTCTTTCAAAGGGTGAGGCTAACAAGGAGTTTCGTGTAGGTGTGCTTCGTGTATTCACTAAGGAATAATTTTATTAACAGTATAAAAAGACTAAGAAATGAGAGATACTTTCGATAAGAATGCGGCTAAAGTAAAAGCTACTATCAGCAAGTATGATGGTGCTATGCCCACAGTAGAAAAAACAGAAGAGGGGCTACTTTCAGCAAAGGAGATTAAGACCAATATCCTTTTGGATATGAAAGACGCAGTACGTCAGGTTAATGCTTTGCGTAAGGGAGACCAAGTAAACAGAGCCATTGATATTTCAATGGAACAGTATGTAAAGGACAAGTTTGGTTTCGGTAGTTTGGACAGCTTTTATGCTGCATTAGGTGTAAATCCAGCTTTCCACACTATGGAGAACCTTGCAAGTATGCCAGACTTTGAAGAGGGCTACCGCTGGTTACGTCCTGAAATCATACGTGAGGCAGTTCGTTTGGGCTTCCGTAGAAATCCAATATACCAGAACTTAATTGCTGGTGAGGAAAGTGTAACACAGAAAAAAGTTACAATGCCACAAATCAATATGTCTGACGCTACTCCTGAAATTTTAGGGGAAACCGAGACTATCCCTGTTGGTACTGTTTCTTTTGGTGAGAAAGACGTAAGATTACGTAAGATTGGTACAGGTTTGAAAGTTTCAGATGAAGTACAAAAATACGTACCTTTGAACATCTTATCACTCTACTTACAGGACGCAGGTGTGAAACTTGGTTTAGGGCTTGACACAATGGCAATAGACGTGCTAATCAATGGGGACGATAATACAGGTAGATTTGCTGCTCCTGTTATTGGGGTTGCTGATACGACCAAAGGTATTCAGTACATTGATATTTTGCGCTTGTGGTTGCGTATGGGTCGTTTAGGAAGACAGCCATCAGGTATGCTTTCTAATGAAGAACCAGCCTTGAAGATTTTGATGATGGACGAGTTCCGCAAATGGTCTCAAAATTCAGCTAATGCTAAACACGACATTAACTTGAAAATTCAAACTCCGATACCGCAGACCCAATCATACTTTGTACACGGAGCAATGCCGTCTGACGGTGAGAAGTTAGGTTTCATTGATAAGAGTTCAGCATTAATCAAACTTAATGCGAGTGCTTTGCAAGTAGAGAGTGAGCGTATTGCAGAACGTCAGTTGAATGGTACTTATGTTACCTTAGAAACAGGCTTTGCAAAACTCTTTACAGATGCTTTCGTTATCCTTGACGGTAGCCAAGCATTTACTGCGAAAGGCTTCCCAGACTTTATGGACATCAGAGCTTCAGAAACTGTACTGATTAAGTAATAACCTAAAAGTAGAAGAATATGAGTAAAGTATTTATCAGGTTGAAAGATAGAAGTACTATCTTTCACGATGCGAGCCAAGATGTTACCGTAACAGGTACGCAGGTTAAAGAAGCAGAGGAAACAGGTAAAGTTTTATCAGCTATCAAACACGGACTTTTGGAGGTTGTAAAACCCGAAGAAGTTAAGGAAGCAGAAAAACCGAAAACTGCGGAGGCTTCTACTACCGAAAAGCCTGCTGACCCTACAGAGAAATCTAAGGGGCGACCAGCAAAAGAGTAGGAAGTGTAAAATGGTTTTATAGTTGTGTGGAAGTCGCTGTTAGTAATTAATGGCGACTTTTACTTTTAATAAGAAAGAGTATGGCAGATAATCACAACAAGGATTTGACAATTTACGAAATGGTACTGAACAGGCTACCGTTTCTATTAGATACACCAAAGAACAAAAACAGAGTATCAGAATTTACTTTGGAGGTTATGGCAGAGTTAGAAATCTGCTTTCAGATTGATAGAGGCTTGCCACAGGGTGCACCAAGCAGGGTAGGTAACGAAGACTTCTACTCTATCATTCAGAGGGCAATAGTTGCAGATATAGTAGCTGTATATATCATAATGCTGCAAATGATGGCTAACCTTGCAGGAGTAGCAGACGGCAATAGTGGTATTACTGCTAACAGTAACAAGTTCCTTTCACACGCTGAAGCAGGGTCAGTAAATGTTACTTGGGAGCAGTTCGATATAAATAAGGCATCTGGGCTTGTTTTAACAGGCGAAAAACTGCTAATGCTATATAAGAAGTCAGCAATAAGAAAAGCGCACAGTATTGGCTGTCTAATTGACATTTGTGATGACTGCTCTTTGGCAGTGGAATTAATGATGAACCACACACTACCGACCCCACGAGTAATAGTATCTACTGACTGTGGTTGCTGCGGTGGTACTTATCCAGCGGAAAGGAGGTAGTTATGGCAGGTTTATTATCACCACAAGAAGACAGAGAAATCAGGGACGCTATTAGGCTGGTTACTGATACATTTGCACGTACAGCTATCTTATACCATATAGGGACAGATAGTTTAGACAGGTGGCAAGAGGATAGAGCAGATAAACTCTTTTACTCTATACAGATTGAAGCCCTTGTGGAGAACAAGGCACAAACAGTACAAGATAGCTCTGGGGGCTATTTAGATGTACAGAGGGTAGAGCTAACGTTTAACTTGGAATACTTACAAGAAAAGGGACTTATAGAAGCAGACTACAAGGTGCGCTTTAATGATACTAAGGACTTTTTCACTTTGAAAGGTGAGATATACCAAGTAAAGAATGTTTCGTACGATGGACCGCTTTCAGCAAAGGACGTGTTAGTTATCGTTCAGGGCGAGAAGATGGAGCGTACGAATATGGTTAAAAATACACGTTTAATCACTAATGGTAACGAAATGGATTAAGCTATGGGATTAGAAAGAGTAGGTAATTGGGCGCAAGGTGTTAGGGCTGTGGAGCAGCTTGGAAAGAAAATGCTTCAGGCGCAAGAGATAGCTTTAAAACGTGTGGGGCTATATGCAGAGGGGCAAGCCAAACTGCATATCCGTAATCAGGATTTAGGGTGGAAACCACTACAGCCTAAAACGATTGCTGATAAGATACGCAAGGGATTTAGTACAAATATCCTTGTTCAGACTTCGAGCTACTTCCAAGCAATCACAAGTTGGGTGGACAAAAACAAAGGGGTAGCGTATGTAGGGGTAAAGAAGCAGGTAAGAAATAAAGAAACAGGAGAATTGGTTGCTGATATTGCTAAGGTACACGAGTTTGGCTCTAAGTCAGGAAGTATCCCTGCGAGACCTTTATGGCAGCCTGTGAATAAAGAGGCTTTGGAGTTTATGAAGAAGCCTGAAAATACCCCTCCTGCTATATTCAGAAAACTAATGCAAGGAATATGATACAAGTAGTAACATTAGAAGAAATAGACAGAACAATTTATGAACTCATACGTAAAAGGTTGGTTGCTGACGGCTATTTGCCTGATATTGCTAACTACAGAACCGAGAAAGAATACATAGCTGCTAAAAAGCAAATAGAGGCGCAAAAAGGCTTCGTAATCGAGGTACACGGTGTAGGAACACCTGAAGCAAGAGATGAGCGAATTATATGCGAAATAACGATTGATAGGAAGCAAATAGAGGCTGGTACGTTAGGTGGTGAAACCCCACAATTCAAAAAAGACCAGAACACAGGTAAATTCACTAAGGAAAAGATACCTGCTATTTGTTCGGACGTTAGGTATGAAATTCGTGTTTTCTCCAATTCTATTAAGAAAGAGCGAGTGGCTTTCCAGACTTTAATGGAATTATTCACTCATAGGAATTACTACCCTATCACAGAAGAGTACAATGCTGATAAGAAAAAATGGCTTCTTTTCACTTCGAGGGGTAGCGTAGATGTATCCACTACAGACGTAAGAGAGCATTTGTTCTACTATGTAGCAGAGGACGTATGGTTAGGCAAATACGATGTAGTAAGAGAAAATATAGCTCCTATGAGTTCAGCGCACTTTTGGTATAACGTTCAAAATTCAGAGGGTAAAACAATCGACAAGAAAGATTTATTGGTTGAATAATGGTTAAGCCAAAAAATGTTTATAGTTTTGCAGTAAATTTAAAAAGTTTATAATTTTATGACACCAACAGGAAGAGCAAGAATAGAGCAGGAGGTAATAGACACTTCTGTACTTGTAGGCACAGGGCTGAAAGGTATTAGTGCCGTGTTAGGAGTTACCGAGCGTGGAGTAATTGGCGAAGCGGTTTTGGTGGGCTCTTGGAATGAGTATGTAAGACACTTTGGAGGCTTGTTGCCAAAAGAGGTGTCAGAGTTTCCTCTTTATTGCCGTAGAGCATTAGAGAGAGGAGGTAAATTACGTATAGCTCGTGTGGGGCATTATACAGATATTACCAACAAGACGACTTTGGCTGGTGTGAAAGCATCAAAGAAGATTGAGAATAACTCAAAAGAGATTAAGTTTGAAGCCAATTCAGTAGGTAAATGGGGTAACAACGTTACCGTAAAAGTTACACCTGCGAAAAACGGTGCTGCAAACCAATTCGATTTTGAGGTTAGTATTAAGGGGTTTCCTGATTTAACTGAAATCATACCTAACTTGAACAAGGTGCTGACTGCGACAGATATTGCTACTTTCAATATGCAAAGTTCGTATGTGGTGCTCACTTCTACGGGTGCAGAAGTAGCAGCAGGTAGCTATCAGTTAGCGGACGGAGATTTTGACGAAAGCACCATCACAGAAACAGACTACATTGGTGATGTTACAGCAGGCAACGGTATTCACGTATTCGATAACTACAACGACTTTGTGAAGATTGCTATCCCTGACCAAGCGAAACCGAACATCGACAATGCTTTGATTGCTTATGCAGAAATGCGTAAAGACTGCCGTGCTGTACTAAGAACTCCGATAGGTATTTCAGGTACTACAGCTATCACCTACAGAGATAGAACAGGCAGCTTTTCAGGTGTAGCACCGTCTACTTGGTATGCAGACCTTTTCTTTGGAGGTATTTACGTGATACACCCTACTACAGGAGAGAAAGTACATATCAGCGCAATAGGTGATGTACTTGGTGCTATGAGCCAAAGAGACGACAAAGCAGCTGAATGGTTTGCGGTGGCTGGTTCAAAACGTGGGCGCATTAAGAATGTGCTTGGAGTAGATTACAATTTAGGGTCAGCAGCGAGAGCTACAGAGTTTGACCAAGTTTCTAATCGTGGTATAAATGCTGTGATTGATGACCCAGACTTTGGGGTGGTAATTTGGGATAATGTTACCTTGTGGAAAGAGCCTACACTGCTCAAACATTCCAATATTGCTGACTTGCTTGTGTACTTAAATCGTGAGCTTGCGCCTTTGATTAAGTCAGAGCTATTCGAGCCTAACGACATTGAGACTTGGAAAGCTATTTATCGCAAAGTACGACCTTTGTTAGAGCTTGTTAAAGAGCGCAGAGGTATTTGGGATTACCTATATCAGGGAGACCAGCTAATCGATGATATAGCAGATGCACAGGTGAACACTCCGAACAACATTGACGCAGGTCAGTACGTGTTTAATCTGTTTATCAAACCAAAAGCAGCTTTGAAATACATTGGTATCAAAGTGGTGGTCGCAAACAGTGGGGTTTCATTCGAGGAAATCATAAATGAGGGTACAATTTAATAAACGTATAAGATATGGCAAGTAAAGTATTTAATTTTAAAATAGAGATTGCTGGTATAGACCAATTCCTTATTCAGGACGTAAAAGTTCCTGAAGTAGAGATAGGGTCAGTAGAGCACGGAGCTACCAACTACAACGTAAAAACTGCTGGTGGGGTTTCTTATTCAGATGCAGAATTGCAGAAGATAGTACCAGCTGACGGTGGAGACAAGTGGGCTTGGGGCTGGCTAACAGACGCACAGAACACTGCTACAGGTACAGGTAAGTTACCGCAAGATTACTACAAGGACGTAATCTTTAAGGTGTGCGACCCAACAGGTAAGGCTATCGAAACCTACCTATGGGAGGGTTGCTGGGTAAAGAAGATAGGTACTTCCAACTTCAAACGTGGCAACCAATCTGAAAACGTTATAGAGACTGTAACTCTTTCAGTAAATAAAGTAAAGAGGTTATCATAAAGGTTTTACTTTTAATTTCTTTTACTGATAGAAGCGAGCATACGAAAGTTGCTCGCTTTTTGTGTTTAAGCCAAAAAATGTTTATACCTTTGCCTTATAATTTTAAAAGTAAAAGAAATGTCAGACAAAAACAAAGGGGTACAAGCTACCCACCAATTCAGACTACCGTCAGGGGTAGAGTGTGAGGTGCGCTCAATGCTTGCAAAGCACCAAGAAATGCTAACTATTCAGAGTTCCAAGCCTCAAATGGAACGTATGAACCAAGTACTTCAGGACTGTATCGTGAGATTAGGTTCAGAAACTAACATTACAGAAGAGCTCATTTTGGAAATGGTGAGCTGCGATAGAAAAAAGGCTTTGTTTGAATTGCGCCAATTTTCTTACGGATTTGACCCAAATTTTGAGTTTCAGTTTGAATACCTATCAGAAGAGGGTAAGAAAAAGAAAAGCGAAATTTCGATAGATTTAAACACGTATGAGTTCGAGGTTACTCCTATGAAGTACAAGAATGAGGCTGGGGAGATAGTAGAAGCTAACTTCACAGAATATTCAGAGGTGATTGCGCACAAGAAAGTACTCATCACTTTACCACAGTCAGGCACAGAGGTACAATTTACACTGTTAGACGGAAAAGGTGAGAATATAGGTGCGAGAACTCCACGTAAGGACAGAAGCTCTCATACACTTGTGCGAATGAGACAGCCTATTACATTCACTACAAGTTCAGCAGGTAATAAAGTTCCTTTGCAACTAAACTTGAACAACCTCACTTTGATTGATATAGAGTTTTTGCGAAAATCAATCAAACAGTATGAGGGAGATGTGGATACCATTCTACAGTTCGAGCACCCAGAGACAGGCGCATTAGAAAGTGTAGATATTATGGGTTTGACGGCTTTTTTCTACCGCTCGGAAGCCATTTAATTAGTGAGTATTGTTATTTAACATACGATAATGGGCTTCCTCTTTCATTTAGTGATTTTCTTTCTCTCACCATATTACAGAAAGAAACTATGTTAGAGTGGTTAAAGAAGCAAAAAGAATACGAGAAAGAACAAAGAGACAAAGCAAAAAACTATTAAGCAATGGCAGGTATAACAGATAGCGTGCTCGGCTTCGGATTAGCATTTTACCTACGTGATGAATTTACATCAGTGGCAAGCCGTATACAAAGTAAGATGGACGCACTCGGTTTGGATAGTGAGAAGACTATGCGCACCGTGAATAAGTCTTTATCTATGATGAAGACAGGGGCAGCTATGGTTGCAACCTCTGTTGCTGGGTTATCACTCTTTAAAAAAGGAGCAGACGTTCGGGCAGAGTTTCAGGCTTATGAGGTTCAGTTTGAAACTCTGTTGGGGTCTGCTGAAAAAGCTCGTGATATGTTTAATAAGATTAAACAGGACGCTATTGATAACCCTATATTTGGTACTAAATCATTGGTAGCGGCAAATGCTGCTTTGGTAGGTACAGGTAAAGTTACAGAAGAGCGTTCACGAGGTATCATTAATAACCTTTCTGAAATTATGGCTGGTGTAGGTGCTGGTGATGAAGAGCTACAACGTATGGCTATTAACTTGCAACAAATTGGTAATAATGGTAAAGCTACAGCAGTAGATATTAAGCAATTTGGTATGGCTGGCGTTCCTATTATGAAGATTATTGCGGATAGTATGGGTAAATCAGTTGAACAAATCGAGGGTATGGATATAACCTTAGAGGAGTTAGAAAAAGCATTTGCTCACGCTACTTCAGAGGGTCAGATGTTTTATGGAGCTACTGAAAGAGCAGCTAATTCTACGAAAGGTTTAAAAGCGGCAATGGAGGACGCTATCGAGATTGGTTTTGAAAGGCTGGGTGCAGCTATTGAGCCTATTACTCGTAAGATTTACAAAGCTGTAGGCGGTATAGTAGATACTATATCTAAGTTTTTAGATACACCATTAGGTCAGAAAATAGCGCAATGGTCTGCATACTTACTTGGTTTAATAGGTGCTATAGGTGTACTTATTACAGTTATAGGAGCAGCAAGAATAGGAGTAATATTTTTCAATTTAACCATAAAGAGTACAGCTATTTGGCAGAATGCAGCGATAGTAAGTACAGACAGATTAGCGACTAAATTCTACAAGTTAGGTAGAGCTGCTTGGGCGAGTTTAGGACCGTACGCACTCATTGCTGCTGCAATAGCTGCTGTTATATGGGTAGTGGCTAAACTGAAAGAGGGCTTTGATAACCTACAGAAACCATTAGACAAAATGGAAAAGAGCGGTGTGGTTGGTTTTTTCACTAAGGTAGCCGCTGTTTTAGAACTTATTCGTCAGGTATTTGGTAGTTGGGACGGAAGTTCAGCTACATTCACAGAAGAGCTTGCACAGAAGTTGGAAGCACTTGGATTAGGGGACTACGTGGATATGATTGTGGACTTTGCTGTTAAACTTCGTGAGTTTTGGAACGGTATATTGGAGGGTCTGCAGCCATTATGGGCAGCTATCAAAGAATTTGGCGATTTTATGGCTGGAATTTTCTCTGATATATGGGAAACTATCAAAGACACTTTTGGTGGCATTTTTGACACGATTGCTGAAGTTTTTGGGCTACTTTTTGGCACTACTAAGAGTGAGGGAAGCACATCTTTGAGCTTTTGGCACGATTTAGGGCACATAATAGGCACTGTTTTAACTACAGCCTTTGAAGTTATAGCTTCAGTACTGAAAGTAGTTTGGACAGTTGTTTCAGCGGTGTTTAAGGCTATTATGTGGGTAATAAAATGGTTGGTTAAGGGAATTATATGGTTTGTAGGTATTTGGATACAAGGCTTTAAGAAAGTTATCCAATTTTGGACTTGGTTAGGCAAGGGTATTGCTTCTGTTATCAGCTGGGTATGGGATAAGTTAAAAGGCTGGTGGGAAGAGACAAAGGCTTTGTTTAACTTCATAGTAGATTGGTTATGGCAATGGATAGAACCATTTTGGAATATTGGCTCATCTATCGTTTCAGGAATATGGGACGGTATTGTGAGTATGTGGGACGAACTTGTAAAGTGGGTTTCTGATGCTGTAGATATTTTGGTAGATACCATAATGAAGCCCATACAGGATATGTGGAATTGGTTCTGGGATATTGAGGACGACCCTAAGAGTGCAGAAGCCATTATGAAAGAGCAGATAGAAGTCAATGGTGGTGAGATGACTAATATGGACAAAAAGTGGTACAGAGATAGGGGATTAGACCCTAATAGCTTCCACCAAGACAGCTCAAAAATGCCTGTCTATATTAATCCGCAACAGGCTTTCACTAATAACATACAGCCTGCGCCTATCACTGTTAATTTAACAATGGACGGAGACAAAATTGCTAACAAAGTGATTGAAAAACAGGACTTTAAGAATAATAGGAGGAATTAATTATGATTAGTACAACACAAGGGAGGTTATATCTTACAGCTTTGAGCAGTTTAGAAAGGTTGGAAATTCAGTTTGTGCCCAATGAGATTTCACCATCACGACAAGCGAATTGGAGCGAAATTGCTATCGTTGGGCGCAATAATCCTCTTTATCACTACACAGGAGGTACGAACTCACTAAGTTTAACCTTAGATTTTCATTCAGTTGAAGAGGACAGAAGTGATGTAGTACGCAAGTGTAGGCTGTTAGAGAGCTGGGCTATGAATAATGCGTATAACAACCCCCCTGAAAGGATAAAACTAACATACGGAAGACTTTTTAAGGAGGACGAAATATGGCTCATTCAATCGGTAAACCCTACTTATACACAGTTTAGCGCAGAGCATAATTTTCTACCTGTGCAAGCCATTGTTCAGTTAGATTTAGTGTTAGATACCGACAGAAACAGAAAAACACGTGATGTATTATGGAAATAGAACTAAGAGGTAACAACCTATACCGTAACGGTGAAATAATCGTGTTTGATAACACGGACGAAAAGCTCCTACATAGGGAGCTTTTGAGCATTAAGGGGACTGTAAAAGACACTTACTACACGGTTAAGATGAATGACAGGATAGATTTAATCGCTTTCAATCACTACAAGAACCAAGTAGAAGACGCAAGTAAGTATTGGTGGGTAATTGCAGATGCTAACAATATCACCAACCCCCTTGACTTATCCGAATACATAGGTAAGGAAATACTTATACCTAACATTCTGAATACTCTAATGATTTTACAACAATGAAAGCACCATTTTTTAAGGTATATATTGACGAAAGTAATGAGGAGATTACCGACTACATAGAGAGTTTTTCTTATGAGGACTGTATGAAAGAAGATAGCTTCCTCAATCTTTCAGTTTATGCAAAATTTGCTATGGCATTAGCTGACGACCCACGTATAAAGGTTGGTACTAATCTTTCCTTTCAGTTCGGATATTTAGGCGGTAAGATTTCCAAGCTACACAGGATAAGGGTAACGGATATTACTCACAAATACAACGAAAGGGTAACGATGGACATTAAATGCTTGGACGTAGGTAATGTGGCTCGTAAAGTGGAAAGTTCTAAGGTGTGGAAAGATGTTACTACACAGGATATAGTGGCGGCTATAGCGAATAAATATGGCTTGGAGGTTGATACAGATAACCCACAAACTTATTGGGACAACCTACCGCAAGGAAACAAGTCTGATACTGCTTTTTTAGAAGAATTAGCAGGCAAAGAAGATGGTGGTGATTGGGTTTCCTACATACGGAATAAAACGTTGTATTTTGTACATAGAAAGTTAGATAGTAATGCTGTTATTTCCTACACGTACGGAGACGGTGATGGTGTGGTTATATCATTCGAGCCCTCACAGAAAGAAAGCACAAAAGGCAATGGTGCTTCTAATGGTGCAGAAGCTACAGCGGTAGACCCTAAGACAGGTAACATAAAGAGCGTGCTAACCAATAACACGAATGAACTAAATAAAATGGATTTATCACGGTATGAAAGAAACATACAGTATGGTAGATATAAAGACCAAACTAAGGGTGGTAAAACAGGCACTTATTCCACTGTTCAGAGTAACATTAAAATCAATTTGGAGAAAGCTACTAAGAAGCGTAATGATTTACTTATTGAGCGGCAAAAAGAGTGCGACAAAATCAAAGACGGAGTAAAACCTGACCCAGCTAAAATTAAACAGATTGATGAGCAACTTGCAGGTATCAGCAAGTATTTTGACAATTACCCTGATATAAAGAAAAAGTTTGTAGAACCGTATCCAAAAGGGGATAACCCTACAAGACAAATGCAGAGCTCCACAAGTGCAGCAAAAAAATCTTCTGATTTAGGGGGCTTGAAAGCTACTCTAACAATTGAGGGAAACCCCTTGCTTGTACCTAATACAGTTATCACAATGAAAGGGGTTGCTAAAGTGCATAGTGGGAATTGGTTCGTGGAAAAGGTTACGCACGATGTTTCTACCAGCGGATATACTTGCAGTGTAGAATTAGCTAAAACAGGCTCAAACGTGGGTACTAAGAAATCAGAGGCTACTAACAAGTCTAAGGGACCAGAGACCCAAGAGGAAAAGATTGCGGTTCGTGTAGTAATGGCAAATCAAACTAAGACACAAGCGAGTGTGGTTGGCAAAGGTACTGTTACAAAGACTACCACTACTGATAAGGACGGAAATAAAAAAGTTACAGAAAAAAGAAATTGGTAATGGAGAACAAGTTTTATTCAATATATCGTGGTGAGGTAGCCGACAACAACGACCCTGAAAATGCTGGTAGGTTGCTGGTTAAAGTTCCACAAGTGTACGACTTCGAGGTATACGAGTATTGGGCGAACCCTATAGGCATTTATTCAGGCTTTAAGAAAGGATTTTTCTTTTTGCCTAATGTAGGTGATATGGTGTGGGTTCAGTTTGAAAATGGAGACCCTGCGTACCCTGTTTGGCAGTATGGTTGGTGGAGAAATGAGCACGAGATACCCACAGGCGCAAAGCCTGATATTAATACCATTCAGACAGAGGGTGGCAACCGTATAATTATGAATGATACAGATAAGGTGATAAAGATTGAAGACCCTCACGGACACGTAATAACTTTGAATGATAAGGGGGTTTCTATAGAGAGCAAAAACATAAGTTTGGGCTCATTAGACAAATCGAAAGAACCAATCGTGCTGGGAGATACGGCAATGGATTTGCTGAATGAGTTTATCACTGATTTAGGCAATATTGATTACATACCTACTAACAGCGGTATGACGTATTCGATTAACAAGTCCCCTAAGTGGAAACAGCTTGCTAACAAGTGGAAAACTAAGTGGGAGAAATTTAAGAGTAAAGTAACTAATTCTGATTAAGATATGGCATTAGACCCAAGTAAATTAGCACAAGACCTCATAGAAGCACAAAATCGTGCGAGAAATACCACCACTCCTGAAGAAGCAAATGTAGTGTGGGCAGAGGCTGTTGCAAATGCTATAAACGCATTTGTAAAGAGTGGTGATGTTACCACCACAGGTAACCAAAATACGCAAACAGGAAAAATTAACTAAAAAATTTGCATAAGTAAAAAAGTTGTCGTACATTTGCAATCTCAAATCACGTACTTTTGGACTGTAGAAAGTCCGATAATTTCTTAATTATCATTTTAATTACAGATTTTTAGATTATTTAGAAAATCCGCAAGCAATTAATTTTGTTTGCGGTTTTCTTTTTTAAGCCGATTTGCCACTGTACCTTTGCGCTATGAAACAGGCATATTTAGGAAAAGGTTTATCATATCCCACTAAGTTAGAGGGTGGTAGCTGGGCGCATTCAGAAAGTAAAGAGCTCGTGGAGCAGAGCATTACTACCATACTGAATACACCCACAGGGACTAAGTTTTTCCTACCTGAATTTGGCAGCAGATTGAAAGAACTCATCTTTGAACCTAATGATGATGTGTTAGAAGATTTATTGAGTACTTTCATTTATGAGGCTATTCGTGATTGGGAAAAACGTGTAGAGTACGTAAGCACTTCTTTCACTCGTGGGGTGGACGTTACTTATTGCCTCATTACTTACAGAATTTTGGCAAGTAATGAAGTGGACAGCTTTGTTTATCCGTTTTACAGAACATTAAAGTATTAAGAAATTATGGCATTAGAGAACAAGTGGATTAGATATATTGACCGCACTTACCAGCAAATCAAAGAGCGTGTGCTTACTGATATGCAGGTATTAGTTCCTGAAATTACTGACCATACAGAAAGCAACCCTTATGTTAATATGCTTTCAGTGTGGGCAGGTATAGCTGAAATGCTGGGGTATTACATTGATAATTCAGCAAGAGAGGCTCATTTATCACAAGCACGTCTATATTGGTCAGGAGTAAAGATTGCTAATTCCTACGACTACCGAATACATTCATACCTTGCAAGTACTGCTGATGTTACTTTCAGATTGAACAAGTTAGCAAATTCGGATATACTTATCCCTGCTGGTACAGAGATACAGAATGAGGCTGGTATTCGTTTTTTCACTACACAAGACGTAACGATTGCTAACGGTCAGAAAGAAATCACTACCACAGCCAAGCAATATACTCCTGTTTCTGAAATCAATATTGGAGTATCAAACGGACAGGCTTCACAAGTGTTTGAGATTGACAACAATGTATTAGATAATACTTGTGTGGTGAAAGTGGGTACTGAAATCTATTTAGGAAGAGATACATTTGCTTTCTCACTTAATAAGGACAAACATTTCGTACAGTCTGTTAGTGTGGATAAAAAGCCTATAATTAAGTTCGGAGACGGTATTAATGGTATGATACCTCCCAGCGGTTCAGCAATCACTGTAGAATACCAAAGAACAGAGGGAGAAAACGGCAATACAGGCGCATTTACCCTCACAAAATTGATTTCTAATGTTGCACTACCAGCGACCTATAAATTGGAGGTATTTAACAAGGAAAGAAGCTCTGGTGGTAGTGGTGTAGAAACATTGGAGCAGCTACAGAGACGTATACCGAAATCAATTCGTACCTTACAGCGTGCTGTAACCGAGCAAGATTTTATAGATATTACAGAATTAAAAACAGGAGTAGCCAAAGCTGGTGTTACGTATACTTGTGGCAAGCCTGTAAATATATACATAGTTCCTGACGGTGGTGGGGTTGCTACCACCGACCTAATCACGGAGACCCAAAAGTGGGTAGATGAGAGAAGAATTATCACTGTACAGGCGAAAGTTCAGAGAGCTGGGGAAATTCGTATTTTGTTTAACATATCCTTGAACGTACTACCTGCGTACAACCGTGCTTTAGTGGTTCAAAAGGTGAAAGAGAATATAGCGAATTTCGTATCATTTAAGCACCAAGAAATTGCTGGTGAAGTTCAGCTTTCAGATATTTACCAAACAATCGAAAATACAGATGGGGTAAAAAACTCCACTATTAACGTGATGAAACCGAGACCGTATGCAAGACCTATCAATAATCAGCACTCACTGAATTGGGTTGTTAATATCAAAGAAGATAGCAACAGCACGCAGATATGGCAGATAAAAATGGTTACTGCTACCACTTATGAGGTATTTAGAAGTGGTCAGGTATTAGGTCAGTATGAGTTAGGTATTACCTATAATTTACCTAACCTTGAAATTCAGGTACTTACAGGTTTGTATCAGGTTGGTGATATATGGGAATTTTATACTTATCCGAGTTTCGGAACGATTGATGTAGTAGAACCCTCACTACCTGTTTCACTGATTGAGGATATAACTATAACAGCTAACGGAGGTTTATAATGAATTTTAAGACTAAAATATTTAATCTTTTTAGCCCTTACGACCATACTGCTGATATAAACAAAAATAGTGAGCATAAAGGCACTAATCAGCGGTATAATGAGGTCGTAGGGGGCTACATTGATGAAGAGCTCCTTAAGAAGATTGACAACCTTGTGGAGAACAATTTGCTTCCTGATGTAGCGTACGAAAGATTTATACCATACTTAGAACAGCGGTTAGGTGTTAGCGTGATTATGGGCAACACGATGGAATGGAGAAGAAGAGTGTTAGCGCATATCCTACATTGGTATCAGATTAGGGGAACAATTAAAGCCTATACCCTTATGCTTTCAATGCTGGGCTTTGAAAGCATAGAAATCATTGAGGATATGCACACAAATTCATTAGATAGCGTGCTAACTTTTGACGACCCAGACCGTGTGTTTGATATGAGCAAGTGTAACCGCTGCATATTTTATGATATAAAATTTAAAGGCACTATACAGATTACTCCAGAACTTAATAAGGCTATAGACAGTATCATTAAGTTTAACGAGCCTATCAATGCGAGAAGACGTACGATAAGATACAACGATAAGCCTTTAATTACGAAAATCATTTCGGTATGGATTGACGATAATGGGGACTTGATTTACTCAAACGATTACGACCCAGAACTAATTTTGGAGCTTTCTCCTGCTGGTGATTTAATAGTTAAGGGACCAAATGCAGAATATTATTCATTAGACGAACAAGGAAATTTAGTTTATATTTATGGCTAACAACGTTTATAATTTAGGAAACGTGGTTGGGCTCATTAGAAGTACCACACCACCAAAGACGAAGCCTTATTTAATATGGGGCAAAATCTTAGATGAGAGCGCACCACTAACAGTGCAGCTGCGCATTTACAAGGGGTCAGGCGACCCTGCATTAGAAGCTAATTGGCTTCCTATCCTTACAGCTGGGCAGACTACACAAGTCGGCTGGGAGGATATAGAAGACAAGCCTAATATCTTTGCGAAAGTAAAGGTAGAGAACGGCAAGCTGATATTTACCACACTTAATGGGGGAGAAATCGACAGTGAGGAGTTGTCCACTATCATTAATGGGCTTCCTGATTTTGACCCAGAATTGTGGGCTACAGGTGTGGCAAAACAAAATTCCACAACCAACTTAAAAGCGTTGGAGAATGCTTTTAAGAAGATTAAGGAACGTTTGGAGGCTATCAGCACTGATGTAGGTAACAAAAATGCTCTTACTACAGAGAACAAAAACAGCTTGGTAGAGGCTATTAACGAGCTAAAACAGGGACTTTCTTTAATCGATGATACACTTACTACATCGAACAAGAAAACGTGGTCTATTGACCGTATAAAGAAAGAACTGAAAGATGCTGTGGATACATTGCTTTCAGGTGCGGAGGCTGACTACGATACTTTGAAAGAACTTGGAGACGGTGTGAAAGACTTGCAAAGGGAGGTTAAGAAAATAAATAACTCTTCTAATGCGGTGCTTTATTCAGAGCAAGACAAGACAGAGAATGAAAAGAAGCTGGCTCGTAAGAACATTGGGGTTGTTGAAAACATCTTTCAATATTCACAGAACGAAGCTAAAAGTCCTGTGTTTAGCGGTGCTGTTACTGACCTACAGAAAGGTAACTATGTGATTGGTATTGGTGAACTAACAGGAGTTCCTGCTGAAGTGCTTTCTCGTACAGGTAAGGTAATTTCGGCTTTGGTTACTAACAGCATTACAGAAGCTAATGAGGTTTCAGGCTTGGTGCTGCTAATGGGTAAAGACGGATTTGCATACAAGCAAGACGGAGAAACAGAATGGAAGCGTTTGGCTCGTGTAGGTGATTTAGCCGATAACGTTGCTGAAGAGCTTTCAGAGGTTAAGGAACTAACTGCTGATAACGTTACCAACAAGTCAGTAGAGCTTTCCTATGATATTGATAGCCACAGACGTTTTGACGTATTCTGTAACGGTGTGCTTCTATCACCTTATGCAGTTTCTGTAGATACAGATAATGCTAAAAAACTGAAGTTTAACGACAGCTACATACCTTTCGAGTTGGAAGCTGGGGACGAGTTGATTGTAAAATTTATTAAAAAGAAATAACTATGGCAAAGAAGATTAATAAAAAGCAAGTAGATGCTGTTTTTGGTAGTGGTAACAGTATGATTTTTGATAGTACTAACAAAATCATAAACCACAATTTGGAGACTGTTATGCCAAATCTGACTGATAATTTAGAACTTGCAGAGTTTGAAGACCCTACAAATAAAGTGTTATTTATGTATTATACAAGCCAAAACACAGACGGTAGTAATGTTCAGTCTTTAAGTTTGGTAAATAAAACTACAGGAGTTGAATATCCCTGCGAGTTTAGAAAAGTACATACATACCTCTGTAATGACCAATACTTAAAGTACAAACATATCTTTGAGGTAACAAAAGGGTTTGAAAATATGGTTATAGGTAACAAGTATGAGCTAAAAATACTTGGTGCTCCTAATAGCAATATGTACTTAATGACTTTGGTAGAGCTTTTGAAATATCCTAAAAACTCTTATCATAATGGATTATATTTTTCTGTAGAGGATAGAGATGAAGATTTTGTAACAAGATACTCTTTTGCCCTTTCAGGATTTGAAAGAAGTACTAAAGAAATTAAAGTACCTAAAACACAATTCGCAAAAGTGTTTAATACCTCACAACAACTAACTGAAGAAATGGCAGGTAGTGTATTAGTATGTACTAATGATAGTGATATATCATTAGATTTTTCAGCACTAAAAGATAATTCATTACTTTCAGTAGTTAAACTTGGAGCAGGAAATGTTACTTTCACAACTACGAAAGGTACTGTGTTTGGTGGTGCTACACTTTCAGGAGCAAAAGGTAGTTCAGCGAGCATAATTGTAATGCCTACTGAATTAATAGTTAATCTTAACAGCAAGTAGACTATGGACACAGTTAGCTTTTTCAATTACGGTTTTAATAAGGGGGGGGGTAATCACTTAAACAGTATCACTGATGGTACAGGAAAATCACTTGAAATAGACAAAAGTAGGTTAAGTATTACAGATTATTCAAAATATACTTTTAATGATACAGCGGAATTTACTCCTATATGTAATCAGCAAGGATTTTATTGTGTAGTAAAAGATGATAGGCTAAAACAAGCTACAGGAAAAAAGAAAGCTAAATTAATAAGCCAAAATGCTTCTAATGTAGCACAATTACAGCCTTTTTGTCTTATGATAAGTGATGTATATGATAGGTATATAGGATTAAGTAAATCAGAAAATCCCACTACATTAGAAGAGGTGGAATATCTTATTGAGATACCTAACAGTTATGATGTACCAATAAATATACAGTTAGAAAATTTATCTGATTATTACATTCATCATTTTTTAAGAATTGATTGTATACCTTACCCTACTGGTATGGACGAAATGTGTGGTGCTGGTTGTGGACAAGTAACCGTTACATTCACACCACCTGAAATAGAATTTTCATAAAATATAAATGAAAGAAAAACTTAAAAATGATTGGCAGAAAGCGAAGTACAGGATAGGCATACTTGTTGTGCCTATCGTGCTTCTCTTTGCGCCTATTGGGACAATGCCATTAAAGGATAGGCTAAACTACTTTTGGGAGGTAATCACTAAATACAGCCCTTTGCTTTTCCTTTATACTATGGCAGTAACGTGGTACGACCAGAACAAACCTTTTGCGCTGGCTATGGGTACAGCTTTATTGCTGAATTTAATCATAGGGGCACGATACCATTGGTTGAAAGGTACTTTTAACTTAACACGTATGATGGTTAAGAACATAGAGCTCCTTGCTATCGTGGCAGGTGTGTATATGCTTCTTAAAGTGCTTACAGTGCCTTTGGAGGAATGGTTCGTAGGTACGATATTTAAGGCAACGATAGAGTTTATCAGCATACTGCTTCCTACCGAAAAAGCCTTAAAAAATATGTTTATAATCACCAATGGCAAGCACCCACCTGCTTGGGTTATCAAAGCCTTGTACAACTATCAGAAAGAGGGTAAATTGAAAGACTTCTTTGATATGATGAATGGTGAGGGTATTCGTGAATTAGAGCCTCAAAAACAAGAGGAAAAAGATGAGATGATAACTAACATCGAAAAAGAAAAAACAGAATAATATGGCACAAGAACGTTGGTGGAATTGGCTTGACGATGATAGCACGTTCCGTATGAATTGGCGAGACTTGGTACTTATCCCTTATGGTGTTTATGCTGGCTTCGATAAAGCACCAGCTTCCAATATGAATTTAGTTTTGGAACACTCTAAGGACGGTAAAACTAAGGTCGATAAACTGCTTAAAACAAGCCCAGCATTAGGTATTTGGAAAACAAAACAAGGGGTAGTTATTGCAGAAGATAGCCCTATTACACTAAACATCGCAACAGGACACCCGACAGCACCACGTATTGACTTAATCGTGGGAGAACATCAATACGTGGAAGCAGAGGGTGGACAAACAGCTTTGTATAAGGTGATACAAGGGAGACCGTCTGCTACTCCTGTTAAACCTGCTTTAACAGAGCCTAACAAGCAAGTAGAAATAGGCTGGCTGTATGTTCCACCTGCTTGTACCTATTTAGATGCAGCAACGTGGCATAAAGCTGAAAAACCTAATGCTTTCAGTGATGAAACCATAATGCACACAGATAGAGAGCAAACTTCTACGGCTTTGAAAGTGTTTAACATTCAGAGAGGGGAGATGGTTGTTAGCTCTGTAGGCGGTACTACTTTGAACTTCAATATTCCAAGTAACTTTTACTACCTGAATGTACCTAACGACAGACCTGAAAAATACTATATCATTCAGAGAGTTTCAAAGCCTTTTGCAGATGCTGGGCAGCTGGTGTGGTGTTATACCACAGGGGCATTAGTAATTCAGAATGGTGCTGATTTCATTGTTAATACTGATAAGGCATACATCGAGGCTGGTAGTGTATTTGGTATCCTTTCAGCAATGATTGGGGGTGCTATGAAATACGTATTGGTTAATGCTGATGAAGTTTGCCGCACACGTAAATTGAACAAGTTTCAGAGCCTTGTGGCTTTCAATAAACAGGAGGTAGATATTGTTGGGGGTAAGTTAGATTTGCGTAACGTAAATGCGAACTACTTAGTGGTTAAACAGGAAAACGTTACTTTGAACATTATATCCGATATGGCTATAATGAAAGAAAACCCTAACTTGGAAACTCCGAAAGAGGGCGGTACGGTTATATACGTGAGCTTTAAGGGAGATAAGAATGTTATATCACAGGCTTCACCACAGTATGAGCACGGCTTCCTAAATATTGAGAACCCAACAAGCAAGAACGTAGAGGTTAAAGGACCAGCGATTGCTATGTTTATGCAAGTAGGTAATTCGTGGACTTTGCTAACGATTTTCTCATCTACATTCACGAATTTAAACATTCGTAAGTTTAATGTAGAGGACTTGGAGAATGTTAATGCTTCTCCTGATGAAAGTGCAAGTTTGAGTAAATCAGGAAATGGGCTAAACGATTGGAACAAAAACAGAAACTTTTTAGTTACAGACGGTAACCCTTATAACGACCCAGCACAAGGTAGAAATCACGATTGGGAGGTAATGCCATTAGGTGAGACTATAGAGCATCAGCGACTAAATATGAAGCGTTTTTTTACTAAGATGACCACCGTGTTTGAAGAGGGAGAAATGGACAAGCTGCCTATTGAGGTTATCCGTGATTACGACCAAGAAGAGTACAAGACACAGCTTGACAACTTCTACAGAGAGCAGCACTCAAACCCTGCTGTATTGAACTTAAAGCCTGAAATGGGTAATACTATCATTTTCAATTTTAGTAGGCTAAACTATGAGAGCTACAACAAGCGCATACATTATATAATGATACAAGGTATAAGAGGCTTGGATTACCCTATAGGCGCAACCATAGATGTAACACAAGTTTCAGCTTCTTTCAGGTTCGTATATATGGAAACTGATTACCTACCTACAGGGTGTTTGCCCATTAAATTTGCAAGAACAAGCAGCGACCAACGTTCTGTATCTTTTACAGAGGGCTCAAACTTAAAGCTGGTAAGAATGAAGAATTATTGGCTTCTTACAGCCTACGGAGAACCTGTGTATGCAACTTCTAATGGGTATCCAGATTACTTCAGGAAGTTGTGGGGAGAGAAGAAAAATATCATTCAGGTAGATAATGGTAAGCTGGTAGGTATGGACGGTAAGTCTATATCTATGAGCGAACTTATCAAAGTTGTTTCAGGAACTATAAGTATGAACTCGTGGATTGATGAACGTGGCAATGGTAAGGTTTGGAATGAAAACTACAACTATGCTGATGTATATCCGCCACAAGGTTATACTATGGCTGACTATGTAGGCGGTATTGCTTCTGTTTCTCATATTGCTTATTCAGGTGATGTAAATTCTGACGATACTACATTCTGTAGGCTACATATAAAATCTGATAAAATACGTATTGTTTGCGGCAATACAGAACAATCAGAGCAGCCACGTGCAAACTATCTCTTTTTATTCATTAAGTAAATTAAATTTTTATCATTATGAGAAAATATCTAATTAAGTATTTCGCACTTGATTACATCGTGCGAGTTTTCGGAACGACCCAGCGTTGGGTCAGAGCAGCGAACATTATTTTTCCTGCTCTTATGGCAGCGGCTATAGCTGGAATGGTTGATAGCTGGTTAATGTGGGTATTCCTTGCTATCTTTGCGGTAGCGGTGTATTTTGGCTTCTTTCATTTCCTTATATACCCAATAACAGAAAAGGACTATGAGTACCTTGACGAGGGGCAAAAGTGGACGTGGAACTTGCATAATCAGAAACCAAACTTCACCCTTGAAAAGTATAATTCGCAGTGGTACTTTTGGGAGATACCTATCTTAGTAACGTCTTTCTTTATATATTATTTATTATGTTAGTGATGAAAGTGAGGTTAATAGCCTCACTTTTATTTTTTGCCCACATACGGCAAAATAATGCTATGTAAATTAGGTACTTTTTCAGAGGCTATTTTCATTTTTCCCCCACGTATGGCAAAAAAGTGCTATATTTTTAAATTTTGAAAATCATAGGGTTTTTTGCCGTACATGGCAAAATAATGCAAATTTTTGAAAATCCAATTTTTTACGTTATTTTGCCGTACGTGGGCTTTTTTCAATAGTGCTACATTTTTAGTACCAGAAAAAACATATCAATAAACTACCGTACACGGCAAAAAAGTGATATGTTTTTCAGGTGTATTTTTAGATAGCTAAATTTTTCACTTGCAGAAAACTCCCATATATGGCAAAAAAGTGATATGTTTTTGATTTTTTCAAAATTTTCGTTTTTCTCCCACGTACGGCAAAATAATGAAAATTTTTGACTTTTTGAAAATACCATACTTTTTTGCCGTACACGGGCGAAAAATGAAAATAAAATTTTTTTGCTTGTACTTTTTTCATTCTCAAACACTTACAAAATTTTGCCATATATGGGCGAAAAATAATTGTTAAAAAATTTGCTCATTTAAAAAATTACCCTTACCTTTGCAGCACAAAATCTAATTAAAATTGATTGAAATGGTAGAAAAAGAAACCTATGCAAAAAATCGTTATCTAAAAGATAACGTAGATTTAGAGTTCAAACGTACTCCATTTTTTAAACAGCTTCTGAAAAAAGAGGGAGGTAAAATGAGAGTGCTTGCTAATGCCCTGACAAGGGAAGTGTACGTGGGTGGTGATAGCACCTGCAAAAATCTGAATGAGTTTGCTAACTTTGCGAACCACTCCTACGATTGGGGATACGAATGCAGAGAAGCTGATAACTTCGCACAAATGCTGGCTTATGCTCTTTGGGACGGCTATACAGCGCAGAGCCATTTGGTAGTTCATTTCCTAAAAACGTATTTTACGGCTAAAATTTCACGTAAAACTTGTTTGACCCTATTGGACATCATAAAACTTGAAAAGTGCCTCAAAATAGTCTGTAAACACGTAAAACAGGGCGGTTATCCTGTTAATGGTTATTTTGTAATCGAACACAAAGGCAGATACATCGACTTTACGTGTGTTTGGGAGTTCGGTATAGAGACCGAGTGGTTTGCTCCCATTTTGGACTTGCCTTTGCGGTCAGAGAGGGAAAATGTACGTGAGTATACTTTTGGGTTGGGAACTGTAGAGCACAGATTATTGACAGAAATGCCCCAAAAATCCCTTAAAATTTTAAAAACCTACATTTGTACCCAAAAATCTCAATCGTACGAAAATGGGGCTATAAACGAGCAAAAAATGGATTTATGGTACAAACAGGAAACTGACGAATGGCGGTTCACAGGTGGTCAGGGGGTAAACTTCTGCTTGGGAATGCCTGAAAACACAGTAGCCTACGAAATAGAATAATTAATTTAAAAACCTTTTCAACTATGAAACAAGACAAACAAAGCGAAAAAGTAACAGAAGCAACCCTTGAACTCTTACAGCAAGTAGTCAATGGCATTGAGGTAGGAGTTTTCAAAGTGTGCGCTGCCAGAGTGTCAGGGGTTGTATCAGTTGCAATCCGTGATGTAGTTACAGACTGCTACGTTGCATTTTTTCCTGCTTTTCCAAAGAGAAAGGAAATTGATAAAGTTGTTAACACAGACGAGAATTAAGAAATGATGAGTACAAAAGAAAAAACCTACGAAGAAAAAGAAGAAGAAAACTTAAGAGTTATCATAAACTCACTACACAGCCACATTTGCTTAGACGATTGGGAATTGAGAAAGACTACCATCAGAGGCGAAAGAGTAATCACTTTGGGCTTTGAGCAAGAAGACAGCGGAGAGTTCGTACCTCTGGCAGTTCTGATGAATGAAGCTCTGTATGATAACCTCTTACAGACTGATAGTGAGGGCAATAGAGTTTATCCCTAAAGATAGCTCACGAAAATAAGTTCTTTAACATACTGATTATCAAAGGATTATGAACCCCAAAAAACTTGAATGTACGTGTGCGTGCGTGTACACGTGCGCTATATTTATATTATATATTATTATA
>ERZ773203.41-NODE-41-length-70897-cov-41.677578_pt1 | contig 70897 bp, 46 predicted proteins | sample MGYA00580529_ERZ773203 | MGnify/ENA primary metagenome ERZ773203 (study PRJEB29015, sample SAMEA2738176) | human oral metagenome | biome: human oral; feature: human-associated habitat; material: saliva | place: China | collected 2177 ... | reverse complement strand
GGGTGTGGCGCCACACGTGTTCATCCACCCCGATGACACGCACGCCATCGAACCGTGCTGGATCATTGATCAGTAGACGCTCTCCTTCGGTCAGGACAGCGGTGTTGGCGGTATTCCAGGACACGCCTAGGGCCTGGGCGATACGCGCCACCGTCAGATGGTGGACCACCAGGCCCACCAGCGCCCAGCGCACCGCCGAGTGTGAGAGCTTGGCGCGTGGATCGGCCGTTGCACTCATGTTTTGACGCCACACGTGAGCGCACTGGGAGCAGCGGTAGCGGCGCACGCTCACGTGCAAGATCGTGGGGTGCCACCCGTAGGGTACGTGAGCCAAGCGCCTGATCACCGTGTCGCGTACGACGCCTTCGCCCCCACACTGTCGGCACCACCGGTCCTCACCCACTACCTTGCAGGCCAAGACGGTCCGATCGCCTCCTACACGCTGGCCCGTCACTTCCAGGCCCAGGTCATCCAGGCGTGTGAAGGCGCTCAGGTCAGGGCGATCAAAGGTAGTATTAGGCATGTCGAGGTCTTTCGGATGGACGGTGTAGGAACCCCCATCATCGGAAGACCTCGACCCCTACCCGGCCACGACACGCCGAACCCCGCATACCACCCCCACACCCTCAATTATGAAGAGCCGCATTACTACTGCCCTACCTTAGTAGTCGCTTGCTTTTCAAACTCGTGACCAACCAAGTTTTTGAAAACATCATTTAAACTTGGTTCTTTCATAGTTAAATTGGTGAAACTACCTATTTGCGCAAGTCTCTTGAGTACTTCATCGACACTCTTAGTGCGGATCAAGACGTTCTCACCTTGGATAACAACCTCTCCCAAGGCTTTCAACTGGTCTTTAACAGCACTATCAGCGCCGTTAATCTGGCAACTAACCACAGAGCCCTGCGTGTGCCTACGAATAAGTTCCTGGGGACTTCCCTGGGCTACCACCTTGCCGCCATTAACCACACCTACGTCATCGCACAGAGCAGTAGCTTCTTCTAAATTGTGCGTAGACAGCACTATGGTCATCCCCTGCGAGGATAGTTGCCTTAAAACATCCCAAAGTTTTTCGCGTGCAATAACGTCAAGGCCAGTTGAAGGCTCATCTAGGAACACCACCTTAGGTTTACCAACCAGAGCCAGGCCAACATTTAGCCGTTGATGCTGACCCCCTGACAGCTTGGATACTTTTCGAGATAGCAAATCTTCTAGGCCAAGCCAGTGGACAACATCGTTAACTGGGTATGAATCTGGGTAGAGGCTTCCCCAAAAACTCAGGATTTCTTCTACTTTTTGATGGGGAAAGATTTTTACTTCCTGGGGCTGAACCCCTACATGGGAACGCACCCAGGCGTTATCACTGACCGGATCTTTACCAAAAATACTAACCGTCCCAGAATCTGCTCTGCGCAGGCCCACAGCTATCTCAATCGCCGTCGTTTTACCGGCCCCGTTAGGGCCAAGCAGCCCAAAAATCTCTCCCTGCGCAACGCTCAGAGTCAGCTTATCCAGCGCCTGCACTGGCCCGGCAGGAGTGTCGTACCGTTTTGACAGCTGACGCAACTCAACCACATTAGTCATCGACATAGCCCCCAATCAGAGTGGAAATATGCGGTTGTTATGTGTCTTGTCCACACTTGCCTCAAACCGCAAGACTTCCGTATCTCGCCGTTGATTACAGAAATGGATAACAACTTCAATTACATTTAAACCCAAGAAGACATGTAACGGAAGTCTCAAACAGGCATGTTGCCAGGCCAGCTGAAAAACTAGCGCTTAAGCCAGCGCCGTCGTCGTAAATAGCGCCACCACATAGGCCGGGCCAACCCCGAAAACCGGCAGATGCACCCGCTCACCCCGCGTTTCCATGCACCCTATTATCCCACTTCAGGGGCAGTTTGAAGGGGTTTATCGAAGGTTTTAAGGTGGGCACTTGAAGGGGTTAATAACGATTTTAAAAAGCGGGCTGTTTTAGGCGGGTTTTAACGCAGGTTCTGGCGGGTTTTAGCGACGCCGCAACACCCCGATACGCTCGGTAAGGGAACGCTGCTTGCCCACCACCGGCAATTGCCACACACGCCAATAAGCCAGCAGGCAGAAACCCGCCCCCACACACATTGAAAACAGCATCGCCAACACCGGATTTAAATCAACAAAGCGCACCAATGAGGCTTGCGTAAAAGCCGCCGCAAGCGCCGGCAGCGCATAAAGCCGATTGCCGCCAAATACTGCCGGGGTGCGCCCTACGCTAATGTCGCGGATCATGGAGCCGCCTACCGCCGTCATGCAGCCTAAAAGCAGGGCGGGGATGAAACCTAGGTGATTTTCTAGGGCTTTGGCGGCGCCGGTGGCGGACCAGATGCCCAGCACGATAGCGTCGGCAACCACCAGGAAGCGATGGGACCACTTGCCTTCAAATTTGAAGAACCAGGCGATGGCGGCGCCCAGACACGCCATCCAAATGTAGTAGGGGTCGGTCAGGGCGAAGGGCGGGCCGTTTTGGATCATGAGGTCGCGCAGGATACCGCCGGCGGTGGCCGTCATTAGCGCCAGCACCACGAAACCTACTATGTCAAAGTTTTTTTGGCGGGCAATGAGCCCTCCTAGGATCCCATTTAGGATCACCCCGGATAGGTCGATGAACCGGAAAACGGCAGGTAGGGCGTTGGGTTCAAGTAGTTCGTGCATCATCTTCAGGCTACCGTTTAACTCGCGGAGGTGCCGAAAGCCAGGCCCAGCAGGTAGGTTACGGTGGCCGCCCCATAGCCGATAGCTAGCTGTCGCATGGCGCTGGGTAGGGGGGCTTTGCCTGATAGCACGCCGACGGCGCCACCGGTTAGGCACAGTGCGGCCCCTACCAGCAGGGCTGAGGCTGCTACGGCGATCATTCCGCTGAGCCCAACCAGGTAGGGCAGGCAGGGAATGATGGCGCCGACTGAGAACAGCACGAATGAGGACATCGCTGCCCGCTTGGCGGTACCGATTTCTTCATAGTTGGGGGCTTCGTCGCCAATGTGGGAGATTTGGCGGGCGCTGCGTGGGTCAATGTTTGCGGCGCTGAGTACTAGTCTGGCGTGTGCGACGGCTTCATGTTCATCCTCGCCTCGGGCGCGGTAGACCAGGGCGAGTTCGTTGGCGTTGACGTCTAGTGCGGGCACAACCTCCCCCGTGCCGGGGTCTGGAGTGGAAGCTTCAAGTAGCTCGATTTGGGAGCGCACCGAGATGAACTCGCCTGCCGCCATGCTTAAAGCCCCTGCTAGCAGACCAGTTAGACCGGTTAGCAGGATCGCGTGGGTGCTGATGCCGGTGGCGCCCACGCCTAGCACTAGAGACAGGTTGGATACTAGGCCGTCGTTAACGCCGAAAATAGCTGGGCGCAGCGTGCCCGAGAGGCGTTGGCGGTGGCGGGCAGCTAGGGAACGCACAACTTCGGAGTGGATGCGTTCGTCTGCGGCCATGGCACTGGAGGCGTCGGCGTCGATCTCATAGTCGTTGCGTTGTTCGGAGCGTTGAGCTAGGGCCAGCACGAACACTGAGCCAAATAGTCGCGCCAGTAGGGGCATGATGGCGCCGCGTAGGGTTTGCCTGGGGGCTGGGTGGGCGTGGGGGCCTAGCAGCTCATACCAGTAGCGTTCGTGGCGGGCTTCGGCTTCCGCTAGGCCTAGGAGAATTTCGCGTTCTTCGCCTTCGCGGCGCATGGCTAGGTCCCGGTAGACTTTCCCTTCTGCGCGTTCTTCAGCTAGGTGGCGGCGCCAGTGTTTAATTTGGGTTCGCGACGGCGCAGCGCCAGTTTCAGGGGTTTGGGGTGCGGAAGTCATTGATTCAATGTTTCATTTTTTTGGCGTCATTGCAACGTTTGGTTACCCGAAATTAGCCTGGCTTGTAAGTGTCAAGCTTGTCAGTGTCAAGGGGGCTGACAGTTTGAGGGGAAACCTGGTCTTGGATGCTTTGGGCCCGGTAATTATTGGCGTAAAGCATCTGCGGGCGAAACACCTGCGGCGCGGCGCACTGCCAGTAAACAACCCACTAAGCCAACTACCATGCCGCCAATGATTCCTACGGGCAAAAGCCGCAGGTCAAGCACTGGCTGCCAGTGGCGCACTAGCACTGTGGAGATAATGACTACCACCGCTGTAAATGTGCCAATGACTCCGCCGATTAAGCCAACTATCGCCGATTCAGCGGTGACTAATGCGGCAATTTGCCAGCGCCTGGCCCCCATTGCCCGGCGCAAACCGAATTCTCCAGAGCGCCGCGATACCGCCGTCGCCGTGGAGTTAGTGAGCATTAGCACGGCAGCTAATAATGAGACGGCGGTTAATGTCACCAGCATTGTGCGCACATTGGATTCCACGCTTTGACGCATGGTTTTAGGGTCTTCAGGCGCATCCACGTGGGCGTTTTCGCCGGTGTAAGGATCTAGGGCGATGGGTGCTTGCTGCGCCACCAGCTGGGCGGCGCCGGGGCGTGTACGTATTTCGGCGGTGACGGCATTGGTTGTCCCCACAGCAACGGCGTCTGTTTCACGCATCACCACGGCGTTCATGATGCTGGCGTCTAAACCTGAGTCGCTTATAACTCCCACCACTACGTAGGCTTTATTGGCGATCCACACTACGGGGCTGGCGTCAACTGGGCCTAACTCTAGGTTATTTGCGATACCGCGACCTACTAGCACCTGACCTGGGCCAAGTTTTATGCCGCTGGTTTTAGCGGATTCTTTACCTTCGATTTCCAGCCCGGGCACGCTAGGATCGGTTGCCCCTAATACATCAAAGTTTTGGCCTTTAGTGTCGCTAGTTAGCGAAATGTTTTGATTACCGTGGTTTGAATAGATTTGTGCACGTTCCACTCCAGGAATGCGTTTCAGGCGCATTAGTGTAGTGGTGCTGGCTTGTTTAACGCTTCCATCTTTAGTTAATTGTTTAGGTTCTGGCACCGAGACGGCTACACGCTGGTTGCGGGCCGCATCAAATAGCTGCGACACCTGGGCGCGGGCAGCTTCAGAAATACCTACCGTGGCTAACGCTAACGCTACCGCCAGTAATACGCCGGCAATTAGCGCGCCGCTGGCAGCTGGTTTAGCGGTAATTGTGCGCCTTGCATCCGCGAGTATGGCTCTTAGGCTAGTTTTTTTGCTGCTGGTTTTAGGGTTTTTAGCTTGCGGTGCTTGGTTGGTTTTGGCTGGTTTTAGAGGCTTTGAACTTTCGCTCTTGGGAACGGTGACGACGCCGTCGTGCACTTCGATGCGGGTTTTAGCGTGGGCTGCAACTTTTGGATCATGAGTGACAACTATGACGGTAGTGCCGCTTTGGTTGAGTTTATCTAGTACCCGCATCACTGAACGTGAATTGGCTGAGTCGAGGTTACCGGTGGGTTCATCAGCAACTAGCACCGGGTTAGCGGCTACGATAGCCCTGGCAATTGCTACTCTTTGCCTTTCACCACCAGAAAGCTGCACTGCTTTGGCGTGTTGCTTATGCGTGAGCCCCACGAAGTTTAGGGCTTGCTCAATACGCTGCGTATCCGTGATTTGCGCGGTTTCCTCACCAGAGCCAGCCGTATCTCCGCTGTACATCAACCCTAAAGCCACATTTTCAGTTACAGTTCGCTCATCAATTAAGTGAAATGCTTGAAACACAAAAGAGAACGTGTGAGCCCGCAATGCTGCTAGCTGGGAATCACTTAACTTGGTTGCGTCTAGATCATCAATAAAGTATTTGCCTCTAGTGGGAGGATCAAGTAACGCCAGAACATTCAGCAAGGTTGATTTACCAGCCCCAGAAGGGCCGGTTATAGACACAAAATCACCCTGCTCAATCAGTAGTGAGGCGGTTTTTAGTGCTTTAACCTCACCAGGAGCACCCGGATTATAGGTTTTAGAAACCTGCGACAATTCTAGTACTGTCATTTGCGATCCACTCGCACACTATCGCCAACTTTAAGCTGGTCAGATTTAATGGCGCATTGCCCAGATACGCACCCAAGCTGCTCTACTTTAACCATAACAAAACCGGAGGCCTGGCGTTTGAGCACATTTGCGTTACCATTAGCATCTAGCGCCATTGCGCGTTGAGGGATCAGTAAAGCGTTTTTGATTGGTGCTTGTCGATCTACGGTTAGCACCACTGATTTACCGCGCGCATCACTTGGAAGTTTTCCCTTTTTAACACCAAAGGTTAGTGTATAAGTAGTTGCTTCAGCTTGGCTTTTTTCGTCTTTCTTAGGCGCAGCAGTTTTGAGAGTTAAGTTTAACTGTTGAGAGCCATAGACCGCGCTAGCAACGCTGCCAGTTTTCAATACCGAGCCCACACCAGCCGGCACTTCAGCGGTTACAGAAAATTCACCTGTAGATAGGCCTAACTGAGAGGGCTTGTCTCCATTTAAACTATCGCCAACTTTAGGTAGTGAGGTAACAACAGCTGGAAGCTGCGCAACAAACAGCATCTCAGTTTTCGCTATAACTACCTTCTTTTTAGCTTGCTGCGGTTTTTCGGATGCGCCTGCCTCGTTTGAGTTTCCGCCGCCTTGATTAGCACCCGCGTTGTCTGACTCGTTTTGATGAGTATCGGTAGTAGCTAATTCGTCTTTGGTTTGCCCGTATAGATGTTTTAGTGCAGCGATTGTGTTAGCGTCTAGGGTTCCAGTTATTGCTAGCTGGTAGCCCGATGCAACCAGGGCGTGTTGCAGCTGTGAGACATCCGCACCAGAATCACCTTCATACAGGTCGCGATAGGCGGGAAAACTACCCTGATAGGCAATCAGGGGGCGATCGTTAATCCAGGCCACCACCTGCGTATTTTCAAGTTGCTCACCGGCTTTTACGTTTACAGCGGTAACAACCGAATCTGAGCTAGTAGCAGGCAAGTTAACGGCTGAATCCTGCGCCCCGGTAATAACACCTGTGGCAGTGATTTGATCTGTCAGGTCTCCTTGCTCAACTTCCACAGTTACAGGAGCTGAAGTTGGAGGTGCAGCGGCGGCGGCGCGCTGCGCTGGTGATTGGGTGTAGGTTGCCAGCAACCAGCCTGCACCCACTAGCGCTACCGCCATAAACACAACTAAAACTACAAGTAACCAGCGTTTAACTTGGGATCGTTTAGCGCTCACAGCTACCCCCCTTTGATCACAAATAGTTACGAGTATTTCTTCACAATCTCGCGACAAGTGGCTTCGACCTGCTTGATTTGTCCCAGCCGAGCGGATAATTCTTTCTGATTCTTTTTGACATAAGCATCAGCGCTGTTCCAGTCGGCGTCGTAGTATGCCTGCTGCCAGCCAGAGCTGATCTGGCATTTTGCATCTGCAACCGCGATTTTTCGCTCATACTCTGACACGGTTCCGGGTGATGCCGCGATAGCAGATTGGGGCGCATCAGCACCTGGATTTAAGCCAATTTTCTGACTGAGCTGTGGTCCTGGCATTAACATTGGATTATCGGGTAGATCACTAAGGCCCAGCGGTTTCATGCATTGCTTCCAAGTGGCAGCAAGTTTTTTAACTTTAGGATCTTCAAGCCCCTGCTCAGCGCCGCCAATTGATGCCAAAAGAGCATTTCCAGTCTCAGATTTTTCCTCATAAGTCTTCAATACTGGATACTGATCCATTAGTTTATTAAAACATAAAAGTTTAGCATCCCGGTATCCAGGATCAGTTTTATACTTTTCAATAGTATCGTAGCTGTATTGGTAGACATTCCAGCCAGGGACGATACCGATGTGGTAGCCGACTTCGCTTGCAATCTTCTCATCAAATAGACGCCTACCAGCACTATTTACGTATCGCTCGGCCTGCCCTTCTGGCGGTTCTGGCCTTCCTTGATAAGTGTATCCTTTGGACTTCATGCAATACCTAAAATAGGCGGTTCGAGCACGCGAAATTAGAATCGTGTCAGCCTCTCTATATGGATCTGTGGGAAGCCGCCATTTAGACATATCGTAACGCGTTAAACCGTCAGCAGAAACTTTAGCAGCCTTATCATTAGGAGTAGTTGACGAAGCTTTTTCGTCACTCCCACACGAGGCTAAACCGCAAATTAATATTAGAGCTGCAATGATCCTCAGATACTTCATTTCATCTTCCTTGATAAAGTTCATCGCATATAGGGAACCCAGTTAAGGGCGTTGCTCACGTTAATGAGCGGATAGGCCTGGCAAGGCTAGGTCTGGGAACAAGCAGTGGATCAGCACTGCATCACTCGTCATTGGAGTGAATACAGAATACATCTACTGCCCCAAGCCCACAACTAGTTTTGCAATATTTAATCGACAATTTACATTTATAGGTACAATTAATTAGTTCACTAGGCTGTGCTTATCTTACGTGGCGAGCTGGTTCCACAGCTGGGTCAAAGTGCGAGACAATGCAGGGGTAATGAACGAGCACTCCAGTCAGCCCAGCCAACCAGACGCAACTAACTCAGCCGCAGCGCCACGCCGTCGTCCTGCCCGCCACCAGCGCAACCACGGACGGCGCCAACACAAAAACCAGGCGGCGCCGCGCCCCTTCACCCCCGAGCAGCTAAGCCAGCGCGCAACTTCCGTGCCCACCATCACCTACCCGGCGCAGCTTCCAGTCTCAGCCCGCCAGGAGGAGATCGCGGCCGCCATTTTGGCTAACCAGGTGGTTATCGTCGCAGGTGAAACCGGCTCCGGTAAAACCACCCAGATCCCTAAAATCTGTTTAGATTTAGGTCGCGGCGTCAACGCCATGATTGGGCACACCCAGCCTAGGCGTATCGCGGCGCGCTCAGTAGCTGAACGCATCGCTCAAGAGCTGGGCACTAAAGTTTCTAAAGAATCAATAGTCGGTTATCAGGTTCGTTTCACTGATGAAGTTAGTGAACATACGCTTATCAAATTAATGACCGACGGTATTTTGCTGGCCGAAATTCAAAACGACCCGCTATTGCGCCGCTATGACACTCTAATTATTGATGAGGCACACGAGCGCAGCCTAAATATTGACTTTATTTTGGGTTATTTAGCGCGGCTACTACCCCAGCGCCCAGATTTGAAGGTCATCATCACCTCGGCCACCATCGACTCTGAACGTTTCGCCGCCCACTTTGGGGTTGAAGGCCGCCCCGCCCCAATTATTGAGGTCTCCGGGCGCACCTATCCGGTAGAAATCCGCTACCGCCCCCTCGACGGCGTCGAGCCAGAGCCAGAGCCAGAGGGCAGCCAAACAAACTCAGCAGCTGCCAGCGCAAGCACCGACGAGCCGCGCGACCAGGTCACGGGCATCCTCGACGCCGTCGACGAACTAATGGCCCTAGGCCCCGGCGACATTTTGGTGTTCCTGGCGGGAGAACGCGACATTCGCGATACCGAAGCCGCACTTATCGACCACCTAGGCCCACGCTACGCCGCCAACGAGTCCAGCGCCCGCCTGCCCGGCAGCGTTGAAATCATCCCCCTATATTCGCGCCTAAGCGCCGCCGCCCAGCACCGCGTATTTGAAAAACACCGTCTGCGACGCATCGTGCTAGCCACCAACGTGGCTGAAACTTCACTAACCGTGCCCGGCATCAGGTACGTGATTGACCCGGGCGTGGCGCGTATTTCGCGTTATTCCAACAAAACCAAGGTGCAGCGCCTACCCATTGAGCCCATCAGCCAAGCCAGCGCCAACCAGCGTAGCGGCCGCTGCGGGCGCGTGGCCGACGGCGTTGCAATCCGCCTGTACTCGCAAACCGACTATGAGGGGCGCGAGCCATACACGGAACCCGAAATTCTGCGCACCTCCCTGGCCAGCGTAATTTTGCAGATGGCAGCGCTGCGCCTAGGTAATGTGGCAGATTTTCCCTTCATTGACCCGCCAGACCGGCGCGCTATTGCCGACGGCGTGGCGCTACTAACCGAAATCGGCGCTATCAGCGCAAACTCTAAATCCATGCATGAGCCGCGCCTGACCGCGATCGGCCACCAACTGGCGCGTCTACCCATCGACCCGCGCCTGGGGCGCATGTTGCTAGAAGCCAATAAACGCGGCTGCGCCAGCGAAGTGATGGTGATTGTCTCCGCGCTTTCAATCCAAGACGTGCGCGAACGCCCGCTTGACGCGCAGGAAGCCGCAGACGCCATGCATCGGCGTTTAGCGGATCCCACCAGCGATTTTCTCACCTACCTCAACTTCTGGCGCTACCTGCGCACCCAGTCACGTGACCTGTCCGGCTCTGCGTTTAGGCGCATGTGCCGCCACGAATACCTGCACTACCTGCGTATTCGTGAATGGCGCGACGTCTACAATCAGCTGGCCCAGTTGGCGCGGCCGCTAGGCATTAACGCCCAAAACATTGAGCTACCCACCCGCGCCTCCATTCGCGCCGCTAGTGACCGTCTAGTTCCCGGCTCCCACGCGGCCGGCATGGCTAATGCGGACGTAGCCGACGCCGTCGTGGCCCTGGGGCAAAGCGCAGACACCCCCGACGCCGACGCGATCCACCAATCCCTGCTGGTGGGACTGCTTTCCAACCTGGGTAACTATGATGAGCGCCGGCGCGAATATGCCGGGGCGCGCGCCACCCACTTCACTATTTGGCCTGGTAGCGGGCTGCGCCGCAAACAGTACGACTGGGTGATGGCCGCTGAGCTGGTGGAAACCAGTCGCTTATTTGCCCGCACCGTGGCCCGCATCCAGCCTCAATGGGTGGAGCAGGCCGCTAAACACCTGGTCAAGGTCACTTACGGTGAGCCTTACTGGTCCACCAAGAAGGGCGCGGCCATGGTGCATCAGCGGGTGCTGCTTTACGGGCTGACTTTGGTGGCTGACCGCCCGGTCACGCTAGCCAGTGTGGGTACCGACGCCGCCCGGCAGGCTGCGCGGGAAATGTTCATTCGCTCCGGGCTGGTGGAGGAGGGCTGGCACGCCCGCCACGCTTTTGTTGAGCGTAACCGTGAGCTGCTTGAAGACACCGCCGAGGTGGAGCGTCGTCAACGCACCCACGGTATTTTGGCTGATGACCAGGCTCTTTTCGACTTCTACGATGAGCGCCTGCCGGAAAAAATCACCAGCGCGGCGGCTTTCGACAACTGGTGGAAGCATCAGCGTCAAGACACCCCCAAGCTGCTGGATTTCACCCGTGAGCTGCTGCTTCCCGAGGGCGACAACCTTGACGGCTACCCTGACGCTTGGCATCAGGGTGACCTGACCTTGGCGCTTACGTACGTTTTTGAGCCGGGCAGGCTCGACGACGGCGTCAGCGTGCAGGTGCCCATTGAGGTGCTCACTCGCCTGCGCCCAGAGGGATTTGATTGGCTTGTGCCCGGGATGCGCCCGCAGCTGTGTGTGGCCACTATCCGCGCCTTGCCTAAGCGGGTGCGTCGCCAGCTAGTTCCGGCCCCCGACACCGGCACGCGCATTTGGGAGCTGATCTGCCAGCTTTACCCGCAGGCTGCGGGCACAGCAGCAAGCCAGCCCGACGGCAAGGTTAGCGACGGCGGCGCGGCCAGTGGCACTGACGCGTCCAGCGCCCCGGGCGGCGGGGCCGACGGCGCGACAGCAAGCCAGCCCGGCGGCGTCGGCAACGGCACCCATGCGGCCGGCACCCTCGGCGTCGACAGCAACCCCGACGGCGTCGAACCGATCCCGGTGAGTTTCCAGCAGGCCTTCACCCAGGCCGCGCAGCAGCTACGCCAGGTGGAAATTACCGACGAGGACTGGGACCAGGCGCAAGAAAACCTGCCGGAGCACCTGCGCATGGGCTTTAGCGTGCTGGACGCGCGCGGCAACAAGCTAGGGCGCGGGCGCAACCTGATCGTTTTGCAGCGGCAGCTGGCCAAACAAAGCGAGGCGGCGGTGCGCTCGGCGGTACGTGGAGCCCTGGCGGCGGCCATGGATGAGGCCCGGTCCAAGAAATCGGCGAAATCTAAGCGTGCAAACGGAGCCCACGAGAGCCGTAACGGGGTCCATGGGGCCGACGGCGCAAACGGGAGCGCAGGCGCCCATAACGGGGGCAATAACGGCGCCCATAACGGCGCCCATAACGGCGCCCGCGCCAATAAATCTGCCGCAAATACTTTTGCAACTATTACTTCACAGTCATTAACTAGCCCATTAAAGGAGCAAACTAATTTAGTTGATTGGCCTGAAGTTCCCCAGGGCGTAATTCCGCAACAAATAGAATCCGCCGGGCGGGCGGGGCTATTAGTTCGCGGTTACCCCACTTTAGTTGCACAACCAACATCTAAAGCATTTAAAGCTGATTTAAAGATATTAGCGGATGTTAATTCTCAGCTAGCTCAGCACGCTGAGGGAGTTTTGGCGTTAGCTTTGGCGCACACCCCGCTCGAAACTGCGCGGGTGACCAGCCGTTGGAACGCTAAGCGCTCTCTATTCATGGTGTCTGCGCCCTACAAATCCACTGACACCCTGGTGTCTGATTTGTGCTTGGCTGCCGGGCGCCTGCTAGCCCAGCAGTGGAGCCGCGAAACCGGCCATAACCTGGCCCAGCTGCGCGACCGCAAAGATTTTGAGGTTTTTGTAGCTTGGCTGCGCGACCGCCTGGAAGACCAGGTGGAGATCATCGCCGCCCAGGTAGAGGCCGCTTTGGAGGCTAAGGGACAGTTGGATAAGGCGGTGGGGCGTAATACTTCGCTGGCTTTGCTCGACACTTTGCAGGAAATTCGCGAGCAGGCTGCTGCCTTGATTGCGCCGCGCTTTATCGCCGACGCCGATCCGGCACAGCTGGCCCACTATGGGCGCTACCTTAAGTCTTTGGCTTATCGCTTGGAGAAGGCGGCGGCCTCGCCCAGCCAGGATGCAGCTCTGGCCTACCAGGTGCGTGAGATTGAGGGGCAGGTGAGCGACGCCGTCGAGCACGCTAAGGGGCTGCCGGCTAATCCCGCCCGCGCGGCGGTGCTGCGCCAGGCCCAAAATATGGTGTGGGAGCTGCGCGTGAGCCTGTTTGCCCAGCAGTTGGGGACGGCGCACAAGGTTTCAGCCAAGCGCATCAGCAGGCTGCTGGCCTCCGCCCCGGCGCTCTAGACGACTGTCCACTTCCGCGCCGGCGGTCTATCCGGACCAAGGATCACGCCTTTGGGCGGGAGTTGCAGTCTGCGCCTTCGGTCAGGACTGCCACCTAGGCATGGCTGACCAGGGCCAGCATCTAGATGGGCTGGCGCGTTGGTTGGGCGCCGTCGTCACCTTTTTGCGTGCTGCCGGCCCCTTGCCCACGCCGGCGCACACAAATACTGACATTTCATCCCTTCCCTATAAAACCCCATGTATTTTTTATAGGGAAGGGATGATTTTGCCTGTATTTGTCTGCCTGCTGTGTTTGTCTGTAAATGCAACTGGCCCCCGTATTGGCGAAACCCAAAAAAGCCAATCCGGGGGTCAGTTATTCACAAGGAGAGAGATTATCGAGTGTTCACACCAGTCAGGCGCCCTTATTCACCTCCGCAGCCATAGCAGTTGAGGCTCCCACGAAGGCGCCTGCTAACGGCATGGACGCCATCGCCATCGCCGCTGCGAATGCGATGCCCCTTTTCATGAGCTTCATGGTTTCCTCCCTTAAAAGTTTTCCGTGGCCCGCCCGCCGGGGCTTAGCCGGTGGGCGTCACCGAGGCTTACCCCGGGGCTACCTGCCGGCGGCTTAGTGGGCCAGTTGCTTTGCTGATCTGCATCAGTCTTGCTGGTTAAAACTTTAAAAGGGGCTTTTATGGTGGTGGTTAGCGTAACCTATGAATCATCTATGAAAGATAAAGCGTGGCTTGGTTGTAAGAGCGCAAGTAGGGGCCACCAATCTGGCTTGGCTCCATAGGCGCACCCTTATAGGTCCAGTGCAGCAGGTTGGCCAGGGAGAAACTGTTTGCACACACCCCACAGGCCAGCACGCGGCTAGGGCGGCGCATACGTTCAACCCGGTGACCAGCCGGGCATGTGCCCACCCAGTCGCCGGGGACTTTAGGGGCGCGCTTATCTACCAGCCGCTGCGCTGAGCAGCCCAGTTCTAGGGCTTTGCGGCGCCAAACTTCATCGTGACCGTGGCTTGGACCAACCAGGGCATGGGCTACTTCATGCAAAATCGTGTCACGCACGCGAGGCAAGTCATAGAGTTGCATTAAGTAACGTGAGAGAGTGATACAGCGGTTTGTGTGGTTGCACTGTCCAGCTCGACGCCGGGCACGATCCCACCCCAGGCTCCAGCCTTGCAAGCCGTTGGCGTCCATCAGGTCGCGGCCTAAAGCATAAACCTGATCAAGATGCATTCATTGTCCATTTCGTGGAAAAATAACCCTTAGTGTCAGAACCTAAACCTAATTCTAAAGCCAAAACGGTAACCTCCGCCGGCAGCGCAACTAGAGGCAAGGGCAAGCGTGCCATCTCTAGTGCCAGTGCCGAGCGGTTTATTTCGCGTTACCGGCTGGTCTCAATTTTTGCGTTACTGACCCTATCTGCCCTAGCTGGGGCACTGATCCTGCCTAAGTTCACCGCCCCCGCACAGATTGATGATGGCCCCACCCCGGCCGGCCCGGTTAAGGTAACCCCTGATTACAGTGGTTTTAACGCCGCAAATATCATCTCTGACAATAAGCTTTATGGCGCTCCCAATATGAACGCCGAGGACATCGATAATTTCATCACCAAAGTCAATGCTGGCTGCGTTAATAGCGCCGACGGCACTACTTGCATCAGTAAGGCCCGCTTTGACACTAAAGGCTTTGACCCCACAACGGCCTGCCCGTTGGGGATGAATCCCGCCAAGAATCTAACTGCTGGTGAGGTTATTTACCGCGTTTCGGTGGCTTGCAACATTAACCCCCGGGTTTTGTTGGTGCTGTTGCAAAAAGAGCAGGGGCTGCTGACCGCTTCAGGCGAGAAACTGACTGCGTCACGCTATGAATGGGCTGCCGGCTATGGCTGCCCTGATGGTCAGACTTGTGACAGTCGCTACCGTGGCTTTGTCAGCCAGCTCTATCAGGCCGCCGCCCAGCTGCAAAAGTACCGCCTTAACCCCTCCAGCTACCGGGTGCAGGCCCGCAAACCCGTGCGTATCGCCTACAACCCCCAGGCTAGCTGCGGTTCTTCCATCATCACCCCAGCTAACACCGCCACCGCCGCGCTCTATAACTACACTCCCTACCAGCCCAATGAGGCCGCTAAGAATGATGGGGATGACTGCTCCAGCTGGGGTAACTTGAACTTCTACGGTTTTTGGAAGGTCTGGTTCGGCTCCCCCCACTAGCTGGCGCGCCTGGCACCCAGTCTTGGACCACAGGCTGCTTTAGCAGGCTCAAGTACAATTGTTAAATGAGTTATATGCAGATGGCCGCCGAAATCTGGGTGGTGATTGAGTACATCATTAAGATTGGGGCTATGGGGGTGGTGCCTGAAAATCGGCGCCCTGCCTCGTCATCGGCCTGGCTTCTGCTCATCTTGTTCCTGCCCCTGGTGGGCCTACCCATGTATCTACTGCTGGGAAGTGCCCGTATTCAGGGAAAACGCTACCGCCGTCAAAGCGAGCTAACCAGCATTGTCTCCGCCCTAAGCACCGCCCTCCCAGACGTGCCTCCAGGTATAAAAGCTGATGAGCGCCTGTTGGGGATTGTGCGCATGAACCGCCACCTAACCGGAATGCCCTGTATGCCGGGCACAGTCCAGGGCATCTATGACGACACCCGCAGCTTCATTGCGGCCCTGGTGCAGGCCATTGACGCAGCCCAGCACAGCGTAAATATTGAGTTTTACATAGTCCATGATGATCCCATCACTGAACCGCTTTTTGCGGCCTTGGAGCGCGCCCATGAACGCGGGGTGCGGGTGGCGCTGCTGCTAGACCACCTGGGTTCACGCCGCTACAAAGCCTGGAAAAAGCTGCTGAAGCGGCTAAACTCCGCCGGCTACCACTGGCACCTGATGATGCCCCTAGGTTTTAAGCCTGATCAGCGCGGGCGCCCAGACCTGCGTAACCACCGCAAGCTAGCGGTAATCGACGACGGCGTCGGCTTTGTTGGCTCCCACAACCTCATTGACCCCTTCTACGAAACCAACCTGCGCGGCCCTGGACGCGAGTGGAAAGACCTATCCGTGCAGCTAGGCGGGGCTATCGTGGCTGAGCTTGGGGGTGTATTCGCCATGGACTGGTACGCCGAAACCGGCAAAATTTTCGTTGGTGCCCGCTCCCAAGCCGTAAGCGATGAGGATATCTCCCAGGTAGAAACCGCTGGTCTGAGCGCACTTGCTGCAGAGCTGGTTAACACCTCGGCGGCGTGGGAAAAAGACTTGGCCGACGGCGTCGTAAACGCCATGCAGATCGTCCCCTCAGGGCCGGGCTACTCCACTGAACCAAACCTGCGCATGTTCACCTCACTGATCCACAATGCGCGCCGGCGGGTAACCATCACCAGCCCATATTTTGTGCCCGACGAGTCGCTGCTGGCCGCCATGACTTCGGCAGCCTACCGGGGTGTGGATGTGCAGCTGTTTGTGGGGGCCAGCGGAGACAATTTCCTGGTGCGTCACGCCCAACGCTCCTACTATGCGGCGCTACTGGATGCCGGGGTGCGTATCTTTCTCTACCCCTCCCCCACGGTTTTGCACGCCAAATACATGACCGTGGATAACGAAGTGGGGGTGATCGGCTCCTCCAATATGGATTCGCGCTCATTCATGCTCAACTATGAGCTGATGCTGCTGTGTTTCGGGGGCGATCTTGACGACAAGCTGCGCGCTAATGACGCCAAATATCGCTCCCTGAGCCACGAGCTAACCAGCCAGGAATGGGCGCGCGAGCCGCGTCACCGCCGCTGGGTGGATAACGCCTGCCGCCTGGCTGCGGCAGTTTTGTAGAGGCGCAAAGCCCCCGCGAGCGCGGCTAGGCCTCAGGCTGCCGCGCGCCGCCTGGCTGCGGCAGTTTTGTAGAGCAGGCCGTGACCGGGGGCTAACAGCCAGGCCAGGGCAAACATTACGCCCAGCACCAACACAATCGTGGCGCCCGTAGGCAAATCAGCTGACCAGCTCAAATACACTCCCAGCAGGCTCCCTAACGCCCCTAGCAGAGGGCCCATAATCATCATGGTCAGTAAGCGGTCAGTCAGTAAGCGGGCTGTGGCCGCCGGGATTACCAGCAGCGCCAACACCAAAATATTGCCGATAGTCTGCACAGAAATCACCACCGCCAAGCTCACGCACACATACAGGGCAATATCTAAAGCCAACACCGGCAGCCCTGCCGCGCGGGCAGTTTCACGGTCCAGGCTTACCGCCACAATCTCTTTATTTAGGGCTGCGATCAGCCCAATCACCACTGCTGCCCCGATCAGCGCCACCGGCACTTCACGCGCCGGCACGCCGGTAATAGAGCCGAATAGGAACTGTTGCAGCGAGCCGCTATAGCCTGGGGCGCGCGAAATAATTACCACCCCTAAAGCAAATGCCCCCACAAACAGCACCCCAATGATGGAGTCTTCTTTAAGCCTGCGGTTTTGGGCTAGTAGCGCCACGGTTACCGCCGTCAGAATCCCGGCTACCGCGCCCCCAAGCACCAGGTTAGTGCCGCTAACGAAGGCCACCGCCAGGCCGGGAAACACAGAGTGAGCGACGGCGTCGCCAATAAAAGCCATCCCACGCAACACCACGTGGGCCCCCACCACTCCGCAAACCAGGGCGCTAGTGATAGCAATCAGCAACGCCCTGGGTAGGAAAGCCAGCTGCGGGTTTAGCAGGTCATTTAGAAAATCAATTGGGGTTAACAACTTAACTCATCCCTAGGGCTTGCAGCAGCGGATTATCGGCGCGCACTTGGAAAGTACGCATCCACAGGTCTTTATCTTTAAGCTGGCTAGGCGGGGCGCAAGCCAAATCGGTGCGGTTAAGCAGACACAAATACTCGCACTGCGCCTGGGCCGCCACCAGATCATGGGTGGACATAAGCACGGCCACACCCGCCTGGCTCAGCTCTTTAAACAGATCCGTCAACAGCTCCTGGGTGGGCATATCCAAGCCCGTAAAAGGCTCATCCAACAGCAGCAACTGCGGCTTTAACGCCAACGCCCGAGCCACCAGCACCCGCTGACGCTGCCCACCCGAAAGCTGCTCCACCGGCCGCGAGCGCAAATCACTCATGCTTACCTGCTCTAGGGCACAGTCGGCAGCCTCTAGGTGCTCTGGGCGGGGCCGACGCAGCCAGCCGAGCCTGCCGGTGAGCCCGCTTAACACCACCTGACGCACATTAATGGGAAAATCCCAGGCGAAAGCGTGACGCTGAGGCACATACCCAATGCCGCGCCGGTCAATGCGCTGGCCTTGCCAGGTGATAGTGCCGGTGCTGGGCACAAGCCCTAGGATGGCCCGCAGCAGCGTGGTTTTGCCGGCCCCATTGGGGCCGATCAGCCCCATGAACTGGCCTTGGTCTAGCTTCAAGTTGACCTCTTGTAGCACGCTGCGGCCGCCCAGCTGCACGCTGAGTTGGTTTACTTCTAGCATGGTCACTTTCCTGATGGCTGTGCTTTTAGCGCGTTGGTGGTGCTGGTGGCGTCGCCTACCGCAAAGCGCAAGGTGGTGGTGGCCTGGTAGGTTTTACCGTCCACACCGGTAGCTTTGAAGGAGACTTTGACCAGGTAAATGCCGGGTTTGGAGAAAATCCAGTTGGCGTGCACATGGGTGTTGGTGTCCACCCAGATGTCTTGGGCGCTGGCGGCAGAGTCGGCCAGCACTTTGGGTTTACCGAAGGTGCCTTCTTGCAAAATCAGCCAGCTGCGGCCGGGGCCCTTAACCTGCTCGATGCGCATGTTTACCCCGCCTTGGATCAGCTTGGTTACGGCTGGGTCTTGGGTGTTCCAGCCCAGCCATACCAGCTGGGTTTTTTGGGTTTGGGGTAGCACATAGACCCGCTTGGAGTCGGCTAGGAATTTGTAGTCTTCGCCTTGCGGTACTTGGATTAGGGCGCCCTCGCGTACACGCAGCACGGTTTTGTTGGGGTCACGCCATACGGGTGAGGCTGCTGAATCATCTCGTAGGGACACGGTTAGTTTGCCGCCGATTAGGCGCGGGCCTAGGTCTACGTGTCCAGCTTCGATTACCGCTGGGGTTTGTGAGGTGGGCTCGTTTGCGGCCACGTTTTGCTCTAGGGCCGGGTCAGCACTGGGAGTGGCTGAAGTGGCCGGGTTGGTGGCTGCGCCGGTAGCGCCGCTAGTGGGGGCCGTGGTAGCGCCAGCCGCACTGGAGGTGGCTGAAGCGCCCGGGGTTTTTGCCGACGACGCCGCTTGGTTTGCGATAGGCCTGCCACCTAGGCAGCGAGCCAGGGAGTTGGCATTAAAACGCATCATCGCCTGATAGGTGGGGGCCTGGTTATCCAGGGTGTCGCCGTAAAGCGGGCATACTTTCACCCCGGCTTCACTGGCCACCACTTTCAAGGTGGAGCGAGTACGGGCCAGATTTGGCTCTAAAAACACCGCTTTAATATGTAGGTCCTTAATGGTGGCGGCGAGTTTACGCCGATCAGCCAGGGAGGGCTCACTAGCCGGGTTGGGAGCCACGAAACCAGCCACTTTAAGCCCATAGGCGTTAGCCAGGTAAGCGTAGGCGTCATTGGTGGTTACCAGTTGGCGGTTAGCTTCACTAATAGTGTCCAGAGTGCTTTTAACCTGGGTGTCTAGCTGGGCCAGCTGGTTTAGGTAGCGGGCGGCGTTAGCCTCATAGACACTCGCCCCGGCCGGGTCAACCTGCTTGAGTTTGGCGCAGATTACCTTCACATAGGCGGCCGCGTTGTGTACGTCATGCCACAGGTGCGGGTCGATTTCCCCATGCACGTGTTTGCCCAGCACCGCCTGGGGCAGGATGTAGGCTTGCGTGCCCGCACGGCCCACAAAACCGTAGCCTTGAGGCACTTGGGCTAGGGTGCGCGTGGGCACATCCACCACTACCCGCTGCGGGTCTAGGGCTACGTGGCCTGGTACGTGGGCCGCCCCAGCTACGACGACGTCGCTCTGGCTGGGTGCACTGGCGCCGTCGCTGGGGGTCGGGCTGGCAGAGCCACCAGGGCTAGGCGCGGCGCTAGCTGAGTTGGCGCTCGCGGTTTTAGTAGCTGACGGCCAAGCCTGGCCGCTAGCCTGCTTGTCGGCCACCAGTGTGATGCGGCCAGCTTCTAGATCCACGCTCACATCGCCGTGGCCCGGACCCAAAACCACCCGACCTTCACGCTTAGCTACAGCGGCGGCGTCGACCCCCACCGCGAAAGTAAACGTGGCGGTTTTAAACTCCACGTTTTTACCCTTAACCGGGCGCAGGCGGGCCTTAAACTGCACCCGATACACTCCCGGCTTAGTGAAAGCCCAACTCATATGCTGGTGGGCGTCAGCCGGCAAGCTGACAGTGTCATGTTTATAGTCGCTGGCCGCGTCAAACCCGTCATGGCTGGAAAACCCCAGCTCCGGGGTACCGAAAGTGGTGGTCAGGTAGGAGCTGGCTTGGCCCGGGCCCTGCACCGAAACCACCTGCAAATCAACCTCACTGGCCCGGTTAGCACCATAACGTTTACCGTCACCAGACACGCGCATCCCCAGCCACAGGGTATCCAAAGCCCGATCCTCAACCAGCGGCAAAATCGTGGCCCCCTGCTTGGCGGCCTCCTCGGCGATAGACACTGACTGGGCACTAGCGGGCAGGTTGGCATCCAAGGCGCGAATAATCGAATGCTGTTCCAGCAACAGGTAGTTACTAAAAGCCAAATCCGCATAGGCCACATCCCGAATAGCCCGCAGTGAGGGCTCATAGGAGTGCGGATCGGCGCCGTCGGGAACTAGCTGGGAGACCGTAGCTCGGCCTCCCGCCACATTACGCACTAGATCGGCCAGAATGCCGGTGGTGGTGACCACCCGCAACTGGCCGTCGCGGGCGGGATCTACGCCGACACCGGCGCAGCCCGCCACTAACGTTAAAACTAGTGCAGCCTGAATTACAGACTTAACTAGGCCCATGCCATCCGCCTGCGTGCCACCAGCACCGCAACCGCCAGCAACATCAGACCACCAGCAATATTCAAGGCGCCGCTAACCGCACCGGTTTTAGCCAGAGACTTACCGCCGCTAGCGCCGGCCGCCTGGCCAGCCTTGGCAGAGCCTGAGGCCGCAGAACCAGCAGCTCCACTGGCGCTGCCACCTTCACTGGAGCCGGCACCGGAACTGGCCGCTGCGCCGTCGCCAGAGCCACCATCTTCACCGCTGATCTGCTCACCCTGCTTGGGGGTGACCTGGGCGGAAATGGTCAGCTTGTAGGTGCCCGGGGCGGTAAACACCCAGTTCTGGTGGGCGTGAGTGTTAGCCGGCAGGGTGTAGGAGCTGCCCTCTTCTTGCAGCAGGTGCTCACCCACACCCCCACCCAGGCCGCCGGAGGTAAATACTGAGACCTTACCGGGCCCCTCCACACTCACCAGGGTGAAGGTAACCTCGCCGCTGGTTTTGCTGACAATCTCTTCAGCCTGAGAGTTCATACCCAGCCAGGGCACACCCGCGCTTTGGCTGGAGGAAATCATCCACACATCCTGGCCCGGGGTGGCCACAAAGTTAAGCGCGTCGGGGGCTTTAAGAGTGGCCTTGTCTCCCAGCGAGAAAGTCAAAGTTGCCGGGTCAACCCAGCTGGCCGGCTGAGAGCGGTCATCTTTCACCTGCAGCTTGAGCTTGCCGTCCACAATGCGCGGACCTAAGTCAAAGTGCCCTTCATTGGCGTTGCCGTTGGCGTCAGGGCCCACCACGAAAGTCAGCGTGGCGGTGGCGCTAACCGCCGAAGAAGCCGGGTTTTCCTTCACCGCAGCGGCGCTTTGAGCCTTAGCTTTTTGGGCGCTGGTTTGGGCGGCTGCCCCCTGGCTGACAGAGCGAGCCTGGGCCACAAAACTCTGGGCGGGGCGAGCCTGGGATACAAAGCTTTGCGCGCCGGCCCGGGTGGTTACGGCAGATCGGTTTTGCCCGACGGCGGCGCGAGCCTGACTGGCAGAGCGGCCCTGAGCTGCGGCACGCGGGGCCTGAGCTGACTTAGCGCTGCGCGAGCTGGCCACAAGCTGCTTGCCAGCGGGGTTAGCTGCGCTCGGCTTAGCCTTTACCTCGCCGCCAATGGCTGAGCGCGGCGAGGGGCTGGTGGCCGGAGTACTGGTTACCGGCTTTGGGCTAGCCACCGGGTTAGCCGGAGCACTGGGGGCGGCGCTAACACCAGGCTGAGCGCTGGGGGCAGTGCTGGGCTGGGCCGAGGGGCTGGCCACCGGCTGCGGGGCCACGCTGGGAGCGGCCGAGGGCACTGCACTGGGGGCCGCTGTGGGCTGGGCACCCGGGTTTTGGGTATCAGGGTTTTGCGGGGTAGGTGCCGGGGTGGGGGTGGCTTGAGCGGCGACGTCGCCTACCTCAACCCGATAGCTACGCACCGGGCTAGCAATTACCGTGCCATCACTGCGCTGAGCCAGCACCCGCACCTGCAGCTGGTAGATGCCGGCAGCAGAAAACACCCAGTTGGGGTAGGCGGCGGCCAGCTGTTGCGGGGCAATTTCTGAGCCAAGCGGGTTTAGCTCATAGTTGCCATCAACCAGCAGCGAGGAGGCCAGTTGACCGTTGTCATCCAAGCCAAACAGGGACACGCTAGCGCCTTCAGGGCCGCTGTAGCTGACTTCAAAGTGGGCGGCGCTAAATCCTGCCTGGGCCAGCTGGCTGGTGTCCCAACCCAACCGTCCCTTGGGGGCAGCACTGGCCGGCTGCAGTGGCGAGTTAGCCTGGACGCCTTGGCTGACGAAATAGCCACCCGGACTGCCTGGATAGTCGTCAGAAATGTTTTGCCAGGTGGAGGCCGGGATCTTCAAAGTGGTTTGGGCCGGGTTGTGGCTAGTTCCGGTGGCGCCATCCTTTAGCTGTAAGTCCACTTCCCCATTGGCAGTGGCGACGGCGTCGAAAATGCTTAAGTCCCCACCCTCAAGGTTTACCGGCTTGGACTGGCCATCATTACTGGCAAGGCTAGCAGCGGGACGGGAAACGGAGCTGTGAGCGGCGCCAGAAACCTGGGCAGCATGGGCAGCGCCAGCAGGACCGCTTGCCGAGCTAGTGACAGAAGCGCCCGCTAGCGGCGTCATGAAACCGCACAGCGCCACAGTGGTCAGCGCGGCCATACGCCGCAGCCAGGGGTCATTAAGACGCTGCGGGGTGGAGCCAGAAAAACGCCCGCGACCAGCAGCTACACGCATAACAGAAGGGGAAGAGTTGGTAGCGCCCTGGGTGGGAACTGAAGAAGGCCCGGCGGCCTGCAACCACGCAAACATGGCAGTCTTTCTAGTTGATATTGATTATCATTACCCGCTAAGTGTAGCGATTCTTTTTAGTCCTCACAAACGCGCAGCTCCACAGCAAAGCGCGAGGCCCACTAGCACAACCCCAGGAACCACTAACGAAACCGCCGGGGACCGCTAACGCATTTGTTAAGCGGCCCCCGGCGGGGTGGGGTGCCTAGTTTTGAGAGGGAAATCAGGCACCCCTATTGAGTTGTGTATTCAATTGTGTCGATATTCAGTTGTAGATCCTGTCAGTCCTGACGCTTGCGGCGCAGCAACATGCCGCCACCGCCCAATGCCAGGGCACTTAGAGCCAACATTCCGCTGGCCACACCGGTACGGGCCAAACCGCCGGGCTTTTCCGGCTTAGCCGGGGCTGCGCCATGGCTGGGCTTACCAGGCTTACCGGGGCGACCCGGAAGCGGGGCGGAGCTGGCCGAACGGCTGGGCTGGGCCGTGGGGGCCGCGCTGCCGGTGGGGGCTGCACTACCGGTCGGCGCCGGGGCGCCGGTGGGGGCCGCAGTGCCGGTGGGAGCTACCGTGGGGGCAGCGCTACCGGTAGGTGCCGGGCTGGGCTGAGCCGTAGGAGCCGGGGAGCCAGTGGGAGCCACAGTCGGCTCAGGGCTGGCGGTAGGTTCCTGAGTGGGAGCCACAGTAGGCGAAACCGGAGCGGTGGGCTGCGGCGTCGGAGTGGGCGTCACAGTCTCAGCGCTTACTGCCGTGGTTACCCCAATGCGGTCGTTAGCTCGCTTAGTGGTGCACACCTCGGGGGTGGGAGTGGCCAGGCAGTCCACACCGATCAGGTCATTGCTGGTGGGGCGCACGATCTTGACCATGCGCAGGTTGTCTACCTGCACCAGGCCGTCGCCGTCGCCGGCAGCAACCGTGAACTTAACCTTGGTGCCATCCTTAGCCACATTGAAGGTGACCGGAACGCGCTGGAAGTAGCTGGCAGAAGCATCAGTGGTGTGCTTCTGGTCTGCAGCCATCCAGTTCAGAGCCCAAGTGTGGTTAATAACCGTGGAGGGGTTCTTAACTGGGTTGGTGTCATTGACAGTCTTAACATCCAGGTAGTTCTGGCCCACCAGGCCTTCGGCGTTGGTGTTTACGGTAATCTCCGGCTCAGACTTAGCGGCCCCAGTGGCAGCCTTGTCGGTGGAACCGGACTTGCCCTGAGCCGCAGCCTTAGCGCCGCCCTGGCTCTGGGTGCCAGCTTGGCTCTGAGCACTGGCCTTGCCCTGGGCACTGGCCTGGCCCTGAGCAGCCGCATTACCGCTTGCGTCACCATCGGGAACCAGGACCCCTAGTTCAGCGATAGAGAGCAGGTAATCGGGCTGGTCAGCCTTGGTCTTGTAGTTAGACAGCACGCGCAAGCGAATCAGCTTGGCCTTAACCGGGCTGTTAAAGACAATCTGCTGCACCTGGCCGGTGTTTTGCAAAGTGCCTTCAGCTACCTTCTGGTTGATGTTGGCAGCGTCCTGACCCACATAGACCTCGTAGCGTTCGGGACGCCCGTTGGCCTGGTCAACGCGGCTATTGATCTTCAGACCAGCCACAGTAACCGCAGAGGCGGCGGTGGGGTCATCGCCCTGGTACAGGGCCAGGTCAATGTCGCTGGGGTGAGCTACCGGGTGCTGCCAGTCCTTGTCGTAGAAGGTGGAAGCGTTGCCATCAAACATGTTGGAGGCCGGGTTGCTGGCGTAAGCAGCCGGGGCGGATACCAGCTGCTGGTCGCCGCTGTAGTCCTTAACCGGGTTGCCAGGTGCCGGGGCGGGAGTGTCGCCGTCGGTGGCGTTACCACACAGAACGCGAGCGTCAGCCCAGTTAGCGTGGTCATTGCCGTTACCGTTGCCGCCGTCGCCCACAATCAAGCGAATCAGCTTCATGCCGGTGACGTCGCCGGAAACCTCCTGAGGAGTGTTGCTACCGGTGATCACGCCGGTCTGCGGTACCACATCAACCCAGTTAGTGCCGTCGGTGGTGCCTACCACACGGAAGGTAACCGAGCCGCTCTGGCCATCTTGCACACCCACGGTGGCCTTGAAAGCCTTGCACTTGCCGCTGAGCTCGAAGCCCACATCGGCAGGAGAGTGGGTACCTAGACCCTTGGTGTACTGCTTGCCGCCCATCACGATTGGGCCGCCGTCACCCTTTTGGTTTTCACCAACCTCACTGTCACGCTCAACCGGACCCCAACCGTTGGAGTTGTACTTGGGGCTGAAAGGCAGGTCAGAGAGGTAGTTGACAGCGTCAGGTTTCACCGAGCCCAAGACCGCCACGTTAGTGTCACCACTAGCGCTGCGGGCGCTACCAGCGATCTTGTAGGTGGCCGTGTGTACCACGTTAGCGGTGGAGCCGCCCGCACCCTGGGGAACCTTGACGGTCCAGGTGGTGGTGAAGGTGGCGCCCTTGGCTAGCTTGGCGGTGGTGGCCGGGGTGTCAGCAGTGGCGCTCCAGCCGCTAGGCAGGGTCAGCTTGCTGGTCACATCGGTGATTTCGCTGGGTTCGTTGTTCACCAGGGAGCTGGTCATGTGGAAGGTGGAGCCTTCAATGGCCGTCTCGTTGGTGTCAATGGAGGCAGCAGCGCACGCGGGCATATCCGTGGTGACACCCAGGTCCTCTACGCGGAAGTTGTCGAGCGTAAAGTCGTTGCCGTCCTGGCCGCCCTGGGTGTTGTACAGACCCACCCAGTAGGAGCCGCAGCCACCCACGTTAAGTTCCTGTACATAGTGAGTGGGGCTGGTAGCCACCGGCATCACCGTGGAGTACAGGTAGTTAGCGTTTAGGCCGTTGGCGCCCTGTGCGTCATAGGCGGTAACCCAGTAGTAGGAGCCGCTGAGCGCGTTTTCGTAGTCATACGAAATGCGGTAGCGGTGTCCGGCCTTGAAGTTTACGGTCTGGGGTACGGTGCGGTAGACCAGTCCCCCGTTTTCTTCGTGGCTCTTTAGGGACCAGTGTCCGGCGACGGCGTCGTCGGTGGCCTTCTTAGAACCGTCCGGTAGGGTGCCGCCCTTTTGGGTGTAGGGGCCGTTAAGGGAGGCCAGTACCGTACGCGGGTCGGTGATTTCGCCGGCGTCGCCCTTAACGAAGGGGCCCCAACCTTCAGGGACATTTTCAAAGTCCTCAAAGGCAATGGTGGCCGGCTTGTCGCGGGTGGCGCCTAGGTCATCGTTGCGCTGCTGGCTGGCGGCGCTGGTGACGCCTTCACCTGAAGCAGACACGCTAACCTGGCGGGTCTTGCCGTCCTTAACCTGCACCCAGGCACTGCCCTGGTAGGTGCCGGCATTGAGGGTCATTTCCTGGCTAATGGAGGAGTTGCCCTTACCCAGCTGGGCGATCGGGTCGCCGTGAGCGTCGTGGGGGGCGGTTACCTGGCCGGTGGTCTGGTAGCCCTTGAAGCTACCGGAGTTGAAGCCGGGGTCCACAAACACAGTTCCAGCGCCCCACTTGGGGGTGGCGGCGGCTGCGGGGGCCTTGGCGGGAGCCAGCACGAAGGCGGTGTGGTCGCGTTCAGCGGCCGGCACGGTCTCGTATACGGACTCAGGGATGGTTACCTTGCCGCCCTCTACCTTTACGTCAGTTACCTTTACGCGACCCTTGTCGGTGAGGCGGTAGACGCTCAAAGAGCCTACGTTCTGGTAGGACTTGGTTAGGGTCCAGGTGGTGGCGGTACCAGCGGGGTTGTAGTAGTACAGACGTGGTGCGCCACCCTTAGCGCCATTGTCGATCCAGGGCAGCAGGTAGCTGTCACCCTTAAGCACGGTGGCGCCGTCGTAAACAAACTGGCGGCTAGCGGACATGTCAGCCTTGATGGCCCCGGCAACCTGGGTGGCCGGAGTCTGGTTGGTGACTGCAGTAGCACCCGAGGCCACAGTGCCGTTAGCGAAGGTGTAGGTGTAGACGGTCTTGCCGTTTTCACCCTTAGCGCTTTCCTGACGCATAATGCGCGAGTTCTGCAGGAACTTAACCGGCAGGTTGTTGGCCCAAATGTTGCGGTAGAAGGCGCTCTGGTCTTGGTGGCCAGTCCAGCCCTCAAACTCCACAATCTGGGGGTAGCCCAAAACTACGTTGGGGTTCCAGTTGTCCTTGTTGGAGTTGTCCACAAAGCGGATCACGTCAGAGTTCAAACCCTTGTTGGTGGCGCCGCCATAGTTTTCATCATTGGACCAGTGTGACCAGGTGGAGTAGCGCTCAAAGCGGTCAGCCCACTCTGAACCCATCTCCCAGCCCATCTTGTTTAGCTCACGGCCCAGGCGCTCAGCTTGCCAGCCCGAACCGTAGTAAACGTCAATGTAGATCCAGCGGAAGTTGGGGTAGGTAGCCAGCGGGAACTGGTTACGCAGGTCCTGGAAACGCTTAATTACTGCGCCGCTACCTAGATCAGCGCGCTGGTCAACATAGTAGGACTGGTTTAGCCAGTTCCAGCCGCGCCCGCCAGTGAAGGGTAGGGAGCCGAAGGAGTTGGCTTCGGGGTAGGCCTCAGTGGTGTTGACGTGGACACCGTAAATCGCGTTGGAGTTGGCGGTGGTGTTAAACAGGGTGGCAAAGTCCTTGTCACCACCGGCGCGGGTGTTGATGTTGCCCGCATAGTCCATGTGTCCAGAGTCGTGGCCTTCAGAGGCGTAGCCCTTAAGCATCACGCGCTGACCTAGGCCGTCGGTGGCCAGGTTGACGCGCTTTACGTCGTCGGCCACCTGCAAGAAGGGGTGCGTGGCGGCCGAGCCGAAGTCAAAGGGAATATGGGTTACTACCCACTTGTGGTTGTCAGCTGCACCGGCCACCCAGGGGGTGATGTCCGCATAGGCGACGGCGGCATCCTGCCAGTTCACCGTGCCCGAGGAGTTGGCGTCACCGGTGAACACCAAAGTGGTGTAGGGGCGCTCTTCATCGCCGACGGCGTCAGTGGCTGCAGCTGAGCGGTAGGTCCACTGGCCGTTGGAGGCCAGCAGGGTCTTGGAACCATCTTGGTCAACTACCCGGCGCTTCCAGCGCGAACCGTCATCAGCTTCCCAGCCGGTGGGGCGGTCGTAAGTGGCGTTGGTTTCCATACCCACGGCCACCTTAGAGGTGTTAACCATCAGGTAGGTGCTGGGGGCGTCAGCGTCGCTGACCGGGGTGGACTCGCTTAGAGACTCGATAGTGTCAGCCACGCCAGCGTATTTGTTCTTAGCGCTAGCGCCACGCGAAACCAGGGTGATACCGGCAGCGTAGGCGCCGCCGTCCTTAGCGCTAACCGATACCAGGCCATGGCCGGGAATCTCGACGGTGTGGGCGCCACCGGTGAGCTCAGTGATACGGAAGGTTAGGGTGGGACGCTTGGCACCAGTTGTGCCCTGGGCCTTTGAAGTAATCTCCTTTACTTCAATTTCGGCCTTCATGGTGACGTCAGTGTCATTGAAGTCAACCGTGTAGGCCACCTTGGTGTTGGATTCTTTAACTGCCTGCACCGACTTGACGGTGTAAGCCTGATTGTCAATCAGTACTGAATCGAGGACCTGGGTGCGGCCGCCAACTTTATTGCCCGCGAAGGTGTAGCCAAGTACCTGGGGGAAGGCGTTGGATACGGTCGCGGTCAAGTTACCGGCGCTAATGGTCTCCGGAGCACTAATGACACCAGAAGTTTCCGGGGTCACTGCGCCAGCAGCTGCCCCTGGAAGGGATAGGGCGACAACCCCTAGCAATGCTAGGGAGCGTCGGTGGAGGTGTCTTACCTTCATCGTGTAGGGCTCCTTTGCCTAGACGTGGTTGACCCAATTTTGTCCTTTTGCAACAAAAAGCGTCAAGTCTAAGCAGAACCGAACAGCATAAGTTGCAACCAAACAGTTACAAATCTGGTTTGAGCTAATAATTTAACTAGCACCTACTGCGCGCATTTGTTCGTTTTATTGCGAAGGCTGCTTCATACACAAACTGGAGGGCTTAATATAAGCCATGTACCACAGCTTCATTGCCGCCTGCACATGGGAACACCGCCGCCAGTGAGCAACACGCACTATAGCCAGGGTGATGAGCTAGCTATAACGGAACACTCGCAGTAGCGGCGGTGCGGCGATAGATTACCTTGGTTTTTACTAGTAATTCCAGTACCTAAACCTCATTTTTTACACTTTCTTTTAGGCCAAAAGTGTTTCTGCAGGCCAGCAAGTTACAAGTAGTCGCAAATCACTTTATATGTGGGCTAATTAACTAAAAACGGTGCTGAGTGGGTCTAAACCCACCCAGCACCGTCGAATTAGTTAAAAGCGCAGGTCACTCCGCACTGGCGGCGCTAGCAGCCGAACCGGCCACAGCCGCACCGGGAATTAGCGTCAGACCGTCGTCGGCAACGTCAACCGTAACCTGCTGGCCGTCAGCAACCTGGCCGGCCAAGATCAGGCGAGCCAAGCGGTCACCAATCTCACGCTGCACCAGGCGACGCAGCGGACGAGCCCCGTAAGCCGGGTCGTAACCCTCGTCAGCCAGCCAAGTGCGGGCGGCGTCGGTAACATCCAGGCTGATGCGGCGGTCAGACAGACGCTTGCTCATCTTGCTTAGCTGCAAGCCCACAATCTGGCCCAACTCATCCTTGCTCAGCGCATTAAAGATCAGCACATCGTCAAGGCGGTTGAGGAACTCAGGCTTGAAGGCGGCGCGCACCGTAGCCATAACGTTCTCGCGCTTTTCCTCCTGGCTCAGCGCCGGGTCCACCAGGAACTGGCTACCCAGGTTGGAGGTCAGGATCAAGATGACGTTACGGAAGTCCACCGTGCGCCCCTGGCCGTCAGTTAGGCGACCGTCGTCGAGCACCTGCAGCAAGATGTCAAAGACCTCAGGGTGGGCCTTTTCCACCTCATCTAGCAGCACCACGGAGTAGGGGCGACGACGCACCGCCTCGGTCAGCTGACCGCCCTCTTCGTAGCCTACGTACCCGGGAGGGGCACCCACTAGGCGCGAAACCGAGTGCTTCTCGGAGTATTCGCTCATATCGATACGCACAATGGCGTGCTCGTCGTCGAAGAGGAACTCAGCCAGAGCCTTGGCCAGCTCAGTCTTACCTACACCGGTGGGGCCTAGGAACATGAAGGAACCGGTGGGGCGGTCAGGGTCAGAAACCCCGGCGCGCGAGCGGCGCACAGCGTCGGCCACAGCCGCAACCGCGTCCTTCTGGCCGATTAGACGCGAGCCTACCTGATCTTCCATGTGCAGCAGCTTTTCGCTTTCGCCCTGCATCAGCTTGCCTACCGGAATGCCGGTCCAAGAAGAGATAACCTCAGCGATCTCCTCAGGGCCAACCTTCTCAGCGATCATCGGCTCGCCAGCATCAGGCTGGTTTTGCTCACTGGCTTCAGCCTCAGCGATTTGACGCTGCAAGCTGGGCATTTCGCCGTAGCGGATACGTCCGGCGGCCTCAAAGTCACCTTCACGCTCAGCCAGTTCGGCGCGGGTACGCAGCTCATCTAGCTGGGCGCGCAGCTCACCAATGCGGTTGTGACCAGCCTTTTGGGCTTCCCAGCGGGCGTTTAGGGCGCTGAGTTCTTCGTTTAGGTCAGCCAGGCGGGCACGCAAGGCAGCCAGGCGCTCTGCCGCGCCGGCGTCGGCCTCGTCTTCCTCAGCGCTGGAGTCAGCCAGGTAGGCTTCCTCCATCTTTAGGCGGTCTACGCGACGGCGCAGCTCGTCAATTTCCACCGGGGAGGAGTCCAGCTCCATGCGCAGGCGGGAAGCGGCCTCATCAACCAGGTCAATGGCCTTGTCGGGCAGTTGACGGCCGGTGATGTAGCGGTCGGACAGGCTGGCAGCAGCCACCAGGGCGCCGTCGGAGATGGTCACGTGGTGGTGTGCCTCGTACTTGGGGGCGATACCACGCAGGATGGCCACGGTGTCAGCCACGGAGGGCTCACCGACGTAAACCTGCTGGAAACGGCGCTCTAGAGCCGGGTCCTTCTCAATGTTTTCGCGGTATTCGTCCAGCGTGGTGGCACCCACCATGCGCAGTTCACCGCGCGCCAGCATGGGCTTGAGCATGTTGCCGGCGTCCATGGCCCCTTCGGAGCCACCGCCTGCACCCACCATGGTGTGCAGCTCGTCGATGAAGGTGATTACCTCGCCGTCAGAGTTCTTGATCTCGTTGAGCACGGCCTTGAGGCGCTCTTCGAACTCGCCACGGTACTTGGCCCCGGCCACCATGGAGGATAGGTCCAGGGAGATTAGGCGCTTGTTGCGCAGCGACTCGGGCACGTCACCGGCCACAATACGCTGGGCTAGGCCTTCTACCACGGCGGTTTTACCTACGCCGGGTTCACCGATTAGCACCGGGTTGTTCTTGGTGCGGCGCGATAGCACCTGCACCACGCGGCGGATTTCGCTGTCGCGGCCGATTACCGGGTCTAGTTTGCCGGCGCGGGCGGCCTCGGTCAGGTCAGTGCCGTATTTCTTCAGGGCCTCGAAGGTACCTTCAGGGTTGGCGCTGGTTACGCGCTGTCCGCCACGCACGGTGGGCAGGATTTCGCGTAGGGCCTGGGCGGTGGCGCCGGCGTCACGCAGGGCGCGGGCAGCGGCGTCGTCGCCTTCAGCGATGGCGATCAGTATGTGCTCGGTAGAGATGTACTCGTCAGTTAGTTCTTTGGCGAGTTTGTCAGCCTTTTCCAGGGCGGCTAGGAAGCCACGTGAGGGGTTAGGCTCTACTACGGAGCTGCCTGCTGAGGAGGGCAGGGAGGTTAGTGCAGTGCGGGTGGCGGCCCCTACGTTCTTTAGGGTCTGCGGGCTTAGTGCGTTTAGTAGCCCGACGGCGACGCCACCCTCTTGGCTTAGTAGCTCGCCAAGTAGGTGGAGCGCCTCCACCTGGGGGTTGCCAGCAGCTGCGGCGGCCTGCACAGCCCCCGATATGGCTTCTTGGGATTTGGTTGTGTAGTTGGTGTCCACGGTTCTCCTTGAATTTAAGTAGTTATAGCAACGCGGTCAGTCTCACTTTTAGCTGTATGAGCTGGTGGAACCAACGGCGTCACGTTCCGGTGAGTACAACTTCCACAGACTTGAGTCTATTCCACTCAAGTTTATTTTTCTTGGGTGACGCCAATCACTTACCCTCGATGTGTGGCTATTTGGGACTAAGGGCTAGACTCGCTGCTGATAGTTCCCTATACGTAAGGAGAAACGCATGGGTATCGCAGATTTCGCCAAGCAGGCCGAAGAACTAGCCGACAAGGCTAAGGAGGTCGCCAAGAACGTAGACGCCGACCAGGTTGCTGAGACCGCCCACGATCTAGCCGACAAGGCTAAGGGCACCGCCGGTGGCAAGTTCGACTCCGCCATCGAGACCGCTGAGGGCCTAACCGACAAGGCTGCCGACGCGCTCAAGAACCTCAAGTGATCTAAAGTCGCGCTTATCGCAGGGGAGTTGCCAGCAGGCAGCTCCCCTGACGTTTTATATTTGGGCTATGACTTTTGCGTCTCGCAATACTTTGACCCTCGCGCTCGGGCATGGTGCCCGGGCGGCCTCCCGTCTGCGTGGCAGCGGCGGTAGCGCCTTTCCCGGCCTAGTTATGGAGAAGGCAGACCCGCATTTTATGGCTCGCGCCTTGGCTCCCCTGCCCTATGGGGTGGTGCTGGTTAGCGGCACTAATGGCAAAACCACCACTACGCGCATGGTGGTTGAGTTGCTGCGCGGCCAGGGCCTGAAGGTGTTTACCAACCCCACCGGCTCAAACTTCACTCGTGGTGTAGTTGCCGCCCTGCTGGGGGCCATGCCGTTAAATGGACGCCTTGACGCCGACGTCGCCGTACTGGAGCTGGACGAAGCCCACGCCACCCATTTCGTGCGCACCGTCAAGCCGCGCGCCGCCCTGCTGCTAAACGTCATGCGCGACCAGCTAGACCGCTTTGGGGAGATTGACTACACCGCCTCCCTGCTACACAAGGTTGCCCGCGCCACCACTGGCACGGTAGTGCTGAACGCTGACGACCCGCGCCTGGCCGCCCCTAGTTTCCGTGCCGACCTGCGCGCTGATGTGCGAGGCTTTGCGGTCAGCCCCCAGCTGCGTAGTGTTTTTCTTTCCGACGACGAACTGCACGACTCTCTCGACGGCTGCACTCTGGGCCAGCCCAAAAAGGACGCCGAGGCCAAAGCGGACACTAAGGCCGAGCCGACCACTGAGGCGCCCCTAGACAGCGTCAAGGGGCCGGGTCAAGGCGAGCCTGACACCGCCGACAGCCCAGCCAAGCCAGCCGAAAAGCCTGCTCAGCCGCTAGAAATCGTGGCCACGCTGGAAGAAATGATGGGCCGTCACGCGGTTATCGACCTGGCCGGACACCGTCATGAAGTGGACTTTGCCATTCCTGGCGCCCACAACATCCTCAACGCCACCGCCGCCATGGGCCTAGTCAAGGAGCTACTGGGCGAGCGCACCAATGAGCAGGCCCTGGCTGCCAGCGCCGCTAAGGTCACCGCCGCTTTCGGGCGTGGCGAGCTACTGAGCATTGACGGCCAAGAAGTTGAGCTGGGCCTGGTCAAAAACCCGGCCGGCTTCCGCATGAGCCTACTTAGCGCCGCCGCCGTACGCTCCCAGCAGCCCCCGCTGATCATGATCGCCATCAACGACCAGTACGCTGACGGCCGCGACATGTCCTGGCTGTGGGACGTGGACTTCACCCCCCTCAAGCAGGCGGGCGTGAGTATCGTTACCGGCGTGCGGGCCACGGACATGGCGCTGCGACTGAGCTACGACGACGTCGCCGTCGGCAAGGTTGAAGCAGACCTCAGCCAGGCGCTAGCCCAGCTGGTCAAGCTTTCACGCGAGCAGCACCGGCCTATCCGCATTTTGAGCACCTATACCGCCATGTTGGAACTGCGTTCCCTGCTGGCAAGTTACACCGACGTGGAGGAGGTCCTATGAGCGCCATTAAAGTTTTGCAGCTCTACCCGCGCGACATGAGTATTTATGGCGATCGCGGCAACACCCTGACCCTAACCAAGCGTTTGGGCTGGCACGGCTATGAGGTGGAGCTACTTTCACACAACCCCGGAGATCAGCTACCTGAGCAGGTAGATATTTTGGTTGGCGGCGGCGGCCAGGATTCAGCGCAAGAGCGTATCCAGGACGACCTGCAAAAGGTTGCCCCGCAGCTGCGCGCCTGGGCCAGTGACGGTGTGCCCATGCTGGTGATCTGCGGCTTGTATCAGCTGTTTGGGCATGAGTTCCGCACTGTGGGCGGGGAGGTTATCCCGGGCATTGACGTGCTTGATGCACATACCGTGGGTGGACCTAAGCGCCTGATCGGCAATCTTACTGTTGAAACTGATGACTTCGGCAAGGTGGTGGGCTACGAAAACCATTCGGGTCTGACCACTTTGGGTAGCCAGGCGCGTCCGCTAGGGCGCGTAAGTGGCGAGTGGGGTAATAACGGCGCTGACGGCACCGAGGGCGCACGCGCCCATAACGTGATCGGCACCTATCTGCACGGCAGTGTGCTGCCTAAGAACCCTCGCCTAGCTGATTGGCTGCTGGCCCGCGCGGTTGAACACGCAGGTCAGACCTGGCACCCGGCCGAGTTGGATGATTCACTAGCTATAGCTGCCGCCAAGGTGGCTATGAGCCGTCCCCGGTAGAGGTTTACAAATGCCAGTTCCCAATTTCATTACTGAGTTACGTTCCAGCGTGGGCCACCGTCCCCTGTGGCTGCCGGGCGTATGTGCGGTTATTTTCGACGACGCCGGCAGGGTGCTGCTGGGCCAGCGTGCAGACAATGGTTTGTGGGCTGAGATCCGTGGCATCCCTGACCCGGGTGAGCAGCCGGTGGCCGCGCTTAAGCGCGAGGCGCTGGAGGAGGCTGCTCTGGAGATCGAAGTTGATGAAGTGTTTTTGATTGATGCTTCTGACCTGGTCACCTACCCCAACGGGGATCAGGCCAGCTACATGAATCTGTGCTTCGTTGCCCATGCAGTCAGTGCCGAGGCAGCGGCCGGAGCCCATATCAATGATGATGAATCAGTGGATATGGGTTGGTTTGAGGTTGATGATCTGCCTTCACCACTAGCCCCTAGCGCCAGACAGCGTCTAGAGCTAGCTCAGCGCTACCTGGCTGACCCACAGCGCCGCACCTTCCTGGGCGAATAGCGCACGCGGCGCGCCTCAAAAGCGGCGCACAGGTCTGCTCCCTTTACGTGCCCCTGGCTAAGCCGGCGCCGACTCCCAAAGCGGCGCACGCCATAGAAATTAGTAAACGCTAACCAATGCGGCCCCAAGGCTAATGCCTTGGGGCCGCAGGCTTGCTTGCGCACCGCCATTTACCTGGTATTTCGTTTTTAGTTCACACCCCATGTGGTCATATCACATACGACATTTACTTAGGTAAACATAAGTCTGCGCACGCATAATTTTCCACGTTTTTCAAAGCTTATTTATCCCTGTGGTTAACTGCTTTAGCTGCGGTTTACTTGATCCTCATTATTTACAGAAAACACTCCCGTATTAGGTATAACTATGCACACTAATTTACCATTACGCTCACAGTGATCAGACCTATATGCGTCCAGGCGGTTTTGTATCCTATTCGACAAGGCGCATGACTTTCGTAGAAGCCGCACAAAATTTATGGCTCCACCTTGGAGCATCTGGTGCGATTGCAGGCTCGGAACAAGCGGCTACCACCTTTGGTTGACTAATTATTTAGAGCGCCAAGACTGCTATAAGGCACGCACTTATTAGCTGTGCCTGGAATATGGGTAGGGATATCTTAAATAAATCCTGATTTCGTTCGGGAAATCCAGTAGATATTACCTCTTTACCCCCATATTTTCAGCCCCCCAAACCCTACTTGGCATAGATGTAGCTGTAAACAAGTACCGCAAGTGTCTCTACCGTCTGGAGCGAACATGAATAAGGGAGCAGAATCTCTAAGTTCAGGAAATCAGCCTGTTAGCGAGTCGCGCCATCGTAAGGTAAAAAAGGCGTGGCGACTACGCCAGCTGTGGCGCAAGCTAAATTCAGAAGAGGCGTCACTAGTAAGTACCAATCGCCTACTGGAGCTACTAAAGACCCAGCCCCAAGACGCTAGCATCTGCATCGATTGGAGCGGTAAGAGCGACGGAAGCGTCAATGTCATATTGGAAGCAGTGGGGGTTAACGACAGTTTCGACCGCGACCTAGAGTGGGCCTGTCGCGGCGCCCAAGTGTGGGAACCTATCGAGGTCTATCAACCTGCCTGCCCAGATCAGGTGTATGAGGTTTTCGGCGCACTACCTGGTCACCTAGAAAACGTTGAAGACATCCTCAGCCCCACCAAGCCTGAGGTTATGCTGCCCGGGCGGCGTAAGCCCACCTGGCCCTTGCCTCGCAGCTCAAACTCGCAAATGCTTATGGAAACCCTCAATGAAGTGGGTGGCCACCTACGTGTGCGGCTAGGTAAGGCCGAGGAAATTGAATGCGAGATGGCTGAAGAGGCCTTCACCAGCACCGAAAAGCTAATGGCGGGCAGCGACGTCGGCAATTACCTGGGCACCCCCATGCGCCTAAGGGTTTTTATGGGCGCAGACAGCTCCCAGGGATTCCCCTCCCGGCTATGGATCGCACTATGCAGCTGGGCAGTAGGCATCCGCTACGAACAAATCACCAACCGCGCCGAAGCTGAAAAACTATGGTGCAGCCAGGAAGCACTTGTGGGAGCAGCCCAACCGGAGGGGCTAGTTAAAGTATTTGCGCGCCTACCTGTAGCAGATACGCAAGCCAAGATCATTGGTCTGCCTGCAGTGGAACAGGACCCCGCCGTCGTACCCCTATCTGACCACACGCAGGTACGTGAGGAAGCAGGCGGGATGCGCCTGGGCACGGCCACCACCACTACCGGGGACGCCGCTGACGTCTACCTGAACTCAGAAGGCGCCTTGCAGCACGTGCAGGTTGTGGGCGCTTCGGGTGCAGGCAAGTCCACTCTGGCTGCTGCCATGGTGCATTCACTGGTGGCCCAGGGGCGCGGGGGCATTGTGCTAGACCCGCACGGGCAGCTGGTGCGGCGTATCGCGGATGAACTGCCCGCCGAGGCTTTGGAACGCTGTCTGTTTATTGACTACGCGGATCTGAGCCACCCGGTACCTATCAACCTGTTTCACTGCGGCGACTTTGACATTGCATGTAGCAAAGTCGTTGAGATCATGTATCTCACTTTTGACCCAACCAGGCAGGGTATTGTGGGACCGCGTTTTGAGCGGATTATCCACCAGCTAGCCGAGCTTCTAAGCCACATCTATGAATCTGAGTTGCCAATTACCCTGATCCCCGAGCTGCTGCTAGATAAGAAGGCTCTGGAGAATCTGGCCAGGGCCGTCTCAAACATAAGCCCAGAGCTGACGCGCAGCGTTATGACTGAGATTGTCACTAACCGCTCCTCCGACTACGCGGAGCTTATCGCCTGGGCGAGCTCTAAGTTTGAGCGCATGCTAAACTCGCAGGCTTTGCGCGCCGCCCTAGAAACTGGCGCCGACGCGCTGGATTTAAACGAGGCTATGGCATCCAACAAGATTGTGTTGGTGAACTTGGCCTCACCCAAGATTGGTCGCTTCGCCGCACAAATGCTGGGCATGTTGTGGCTGGCTAAGCTGGCCCTGGCAGTACCTAACCGTCAGGATGACTACCTGCCTTTCCATGTGGTGGTTGATGAAGCCCACCTTTTTCAAGAATCCCTGCTTAGCCAGATGCTGGCGGAGGGACGCAAGTTTGGGATTGCTTTGACGCTGCTGCACCAGCACATGGGGCAGCTGTCTATGAGCTTGCTTGAGGCTTTGCGCGGCAACGCCTCTTCAGTGATTGCGTTTAGGACCTCAGTTCGTGACGCCCCGGAGGTTGATGAGCGTTTGGGGGTGTGGCCGGGCGGTTCTTTGAGCCGGCTACCTAACTTGAGCGCTGCGGCGACGCTGGCCACCCGCTATGGCCAGACCCAGCCTTTCACCTTGCAGGTTGACCACAATGAGCAGGTACGCGCCGGGGTTATCAACGGCCACCCGGTGGTGCACGCTTTTGACCAGGTTTTGAGCCGCTCACACAAGCAGCTGGTGCAGCCGTTTAACTTTGTTGCCCCCAAGCAGATGGATAATGTTCGCGCCCTAACCGAGCAGCTGCAGGAGATCAACAAGAAGGCAGGTGTACAGGACGGCGAGGCTTATACCTCCACCAAGCCCACCCCCACCTTCTTGGAAAAGTGGGCCGCCAACCGCAAGAAGCTGACCGACACGGACAGCGAGGACTCCGACTAGGCCCCATTCGCGCGGCTTCCCACCCCGCTGGGGGCTTGGCTATAGCGCCAGGCCCCCAGTTCAATCCGGTGCAACCCGGTTCACTCTGGCGCAGCCCGGCGCGCTCTGGTCCAGCCCGGCACAACCCGGCGCGGTCTGGTCCAGCCCAGCACAACCCGGCGCAAGCCGACGCAGCCCAGCGCAACCCGGCGCGGTCTGGTCCAGCCCGACGCAATGACCCCGGCAGCGCCTTGCCTGCATGTAAATGTAATAAGGTCTTGCATATAACTTATGTTTGGCATTAAGTTGCTTTCCGTAAGTGGTGCGCAACACTGCCACCACCCCTGAGTACGCAGCTCACGGGTGGTGTTTGCGCGCCTACATCCTCGACACGTAAAAGCGCTTGGTAGCTGGTGAACGCTGCGCCGTTCATTGACAGCGTTTGTCTTTAAGTTGCTGTAGCTATTTTTGAAGCGCTTTTTAACTGGTGATAAGGCATGGAAGAACAAAAAAACTGCGCTTGGCCCTGGTTGGTGCGCTGGTAGTTATTTTGGTGTTGGTTGGAGCTTTAGTTTGGGCTTTAACTGACGACGACGCCGTTAAGGTTGCTTCTGGGGCTGCAACTCCCGGCACTAGTGGTTCTAGCCAGGCGGCACCTAACCAGACAGGGTCTAACCAAGCAGGATCTAACCAGGCAGGGCGCAGCGATGCGAGTTCTGGAAGTACTTCTTCAACTGCAGGCAGTCAGGCCTCAGGCAACAACGGGAAAGTAAACACCTGGGGTTCAGTCTGTGGCCTGGCCGGCTCTGAACTTAAGCCTACGAGTCAGGTAAACATGCCAGCCATGCGCAGCAGCCTGTTTGTTGATAGTACCTCCTACTATTACAACAACCTGACCGGTCCGGCTAGGCGGGCTGATGGTGATGTGCCTACCTGCTACGCCCATAGCAGTGAGGGTGCCATTTTGGCTGCCGCTAATTTTCAGGCATTGGGGATTGGTCGTCACAAATTAGTTGATTTAATTAAAGCAACTACATATGAAGATGATAATCAAAAACGCCTGCTAGCTTCGGATCAAAATTCGGATAAAAATGGCACAACTGTACAAAATGTTGGTTACAGCATTCAGGTGATTGATGAAAATAATGTTGTTGTGCGTTTAGCCATACGTATCCCTCAGTACTCTGCCCTGGGTCAGAGCACCTTTACTCTAATTTGGGATAAAGGCGATTGGAAAATTAAGCTTGGCCCAGAGGGGCGGCCACTAGATATAGTACAAATTAGTTCTGTAGAAAATGCCGGCATGGTGCCCTGGGCAAACTAATACCAGCCTGCTTAGCACAAACAATCATCAGCAGGATTTCACCTAAACACGGTGGGGGACTTTCTTTAGAAAGTCCCCCACCGCCATTTCCCCGCCGCAACACCTTTACGGTTGACGTATTTACGAGATTCAAGCCCTTTGAGCCCAATAAATATGATCATAGTCATCATAAGACAATTGCTTACGAGAAAAAGCCCTACGCAGTTCTTGACTAACTTGTCCCTCAGCTGGGCTAGAACCAACATCTCCCACAAGCGTTGTAGGTATGGTGGTTAGACCAAAATTGTAGTGGATCACGAGTCGAGTCAGTTCATCGAGAGTTAGGTTACCTTCACCATATTCTTTGATCATGCGGGTAACCGTGCGAAGCCTGTCGAAACCAAGCTTTTCTAAAGCTTCAGGAACCTGCTCCTCTAGCATCGCCTTCACGAGATCCCAGTCAATCTGGTCTTGCCAGGGACGCCTGTAGTCATAAACATGTAAACGAGTTCCAGTCAATTCCCAATCAAAGAAATCTAACAACAAGTAAAGCTCTTCATCATCAACCTTACAGCTAGAGTATTCATCTAAAATCTGGAGCACTGTGCGCAACCGGTCCACACCAATTTCATCCACAGCCTCAGGCGCTAAACGCTTAATCGCTTCCTCGGCTACCTGCGGATCAATCGTTAGATCCTTAGTCGGATACTGTTCCATTTTGTTCTCCTCTCAAATTCAATGCACCCAAAAGCCAATTAGGGTGCACAAACTCCACCTACTCAGCTAATTAGCGAGCAGGAAACCTAAATAAATCAATGTTTCCGTCATAAGGGCAGCGCCAATACAGGCACAGCGCTAATTTGCTGCCCTTAAAAGTTTTAGTCGGTTGCAGCGTTATCGACATTGACTCAGCTGCTTGTTGTTAGGGGCCTGAAGTATTAGCTCCCTCAATCACTATGTTAACCCCAATGCGCCTATATGGCCAGCATTTTTAGTTTGGAAAATTTACAAACATCTGGCCACCAAAATTTACCCGCTCCTAGACACTCGAACACGGGCATAGCAGAGCCGGCAAGGGGGCAGCTTAGCTGCCCCCTTGCCGGGGCCAACCTTGGTTAACAAGGTTTAATTGGTGTTGCCCTGATAGCCGCGCTTAAAGGCCAAGACCCACTCAGGCCAGTCCAAACGCTTGTGTTGCCAGCGCGCGTAGATCTCTCCGGCCAACCAACACACGGTGGCAACTAGCCAGAGAATCATCAGTTGCGGCCAGGTGTTCCACAGCTCCCGGGCAGCTAAAAACAGGAACAGGCTCAAAACCAGCGGCCCGCTCGTGCGCATCCTCGTAAATAACCGTTCCACAATTATCACCTGCAGGGAATAATGCTAGTGCTAGTGGTGTAGTAAATCTTGAGGCATTTGCCCATGTTCAAGGCTTTCTGTGCTTGATACGAGTAGTTACCCTCGATCAATGATGCAATAGACGCAAATGGTATCCCCATTTCAGCAGCCATAGCGTAGGCAATCGCAGCATTGTGACCTTCATCCACAAGCTCACGAGTCTCCTTGCGGTTTAGCTCCCAACCAGTCCACGTCCACCTGTAGTAAAGGCTGACCCCTGGCGTCGCGTCAGCAGTACGAACAAAACGATAAACGTGCACTTCACCAGTTGACTTGGAAGTAAAACGTACTACATCCACAGCCCCCTCGTGAGTAACTTCTGCAGGAGTAAAATCTGCATACGGATCAACCTGGACCACAGCCGGAACCTGCTGAGTCACAGAAGACACAACTCCAGCCCTAGCTGGAGTAGCAGCAAGGCCACAACCAGCTACTGCTAAAGCGAGAGAGGCAAATAGGGATAGGGTTTGTGTGCGCATAAGGCTCTCCTTTGTGAGTGCGTACACATTCAGTAAACACCCAAGATGAGACTTTGTCCACATTGATATATATCAATTTAATAACAAATCCACTAATGCCTTGACTGTGGCAGTTTTGTCTAAACAATATAGGTCGCTTTTGCGTTAATCTACCTAAGAGTTACAGCCAACGGTGGTGTGCCCCAAGGCCAAGCCTTGGGGCACACCACCAAACAAAATCACCAACTAGCCTCGCCAACTACTGCACAAACGTGCACCGCTGCGCAGCGCCCACGAAGCAGCTAAACCTAGAGCGGCCAAGCTGCGCCGTCGTCGTAGGCAAAACTAGCCGCTACAACGCAACTTACACGCGGGGCTGACGCTGCGCCCACACCACCGGCTCTACGCGGTGACCGGTGTAGAAGGGGGTATCTACGCGCACGTGCAAACGCGCCTCGGTATAACGCTGGGCGTGCATGACTCCCTCAAGGCGATCAAGGCCGTCAGCCTCAAAAGCCAGCACCCACTCATAGTCGCTCATACCAAAAGCGCTCAAAGTCGAGCCCTTAACATCGGGATACTGGGCGAAACCATTACGGCCGTGATCAGCCATAATGCGTGAACGCTCAGCCGCATCGAGCAGATACCAGTCATAGGAGCGCACGAAGGGGTACACCATGATCCACTCGCGCGGCGCCACGCCCCCAAAGCAGGCGGGAATGTGGCGGCGGTTGAACTCGGCCGGAGTGTGCAGACCCATACAGCTCCACACCGGCTCCAGGTAACGCCCCAGCGCACTGGCGCGCAGACGCTGGTAGGCATCCTGTAGCGCCTTGGGGTCGTCGTTAAGCCACCAAATCAGCAGGTCAGCCCCAGCCCTAAAACCGGCCAGGTCATACCAGCCGCGCGTGGAGGCGCCTGAGCCGGCCACATACTGCACCGACTCGTACACCAGGGCCTCACGGACGGCGTCGTCGGCAGGTAGCGGGGCGGCCAGCTTCCAAACCGTGTACAGGGCGTAGTGCTGCTTGTTGTTTACCTCGTCAAAGTCCACGGTGGCGACGTCGCGCGGATCGTGGCGGCTGACAGTGTCTGGATGCCCATGCGGGTGGGTTTTAGCCATAGCTTTCTCCTTTGGCTGTGTGGTTACCTTAGGGTCTTTAGGGTCCTGTGCCTGGCCCGGGTGGCAGTTTTTAGTCTCGACGCCGTGGCTCGCCTCAACCGGGCAAGCGGCGGCCTGGTTACGGTTTTGCGTCTCTGCAGCCAGTTTGGCCAGGTATTTCTTGCCAACCTTGGGGTGGCCCTGCGGCAAGGGCAGTACCTGCCCTTCCTTAACCAGCTTGTGGGCTTGCTTCTTGGTTAGCGGGCGGCCATCCCAATCCTTAGCGTTGGCACTGATTTGTGCTTTGCGCTCTTTCTTAGCGGCTTTTTTGGCAGCTTTCTTAGCTTTTTTCTGGCTGCGCTCAAGCTCCTGCTCGGCGCTAAGCTCCTTAGCTTTCCCCATGTTCAACTCCTAAAACTGTTAAATGCGGACGCCGGGGCGAAACGGTCTGGGCCAGGGCGGGCCGGGGTGGCCCCGCTACGACAGCACTGCGGCGGACATACAGTATGGAACGGGCCAGTGCCGGTGGTGTTAACAATTTCGTAGCTTTCGCCACGGGCGTGCGCGGCGCGCTCCTCCATAATGTCCACCAGGGAGGACACAAATTCTGGGTCTTCGCTGACAGTGTCTGCACGCTCATAACCCAAGCCCAGTTCAGCGGCAGTTTGGGCGGCTTCCGTATCTAGATCGTAGACCACTTCCATATGGTCAGTGATGAAACCAATGGGGGCCACCACCACTGCCTGAATCTGGTCTCGGTCAAGCTGGGCCAGCACGTCATTAATGTCGCTTTCAAGCCACTTGGCGTGCGGCGGGCCAGAACGCGAGCAGTAAGCCAGATCCGCGTTCACCTGCTTAACTCCCAGCGCCCACTCCAAAGCTGGCTGTAAAGCCTCAATCAAAGCCTGGTGCTGGGCCACATAACTAATCTCGTTAGCCAGGCGGGGGAAACGCTCCAGCTCCTCAGCACTAGGGGCGCTACCGGCCTCCATAGCCAGCGGGATCGAGTGGGTTACATACAGAAGCTTAATTTGCTGCGGCTTAAAGCCCTGCTCAGCTAGCTTGGCGTAAGCCACCTGGATGGAACGTACCTGGGCGTTAAACATGCCGTCAGTGTTGTAGTAGGGACGCACCTTATCCACGGTCAAAACGCCGGGGGCGTAAGTGTCCTCCAACTCCACCAGTGCGGCTGCAATATCCTCACGGTACTGGCGGCACCCCGAGTAGGAAGCATAAGCAGAGGTGGGCAGGGCCAAGATGCGGCGCGCGCCGGCGTCGGCCAATTCCCGTAGGCCCTCACTAACGAAAGGATGCCAGTTACGGTTACCCCAACCCAAGGCAATGTCACAGCCGCGCCGATCCAGCTCACGCCGCAGGTGGCCCAGCAGGCGACGGTTGCATTCATTAATGGGTGAAACCCCGCCAAAAAGCTTATAGTGCTCACTTACCTGCAGCAGGCGTTCATCCGGCACGCCGCGCCCGCGCGTAGCGTTACGCATAAACGGCAGTACGTCCTCGGGCCCATTAGGTCCGCCGTAGGACAGCAGCATGATCGCGTCATAGGGCGCAAGTGAAGACATTTCTCTCCTTATTAGACACTGTCAAAGTGTCGCTTGGGCTAGCATCCATGCCTAACACTAGCTGCAAAGCCTCCAAGTATGCGTCCTGCTGCCCACTTTCGCCCGCTTTGCGGGCCATAACGGTGGGATTATGGATCAAACGTGCCGCCAAATGACGCAGTGCGCGGGTGGCGTCGTCGGCGCTAATGCACCCATCCACAGGGCGCAGCCGGGAGATCTCCTCCCCCACCACCTCATCCACATGGTCACGCAGGCGCCGCACCACCGGATCCATAGAGCGCGCCCCCAAGCTGCGCTCAAATACCTCCACTTCACGGGCCACAATCTCGCGGGCCGCACGCACCTGTTCACCGTGCGCCTGGGGCACTGCGCGCTGCACGCTAAGCAGGTCAATGTAGCTGATGCCAGCTAGGTCAGCTACCGCCGCCTCCACGTCACGTTGCAACGCCAAATCCAAGATCACCAGTGGAGTTTTAACCCGCTGCACAATCTCGCGGGTGAGCACCGGGCTACCCAAGCCGCGACAAGTAACCACTAGGTCTGCCGCGTCAAGCGCCTGCCCGAGCCCAGCCTCATCAACCCAGCCGATGCCGCGTCCCTGCGCAAACAGCTGGGCGCGCTCAGAGCGCGAATACACCCGCACATTAGTGGCCCCCAGCTCGCGCAGGGCCGTGACCGTGGCACCCGCATAGGCGCCGGTGCCCACCAGCACAACCTGGGCCTCTTTAAGCGGGCGCAGTTTGGCGTCCTGTAAAGCCTGGGTAGCCAAATCCAGGCCCACCGCCACCACTGAGCGGCCCGAAGAAGCCAAGCCGGTTTGCGTGGCCACCAACCGACTGGTGCGTGAGGCGTGCTCAAGGGCGCGCCCCAAATCGCAGCTAAGAGTGTCTTCCTCCCAGGCCGCATGGAAGGCACGGCGCAGCTGGCCAGCAATTTCGCGCTCCCCCACCACCATGGATTCCAGCCCGGCGGCGGTGGCAAATAGGTCTAGGTGGGCTTGGTGTCCGGCCAGGTGGCGCAAATGCACCTGCTCAAGGGGTAGTTCAGTACAGTGAGCCAGCACCGCGCGCACGTCGTCGGCAACAGCGGGGGCGACGCCAGAGCTAGAGACGGCGGAACCGGGGCAAGCTGAGCCAGCGCGGGCGGCGTCGGAGCCAGACTGACCAGAGCTAGCCAGCCTGCTTGGGGCGTCAACCAGGATTGCCAGGCGGTTGCAGGTACGCACCACCACGGCGCCGCGCAGGTAGGGCAGCGCGCGCATGAGTTTGGGGCCCAGGTTGTCTACCCGACTGAGTCGGGCAACCTCATCCAGGCTTTGATAACGATGATCGGCGGAGAGTAGATGAATAGTCACAGCGAGTGCTATTCAAGCACCTATCGGCCCGCCACACACGCTTATCTTGCGATTTGCGCAAAACTATTTTTATGCCACCACGACAGTTAACTCTAGAGCTCCAGTTTTCCCTGCAACCGCAAGGTTTTTTAAGTGTCGAAGTGTCATTTTAAATAAATAAAGACGCGGCGTCATAAAAGCGGTTAGGTAAGCATAACTGCCACTAATGCGGTATTTGAAAACGTGAATATTATTTAAATTATCTATGGCTAGAATTAATAAACGATGAATGCTTTGCCGCCACCCCACTCGCCCCAGCCCGCCCTCTTGGCTGCACTTAATGGGCAACGCCCCGCCCGCACCCCGGTGTGGTTTATGCGCCAGGCCGGGCGCTCTCTGCCTGAGTATCGCCAGCTGCGCGCCCAGGTGAATCTACCCATGCTTGAGGCTTGCCTAAATCCGCAGGTGGTTGCACAGGCAACGCTTCAGCCGGTGCGCCGTCACGGGGTGGATGCGGCTATTTTCTTCTCAGACATCATGGTGCCGCTGCGCCTGGCAGGGGTGGATGTGGAGATTAAACCGCAGGTGGGGCCGGTTTTATCGACTCCAATCCGCACGCGCGACGACGTTGAGCGCCTACTTGGGTGCGGTTTCGGCCAGGGCACTTGGGCCAGTCACGACGGCGCCACTCACCAGGGCGCTGAGGGCGTGGCCGCCCTGCGTGAGGCTATTGCCCTGATTTTGAGCGAGCTAGGCACGCCCGCGCAGGCGCCGCAACCAGGGGCGCCGCAGCAAGGGGTGCCACAGCCGCAAGCTCAGGCACAGCCGGCGGGCTGGACTCCGCTGATTGGCTTTGGGGGTGCGCCTTTCACCCTGGCCGCTTACCTGGTTGAGGGCAAGCCCAGTCGCGATCACCTAGCCGCGCGCTCCCTAATGCACGCCGACCCACCCACTTGGGACCTGCTAATGCGCTGGTGCGCGCAGGTCACGGGCGATTTCATAGCATTGCAAATTAGCTGTGGCGCCTCGGCGGCGCAGCTGTTTGACTCTTGGGCCGGTTCACTTAGCCCCACCGACTACCGCGAGCGCGTGGCCCCATACTCGGCGCTAGCTATTGCGCGGGCGCGCGAGGCGATCAGCCCAACTACCGGCAAAGCAGCGCCACTGATTCACTTTGCTACTGGCAGTGCGCGCCTATTGCCGCAGATGCTGGCGGCGGGGGCGCAGGCTGTGGGGGTTGATGACCGCACTGAGTTGGATTGGGCGATTGACCAGCTTGGGGGCAGCTGCCCAGTGCAGGGCAATTTGAACCCGGCTTTGCTGACGGCGCCGTGGCCGGTGATTGAGCAGGCCATTGTTGAGTGTTTGCGTGCGGGGCGCCAGGCGCCGGGGCATGTGTTTAATCTGGGGCACGGGGTGCCGCCAACTACTGACCCAGCTGTGTTAACGCGAATCGTCGAATTTGTTCATAAGGAAAGCTTATGAATCTGGATACTAGAAACAGTCCCGCCCCGGCCACTCCGGTCGTTTCTCACCCAAACCCGCTTAGTGACCTGCCCGATGAGGTAGATGCCCTAGTGATTGGCGGCGGGATCGCTGGCCTGTCTGCCGCCTGGCAGCTAACCCAGGATGGGTTCAAGCCACTGCTGGTGGAGGCGCGCGGCTATCTGGGCGGACTGATTGCCCCCGGTTACATTGGCCCGGTCCAGGTGGATTTGGGCGCTGAGACTTTCGTTCCGCGCGGGGTGGAAACCGCCCAGATGGTGGCCGCTTTGGGGCTGGAGGCACTGGCCCCTAGCGGCGACGGCGCACGCCTGTTTTTACCCCCCAACCGCGCCAATGGTGAGAGTCACTGGCGTCTGTGGCGGTTCTTGCGTGACGCCTACCTGGGTATTCCCGCTGACCCAAGCGCGGACGACGTCGTCGCCGTTTTGGGCGCTAAGGCTGCGCAACGTGCCGCCCAAGACCGCCACCTAGGCAGTGAGGTGGGCCAGGGCGCTGAGGGCGAGACTTTGGCAGGGTTTGTGGCCGCGCGCATGGGGCAAGCGGTGGTTGATCGTCTGGTGCGCCCGATAGTTGCTGGCATTTACACGTGCGATCCGGCCGATCTGGCCACTGACACGGTTACGCCGGGGCTGCGTCAGGCTACTCGTGAGCATGGCTGCCTGGCTGATGCGGTGGCTTTCCTGTTGGCACGTTCGCGTAAAGCTACTGGTGGGCGCAGTGTTGATAAGTGCGTTCGCGGTGGCATGTTCCAGCTGACTGCGGCTTTGAGTCAGGCCATCACGACGGCGGGAGGCACTGTGCTCACTCGCATTGGGGCCCAGCAGCTCATTGCTCCCGACGCCGCAGGCAACGCTGACACTGCAAGCGGCGCCACTACCTGCGGCGCTAGTGGTGCCAGCAACGCGACTTCCCACGACGCCAGCGACAGCTCTGGCACTCCCGATAGCTCCGGCTACTGGCAGGTGGTACTGGCTCCCACCAAGCCGGGCCCGACTCCTTCGAGCGAGCCGGTCCCTGCCGGCACGCCGCGTACTTTGCGCACTAAGCGCCTGGTGGTGGCTTGTTCGGCGCGCCCAGCCTTGCGGTTGCTGGCCAGCGCAAACTTGGCGGCCTTAGACACTGACATCACTATCCCGGTAGGCGCGCCCATTGCGCGCTACTCACTGCTGGTTGATAGCCCTGAGCTTGACGCCGCCCCAGTGGGCCAGGGCCTGCTGGTGGCTCCGGCGTCGCCCGCAAGCTGCGCCGACACCCAGGCCGAGCCGGACCAGTCCACCCCCGACACCCAGGCCGACTCAGAACCATGCGGCGACACCCAGCCCGGCGCCGTCGAGCCCAGCAACCAGGGAAGCCCAACCCAACCCGGCGCCGTCGAGAACCCCGTGGGAGCCAAAGCCCTGTCGCATTTAAACGTTAAGTGGCCCTGGATCGCCCAGGCTTTGGCGCCGCACCAGCATTTATTGCGCCTGTCCTATGGGCGTTTGGGGCAAAGTGAGCCGCAGGTAAGCCTGGAGCAAGCCCTAGCTGACGTGCAGGTTTTGACGGGCGTAACTATTCGCCCTGAGCAGGTAAGCGAGCACAAACTGGTGCGTTGGAATGGCACTTTGCCGCCACTGCCGCCCAGCTACCGCGCGCGCATTGCGGCTTTTATGAGCCAGGTTGAAAACATTGAGGGTTTAGCGGTTACTGGCGCCTGGGTTGGTGGCACGGGCGTAAATGCGGTGGTCGCTCACGCACGCACGAACGCCAGGCGCCTACAGCGCTCATAACGCCACAGTCCGCATAGCACTACAAATATATAGGAACTTCTTATGAGTGAAAAGGTTGTGCGTCTGGGGACGCGCGGGTCGGCTTTGGCTTTAGCCCAGTCGGGCATGGTGGCGCGCATGTTGGAAACTGCTGCCGCTTCTCAGGGGCTGGGTTGGCGCGTGGAGCTGGTTACTGTGCGAACTCAGGGCGACACTTCGCGCGCGGCACTAAGCCAGCTTGGAGGCGTTGGAGTGTTTGCTGCCCAACTGCGCACTCACCTGCTTGAGGGCCAGGTGGATTTGGCGGTGCACTCGTTTAAGGATCTACCCACCGCCCCGGTTACAGGGCTGCGCATTGCTGCCACCCCACACCGCGCCGATCCACGTGACGCCCTGGTGACCTCAAACGGCATGAGCCTGGCGCAGCTGCCTAGTGGGGCGAGTGTAGGTACCGGCTCGCCTCGGCGTGTAGCCCAGCTAAAGGCTTTACGCCCCGACATTAAGACCGTGGATTTGCGGGGTAACGTGCCCACGCGACTGGGGCGCGTGCGCGGGGTTCAGGTTGCCGCCGACGCTGGCACATCCCCCCAGGCTCTTGGCACTGGCGCTGATCTGGACGCCGTGGTGCTGGCTTGCGCTGGATTGGAGCGGCTGGGTTTGGCTGAGCACATAAGTGAGGCTTTCAACCCCGAGCAGATGCTGCCGGCGCCGTCGCAGGGAGTGCTGGCTATTGAGACCGCCCAGGAGCTTGACCCCCAGTTGGAGGCGGTGATCGCCCAGGTGAACGATCCGGCTTCACACCTGGCTGCGGTGGCTGAGCGTGCGGTGATGTCTACTTTGCAGGCTGGGTGCGCAGCCCCCGTGGGCACTTACGCCTACTTGGTGCATGCCGGCTTTGATTATGAGCTGCACTTAGAGGCCGGGGTGTTTGCTCTCGACGGCGCCGCTAGCGTGCGTAGTCGCCAGGCCGTGACGCTTGGGGGCGTGGACCTAACCAAGGCTTGCCAACTGCAAAAAGCTGTGGAGTTGGGTCAGCGAGCCGCCCAGGATTTGTTGGCGCAAGGCGCCGGGCAGGTAGCGGATTTGCAGGCTGTTAAGGAGCGTGGCTAAAGAGTTAAGGGGGTAGCTGAGGCATTAAGGAGCGCGGCCAAGACAGCACTAAGCCCGGAATTAAGGGCGCAGCGAGGATGGCGAAAGCCACGACAATGCTGAGGCTACGGCGGCAGGGCAACACCTAAGCGCACAGCAAGGTGACAACTAAGGTTTTGCGATCGGATTTAGAGGTAGATGGTTATGGTTGTTTCACGTGAAACACTCGCTGGTTTGCGGGTGGCTTTGCCGCGCCTAAAGTCCGACGACGCCATTGCGGCAGCCCTTAAAACTGCCGGTGCCCAGGTGGATACTTTCGCGCTAACCCAAACCATTCCCATTGAATCTGCGCAGCTAGAGCAGATGCGCCAAAGGCTTGCATCTGGCTATTACGCCTGGGTGGTGCTGTCTTCTTGGCGAGCCGCACAGGCTGTACTGCCGCAGCTAAATGCGCTTGCGCTAGCACCCGCATCAGCCCCCACGCTACACTCACCCACCCTCGCATTGAGCTCATTTGCACTAGCCTCGGAAGCTGCGACTCGCGAGAGTTCTAAGCGAACCATTAGCTGCGCCGGCCAACCAGATTCCGTTCAACAAGCAGATTCCATTCAAGGAACCACGCGCTTGGCGGTGGTTGGCCAGTCCACTGCTGCTTGGATCGAGGCCCACTGCGCGCTTAAGCCCGCCCTGGTGGGCGCGGGTAGCGCCGCCAAGCTACTGGAAGTTTTCCCGACGCCGCCCGCCACCCCGGCCACGCCGCAGCAACCCACTGCCACCACACCCACTACTCCGGCTGCCACGCCTGCAGCCCAGACCAACGCATTGACCCCTCCCGCCACTCCGGCAGCAGCCTCCACGGCGACTACACCCACCACGCCACCCACCATCTGCCTGCCTCAGTCGCAGCTAGCCGCCCCCACGCTAGCCCAGGGACTTAGCCAGCTTGGCTGGCAGCTGGACGCCGTCGCCACCTACACCACCAAGCCCCTCCCCCAGCTACCCGCCCACCTCAAAACCCAGTGGCAAGCCGGGGCGTGGGACGCCGTCGTCGTCACTGCGGGCTCTAGCGCCCAGGCCCTACTGCAACTGCTGGGACCCCCACCTGAGAAAACCGCAGTGGTCAGCATCGGCCAGTCCACCACCGCGCGCTGCCGCGAACTGGGCCTGCGCGTGGACGCCACCGCCGCCACGCCGCGAGCCGAACACATCACCCAAGCCATAATTAACCTATTTAAAGCAAAGGATTTTTCATGACCACCATCCCCCAAAGCGCCCTGGACCTGCTAGCCAGCCACGGCGTCGCGCCCGCCCCCATTCCCACGCTACGCCCGCGCCGCCTACGCTCCACTCCGGCCATGCGTGCCCTGGTCAGCCAGCACCGCATCGACCCGGCCAAGCTGATCCTGCCGGTGTTCGTGCGCGAGGACATCAGCGAGCCGCAAGCCATTAGCGCCATGCCCGGCGTCTACCAGCACACCCTAGATTCGCTGCGACGCGAGGCGGTGGCCTGCGCCGAAGCCGGTGTGGGCTCAATTGACCTATTCGGCGTGCCCGCACTGCGCGACGAGGTGGGCAGCCAAGCCTGGGCCAGCGAAGGCATTTTGAACCAGGGCATCGCTGCCGTGCGTGAAGAGGTGGGCGACGCCGTGGTGGTTTGCGCCGACACCTGCCTTGACGAGTTCACCAGCCACGGCCACTGCGGGCTGCTAGACGAGCGCGGCGGCGTCGACAATGACGCAACCTTGCCGCTCTACCAGGCCATGGCCGTCAGCCAGGCAGAAGCCGGCGCCCATATGGTCTCCCCCTCAGGCATGATGGATGGGCAGGTGGCCGCCATTCGCCAGGCCCTAGACGCCTCCGGACACGCCGATGTGGCGATCCTGGCCTACTCGGCCAAATACGCCTCCGCCTACTTTGGGCCCTTCCGCGAGGCCGTGGGCTCCACCCTCAAGGGCGACCGTCGCACCTACCAGCAAGACCCAGCCAACCGTCGCGAAGGCCTGTATGAGGCACTGCTCGACGCCGCCGAAGGGGCTGACATGGTGATGGTTAAGCCCGCCGGACCCTACCTGGATGTGCTTAGCGATGTGGCCGCAGCCAGCGACATTCCGGTGGCCGCCTACCAGGTCTCCGGGGAATTCGCCATGGTTGAGGCGGCCGCAGCCAACGGCTGGATTGACCGCGAGCGCGTGATCCTTGAAAGCGTGCTAGGCATTTTCCGTGCCGGCGCCGACACGGTACTTACCTACTGGGCCCGCGAAATCGCCCAGATGCTGCGATAAGCCAGGGGCGCCAGGGGTGCGGCAGCCCGGGCACAGCAGCCCCCGCGACAGCCCGGCTGCAATCCAGGCACACTGGCTCAGGCACACCAGCCCGGCTGCAATCCAGACGCATCAGCCCGGCTGCCGCCTGGGCGCACCATCCCGGCTGCCGCAACACCGCAGGAAAAACAGAGCAAACGCTGCGATAGGACTTAATTATGAATTTAAATGAACACTTATTTACCCAGGCCAAGGGGATTATTCCGGGTGGTGTCGACTCTCCCGTACGCGCTTTTGGGGGCGTGGGAGGCACCCCGCGTTTCATCAGCGCCGCTAAAGGGGCCTACGTTACCGACGCCGACGGGCGCGACTATGTGGACCTGGTGGGCTCCTGGGGCCCGGCCCTGCTAGGCCACGCTCACCCGCAGGTGGTGGCCGCCGTACAGGAGGCCGCCGCGCGCGGGCTATCCTTTGGCGCCCCCACCCAGAGCGAAACCCTGCTGGCCCAAAAGGTGCGCGAACGCGTGCCGTTTGTGGAGCGGGTGCGTTTCGTTTCCACCGGCACCGAAGCCACCATGACCGCGATCCGCCTGGCACGCGGGGCCACCGGGCGCGAGCTGATCATTAAATTTGCCGGCAACTACCACGGTCACAGCGACGGTCTACTGGCTGCGGCCGGCTCTGGCGTGGCCACGGGCGGCCTGCCCGGTAGCGCGGGCGTACCCGCAGCGATCACCGCCTGCACCATTGTGTTGCCCTACAACGACTTTGAGGCGCTAGAGGCCTGCTTCACCGAACGCGGTCAGGAAATCGCGGGCGTTATTTTCGAAGGCGCACCCGCCAACATGGGTAGCGTGCCCCCACTGGCCGGCTGGAATGAGCGCATCCGTTCCCTATGCACCCGCTACGGTGCGGTAATGATTTTGGATGAGGTGCTCACAGGTTTTAGGGTCAGCTCTGCAGGCTGGTGGGGCTTGGAGGCTGTAGCAGGCTGGCAAGAGCACGACGGCGCCACCCCCGCCACCGCGCTAAGTGCTGAGCTAACCACCCCTGCTGCCCTGGCGCAGCTAGGCGCAGCCGGGACCATCGGGGCAGCCGGGACCGCCGGCTCAGAAGCCACTAAAGCAGCTGGGCCCGACGCCGTCGCCGTAGCTGAGCCCAACGCCGTCGCCACCCCCAAATGGGTGCCTGACCTGGTGACCTTCGGCAAGGTCGTGGGCGGAGGGATGCCACTAGCCGCCGTGGCTGGGCGCGCCGACATCATGGACCTACTGGCGCCGCTGGGGCCGGTGTACCAGGCGGGCACGCTCTCAGGTAACCCGCTAGCCACCGCCGCTGGCCTGGCCACGCTGCAGCTGGCCGACGTCGACGTTTACAACACCGTCAACGCCAACGCCCAGGCCGTGGGTGAGGTTGTGGGCCAGGCGCTCACCCAGGCCGGGGTGGCGCACCGCGTGCAACGTACCGGCTCACTGATGTCCATCATGTTCGGCCCGCAGGCAGCCCGCGACGGCGTCTACAACTACGACCAGGCGCGCCAGCAGGAAACCTGGCGTTACGCGCCCTTCTTCCACAGCTTCCTGGAGGCGGGGGTGGCATTGCCGCCGTCGATCTTTGAAGTGTGGTTCCTATCCGCAGCTCACGGCGAGGCCGAGCTGGAAAAGATCGCTAGTGCTGCCCCGCGCGCTGCCGCAGCAGCCGCTGCAGCCCAAGCACCAGAGCAGTAACCAGCGCGCCAAACGCCAGGCCGAACACGCCCGAGCAAGCCGTCTCCACGCACCACTTGACCACGCCGCTTAGCGAGTCGCCCAGACCCTGGGCGGCGTGGGTGGCGGCGTGGGCGGCGTGCTCCACCAGGTGATGCAGGGCGCTCACACCCAGGTTGTTGAGAGCGTCAATCACGATGTGACCGCCCACCCAGAGCATGGCCACGGTGCCAACCACCTCGATCACGCGGAAAACACGCGGCATGGTTTTAACGATGGCGCGTCCCAGTTTCTCCTGGCCGCGACGCACCAGGGCCAGGCCTAGGTCATCCATTTTCACCAGCAGCGCCACCAGGCCGTAGACGAAGAACGTCATGATGAAGCCCACCACCACCATGATGGCGACTTTGCTCAGGTTGTCATTGGTGTGCAGGCCAGCCAAAGATACCAGCATGATCTCAGTGGAAAGAATCAGGTCTGTGCGCACGGCCGAGCTGACAATAGCTTTTTCCACGGCGTCCGGATCCGCAGACTTGTCACTGGCGCCATGGGAGTCCTCATGTTCCTTGATGATTCCCCAGGCGCTAAGTACTTTCTCTGCGCCCTCAAAACACAGGTAAGTGCCTCCCACTAGCAGCAAAATAGGCAGCGACCAGGGTGCCAGCCAGGTCAGCAATAGGGCCACCGGCAAAATAATGCCTAGCTTGTTGATCAGTGAGCCGCGCGCGATGCGTTTAATCACCGGCAGTTCGCGTTCAGGTTTGAGGCCCTGCACGTATTGGGGAGTCACGGCGGTGTCGTCGATAACCACCCCGATTGCCTTGCTAGATGCTTTGGTTGCGGCTCCCGCCACGTCATCAACCGAGGCGGCGGCGGCTTTGGCCAGGGCGGCAATGTCGTCAAGCAGGGCGACTAGACCGATACTCAAGTGACTCCTAAAACTGGTGTTGCATTCAGTGTTGCTTAATATCCAAACTGATTTTGTCTCTCATGACAAGCACAGGCAGGCACTGCAGACAAACATGGTCAGGCAGTCAGGCAGTCAAATACAGGTAAACATGCAGTACAAATACAGGCATGCAGACAAATACAGGCAAAATCATCCCTTCCCTATGATTTTTCCATGGGGTTTTATAGGGAACGGACGAAATCTCAGTATTTGTGTGACGCTTACGCAGCGCACGCCTGTATGACGCATGCTTGTGTGCCCTGAGGCTGCCTTGTCCCAGCACCTGCATCATTGACACAATCGGTCATCTCCAGTGATACGCAAGCCGACACTGTCTGCCTCTTCTCCACGTGCTGGCCCCGTCACTTCCAGTCCAAGGTATCCCAGGCGCGTGAACGCGCTCAGGTCGGAGCTATCAAAGGTAGTATGAGCCATGTCGGGGTCTTTCAGATGAACGGTGCAGGAATTTCTCACTGAAAGACCTAGACTCTTACAAAGCCGCAATACGGCAAACGTCGCCCACCACACCTACACCCAAATGCGAAGAGCCAGGGAAAGATAACTAATGAGATGGCTAGTCTAGAGTTCTAGCTCTCCCACACAATCACCTAAAAGGGAAGGATTCAAAAGTGAAGATTGATATTGAAAAAGTCGCAGCCATCATTGAGCAAGACTACCCGATTGTTAACTTCTGGCAAAAAAACGAGGTAAGTTATAAAGCTGTAGGCGTAGGTGGAAGGGTAGCTTTCATTAAAGATGAAGCTAGAACAGCCACTTTGATGGCTATGGATCCTAAAACAAAGAATTATGTTTTAGGGCCAGTTTGTCGCGATGAAAAAGAGGTAGCCGACTGGCTAGTGGGAGTCAAAAAAGAGGAGTCTGAAGAACACGAACACAAGGAACGGATGATTGGAATCGAGTTAACTTGTATCCGTGAAAGCCTTGGACTTACCGACGATGCTCTAGCTGGCATCCTAAAAGTTAACCCACGGACCATTCGTTCTTGGCAGAAAGGCCGCGACCCTATCCCTTACCGTGTACCTTCTGAGTTAGAAAAACTTCAGTCTGAAACAGAACAAGCAGTTGAAGAACTGGTTGAAAAGTTGAAGGGTGAAGAAGAGCCTGTTGTTTTTGTCTGTCGCAATGATCGGGAGTTCACTCAGCTTTACCCTGACTCGAAATTTAATGCACGCTGGTGGCGACAAGTGGCGCTTAAGGCGGCTAAGCAGGTTGAAGGTGCAAGGATTGAAGCAGTCATTCTTGAATAGAAGGCTTAAGCCCTAAGCAGTTCAATAAGTGGAGTCAGGTGCTTGCACCACGAAGCCTACGGGTAGAACCCCATGATCTTGCATGTTAGCGTGCACCGCGCAAGTGTCACACAAGCGTAAGTGCCATGCAAATACTGACATTTCGTCCGTTCCCTATAAAACCCCATGAATTTTTTATAGGGAAGGGATGATTTTGCCTGTATTTGTACTGCCTGTATTTGTTTGCATGCATTTTCTGCCTGCAGACATCTCTGCCTGCAGACATATTTTACCTGCAATTGCCTGTGCTTGCAGACATGCCTGCATGCACCTCAGCCCAGGACCTTGGTGGACTCCACAGCCTCAGTGTTAGCCTGGTTGCGTCGAGCCAGAATCGGCCGCAACACCAAACCAATTATTAATGCCGGAATTATAAATAACAGCAAATGACCAATATGTCCCAAATATTCATTGCCGCTATATCCAGCTACCCCGCAGCGCAGCGCATCAATTACCGGCTTTGCAGGTAAATACGGGCTTAGCTCAGACAGGAATCCCGGCAAAATAGCCAGCGGGAAAGACCCGCCCGCGCCGGAAACCTGCATCACTAAAAACAGAATACTAATCGCTTTGCCAACATTCCCAAACGCGGCCACAAACGAATAATTAATCAGCGAAAACACTATTGCCGCCAGCCATGCGGTTATCATAAATAGCCATGGATGCACCGATTGCACATCCAAAAACAGCAATAAACCGCCAGCCACTAAAGTTGCTTGCGCCAAACCAATTGTGGCAAAAATACCCCAGCGCCCAAAAAATACTTGCGAAGGCCGTAATTTAGACACATTAGAAACCGGCTGTGCATGCACCACCACACCAATTAGCATGGTACCCATCCACATCGCCACGGTTGCGTAAAGTGGCGCCATGGAGGAACCAAAATTTTCCACCGCGTAAATCGGGTGGCGCTCCACCACGGCCGGCGTGGTCAGGGCTTGGGCCAGGCGTTGAGGGTCGTCGCCAATAATTTTTTGTACCTGCGCCAAGTCGCCACTATCAATCGCCCCGCGCAGCTTTTCAGACAGTGTCTTCATCTGAGCCCCGGCAGCACTGAGATCTTTGGCAGCGCCGTCGAGGTTAGTTTTCATCTGCGTCAGCTTTGCCTGCAACGAGTCTGCCCCGCCACCTCCTAGCGAGGTGGAAACTGACTCGCGCACCTGCCCCAAACCGTCGGAGACCTGCGCCAAATCTGCAGCCAGCTGGTTGGCTTGGGGCGCAATGTTGGTGTCAACCGTGGTTTTGAGCCCGCTTAGCTCGGTTTTGGCCTGGTCAATCAGGTTTTTCGCCTCGGTAATGGAAGCCTGCGAGTCACTGGATTTATTGGAAATCTGCGTGGCCGCCGACTGCAGCGACGTAGCCGCGCTGTTGAGCCTGCTAATAATCCCATCGAGGCTGGTCAGTACCCCTTGCGCGCGGGTAGGGTCGGGCAGCTGAGCGATCAGCGTAGCCAGGTTGTCGCGCACCTTCTGGTAGTTGGCGGCCTGCGCCTGCAACCCGCTGGCCTGCTGGTTCAGGCTGGTCACGACGGCGGAAACGGACTGCCCCGAGGAGGTATTTACCTGATCCGCAGCGGCGCTGACTGAATTTAGTGCCGTGGAGGAGGCGTTGAAAGCCCCTTGCAAGGCTTGGTTTGCATTGGCGACGGCGCTCTTGATGTTCCCAGTTTCGGTTGCCACCTGCCCTAGCTGAGTGCGTAGCTGCTGGGCGTCTTTGGATCCCTGCCCCACCAGACTGACGGAGCTGGTCACCAGCCCATTGGCGCCGTCGACCAAACCACCGTAGGAAGTGAGCAGGTTAGCGGCACTATCAAAACGGGTAGACAGTGTCTGCACACGTCCCACCACGGTGTTTAAGGCGTTAGTGGCCTCGGGAGTAGACAGCTGAGTGGACACTGTCTGGGCTAGGTTCAGCACCACCTCCCCCACAGTTTCGGTGAACACCGCGTTCACCTGGGTGGAAACCGCCTGCGCCCCGGCCCCGGCGATCTTGGGGGCAATACCGTTGCGTTTTTCGTTGATGTAGTAGTTCAACTGCGTGCTTTGGGCGCTGGAGGAGAAGAAACTGAGCATATTTTTGCTAAAGCCCTCGGGAATCACGATGGCCGCATAATATTTACCCGATTTGGTGCCCTCCAGTGCCTGCGCGGGCGTGGTCACCTCCCAGTTGAGCTGCTTGTTGGCACGCAGCGCGGAAACCACCTGCTCGCCCGCATTAACTTTCATGGGAACCAGGTCGCTTTTGTAGCCGGTATCAGCATTGGCGACGGCGACTGTCAGGTTGCGCGTGTTGCCAAACGGGTTCCAGGAGGCGGCCACGTTAAACCAGGCGAACACCGCCGGAATTACCACTAGCCCGAGGATAATCACCATGCTGATCACGTTGATGCGGGCGCGACGTAGGTCGTCTCGATATAGCTGCCAGGCCCCAGCAAGTGGCTTGGCCTGGGCTTTTCGGCTGGTCCGGGTTTGGGTGGCCGTGCGGGTCGAGGCAGCGGCCCGGGTTTGGGTGGCGGCGCGAGCCCGAGCCTCATCGTCATACTTGACACTGTCAGGCGTCTTAATGTCAGAGCGCGAGGCCGACGCCGCACTGCGCTTTTCGTCTGCGTGCTTCATCGACCTTCCCCTTCGTCTACAACCGGAATTTGTGCGGTTTCAGCCTGGCTGCGCCCTAGCGCATCGTCAGGCACCTGCCGACCTCTTTCGCCAGCCTTTGCTGTGCCGGCTTGACTGCGCCCCGCCGCCGTAGCGGCGTCGGCACTAATTTCAGCTAACGCAAGCCGCGAGCGAGAGCGCCCCTGGCGCCGTCGCCCCATATGTCCATGCAGCATGGCCTTGATTTCGCCGTCACCCATTTCCAGCAAAGCCGCCTGACGCTCCAGGCGGTCGCGGCGGTACTCCATATAAACCAGGAAGCCAATCATGGCAACCAACCACACCATCCACACCGCCACATAAGTGATCCTCTGGTTGGTAGTGCTAAAACTACTGGTCAGGGCGGTAACCGCTGGCACCACTACGCCCAGCACAATCGCCGCCACGCGCATACGCGGATACAGGCGCTCAAAACGGCGGCGCTGATAGTCGGTTTCCCAGCGGTAATCTTCACGGTCGGCCAGGGCATGCAGAATCTGGGTGGTGCGCCAACGCCGTGAGTCGCGGGTATCTTCAGCGTTAAACAGGCCACCCTCAGCAATGGCCGCAGCGGTCAGGCGGTTGATGTTAACCAAGAAGGGCCGTAGCCCAATCCCCACGGCAAAAGACCCGGCCGCCATCAGCGCCAAAACTCCCAGGTCAGACAGGAAATGGTGAGCATAGAAGCCACCAATAACCTCTCGCACAGCTGCCACCCCATATTTAAAGGGCAGCACCGGGTAAACCCAGCCAAAGAAACTAGGCACCATTTCAATTGGGTATAGACCGGAAGAGCCAGGAATCTGTAAAATTACCATAACGACACAAAGACCCTTACCAATATGCTGGAAGGATGCACTGAGCGCATAGATAATAGACAGATAAGCCCAACCAATAAGGATTGTTGCCAGGTAGAACAGCACCACACTTTCATGCTGTACACCTAGGATCAGGTCGCCGGTGGTGACCACAATGGCTTGCACTGCACTAATTGCGGCCATTAACAGCCAGCGACCCATATACGCCTGCGTGTGCGTGATGGCCCCGATTCCCTCACTGTCTACGTTCAGCTTAATCAGGACCACCAGCATAAACGCACCCACCCATAAGGTCAGGTTAGTGAACACCGGGGCCATGGCCGAGCCGTAGTTAGCCACCGGGTAAACCTTGTGAGTGCTTAGCAGCGTGGGTGAAAGCATGAAGTTAGCAACCTTGTCCGCGCTCACGTCCAGCTTGTCGGTGAGCTGACGCAAGGCTGAGGTGCCGCTGATTGCCCCCAGGTCAGCGCGGGTGGATTCCAGATCGCTTTGCAGCTGCGTCAAAGTGGTGGCGCTTTGGTTCAGGGCGCTTTGCGTGGCGGCCAGGTTTTTGTCCAGCTGGGTGAGCATGGATTTTAGCTGCGTGATCTGCTGGTTTTGGTTGCTGATAGTGACTGCCAGCGTGCCCGAGAGGCGGTCCATGTTGTACAGCGAGCTACTGACCTGCGGCAGCGAAGAGGAAAAAACACTTTCTCGCGCGGAACTAAAGGCGGTGGTGGAGGTGTTAGCCGCAGTGTTTAGCGCACTGGCGGCGTCGCTAAGCGAGGTGGAGGTGGCCGAAATTGAGCTGCCCACTGTGCGCAGATTGCTTAGGCTGGTGGCGGCGTTGGTATTTTGCTGCGTCAAAATCGCCAGCGCATCGGATCCCCCGGGCACATTCCCCAGCCCCGCATTTTGCAACTGGGTCAGGATTTGGCCTTGGGTTTGGTTGATTGACTCCAGCTCACTCACGACGCCGTCAACTCGCCCCTGCGCGGATTGCACCGCCCCGTTAAGGTTGGCCGCATTTACTGACAGTTTGCCGGTGGCCTGAACCGTGAGGCTAGCTGATTTATCGAGTATGCCTGGGGCTTTGGAAGAAAAGTCGGTGATGGTTGTGGCCGTGGTGGACAGCAGCGTGCCGGTGTTTGTGGCAATCTGGCTCAGGTTTGTGACCTGGGTTTGCAGCGCAGTCAGTGAGTTTTGGGCGCTAGCAATTTTGGCTCGCGCCTGGTCGATTTGCTGGCTTTGACTTTGCACTGAAGCCGAGGCGGCAGCTAGTTTTTGGGCGCCCTGGGCCAGAGATTTGTCTGTGTTGGCGTTAGCGGTGGCGGTTTGGGCGCGCACCTGCTTAGAAAAGTCCCCCAGCTTGGTGGTTACCGCCTTGGATACTTGTGAAACAAAGGCAGAATTAATTTTTCGATCCAACGTGGTGGCGCCAGCGTTAGTGATTTGCGGGGCCACCGCATTGAGTTTTTGGTTGACGTAATACTCCAGCTTGGGCTGAGTGTAATGCTGCGGGTCCATGAAGCTGACCAGGCTGGTGGAAAAGTTCGCGGGGATGATGATGGCCGCATAGGACTTACCGGTTTTTACGTCGTCGATAGCCCCCTGCCGCGTGGTGAAGTACCAGCCCAGGTCATGGTTGCTTTTAATTTGGGCGGCTACTTGAGCGCCGGCGTCGATCTTGCCAGTAGCGTCAGTGGTGGCGCCCTTATCTTCATTAACGACGGCGACGCGCAGGTGGGAGGTGTTGGCGTAGGGGTCCCAGAAACCGGCGATATTGAACCAGGCGTACATCGCAGGCAGGAAACACACACCCACCACCACGATCACGGCGAAAGGCACTCGCAAAATGCGCCCAATATCTCGCCTGAAAATTTTGAAAGCTACCCGCAAAGCCACGTCACCTTTCAGTTGGACCATGCATCAGCTGCGCATGTATCTGGGGAAAACTCGCAGCTAACAAGACTTCAAGTCTAACCATCCATAATCACCAACCACATGCACCACCCATAGAGGTCAGCGGTGAAAGTAAGCACCCTTAATGTGACCTACACCCTTATGCGTGTGGCGTAGTTATTAACAAGGGAGAAGCCTGGAATTAAACTCAATACATGGAAAACAACGCAGCCGCTTTCTCCACTCGCGCGATTCACTTGGGTTTTGAGCCAGATCCGGTTACCGGTGACGTGGTTCCGCCCATGCATGTGACCAGCACTCACGTGCAAAATGCTCCCGGCGATCTCAAGCAGGGCTTTGAGTATGGTCGTTGTGGCAACCCCACCACCAACGCTTTCGCCGGCGCCCTAGCTGCCCTGGAAGGCGCCACCCACGGATTCGCCTTCCCCTCCGGCATGAGCGCCGAGGACACCGTAGTGCGCCTACTAACCCGCCCCGGCGACCACATCATTCACTCAACCGACGTTTACGGCGGCACCCACAAGCTCTTCAGTGTCATTAAGCCTGGTGAAGGCTACACCTCAGCGGCTGTGGACCTCACCGATCTGGATGTGGCCGCGCGCGAAATTCGCGCCCAGCGCCCCCAGCTGGTGTGGGTGGAGACCCCCTCCAACCCCTTCCTAACAGTCACCGACATTGCCGCCGTCGCCGAGCTATGCCACGAGGTGGGAGCCCTTTTGGTGGTTGATAACACCTTCGCCACCCCGCTGCTGCAGCGCCCGCTGGAGCTAGGCGCGGACGTGGTGGTGCACTCCACCACTAAGTACATTGGTGGGCACTCAGATGTGGTTGGTGGCGCGATAGTGCTACGCGACGGCCTACAGCTGCCTGAGCACGTCACCCCCTTCTTTGATTCTCGCGACGCCGCCGAGGAACTAACCCGCCTGCAGATGACTTTGGGGGCTATTGAGTCCCCGCGTGACGCTTTCCTAGCTCACCGTGGCCTAAAGACCCTGGCAGTGCGCGTGGAGCGTCACTGCACTAACACCCAGGCGGTGGCCGAGTTCTTGCAGGCCCACCCCAAGGTAACTGCCGTCTACTACCCGGGCCTGCCCAGCCACCCGGCCCACGCCCTGGCGCAGCGTCAAAACCCGCTAGGTAGCGGCGGGGTGCTTTCTTTCGAGCTGGCCAATGAGGAAGACGCCATCCGCCTAACCGGCCTGACCCGCGTATTTGCGCTGGCTGCGTCGCTGGGCGCGCCTGAGTCGCTGATCGAGCACCCGGCAATCATGACCCACTCGACCCGCACCGGCGGGGTTGGGGGCGTGCCCGGAACCCTGCTGCGTCTGGCCGTAGGCCTGGAGGACGTTAACGATCTAATCGCCGACCTTGATCAGGCCCTAGCCCAGATCTAAGGCTTGACTGCCAGCCGGGCTGGCCTGGCTGGGCTGCCTGTGCTGGACCGGCCCGCCAGATTGGCCAGCCGCGCCGGCCTGGGCTGGCCGAACCAGCCGGGCGCCGTCGTCGGCATTAAAACCAACCCAACGCAAGCCGCCCTGCTAACTGGATCACACCGGTAGCGGGGCGGCTCACGTGTGTCTATCCTTACCCGGCCATAGCGCCCTAGCGTAGGCTGGCGCGGTGAGTACCGCATTGACACATCTTCCTGACACGGCGCTAGTTTTTGAAGGCGGCGGTATGCGCGGGGTGTACACCGCCGGCCTGGTGGCCACCCTGATCGAGGCGGGCCTAGATTTTCCGCATGTTTCGGGCATTTCCGCAGGTAGCTCGCACACTGTTAACTATGTTTCGCGCGACGCCGCCCGCGCCCATGACTCCTTCGTAGACGTGGCCCTCAGCCCCGAATTTGGTGGTTACAAGCATTGGCTAGCTGGGCGCGGCATTTTCAATGTGGACTATCTCTACCACGACATTGCCGAGGCTGACGGCGATTTCCCCTTCGACTACGACACTTTCATGGCCAACCCGGCGCAGATACGTGTTGGTTCTTTTAACGCCACGCGCGGCCAGGCCGTGTGGTTCACCAAAGAAGACATGCATAGCGTCTCTGACGTGGGCTTACTTGCGCGCGCCTCATCCACCCTGCCGGTGCTGATGCCGCCGGTAGAGATTGACGGCGACACTTACGTCGACGGCGCTCTTGGGCCCAACGGCGGCATTCCGCTGGATGCCCCCATGCGCGACGGCTACCGCAAATTCCTGATTGTGCTCACCCGCCCGCGTGACTTCGTCAAGCCGGCCACGCGTCTGGGCACCCACGCCAGTATGCGCGCCGCTTTCCCACGTCTACCTTCTATTGCCGACGCCGTCACCGCCCGCAGCGCCCGCTACAACGCCGCCCGCAAAACCGCTTTCAGACTGGAAGCTGAGGGGCGCGCCTATGTCTACTGCCCGGAAGTCACCGAAATTTCCAAGCTCGAAATGCGCTATGAAGTGCTCGAAGAGGCTTACCAGGTGGGTTACGCCCAGGCTCAGCGTGAACTGCCGGCAATCAAGGAATTCCTGGGGGTGTAGGTAAGGTGCCCGAGGCGCGGGCCAGCTTGGGAATTGCCAGCCAGGCGCGGCGGCGTCGGGCGCACAGGGCGACGACGGAAAGGACCCAGGCGCGGCGGCGTCGGGAGCGCTGCACCATAAGAAGGGCCTACATCAGGGCACACTGAGCGCATAATTTGCGCCACGCAGACACCCTAAGACAACTAGAATTTACTAAATTCCTAGTTTTCGAAGGAGACGTCATGGCACACGAGGCGCTCGTGCAGGCTCTACCCAAGATTGAGTTGCACGTACACATTGAGGGCACGCTAGAGCCGGAGCTGAAATTCAAGCTAGCCCAGCGCAACGGCATCAAGCTACCTTTTAGTAGCGAGCAGGAAGTTAAGGACTCCTACACTTTCGACGATCTAGCTTCCTTCCTGGACGCCTACTACGACGGCATGAACGTGCTGCTCACCAGCGAAGACTTCTATGACCTGGCCATGGCCTACTACCGCAAGGCCGCCAGCCAGGGACTGCGTTACGCAGAAATTTTCTTTGACCCCCAGGCACACACCTGCCGTGGGGTCAGCTTCCACACCGTGATTTCTGGTCTGCGCCGCGCCCAGCTTGAGGCCGAGCAAACCCTGGGCGTATTTAGCCAGTTCATCATGTGTTTCCTGCGCGACTTCCAGCCCGAATACGCCATGGCTACGCTGCTGGAGTCGCTGCCCTACCAGCAATGGATCGTGGGCGTGGGCCTGGACTCTGACGAAACCGACCACGAGCCGGCCAAGTTTGCCGCAGTCTTTGCCCGCGCTCGCCGCGAGGGATACCAGCTGACCATGCACTGCGACGTCGACATTAAAGACTCTATTGAGCACATCCGCCAGGTCATTGAGGACATTCAGGTGCAGCGAGTGGACCACGGCACCAACGTGGTGGAGAACCCGGCGCTGGTTAAGTACCTGGTGGAGCACCGTATTGGGTTGACCAGCTGCCCGATTTCGAACCTGTGGATTTCTGAGTCTGACAAGGTTGAGTTGGTTAAGCAGCTAGTTGCCGACGGCGTTTTGGTGACTATCAACTCTGACGACCCGGCCTACTTTGGCGGCTACATCGGCGATAACTTCCAGCGCGTGGCTGACCATGATGGGGTTGATGAGGACTTCCTGCGCACCCTGGTGGCTAACGCGATTGAGATTTCCTGGGCGCCGCTGGCTGTAAAGCAGCGCCTGCGCGAAGAGCTCGCTGCGCTCTGATTTAAACAAATACAGGCAAAATCATCCCTTCCCTATAAAAATTCCATGGGGTTTTATAGGGAAGGGATGAAATGTCAGTATTTGCGACGGCGCCCGCATATTAGCGACGACGCATGCAGGCCGAGGTTCAACCCAATGCGTCCCGACGCAAATATTAGGCAATATCAGCGGGTAAATAACAGTAAATACTAATTATTTACTGGGATCCCACTTACCTGAAGCGTCAAAATAGTAACGCTTGCCGTCAATAGTTTGGTAACCGGTAAGCATTAGACCCTTATATGCACCACTCAAATTAGTGGAACCTTTACCCGGGTCTAAGTAATACCAAGCATTACCGGACTTAAACCAACCAGTGGTTAATACGCCGTCGTCCCCAAAGTGATACCAACCCGGGTAAGCCTTATACCAGCCGGTAACCATTGTGCCACCGGGAGTGAAGTAATAAGATTTCCCACCAATGGTATTCCAGTTGACATACATATGACCGTCGCCACCGTCTAGGTAAAAGCGCGCCCAGCCCTCAATATGCCAGCCTTTACTTAAACCATTAGTGGTGAAGTGATACCAGTATTTATTGCCTAATTTATCGGTTTTCTTTGAAGCACCCCAGCCACTGGCAGCCCAACCATTTGCATCAAATAGATATTTAACGCCTTTAATTGTAGCTACACATTTGCTTGGGTAGGAGCCGTCTGAATTGCGGTACCACCAGGAGTCGCCGCCCTGATAAACCCAGTCCCCGCCTTTAACAGTGCAGGTTTTGTCCACCCAGCCGTTGCTGGAGTCGATGACGCCGGTGCCAGGGGCACCCATCTTGCCGACGACGCCAGCTTGGGTTAGCTGCGTTACCGACGATGCCGCTACTACCGGTGCCGCCACGGACGACGTCGTCGCCACCGGAGCTGCAACCGCGCCACTCCCGAGAGTCGCCGCAGCTACAGCCGCAGTTAGCAGGAAAGTGTTGGTACGGCGCAAAATTCGCTTGCCGAATCTGCTGTTTTTAAGCACTTTAGACCACCTTGATCTGAGAATTTGACTGGTTCAAAAATATCCAATTCACCTTAAGATTGCCTAGGCATTGAGAAAATTTAGGGAGTTTCACACTCAAAGTGGCAGGTGACGCAGACATTTACAGTGTCCAGGGAATGAGCCTACTGTCCCACAGTACGCCTGGCCATAAGAGTCTACCGAGCCAGATCGTTTGGGCAGGTCAGATTGCTGGGAAGGTCAGGTCCAAAGTGCACATCTAGGTTACTGACTCACGCCGCAAGTCTTTGGCTCGCGCCGCGAATCCTGATCCACGCCATAGAGCCTCGACTCACAACCCACCCCTTGGTCAACAACTTATACACCTACTCACAGATACTGACATTTCATCCCTTCCCTATAAAACCCCATGGAATTTTTATAGGGAAGGGATGATTTTGCCTGTATTTGCCTGTATTTGTCTGTGCTTGCCTGTTTTATTCTCCGCGCAGTGCCTCTACAGGATCTTCGCGTGCAGCCTTGGAAGCCGGCAGCAAACCAGCCAAGAAGGTCAAGCCCATAGAAATGAGCACCAAAATCACTCCGGCAGCAACCGGCAGCGTGGCAATGTCTTGCACCCCAAAGCGGTCTGCCACATAAATATTGGCTGGAATAGTCACCAACACGCTCACGCCCACACCCAGCAAACCTGCCAGAGCCCCCACAATCAGGGTTTCCGCATTAAACACGCGGCGAATATCGGCTTTAGACGCGCCAATTGAACGCAAAATTCCAATCTCTTTACGCCGCTCCAATACGGAAATAAACGTGATAATACCAATCATAATCGACGACACTACCAGCGAAATAGACACAAATGCCACTAGCAATGCGGTCACAATATTAATGATGTTGGTGATTGAACTCATCAGCATCCCCACAAGGTCTGAATAAACAATAACCTTGCCGGTTTGTTTGGCAGCTTTAGCTTCCGCATTGTAGTTGGCAAGAATAGACTTAACCTGGTCTTTATCGGCGAAAGACTTTGGGTAAATATCAATGCGTTCCGGCTGGTCAGCGTGCGCATACCCTAAAGTGAGTAAATTTGCGCGAGCCGTAGTGGCCTTAGGATTAAGTAGCTGAGTCAATAATGCCGCAATTTCTTCCGGCTTCATATTAAACTTAAATGCGTCTTTAAGTTTATTCGCATCTACCCGCATGGCACTGGAAAGGTTGCCCATAATCTGCCCCATGGCGTTTTGCACCTGAGCAGTCAATTGGGTTTGCAAGGTGGTCATCAGCTGGTTAAGTGAGCTTTGCAGCAACTGCCCAACTGCTTTACTTAGCGCAGTACTAACCGTTGAGCTAAGCGCACTAGCCACTTTACTGGAGATCTGAGCGGCCAGGTCAGCAGAAACATTTTCAGCAATTTGTTGCACTGCCGGATCATTACCCAGGGCCTGGGTGAGGTTAGCAGTGAGCTTGGCTCGGTCAATTATGGTGTCGCCACTAAAGATTGGCGCCAAGAGCTTTTGCACCTGTTCGGTTTGCAGATACTTTGTCACTGCCGCAGCAATCTTGGCAGGGTCGGCCTGTCCTGGCGTGCCCGAGCCGCCACCGTCGTCGCCCCCATGCTGGGCATACCAGGGTATAAAACCACCCACCACCTGGGTGAGGATATTACTTAGCGCCTGCGCACCGCCGGGTTTGATCGCCCCATTAGCTAGCGCGGCCTGCACCACTTTAGCTAGGTCAATGTTGGCCAGTTGCGGAAACTGCTTCTGCAAAGCTGAGTAATCCAGCTTAGAGGCATCTAAACCATTTAAATCAATCGCAGGCATCTGACTTAGATCCAAGCTACTTAAGTCCAGCTGTACATTTCCCACAACCCCGCTTAAATCCATCCCAGAGAAGTCTAAATTATTCAGTCCCGCATTAATAGACGACGGATCAAACTTAAACGCTGCAGTCAATTTATCTTGATCGATAGTGATTAGCGAAGATAAATCGATTTGCGGGTTGGCCTGCTCTTTGGCTTCTTCCTCGAAAGTTTTACCGGTAAATACGTTGCGTTTGGGATCAGCTAGCTGCTGCTTAACAATTGGCGACGCCGCCGCCTTGGCAATTACCTGTTTCGTTAACGCCCCGGTGTAATAGATACCCGGAGAAAGTACACTCGACTGCCCAAATCCGCCGCCACTAGAAGCTGGTTTAACTATACCTACAACCTTTAGGTCAGTGCCGGCAGCTACAATTTGTTTGAGCGCAGCAGCATCATTATCACGAGCACTCCAAACCTTATATTTAGCGTCATATTTGTAAAGATCAGGCACGTTAACTAGCTTGAATTTAGCGCCCATAATTTGCTGAGGAGCCCATGTAGCAGCAGAGTTTTTTAGCTTTACCCCCTCATTTTGACGCAGTTTAGCCATAGCATTTTGCAGCTGCCCATAGTCACGCAAACCTAGCGTATATTCAAGCCGCTCAGGCAAGCGCCCATTAGAATCTAGCGCCACCACCAGCTCATTTGCCGCCGTCGGCCAACGCCCACTAACCACATCATAGCTATTTTCATACAGTGAACGATCATTAGCTAACTGTTTGAAAATATTTGTGGAAGTCATAGATTGGAAAGCTCCAAAATTAGTGGAGCCTTCAGTGAAGGTCACATCCGGATTTACCTGCACCGGACCTTTAGAGCTTTTTGGTAAATAGATGCGCGGGTTAATGCCGTAATTATATTCAATGGTGCGCACATACTTATTTATGTTGCCACCATTACTCTTTAAATAGCTTTGCAGCGAAGTTAAATCATTGGTTTTCATTGACGCAGTCACATTAGATAACTGCGAGGCGGTATGAATTTTTCCGTCATTTGGCGCCGCTTCACCTGACGCCGATGAAGATAATACGCCAGTTAAATCCATTCCCACCCGCTCAATAGTGAGCGGATAAGAGGCCATAGCGCGTTCCTGGGTGGTAATAATGTAATTATTCGCCCCGCTTGCCAATGCCAGCACCAGCGCAATACCAATAATGCCAATCGACCCCGCAAACGAGGTCATGGCTGTGCGCCCCTTTTTGGTCATCAGGTTGGTAAAACTGAGCCCCAGCGCAGTCAGCGGCCCCATGGAGACTCGTCGCGGCCTGCGCCCAGGACGGCTGGCATCCGCGCGGTTTTTGTTGCGTCCCCACCGTTTTGCGCCCGCACCTGTCCTGCGCCTGCCCGCGCCTATCCTATGCCTGCCCGCGCGTTGGCCTTCCTCACGTCCAACGACGCCGCCCTCGCTCACAGCCCCGGCCGCGCCGTCGTCGTCACCATAAGCAACACCGCCCTCAACAGCACTGCCCTCAGCCTTCTCACCAGCACTTACGGCGGGTATCTGCGCAGTGTCATCATTCAGGGCCGCAGCTTCACGCGCAGCCCTAGCCCCGCCGTCGCCCGCAGCACCCCAGCCTGCACCTTCAGCCCCACCGTCGCAGCCAACTGCCGCGCCAGCCATACCAGCCGCGCCATCGCCGCCACCGTCACCCTCTGCATCAGCGCCGTCGCCGTCCGCATACTCCAGCTCCCCCACAACCGGATCTGAGTCAGAAATGATGCGCCCATCAGCCAGTTCCACGATGCGTGTGGCATATTGGTGGGCCAGCTCGGGGTTGTGGGTGACCATAATTACCAGGCGCTGGCGGGCCACCTCCTGCAGCAGGTCCATCACCTGCACCGACGTGGTGGAGTCCAATGCGCCGGTGGGCTCGTCTGCCAGCACAATTTCGGGGTCATTGATCAGCGCACGTGCAATGGCCACGCGCTGCATCTGCCCACCCGACAGCTGGGAGGGCCGCTTGTGCGAGTGCTCCGCCAAACCCACAGTTTCCAGGGCAGCCAAGGCGCGGCGTCGTCGTTGCCCACGTGAAACCCCCGAAAGCGTAAGTGCCAGCTCCACATTGGCCACCACGCTTTGGTGCGGGATCAGGTTGTAGCTTTGAAACACGAAACCCACGCGCGCATTGCGGTAGGCGTCCCAGTCGCGGTCTTTGTAGTGGGCGGTGGAGACGCCGTCGATCACCAGATCGCCTGAATCGAAGTGGTCCAGCCCACCGATCACGTTCAGCATGGTGGTTTTACCCGAGCCCGAGGCGCCCAGGATTGCCACAAACTCGTTGTCGCGGAAAGTTACACTCACGTCATCCAGCGCCACCTGCGTCAATGCACTGGTGACATAGGATTTTGAGATTTCGCGGAGCTCAAGCATGCCTTCAGTCTATGCAGCATCGCCTCGGGTGCGAACGCGGGTTCATTGTTAAGGATAGCGGTGTTATTAGGGTGCCGCTGCGTTAGGGTGGCGCTGCGTTGAGGGTGCCGCCCACATTAATGACGACGCCGCATTGGCGGCCCACTTGCATTGGCGCCGTCGCCGCACAGGGGACGCTCGCCGTTCGCGCCTCTCACAGCAGCTAGCACCAGCGACCAGACACCGCCGCACAGGGTGCGCCACTCCTCCCACCATCGCTAGTGCCGCCGCCCAGCCACCGACCGCCCTAGTCTCAGACCCCAGACATTTGTCTCACAGTCCAACCCTATGCCTCACAAATACTGACATTTCGTCCGTTCCCTATAAAACCCCATGGAATTTTTATAGGGAAGGGATGATTT
>ERZ773203.38-NODE-38-length-72371-cov-15.760551_pt1 | contig 72371 bp, 84 predicted proteins | sample MGYA00580529_ERZ773203 | MGnify/ENA primary metagenome ERZ773203 (study PRJEB29015, sample SAMEA2738176) | human oral metagenome | biome: human oral; feature: human-associated habitat; material: saliva | place: China | collected 2177 ... | reverse complement strand
TAACCTCTGTTAAGTTAACACATAACCCTAATAGAGCAGCTAATGAATTTGTTTTGAACGATGACATATGCATTATCCTAATGCCCATGCTTAGGCCATGGGATGAGTATGATGCAACGGTAAAATTAGTAGATTAGCGTATGGAATTAATAGATGAATCTAAGCCTATCGCACGTAAGGATTATGTTTGTGACTTATGTAGTCGCAATATCTGCAAAGGGCAAAGATACCGTAGACAGTTTATCCGAGGTGATAGCGGTGAAGTGTGGTCTTTCAAGGGCCATGAAGAATGCTTCGAGCTGACGTCAGTTATCGACTTCAGCGACTACTACGAAGGAGTTGATAATTACGCTTTTGAAGAAGCAATCACAAGTTATGTTCAAGAATATCATAACGATGTAGAAGACGCTCTTAATATTGTTTTTCAGAACCGAAAGTATTACGACTTAGTGAAGATGATATTAGCTGAGCTTAAAGAGAAAGGGATTACACATATTAAAGTATTTGGTTAGTCTATGGAAAAGCTAAATGATATGGTAAATGATATTGAAATGCTCCTAAATGAGAAAAGAAAGCAGTATCGTGCTTATCAGAGTAAATCACGTGCAGGGTCAACACCCTACGCAAGTAAGAGGAAAAAGAAACGTAAAAAGTAAAACAAAGTAACTATGGAAGTAACATTAAAGGCAGGGGATAGCCTTAATATCCCAGAAGGCTGCAAGGCGGTAATCAAGGACGGAAGTGTGGTGTTTGAGAAAGGAGAAAAAGAGGAAGTACAGAAGTTCAAGGATGGGGATGTGCTCGTTGCTATTGTAGATGATATAGCACACCCTTTTATTTTCTTTAAGACTTCTGAGAATTGCTGTTGGTATCACGCCTGTTTGTATCCTAATGGAGAGATTTATAGGGCGTGGTTCTTCAGAAGTACGCTTGCAAACGTTCGTTTCGCCACAGAAGAAGAGAAACGTCAACTATTTGACAAGATGAGAGAGAAAGGATGGGAGTGGAACGCAGAAAAGAAGTGCGTTGATCTCATTCGGTGGAAAGCAAAAGAAGGAGAACCAGTCTACTTCTTGAATCTACATCAAGATGAGAATGCAGTACGTAATGGTGTAAATGTTTCTGTAGACTACATTTGGGAAATATATAACTATTTTCGCACCGAAGAGCAAACAAAAGAAGCTGCAAGGCGTGTACGAGAAGCCTTGCGACAATATCATGAGGAGATAGGAGAGTAATTATGGATATTCGTGATATTAAGATTGGGGATAAAGTCTGTAATAAAGAAGACGGATTCCCTATGACAGTCGTTGGGCTTTACTCAACTCTTGCCGACTTGAGCAACGGCACAGTTAACCTTGACTTTGAGGGGAACGAAGGGGATATGTGGGAGGAAGAGGCAAAAGACTTGATACCCTATGATGTTTAGATACTAACATACTAAAAAACGAAAGAGTATGCGCTAACGTTCTCTGATACGGGCATAACTATGACAGCAAAGGAATATATTAATAGACGAGCACAACTTGTTGGGCAGGCGATGAAGATTAATAGAAAGTTCTTTCCTCGATGTGTCAAGGCAAAGCTTAGACAGATTGCAAGATTAGAAAACGAGTATCGTGGTACTGACTACGATACTCGTAAGAATGAACTTTACAAAGAATGGTTTAACTAATGAAGGTAATTTTAGACATTTCATTTGATGGGAGGAACATCAATGACATTTATAACCTGCCGTGTGTAATGGCAGTTACGAAAGATGCAGGAGGAAAGCCTGCTGTAATCCTCAAAAAGACACACACCAAAGGACGAACGATAGCCCGACTTGGCGACCATATTTGTCAATATGAAAGCGGTTTATGGCAGGTTTACGGCTCTGAGGCAGCCGATAAAATCATTAAAGGAGGTAAGTACGCACATGAATGAGTTTAACGCAAAGAAGTTGGCTAAAAACGAGATAGTTGACTTCATGAAGATAACAGAAAAACATAGGGAAACATTTAATCATGTTTCAGCCCTATTCCATACTATCGTAGGTGGAACGAACGACATCGCCCATACCTATATGCGTGATGCAATAGAGAAAATCAAAGAAGCGGGCTTGTATCGACAAAGAATAAAGAAAGCGTGCAAAGATGCTATGTCCCGATATGATGTTTTTGAGAAACTCAACATGCAGGATATGCAGAATGCAGAAACCGACAAACGTCAGCTTTACATGGACTTCCTCGATAGCGTAGATGAAAGATTGAAACCGCATATCTTTCTATTCCGCCAAGCAATAAAAAGAGTCCTCGATAGGAATATGATAAAGGATAGTGATTTAAAGTCATATATTATCCTTGCATACGAGCTTATCAACTACTCAGTAGAATTGTTCGATAAGTTCATCGAAGGATGTCCATCGTGTCCTCCTGTAAACTTCGGGCTTACCTTTAAGCCTGCACGACTTCACTCTGTCCGCCAAGCATGGGGGCAGGTTGAGGAAATACTCTGCAAAGATTGTGTTAGTATCGACCTCAATAAAGATGAGAATTGCAGACGTTCGCTTGATGTGATTGAGATACATCTTGTGTCAGAGAAGTATCTCAATGAAAGCGGAGAAGCGGCTCTTGCGCTTAATAAGGATGCACGAATGGAAGCTGATAGACACATGATGGAATGGGACAAGAAAAACCATAAAAAGTATGAACTCACAGATAGGCAAGCAGACTATCTGAGAGAAAACTATCACTTAAAGACTAACAAGGAACTCGCAGCCTTTATCGGTTGTGGCTTGACTAAGCTGCGTGAGTTCGCAAAGGATTTAGGTCTAACAAAAAAGAAAGCAGCATGAGTAGAACAAAGTCTTGTATAGTGGCAGTTGTAACCCTTGCTACATTTGGGCTTGCCGTTTACGTACATAGTAGCAACAGACTTGTAAAGGGTATAGTTATCGAGAAATCGGAGATACCCGAACACTACGAAACGATAGATAAGGGCGTCTTGCCTTATGAGCAGAAATACATTAATGCTCAGTATTTCGTCACTCTTTCATTTCGCAACAGAAAAGAAAAGATTGCCGTTGATTGGGTGACGTTCGACAAAGCAATCGTAGGTAAAGTATTAACAGTCAGAAGATAATATGGGAAAGAGAGATTTTCAAGAATTGATGGACTTTGCAAGGTCTAATAACCTTATGAACGTTCCATTGTACATTGTCATTCAGAAGTTTAGGATTTACAAAGGGAGTGCCAAGTAGGTGCTCCCTTTTTGTTTATACGAAAAACCCTGCTTGTCCTCTCGGATTGCAGGGTTATCCTAAAAATAATCTTACCTTAAATAACTAAAAACCTAAATCAATTCAAAACAAATTCAATTCAAAACAAATTCAATACTTTTCTCCTACAAATTTAGCAAATTATCGTGAAAGATGCAAGAGAAAAGGAATATTTATTCAATGAATCATACTGCAATCATCTTACAGTCACTTTCGAATCTCTTAATGAGTGCATACACCTTACGCTCACTCACATCATACATGTCTGAAAGACGTGCAACTATATAAGACACTTTTTCACCACTATTCAGTAAAGTAGTATAGTCTGTATACAAGTCTACATACGCTTCATCTTCCAAGCGAATTCCTGCAGTTTTGAGCCTTTTTATTAACTCCCGATTAAATTTCAGTACTTCTATTATCTTCATTATCCTAAATTTTAGTATCTTTGCAATGTCTCACTTATTAAACAACAAAAACGGCACGATGCGGTAGAGGGTATATGCCCCCAGTCAGCATCGTGCCGTTTTTGTTGTTTAATAAGTGAGACGACTTTTTAACAGGCTGGGGGCTTTTTTATTTTTCACCTGCAGCCTGCTAATAGACTACAAAGGTACTGAATTTTGGGCAGGTTGCCCTCAAAATTCAAAGAAATGAATCTCAAAGTGCTTATTCAAGATTTAGCTGCGCAATTACGTGGACATAATGCGCTAATACAAATTCAAGTTGATGGAGAGTATATTATCAAGCATATTGGTGACGTCAACAAATTGGTCGATAACCCTACTATGATTGCATACAAGGAGGATGGTTCTTTCCTCGACTGGATGGAAGGTGAGATAGATAAGGAGACATATACGGCAGGGACGATTGCAAATCATAAGGCTGCATTATCGGTACTGAGGCGATTTAAGAACGATATAACCTTTACTCAGATTGATTACAAGTGCATTTGCGATTTTGAGAACTTCTTGAAAGGTGCTGGATATGCGATAAACACCATTGCAAAGTTTATGAAGATTTTTCGTCGATTCGTCAATCTTGCTATCGACGAGGAACTGATGACAGTCTATCCTTTTCGCAAGTATCATATCAAGACGGAGAATGTGCAGAAGCAATCGCTGACAGAAAGAGAACTGAGGAGGATAGAAGATAAGGAGGAGAAGGCAGAATTGACAGAAGAGGAGAGAAAGGTAGTTAAAGGTTTTCTATTCAGCGTCTATTCTGGTCTTCGATTCTCGGATATTATACAAGTAACCAAGCAGCACGTCAAGAATATCTATCGGAATAAGTGGGTGGTGATGCGTATGCAGAAGACTGACCATGAGGTGCGAATACCTATCTCTAAGATGTTTGGAGGAAAGGCTGCTGCGCTGGTGCAAGAGAACAAGACTACGACAGGTAAACTCTTTCAGTTGCCTTGTAACGCACGTTGCAACCTGGTACTGAAACGTGTGCTTAAGCGGTTCAATATACATAGGCACATTACTTTTCATTGCGCAAGGCATACGTGCGCTACTGTGCTATTGAGCAAGGGTGTGAGTCTTCCGATTATACAACATATATTAGGGCATCAGAGCATTAAGACAACGCAGGTGTATTCAGCTGTGAAAGACACAACGATTAATAAGGAGATACGGAGAGCTTTTAGGTAAGGGTTCCATCGGGACTATGTTTAGAGGAAATAAGCATTTAAAGACCTTGAAGGACCTACGTTTTTTCACTTCTTTAGATGACATCGCTCAACAGATTGTTGCGAACTGTCCTAATCTTGTAGAGGTCTGGGTTCCTGAATCTATGACTTTTATTGGTTCTTGGTTTTCTCTTGGAACTCCGAACCTGAGAACAGTCGTTATGTGTGGAAAAACCCCTCCACGTTTATCTTCCAACTTTATGTACATAGACTCGGGCTACAACTATCCGAAAGATTTAAAGATTTTTGTTCCAGATGATGCCGTTGCTAAATATAAGCAGAAATGGGCTAACATTTCTAATAGCAACACGAAAATCATTAAATTTATTCACCCTATGAGCGAGTATCACGAATGATACTCGCTAAGTGGCTTAATGAACTGCGCTCTGTGTGATAATTTGGGAATAGCTCTATAAGCTTCGATAGCTTCGTCTGGAACATACATAACAATCTTCGATTTTGTATATCGATTCAGTAGGAAATCGTTGTAAAAGTATGGTGGTACTGGAGATTGAAAGATAACATTACAGTCGACAGTATTCCCTTCGAGAACTCCACCTTCAACACGACTACAAGATGAAGGAATAACCAGTTCTTTCAACATGTTAAAGGCTAAACCATACTGTCTTATCTCGCGTATACCTTGAGGAAGACTAATCTTAGTAAGATTGCAGCGTGACAGCATATCAACTTCTATAATAGCAACGTTAGTAAAGAACCTGAACTCTTGGAAGGTATTTGAAGACCTTTTCCTTAATTGTGGAATAATAGTCCCGATGGAACTAACAGCAGCTGCTTCCTCCATAGAGAGCTCTCCGTCACCGTCTTTGTCCCAGTTTTCAACGCAAATACGCTTCACCTCTGGGTCCTCGAAGCGAATCCACCACTTAGCGATGTTCAATTTAAGTTTTGGGTAATGAGTCATCAACGCATCGTAGGTGTCACGATACGCACCTGTGGTGAGGTTGATAGTACCGTCCAAGACTGGGTATGGGTCGTTTCCATATTGACCTTCTGCATCTATACCTTGGTAGGTGCCATCTACCAGCTGGGAAAGTTTATCGAAAGCACGCCCATCGGTGAACGTTTCATTGAAGCCTACACAGCGCACGTAACGCAGGGCGTGAGGAACTTGCCCTACCTGTGCATCCATTATTCCAATGAGCATCTTAATAGGCTGGAGATTGTCGCAACCGCTCACGAAGTAACTCATAACGTTAGGAGCGCAGGCTTCGGTGTTACACTTCTCATTGGTGAGCTTATCGAGATTCTTTAATTCCACGTATGACGTGGAAGCAGGATAGTCGACTTCTTCGAGCGCACCACCATCAGCGAAGTGTGCTTCGGTTAGCGATGAGCCACCAGCGAGGAACTTACGCAGACGGAAGTTACTGCGCATATCAAGCGCACCTCCGAGCGTAGATATATTCTGAACATCAATTTCCTCTAACGAGGTGGTATTACCGAGCGTAAGCGAAGCTATGAGTATCTTCACCTTCTGTTCGTTCTCATCACCGAGTTTCAATCGCTTGAGTCGCTTACCTATAATAGAAAGTGCACCATTAATTACATACGAACTCCAATCGCCTATATCGAGCAGGTAGTCTGCTGACTTGACTGATAGCTGCTGGTCGGACGTGCCGTTGATATCGACAACTATCTCACAAGCCTTACCTGCATCAGTGCGAGCACCACGCATAATCGTGGTACCGTATGCGATTGTAGGATATAACTTCATTGCTGGTGTCAGGCGCAGAACGATTGAGTTTGTCGTTGCATCAGCCTGTGCAGAGGTACGCACAGTAATCGCACCTTCAGCCGTCTTTGCGTCGTAATCACCAAAGGAATACTTAGACATAAGGTATTGGATGCGCTTCTTTACCCAAGCAACCTCAGGCGACTTTCCATCACCGAGAGACTGACCCAGTGGGTCTGTGTCGTTTGTATATTTGCCTTGCAGCATAGCGAGCTTCATTTTTTCATACATCTTGCCATCCTCATTGTATAGCATAGATGAGAAGTTGTCAATCACAGAGAAGTAATACTTATTGAAGAACGCAAAGAGTTTCTGCTGGTGCGTGCCTTTCTGCAACCCTCCGAGTTCCTCCATTTTCGCAAGCATACGACGCATCATCTGCGCACGCTCCTCAGGGTATGCCTGCTCCATCAGGTTCCACAGCACAGACTTTTCGCCATTCCAAACTGGCGTACCGTCAGCATAGGTATCGTGAAACTCTACCCAGTAAGGTTTCTTCATTAAACCTTGATTGATGGTTGTTATAATTGTATCAAGGTCATCTTGTCTAAACTTCCATTTACTCTTTGCCATTTTTATTTAGTATTAAAGTTATACGGGTATGTGTTTTTTGCACAATTATCCGTTGCTGCTACTGTTTCTACGTATAACTGATGAAAAAGTAGGTCCATTATGTCCCAGTCCTGTGGCTGCTCAGCACGGAGCTTCTGAATACGTGCGGACTTGAATAACTCATTGAGTTGGGCTGCATCACTAACCGAGTTGAATATTGTCTCTGTCAATCCGTACTTATCACCGACCAACTGCTGGCGGAGATTCACCACAGACACACCACTATCGAGTGTTGAAGGGCAGAACTTCTTATACAAGCTATCGTAATAGTATAGGTTGTATTGATTAGGGTCACCTTCTTTCGCAATCCAATACTCAATGTGCGTCGAGTGTGGATCAGCATTTAACTCGTCAAGTGTACCGTTAAAAGGCTCAATGAATGTATTGCACGAATAGATGATATTATAAGCTGTGATATACGACTCTACGAGCTGCTCTGCACGCTGTCGTGTCTCATTATCTGCTGTAGTCTTATCATCCGCTGGGAGGTCAGCATAATCCAAGTCCCAGCAATTCTCCCAAGAAAGTTCAGAGACTTGGTACTGATATGCTTCTTCCTCTGTGTTATAACGAATGCGTCGTTTGTCCCAAGGGACTTGATAGAGTGTCAAGCGTGGAGAGTTATCAGAGCCTTCGATAGATAAGAGGTCGGGGAACAAGTCTTTATCATATCCGAAGGTTGCAGCATCGCCTTTATCAGGACCGATGGTGAACAAACCGACGAACTTGTATGTAACAGTACCGTCTTCTGCCGTCTGCTTCTCGAAGCCAACGAATGTCTCTTGATAGATAGATACTCTTGCTTCACTGTTCTGCTCTATACCCTCGTTAGTCAAGCCAACTGCCTTCCATAGGTCGGTAAAGGAATTTACAGAACCCATCTTGTGGTATTGCATAGAAGAAGCGATATTCTTTTTCCCTGTCAGCTTGGAAATCTTCGGCAGGTTCTTGAAGAGCTCAAACTTCTTCTGTGCTGTCTGTCCATCCTCATATACGATAGTCGTATCTTTAGCTACCTTTGCCTTCCAGTTCCATAGGTAGTAAAGCATAGAAGATGTACCTTGACCTTGTAATTGAAGATTGGTAATCGTCAAACGGTTAAGATTCGTATTACCGTCCTTCGGATATATCTCGAGCGTACCTTTTGGACGATATGACTTACCATATTCATAAGCCGGCAATGGCTTGTCAAATGTAAAGACATTCACTTTTCCACGGACCTTATCAAAATCAACCGTGGTACCGAGCGTATCGTAGATGTCGTTATCTAATTTCTCTGCACTCTTCTCACCTACGGTCGACAAGGCGTTGATATAGTCCTGGTGGACGTTAGCAGCGTCCATTGCACTGTCGTACACACGAATAGAATACAAATCGACATCAGCCTTATCAGAACCAATGACTATACCGCCTCCTGAACCAATCTGCATAGAGTCTGTAAGCAGGTAAGCAAACTTACGAGCTTCGACACCGTCAATGTAGAGGTAGACGAGGTTAAGGTAATACGTGTTTCCATTCAGAACGTAAGTGTACTTCTTAGGACTAATCACGAGAGCCAATCGAATACGCACACCATCATCTGTGCTCATAGCTTGTACGTCCGCATTACGCTCACTACGAGTTGCGAACATAATAGAAGACGGCTTAACCTTCAATCCAATATAACCCTTCTGATAAGGCATAGCGATAGAGATACACTCTGCATCGTAATCAGAAGTGTTATTAATCTGATAGTCTATTTCAATGGTTTTTCCACTCTGTGCTGCCTCCTTCTCAAAAGGCTTGTAATCGATAGTAAGGCGAGAACCTGCGAGCAAGCGCAATGTGCGTGCACCTTCATCGTCCGTCACCCAGCCGTCACGTGAGAAGGCTACGTTCTGCCAATTAGAACCGACATGATCAGAGTTGATGAGATTGCGAAGAATGTTGCGGTCGGTGTCGGTGTTGTTTCTGTTCTTCGCATTCAGATAGAATACCGCTCCAGCAGTAGCAGAGTAACCCTGCGAGTTATCAACAGGGAATGGAATTGCATCACGCAAACGCACCTCGTCTGTTGGGTGAGTTCTGAATCCGATGAGTGCTGTAAAATCAGAGTTATCGATTGTCTCGACCTCAAGAGATAAGGTATATTGCATCTTTGTCTGTGTCAGCGTATTCTCAGACACATTTTCTTGCAATACCTCGTTATCCTTCTTCATCAAGATTGACAGTGGTGTCGTAACAGCCTTGCCGTCATATACAGCGTACTCCAGCACCTTGTTCTCATACCAGTTAAGCAGCTTCTCTGCCTTGTTGTTTACAACTACCATCTTCACAGCTTCGTTATTAGCGACAGCCATAAAGTCGTAACCTACTGGAGTAGTTTGGACCGTATTGTCTTCATTCGACAGCCAAGCAGAGAGATGGAAGATACCAGTCTTGTTCGTGAAAGGAACGGTATAGGCTACAGGCGATGACGTGTAAGTTGCAGTACCGAACTGACGCTCATACGTCTGTTCGTAACCATCACCCGTAATCTTAACATGCAGCGTCTTAGATATGTTTCCACTGATATAACACGGCAGCACAATATCTCCCTGGTAGGCTTTCCACCAGTTAAATTCTGATATTGAGAGGAAGAGGGCAGACAGTGTGATTGAGTAGACTAACGCAGGAGAGGTTTGCCCCGTCACCTCACCTGTAATCTTCACCATGATATTATTCTGTCCTGATTCGAGGAACTTGAAGACATCTACAGTGGTGAGTGTATTTGACTGACAGCGACCACGAGCCTTAGATACAAACGTTCCATCTCCAGCCTTAGCGAAGATCTCGTAAGTACCCCATTCTCCTGTGTCGATAAAATCGCTCTGTCCGACATCCTTAGTGCGAGACACAAACATAAACTTAATAGCACACTCACCAGCTGACTTAGATGCAGAGAGAGTAGTAGAAGGAGACTGATTGACAGCACGTAAGTAATAGAGAATAGATTGCTGTTGTCCTCCGCCACCTTGCCCAATAGGGAGTTCAGACAGTTTCATTGGGACCCACTGGTCACCATTCCATACGAGTACACACGTCTCAGACGTGAGTTCGTCTGTTTCGCTATTTACATTTGAAAGCTGTCCGAGCGTAGGGCGGTTCTTCGCAATCGTCTTCTTTACACGCTCCTCCTCAGAGTTCTGTGCGTCGATTAACTCATTGACCTTCTCGGGTAACTTGTTAAATTCGTCAGCGGTCAGTCGTCCGCCTGTCTGTTTATGTTCTAAGTAGAGTTTTTCTATCGCCATAATTATGATAGCTTGAATGGGAATGTATAAGTAAATCCGTTGTTGCCTTCTATCTCGACACCGTGCGCAAGGGATAGCGCATGACAAATGATGTCTTGAAGAAGTTTAGGGTGAGAGGAAGAATAACTCTCACCCGTATTATCTTCGATGCCACGGATAGATGCTTGTGCGAAGCGGTTATCCTTTGTGCGACTTTCTGTGATATATACCTTGATGTGCTTCATTAAATCCGCCTATACTTTTTCAGAAGCCAAATAATGATATAAGCAATAGAAGCTAACATAGTTGCAGAGAGTGCGCCTATTGCCCATCCGCCTACATCCATCTTTATCTTCTGCCACCTACTTAACTCTCGTTCAATGACCTTAGGAACCTCGATGTGTTCCTTCTTGGTAGCACGTAAACTGTCATTGCTCGCCTTATACCTGTCAATCAATCTTTGAAGTGTCAGATTGTCCTTAGTGGCATGCCAGCGGTCACGATAACGAACTATCAATTTCTCCTTGATGTTGCCTTGCTCATCCTTGATGATAACAACGCTGTCATGAATAGCGACACTATCACGGATGTTTATCACCTGTCGAGTGATTAAGCTATCCTTGATATGTACGCTATCCTTCCTTGACATGTAGATAGTATCTGTGCGAATAGACTGCACAGGAACATACACTCTATGTGAACAGCTTGTGAGGCAGAGAGCCGTAAGTGCAAGTAATCCAATAAGGATTAACATTGAATATACGTAGTATTTAATTTCTTTATCGTCCATAACTACACCTTTAACGTGAAACATTGTCTGCGTTGCTTTCCATCAGCACGCTTATAGCCTACATGCACCCATCGGGAGGTCTTCGATTTCTCGATAATGATTTGGTCAAAGCCATAGCCCATTTTTGAGAAATCAGTTGCAAAGAAACGTTCAAACTCATCTTGCTTACCATTTACGGGCTGCAAGTCAGCTGCATAGCCCTCGACGTGTGCGGAGGTCTTCACACCGCCTACAGCCTTATTCAATTCTGGTGAGCGGTAGCCACTTGTCACACGGATAGCAGGATTCTCGATTTTGTGACGCTCGCAATACTTACCCCATTCCGCACGAATACTCTCTAAAAGAGTAATCGTTTCGGTAAGATGAACCTTCACAATAGAAGGAGGGTTGTTGTTTATCTTTAATTGTTCAGCGGTGCTGGATTGTACCAGCTCCGCTATTGAGAAATTTGCCATAACTAATCAAACTTTGGTTTATCATCATCTACATTAACGTGCGAACTCTTAAGATACTCACTAAGGAACGGCACTTTGTCTATCGCTTTCAGTGTCAGAACGTAATATACAAAGCCGGCTACTTTCCACATGGTGGTGTCCTTAACAAGCATTATCCGCCAATTTCTTGCAATGTTTGTAGCATAAAACCATATTGCTACACCACATAACACCTTTACTACGCCCACTGTTTCGTCTTCGTTGTGCAGGAAGTGCCCCGTAATGAATACGGATGACGTCATGACAAAAAATAGTGCGCAATGAATAAAAAATACCATTGACTTCTTCAAATTCCAATGCTCGCCTTGCGTCATGCCTGCTATCCACCCAAATAGATAGTTAAGAGTGAACACAACTATCATGGCATACATAAAGTCACGTATTGGAAAGAATAGGCTCAGCATTCCGCTAACAATACTACACATCGCGTACTTAAACTGTTCTAAATAATTCATACCAGACACATTAAGACTCCAATAACTGAACCCACCAACCCAGCAGCTATATCCTTAAAGTCAAACTGCTCTTTGCGAAGGTAATAATCAACACACTCTTTTGCCACCATTAGCAGCAACACACCAACAATAGCAGGATACGCCCACGCTTCAACGTGTGCAAACAACTTACCAAGCATAAATGCTAAGATAAGACCTACAAGCAAATGCAGATACTTGTCGCTACCAATAGCAGCGAACTTCTCGAAAATCCTGTAAATACAATCTAAAAGTTTTTTCATATTATTTTATTTTAAATTAATAATGTTCTTACCAGTCAAAATCAATACCAGCCGTATAGAATACGCCTGCACCAAGATTATCATTACTCTTCTCAGGAGTTAACCAATGTGGATTTACGTACATATATTCAAACACATACCCACCTTCAAACTTACGAAGTTCTCGATGGTCAAAAATGTACACAGCTTGACTATCATTGCCATTAATAACCGTCCACTGCTTGCCATATCCCATCCCAAAAAATTCATAACAGAAATTCTTAGTACCATTGAATATAATAACATCAATAGGAACACCTACTGGAAGTTCATCAAAATAGGTTTGCGAACCCTTTTGAGCCTTTGGATTATCAATATCCAAAATCTCTCCAGATTCACCCCCGAAGCCAGGAGAATACATTGGGATTCTATAATAATTAATGTGTCTACCATTTATAATTATATGGTTAAAAGTTAACATTATACGAATACCATTTTCAATATGCCCATCATTATAAACAAACATTTCCTCGTCCCTTATAACCGCACATACTCTCGACTTATGCCCGAACTGACTGTTACAATAAATGTTAGTTGCATAAAAATTATGGAAACGCTTACGAATGTCACCCGTTGTTTCGCCCAACATTCCAAAATCACCTGTAAAAGCCATATAGCCTTTATTTCCCATAGTCCCGAATGTAATGCCACCAACCTTATTAGTACCGTCAAGGCAATCTAACGAAGTAAACGAGCCACTTGTACCTTTGAGTGTACCCTCAAATGTACTATCACCAGTAACGGTGATATTTTGAAAAGTAGCTCCTTTCGCATCGATAGTCTGCGCCTTGATACCTTTAGCGACTATTTCCTTTGCATCAATAAAATAAGCATTAAGCTTTTCACCATCAGTAAAGAAAGGAACATTGCCAGTTGTTGTTCTTACCTTGAAACGGTCTGCAACAATATCAAAAGTGCTATTCTCACCATTAAGAGTGAATCCGACACGCTTAAGACCTGTCCGCAAGTCTGTCACAACGGCTGAGATTGACTTATCACCAACCTTCAATGAGGTTTCAAACTGCTTCGTAGTAAACTCCTGTGCTGCCTGCCAATCCTCGATATTGAACTCTTCGCCTGCTGCCTTGGGACGAACACATACGAGTAAGTCGTTTTTATACTCTTCTAAGGTAGCATTGCTCCATTGGTCGCCCTTGTCATATGGCGGAACAGGCCGTTCTTGCACGAACATCCTACGCTTACCATCTGCCGTGTCTTGTGCGTGCTTAGCTGCTTCAAGCGATTTCAACACATCAGCATCCGTAATCTCGTGCCATGAATACGTATTGTCAGGATTCTTCTCAAATGAATATGCTCTACCGCCACCTGTCTGTGCATAGCTTCGATTATAGTAGATGTCATGCAGGTGCATCTCCTTTGTCGCATCGTCCGCCCACTCGTTAGCAGGTTCAGTGGTGAGTGTTGGAACGGCATCACCAAACCAAATAACAAGCTGCTTGTCCGCCTGCTGCTGAACAGAATTAATGCGCCCCTGCATAGAATCTAAGAAGGCTTGCAAGGGGATATATTCGCCACTTTTAGCAGGATTCTCGACACGTATCTCGAAGTTCTGCTTATCAAATAAGAAGATAGGAGGAGGGAGGATAAAAGAATTGATACCCTTTATAATTTTAAAGTAAGGCGCACCCTCACCAGCAGCTGACTGTATGATAGCACTCTGCCTTTCCTTAACTGTAAGGTTACCCAACTGCACCACCTCGTCACCTACCTGTGGAACATCGCTACCACTTGCATAGTTTTCCGCATTCGTGTTATCAGCAATGTCGACATAATCCGTTCCAACCTCAACAACACGCCTATGCCAATAGTGATTAGCTGTTTGTCCGTTATTATCAACGAGATTAAATGTCTCACAAAGAGCCAAGTCATCCACTTGCATTGAGTTATACACCCTACGCCCTTCACTATCCTGCTGAACAAAATAGCACCTCCAAGCACCATCAATCTTCTCTATTCGTGAAATAACAAAGCCACCAGCAGAGTTAACAACCTTGCCTTTAATGTGAGATGTTTTCATCACCTCCACCTCTTCTGCTGTCAGTTTCTTTCGTGCGTGAATATAGTCAGTATCAACGTGCCACTGCCCATTGTCATCCTTATAAATGCCAGCACCTGAGCCATCCTTTACGAAATCATCGCCAAACTCAATACCCTTTAAGAATGTAATTACCTCTTGAGCGGTATCGGGGGCTAATTTATCAAGGAAACGCTTTCTCCCATGAGTTTCTATCAGACGCTGAATTTGTGGAACAGTGAGGTTGTTTCCTCTATTTTCAGCAACAGTCCCTCCATTGCCACTTTCAAGAGAATTTATTTTCTCTTGTAGCTTTTGTATTGTACCTACCGATTTGTCTTCACGGAGAGTTACCTCATAGGTTGGTATCTTCCCATCTTCTTCTCTAATTGTTAACTGATCAATAGAAATCTTGCCTTCAATATGTAGGTCGGCATCTTCAAACTGCAATATGTCTCCCTCTTTTATAGTGTCGTGGAGAGATGATATAGAACCTGTCTGATCAGAAGTCGCTTTGTCATGCTGACGCTGCATATATAACTCGTCAATCTTAGGAGAGTAGACATAACGAGTATAATCGTTCTTGTCGAGAAATGCAAGAGCATATTTCAATAACCGAATCGAAGCTGCTTCAACATACGAATCGGGTAGGGGAATACCCAATAATACAAAATGGTCATTCGCTCTAACTTGATAATCATTGTAAGGAAAATAGAGGTTCAAACTCTCATCCTTAACTCTTTGACATGTCAACTCCCATATCCCATCATTCTTCTTGCGTGCTGAACTAATCTGAAACGTACGCCCTCCACACATTCCATCCTTCATTGAAATATATGGTGTTTCCGTTGAATTTCCGATAAGGTCATTTATATCAAAGTTTATAGCAGCTTTTAAGTAGATACTGAAATTAGGAATGGTGGAACCATCCTTAAAGACTCCATTGTCCTCTATGGTATCTGCGGACAAAACCTCGTCTATCCTTACACCATCTACCTCTGTTTTCTCGATTGTAGGGTATATATCCTCAATCCCTCTCTGTAAGTCTTTATTGTCGAAATATACAGAGTTTGGACGAACACCAATCTCCCCTATATTAGGGGAGTCTATGTATGGACGGTATTTATTTTCTGAAAAAAGATGAGATTTATCTCCTTGATATATTCTCTTTTTTGTTTCTTCGCTTTGCTCATCCCACCATTGCTTCAAGGATTTATTCGGGAAACCAGGTAACATGAGGCGGTCAACCGCCATATTATTAGGCAGATTATCAGTTGCGTACGCCTTGTTTTCCTTTGGGAAACTTTCTTTTTTTACCCCTGAGAGAAAAGTGATTCTTTGACCAACTTCAACCGCATTTCCGAAATTTTGAATATCGGCAAGGTCGTTTTGGTGACTTGCAAGATTTAATGTATTATTGTGGGCTGCAAAGAAACAAGTCTTTTCCGAGTTCTTTGCTTTAAAAACAGAGGCTTTTACCTTAAAGCCGCCACATTCCATTGTTACTAAATACGACGGTCTACCATCACTTAACTCGTGTAATTGATTATAGAAATAAGCGATTGAGAAGGGTAAGTCAAGATGAGCTTGTATATTATAATTCCCGTCAGAGCTTCCCTTAGTTTCTATAGATGATACAGTTGCAAATGCTTGTAAATTAAGCGTTGCATAATATCTATTTAGAAGATTCTTGGAAGAACCATACGCACGTAACCGAGTTGTAATAGCTTGTTCGCTATCCGCATTTTTCTCTATTCTGCGTAGTCCACACCCTTTTCCGTATTCAAATATGTGAGACGTAGGCAACCCTGCCGTCCCTACAAACACATTTCTTCCTCGTGTGATGAAATTCACGTCAAACTGACTATTCACCAATGCAAGAGCATTCCAGCAGCTTAGGTTATCTGCCGTGATAGACGTTGAATCTATTACATTGTCAGTAATCTCATTACCGTATGTTTTATCCCAAACAGATAAGTCACATCCTCTCTGCCCAGAACGCAATCTGTTTCTGCTATACAATTTCCACTCGCCATCTCCCCATTGCTCGTTAAGATTAGCTTGTATTCTATCAAGTAAATCATCAAGAGAAGATACGTAAAAGGCAAATTTGGCTAACGATGTATAATGAAGCTGATTATCATGTAATACGATGTCTAAAAACTCCGTTCTCGCTAACTCGTCCTGCTTTGCGTTGAATTTAATATTTTCGTAAACAAAAGATTCGCCATACTCGTTGCGTCGTGATTGCTTTATAACACTTGGGTCGTAATTTATCTCAAAGATTTCCCCACGATACGTCAAATAATCGCCTATCTTGAAAAGAATAGGAGATGCACTCTTTAATGTTATCGTTACATAACATTCACCCATCCATGAGCCATTATACTCTATACTCCTTGTGGTAATATCATTATTAGCCTCGTCTTTTAAGACACTACCATCTATATGTCGTATCAGCCACTCTCCCATATCTTTTAATTTTTTCTTAACCCTATTACCGCGTTATTAGCATCGTAAGAAGGCGACACGTCACTTAAAGGATCGTTCACCTTGAAAGTTATTGTAAAAACGAGTGTATCACCATCCGAATCTCTTACGAGTTCAGCTTTGTCGTTTAATTTGTCAAAACGAATCCCTGCACGGCCTATCTGTGTCCAAGTGCAATACATCATCATTTCCGCACCTGTTCCATCAAGTCCTAACAAGTACTTTAGAAATTTTTGTACTTTCGCATTTGCAGAATACTTATCGCCCTTACAACAAAATTTAACATCCATTGTATAGGCTTTAAGTTTTAGTCCACCAATAGGTATATATTCGTCATCTCCATGCTCATCATTCCAGTCTTGCTTGGAGAGATCTTTTGCTTCCACAAGCAACTTAAAAGGAATATCTGCACAGTAAATATCAAAGTCGACAACTGTTTCTTTCACGGCTGCTCTCTCTTTCATTTTCTGAATATAAACCTTATCGTATCCCATATATTTGCAATCTTATTGCGCAAATATACGAATTAATGTATAAATATACAACAATTAGCGCATAAATATTCTTGTGTTATTTGATGATATTCGCAAGAAAATAAAATCTTCTTTGTTTACAAGTATCGATTCATACCCTTAACATGGATAAAAAGCAGAGATAACACCAAATCCACTCAAAGAATTATTTTAAGAATTTGAAGACAAAAACTTACTACTTGTTGCGATATTTTTACATTTAACATAATTGAAAAGTCGGAATTTGACAGAATAGACAAAACAAACTCATAAACGTTTGCAAAGGTGGCAGATTATTGTTATCTTTGTGCAGATATTAACATAAGACTAAAAACTGTAAAGTATGAGAAAGTATTTATTTTTATTTCTTGCCATACTGTCAATGGCAACAGTATTCATTTCATGTTCATCAGACAATGACGATGATGGCAATAGAGAAAGTGAACTCCTCGTGGCTTCCTATAATAGAGTCAAATCCCAAATCATCGGAAATTGGATATTGGAATCATATTACACAAGACAAAGTACTAATCCGTACATAAAAATCGGATGGAACGATGCAGAAGAAGCATATTGGAGCAACGGTAAGGACTACAAACTTTCTTTTTCTAACAGCAATGTCACCAACAAAGAAAACCATGTTTTCCCATACGCAGTTACACTAAAAAAGGATTATACTACTTCTATGTATAATCCTTCGGAGAACGATTATCAATATATTTACAAAAAGGGGATAGTATTGTTAGAGTATGACGGTAATAAATATGTTTGTGATATAAAGAGCGACGGAAAACTATATCTATATGATTACCAAATAGGGCTGACAGGGACTCCGAAATATAGGTATAGAAGAAATTAGGCCAACAAAAAAAGATAAGCAAAGAGAGCGTGGTAAATCCGATACGCTCTCTGTTTTTAATTAGTGCTTGTTTCTATTTCTAATCACAACGTTGTCGCCAGAGGTCTCTATTGTTCCTCCATATTTATATACGAAACACTTTGATTGGCCTTCTGACTTAACAACAATGACTGCGTTGTCGTACACGTTGATGTAAGCGGCAGAACCATTGCTTAGCTTGATATTAAGCTTACTATCTTCACGTACATAAATCTCAACCGCACTCCCATCACTGATTTCAAGTGACATATCTGATTTTCCATTGATGATCATGTCACCGACATTCTTTAATGTAGCTTTTTCATCAATATAAATACCATGCTTGTGCCGTATTTCATCGCTTGCGTATTTCTTCAATGTTTTATTCAATCTCCAATTTGGGTGATCTATAATAAACTCCATATTGTCGGCATAGAGTTGGCACAAATCGTCAACCGATTCGTACCCACTCCAAATATTATAAATATCATCACACATGCCTAACTGACGACCCTCGTCTTTCAATTCACATGACAACTTATTTTTCTTTCTAAACATAACTAATACTATTAATGAATATTTACTTTTTTTAGACCCGGAGTTGTAATATCCCTAAACAAGGATAGAATACGCTCTGTGTTTTCTGCATTCTTTTGCGTGTTAATGGAAATAACTCTCAACTCGGCAAGTTGTGAATTTGCAATATCGCTCATCTGAGGCATTGAAGCCATTGCATCGGCAATCCTTTGTATATTCACTCTGTCTACTGAAACATCAAGCCTTATAGCATTTACATAGCTGGCGAGAATGTCAGCAGTTTCCTCCGTAATAGACTTAATGCCATTACCCACAGAACTTGAACCATTTTGAGTTAGATCCATCCCCTTTGATTTTAACACCTCAAAAACTTTGGTAATATTCTCAATTGCAGATTTACCATCCTTTTCAATAATATCCGCAAGGTCTAAGATATCATTTTCGTCAAGTTTACCACTCTTGTCTGTCATCTTTTTCTTTATGAGTTCTTGTGTCTTGCTTAGTGCAGCCTCCATCACTTTTGTTGTCAGTATATTTGTCGTAAGATTTTTCATTAAATCTCTCACCTTATCGTGATAGGCTTTTGCCGCATCTTCACCCTTGCTCCATGCTTCAACGACAGCATTTGTAAGTTCCTTTGCCCACGACTTCAAATCAATATCATAGATACTTTTTGCCATATCCATTGCAAAGGTTGCAATGTTAGACTTTAACTCCGCAACTTGGCTTTCGTAGTCGTTAATTTTCCCTTCGTCTTTTTTCTTCTTTTTCTTCTCACTTTCTATCTTTGCATTGGTTTGGTCAAGTTGCATATTCATTACTGCAAACTGTTGGTCGTAGTAAGTTTGCGTGCGATACGCTTTTTCCATAGCGGCGTTTGTTTCTTCGCTATAAACAGTAGTATGCTTCTTCTTCTTGTGCCCAAAAAGACCTCCAACTATAAAACCAACGATAGCACCAGCAACAGCACCGACCGCAGCTCCAATTGGACCAACTGCAGAGCCTAACAACGCCCCCGACAAAGCGGCTGAACCAGCACCTACCGCAATACCTGCACCAGCACCAATTGCTTTACTTGTAAGACGAGTGTCATGTCCATACTCAACACCTCTTTTTGCCATGGAGTAGTTATCAAGACCCTCTTTGAGCTTCTTGACATCATCCGCATCGGCCTTGTATCCGTAAACGCCACCGAGTGTTTTCTTTAAATTTCGCTCAATAGAGCTTTGGAGGTTACTAAGAGCCTTTAATTGTCTTTCTGCAAACTGTATTTGACGGTCGAGTTTTGCATCTCTTGCACGTGCTGTTCCTGTGAACCAACCAGCAAAAGAACGATACACACCAGTAACCGCCCCCATAACGTTTCCGCTTTTGAGAGAGTTCCATCCGTCTGCCGCACCTTGCGAAGCTTCACTGAAACCACTGACGAACTGATAACCTTTACTGTCACGAATACCATCTCCGCCCTTACCAAGCGTATCAAAGTCCTCTGCTAACTGGTCAACAAATTTCTTCATGCTCTGTACGGCGTTATTTATACCGTTGACGATAGCATCTATCATACTAACAGTGCCTTTCATTCCGCCAGCCATCTTAGACATTGCTTCGCCTTGTTGACCCATGATTTTGGCATTGCCCATCTGATTTTGCGCTATTTGCATTCCAGAGGTGTCGCCATTTAGCTTTGCATTCTGGAAATACTTGCTTGCTTGCTCGTAATCGTTTGATGACCTATTTTGCATTTCGTCACCTTGCTCCTTATACTTTTGTATAACGGCATCAAGACCACCCTGCAGATAGGTTATGAAGTCAGACTGACTATTATGAAGTTTCTCCATCTGGTCATTAATCTGCTTCATCTGCTTTGTGTACTCACGAGCATCAATAGCACCATTTTGGAAGGCCTTGTTTACAATATCCCTAATCGTAGCACCATATTTCTCTGCTTCGTCTGTGCTTAGCGTTGTAATTGCCCCAAAGAAATTATAGTATGACGCTGAATGCTTGGCTGCTTCAAGGTTTACATTGCTTATATCTCTATTTCTTTGTTGATCAAGTAAAATCTTACCTTTTCTTAAAGCTTCGTTAGAAATGTATTTAGCGTTTTCTTCTTCGAGTTGATTACGCTTTTCAAGACGTTCTATTTGTTCGTCATACGACTGATTAATGGAATCAATCTCTGCCTGATAGTTTTGCAAATACTCAAAGCCGTGTACAAGGGAGTCTGCAATCTTCTCGTCAAGTTTATCTGTTTCCTTTTTGAAGTCAATAAGGATTTTAGCTAACTCTTGACCAAATCTGTCCTTAATCTGGTTATCTGTAAGTTTCAAAACTCCCTCTAAACCATCTGGTCCGAAATCAACCTTCTTAACGCCAGCGGTTACCCTAACTTCATCAAGGCTCTTTTTATTTCTCTCCGAAACAGGCATTTCGTTGTTTACAAAGTCCTTGGGAGAGAGTTTTTCCCCTTGAATAGATTTCAGCCTATCACGTAAATATCCGTAATAACTCCCCTTGTCCTTTCGATACACACCATAGGACCCGAATGAGAACTCCGCAGCAACGGAACTTGATGTAACCTTCGATAGCTTTTGATACAAGTCATACTGCTTCGATAAAAGGTCAAGTTCCTCGCCAAGCATTTCAACTCTGTCGGAGGCATTTTTGTACTCAATATCCGCTTCTTTCTTTGACGCTTCGGCTCTCGTTTCCGCAAGGAAATTTCTTTGATCCTCCGTTTTAGCAAGCTTTGAATATCCATCAGCGAGTCTTTCTAAATTTCCTGCTAAATTTCCTGGGTCAGTGTAAGTTTTGCTTATACTACCGAAACGCTTATCGTTACGAAGACGTGTCTTTGCGTCCTCTCTACCCTCTATCTTACGCCACTTTTCCCATGTTTCGTAATATTCTTCGAGTAGTTTCTTGCGCCTCTGCCATGTGTGGAGGATTTCACGCTGACGACGTTCCTCAGCCCTCCTTGCTTTTTCTGCGGCACGTTCAGCTGCTCTCTTTGCAGCCTCAGCTTTTTTCTTTGCAATCTCAGCTTTCCTGTCTGATTTAGATTCTGGAGTGATACCATTTGCCAACGCAACCTTACGCCACCTTTCTTGTTCTTTGTACAAAGGAGCAAGTTCGGAACGGGATGCGTGTCCTGCGACAGCTGCAAGGTACGACTCTCTTTTGGAGCTATATCGTTTTTTTATATTAGAAGCTACTTTTTCCCAATCATCCTCATCCGTAGCTACTGTATTAAGTTCAGCGGTAGTAATAACACCGTTTCCATACTTATCTACGATGTTACGCATCAAGCGTTTACCAATATCTGTCTGCTTGTCGTATGGTGTTAATGGCTTTTCTGTTTCTATATCTGACGCAACAGCAACTCGAACTCTATCAGCATATTCTTTCGCAAGCCCAAAAAACTCTATAAGTGCCTCTGACAGCTTGCCCTTTGTTTCAGCAGAACCATTTTTCAACTGATGAACAATTGAGCGTATCATGTCTTGGGTGTATTCTGGATTGCGTTTACAGTAATTTTTATAATCCTCTAAGTCCATTCCACGCTCGTGGGCTGCCTTGGCGAACATTCTTGGAATATCATCGTTAACAATCTCATTCCAATCGTCTGTTACTTCCTTAGATCGTGATTGATATGTGTCTGCAAGGCCACTAAAAGACGTATCACTCTGTGATATTCTCCTCTTGATCTCTCCCCATGCGTCAGATTCAGAAAGAATACGTAACTGTTCCTCAAATGGCTTTCCTTGAATTTCCGCGTAAACATCAGCGTAGCTTCCCTTTATCTCGTTCATAGCCTCAACAATCTGACGCTTGTACGCTTCAAGTTCTCCACCTATGTTTTGGAACAAACCCTGAGACCATTCGTAATCTGTGATATTTTTTTCAATATCATCATTAAATAAGAAATCCCAAGCGTAGTCGGTAGCGAAACCAAGACCAAGTCCCAGCATTGGGTTAAAATCCTGCGAGGTAGCAGAAACAGACGTAGCTTTAATCATTTCGGATGACTCTTGCGAATATCGAATCATTGCCTTTGACTGCTCACCCATCTGCTTTATGACATCAAGTAGAACGTCATACTTCTCTTGCAATGTCTTTGCATGGTCAACTTGCTCTTTCATTGACTTAGAGTACAAATCGCTATTCTCAACAATGTCTTGCATATTTCGCACAGAGTCTTCTGTTACGCCACTGCTACTTGCAGTTTCTATACCTTTAGAATATATTTCTATCTGCTGCCTTGCATGCTGAACAGCAGCCTCCATCTGTTGTTCTATTCGGTTATTCCATTGGCTATACCCCATCCATAGAGCCAAGCCAACAGCAGCCCCCATCATTGCAATATTTCCAGTAGACATAAGTCCTCCAAGTCCACTTCCTATTCCAGATGTTGACAAACGCATCATAGCAAGATTACCCTTTCTTGTATTGCCCTCTTGTCCTGCTAAAAGAATGAGTTTCTCCTGCTCTGCTGAAATGAGTTGCATCTGTCGAAGTTGAACAACAAGTGAGCTGCTAACCTCACCTCTACGCATCAATCCTGCTATTTGGGCGGCATTAATCTTCCCTTCTGCAAACAACTGTGCATAAGCCATCTCTTTTATAGCCTTTGAACCTAATAGTTGTTGTTGACGTAGAATATTTTGTTGGGCAACCTCAGTCGTGATTTTACCCTCCATGACAGCCTGCATTTGACTATTCGCATACATTTTAAGTTGAGCCGCTTGCACTGATGACATTTGTAAAGCTATACGGCCAGTGTTTAAGCTAAGAGCGTTTAGACCCCAATTGACAAGCTGCTTACCAGCAAGAACTGCCCCGAAAGATAAAAGCAATGGGCTTATTTTATCAAGCTGGAGAATAAAGGCTACTGCGCCTTTTATTGCGGTTTTGAACACACCACCAATAATACCCTCACCTTCCGCAAACTTACCAAGCATGATTTCCCACGCATCTATCAATTTGTTCCATTGCCCTAACAATGTTTCAGATAAGACGAACTGCATATTGTAAAACTGTCCGCCTTTGTCTGTCATTTTCTTGATAACAGAATCAACATCGTCGAAAGAAACCTCACGCTTGGAAATCATTTTACGTACATCAGCCGTTGTATAATCAGATTTCCCGTTTTTCTTATTTTCGTTATAAAGGTCGGCTATTTTTTGCAACATTGGTAAGCCGGCATAAGCAAATTGACGCAATTCTTTTCCATCAAGCCAGCTTCGAGATTTAACCTGTCCATATGCAAGACCAAGTCGCTCAAATGACACGCCAAGACCTGATGCAATATCAGCAAGACGTTTTGTTGTGTCATACAGTTTATTTGTTTCTACACCGAAAGCTGCTAATTGTTTAACATCTCTATTAAGCTCTTGAAACTTAAATGGAGATTGCAATGCCAGTTCTTGCGTTTGAGAGAACAGGGTGTCAGCCTTTGCAATATCACCAAGAATAGAACGTAATGCTATGTGTTGCTGAACAATATCGCCACCAGTTTGAATAACAGAGTCCGCAAATTGTTTTGCACCATACACAATTCCACCTTGCAGCAACAGACTTTTCATGTCGTTCATGACACCAGAAGTTTTACTTGCAGCATCATACGCTTGACGGAAGGCAGAAGCTAAATCTCTTGCCGCACGTGCATTAGCCTCTACAGCTCTTTCTGACTGGATAGCAGTTTCCTTGTACGCCTTTAAGGAGGTATTTGCTTCTTGAATAGATCTTGCGCCATTTGAAAAAATAGCTTGAATGCGATTTCCGTCAATAAGTTTACTACCGTCAATGCTATTAAGGGTGCGTAAATATCCTTGCAACTTATTCAAAGACGACATCAGATTTGCATCCTTCATGAAATTAGGAATAGCCTTTATCTGATTGATGGCGTCTGCCGTCTTTCTAATTTCGCTTCTGAGGCGCACAATTCTCGTAGCGGCACCATCAATAGCATTCGCCATTTTGAGCATTTCCTTTGAAGGTCCTTCACCATTCGATTCATTAGCTTCGCGAAGTTTTGCCGAGAGTTTGCGAATAGAATCTGTCGCTTTATTAACAGATATATCCATATTCACAAACTTGGCCATTATATTGTTAAGTTCTTTTGATACGTTATCTTGAACTCCAAGGGAAAAGCTCATCCCTCCTAAATTTCCATCTGCCATAATCCGTTATCCTTTATCGTCTTGTTTAATATCGTTGTTGAAATAATCATTGAGAGAGATTTCTCTTCCAACACGTGAAGCTTTATGCTTCTTCTCCCATGCCTCTGTTAGTTCGTCTATTTCGGATTTACTTGCATGCTTACCATCATTTTTCTTCGGATAGACAATAGTTGGTTGATCTATTGCCATAAGGTCAATCTGCGCTGACGTATAACCCCACCAATAATCGTATGCACGTATCCCGAAACGACATTCAAAGAGAAAACTAAATTTCTCAGCTAAGCTAAACGCTCCTCCCCAGCTTGTTCGGCTTGGATATGCTCTGCTTCCGCTTTCGTCATCGTCATCATCGCATCCGTCATTGCGGTCGCTAATATGGTAGTGAGTTGAAATGCTGCTGATTGTATTTTTTTTTTAGCAACATTAAGAACACCCAATACCTCCCATACGTCAAGGTCAATGATGTAATAGTAGTATCGCCACAAGAGCCAATAGAAAAAGCGTATCTTCCAGACGTTGTTGAGCTGTACAACCGCACACTGCTTGATGCGCTTCTTCCATTCATTTTTCTCTTTTAATTCAATATGAGTAAATTTCCTCGTTGTACCCTTATGAAGCCAACCAAGCATCCTCTTTTTACCTCTGAAAGTATATTCTGTAGGAGTTTCGTTTAGAATATCATCAAGGACTTCTTGAAGTTCTACGTTTGGCTGCTCTATCTTTTTTGTTGCCATGTTCTTTTAATTAGTAAAGGGCGACGGCTCTTGTTGAAAGCCAGCCGCCCTTGCGTTGTTGTTATCCTAAATACTAATACCTATGGAGATTAGTTTATGCTTTCTTCAACCATGCGATAGAAGGCTTGTCGCCAATCTCCAGTGTACCTGTAAGGCCGATAGCATAAACCTTACCATCGTCCATCAAAGGCTTAGCCCAGAGGGCAACACCAGAGAGAATCATGATATTCTCTTGCGTATCGTCCTCGATGACGAACGTACCAGTAATCTTGTGCTTGGTAGGAGTAAGAGCCTGACCTTTGTAGTTCGCGCTGCCAATAGTAGCCTGAACGTTGTCCTTAACGGCATCCTCCCCGTGCGCCCATTTCAAAACATCTGCGTGCTTTGTTGGTACGGTGAACGAAATCTCGAAGTCGCCAATCTCTGCGGTTGACTGCCAATCGCCATTCATACCAATTACTTTGTAATGGGTCAACGATGGGTCACCTTGCTCAATCTTCAGTGAATCTACCTTCACGGGAATGTCAAGTTCGGGAGCAAGAGCAATAGCGGTTGCGCTGCTAAGGTCTACCGCTGCCTTTTGATACATGAGAGAAGAAGGTCCAGAGAAAATATCCTTCAACTCGGTTTTCTTTTTCATTGCCATAATGTTATACTTTAAAGTGTGAAAAAATAATTTACTTTGTTCTTAATTGCCCTTGTATGAATGTTACATGAAATCCTGACTTATCACTCGTCTGTAGGGTTATCTGTGGATTATTTATCTTAAATTCATTAGTGTTGATAGGAAATAATTTTAGAACAGCGTTCACCTTTTCATCCATCTTTTTTATATCCATGCTATTAGGATTACTTGCAGATACAATATCTCTTACATAGATTTCCAAAATGATAGAAGTGGAAAAATCATTATACTCACCACGTTCCCCTAACTCATTGTTATAAACAGCGGAAGGAAGACTAATGACGATATAACTATCAGGTCTATCAGTGACCGAAGCAGGTCTATCTTGGTAGTACCCCTTATCACAGATACCATTTACTGCTTTCGCAATACCGTAGTATAATGTCTTTAAACTTACCATATCTTCTTCGATGATGCTCGTTTTGCTACTTCGTCTTTAACTGCAATCATGAGGTTATGCGCCTTAAAAGCATAAGGAACGGCTGCGACAACTTGTACTCCCCATGTGTATTTTTTAGGCGTACCAGAAAACATATCTGTAAGATATTTCCTTGACTCCGTTGGACCGTCGACCCTTTTTTCTCCAGAGGGAGCCGTGTAAGGTCCTCCATTTGAAGATGCAGAAGGATCAGCGTAGAAAGGACGAAATTTCTTCATACCTTTCGTTAATGTCTTGCTTATTGGAGATTTCTGAATGTCGCCAACAGAATATATGGCGAATGGTTTTCCTTTGTAATAAGCAGCTGCACTGATTGATGTAAACAAGTTACCAGTAATGTCATAAAAGTCATTTTCGCTCATTGGATTATGTTTAGCAATAGCAATATCAACAGCTTCAACAGCAATAGCATCAACAACCTGCTTCGCCTTTTCAACCGCGTATGCGTTGAATGGCTTGAAAATTCTCTTTTGAAATTGCTCTGCTAAACTTTCCATATCACTAAACTCTTACAAGTTCCCAATAAACAATCGTTCTATCATTATCAGGCTCACAATCGCGAACACGACCTTCTTCTGTGTTGTTTCCAACGGTAGTATAGATTGTATCTCCATCAAGAGGCAGTTTTCCAGCTTCCCATTTGTCATATCTAACAGGGATAGAAGCTTTACGCTTATTTATATCAACCTTTCCCATTCCGTTGGTTGTGGTGTCAGTAAAAGAGCGTCCTTTGCCATTGTACAAAGCCTCTTCCTGCTTTTCTGTCTTTGTGTGAGGAGTAGAAGTGGTGTTCGTTGCGAATGGGTCTTCGCTATCAATCTCGCTATCGTCAACGACAGGAACTTGAACGTCTGTTAGGCGCACTATCTTGATCGTGTGAGGGTAACGAGGATTGTTTACTACTTCTTTTCTCATAATCAGAAACGAATTATATGTGGAAGAGGGTTGCCAGCAGTATCAGTATTGGCACGCATAATTCCACCACTATTAATCCTGAATTTTGATGATTTTCCAAAAACAGACTCTGGCTCCAATTTCTTATAGATATTGTTTGCCTCAGCTTTGAGTTCCTTGATGTCGTCCTGCGTTAATTGATAACCACCAGACGAGTGAGTCCATCCATTATCAGTATCAGAAGTGTTATTAACCTTACTTGGACCGAGAACCATCCATTTCAAAAGGTCAGCATAGGCAAGTCGAACCTTATCCATATCACAATCAATGATGGGAGTTGATTTCTCAAACCCTCTGTCAATGAAAATAGGATATAGCGCATCGACGGGCACTTCAAACTTAACCTTTGCAAGGATATAATCCTCAATCGTGTAGGTCTTTCCTACTTCTGATACTGCTTCCATACAAGTTCAATCTAATTGTTAGTCGGCGGTGTTAATGTCGATGATGTAGTGGTTAGGGAACTCTATCAAAGCAGGACATGCCGACAACATAACGTCGGTGTGCCACTCTTTGAAGTGACCGTTATTCATTGTTGAGTTGATAACAAGGGATAAACCATCGTTACCACGACCAAATACAGAAGTGATAGTACTAGCACCAAACTGCTTAATCATCTGCTCATCAAGAATTGCCTTATGCTCGAACTCAACTGCATCGCCTGCTGGACGGAGAACGGCTGTACCATCCTTCCATCCCTTAACGACCTCCTCCTTAGAATGGGTCTTGTTGCTTTCCTGCTCAACGACAAGTTCAATAGGAGATACACCTTCTAAATCAACAACTGCCTTATTCCATTCCGATGCGACAACAGGAATTTCCTGTGTTGAAGCAAGGAAGTTCAACTTGCGATAATTGGAAACGAACTCACGCACCTCCTTGTTCTTCAAGAAGATGTTATAGAAGTCGTTACGGGTCATCTGCCATACCATTGGACCTGCGTAGTCGCCCATTTGATGGCGCACTTTGTCCTCCAATACTCGCATTTGTGTGAGCAACTTACAGTCAGCGTCAGACCAAGTCTTTACACCAGCCTTAAGGAAATTGCTTGTTGGCACTTCTGCTTTGTGTAGTGGAAGCTGAATACCACGACCAATGCCCGTGTAGTCAATCTTTGCAGTACTCATCAGCTGCGCAGTCATGAAGTTCATAGTTGCATCAACTGCATTGAACTTATCCTGCAACTTATCAACGTATGTAGCAACAATGTCTGTATCGTTACCGAACTGTTCAAACATTTGAACCTTGTAATTGCGCTCCGCTGCGGTCTCAACGATACCCTCTGCGATAAAGTCAGGAATTGATGCCGTGTAGAACTTATCGTTTGAGCCGTCCGTCTGGTTACTATCCCCAAGCGGTGCTCGAAGGTCCATCAAATGTGGTGCCTGCAACTTACGAGACTTAACAGAGAATACTGCCGTGCCGTCTGCTTGAGATGGTGTCTCTGCTGCTGCTTTACGACCTTGTGTCTTGTACCAACCATAGTTAGTGTAGAACAAAGCACTATTATCAAGGAATGACTGCAAGAAACGGTTGTTCTCTGGACTTGCAAAGAACTTGGCGTATCTTGAATCTTCAAAATTGTATTTTGCCATTTCGTTATACCTTTTAAGTGTGAAACATTAGAGTGAGAACCAACCTGCGACCTTACTTGTGTTCAGTGCGAGAACACTTGCTGGCATTGGGGACATCTTTGCTTTGTAAAGCACAGTACTCTCGTTAGCAAGACATGGGGTGAACAGATAGCGTGCACCCTCGAAGTCGTTGTTTGTTGCAGCTGGGTTGTACACGAAATCGAAGTCAGATGGTGCATAGCAGTTAGGGTTAGAAACAATAGCCTTAGCACCTGCGCCAGCCTTGTCTGCTTCCACGAGAACTGCACCAATAGCTGCGGTAACGGCAGCACTAACTGTCAACTTCCAAACATTACCTGCGGTGTTATCTTTCGTTGCTTCAACTGCGGTAACAGTAACACCTGTACCTGTACCCGTAAGAGTGTTTGGCGCAACCATGAGAATATCACCCACGAATGGGATATGACGGAATCCGTCACGCTTAATGAGGACCTCGGTTGTCGATGCAGCCTTAGCCACCTCATAGGTCTTCATAATCTTAATAGTAGCACCTGTATCACCTTCGATACCCGGATTGTACTCTAAAAGGTCACCTGCATAAATCTTTGCATTGCCCTTAAAAGGATTTACGAGAACTCCACCGACTGTTGGGTAAACCAACCCGTTCTTTGCGCTTGACTGCAACTTAACGAATACGTTGCGACTGCCGCCAATCTCGCCATGAGCCTGAATCAGTACAGTACCTTGGAAAACTTCTGCATTGAGAATCCTTTGCTGATAAAAATCAAGTTCTGTCATCTTTGATTAATGTTAATTGTTAAACTGAATACTTATTATTCGGCCTTTGGGTTGTGTCGTCCAACGATGTTACCAACATCGCTCCAGTCTTCTTTTTCCTCCTTACCACCACCATTGCCACCTGCATGTGGTTTACCGATTTCAACGCCAGCTTCCTTGATGTCTGCATTGTACAACCTCTCCGCTTGCTCAACAAGAGATTTTAAATCGACATTCTCATTCGGAATTTCGAGCTTTGAAAGGGCGGACTTGGCAAAGAAGTCGTTGAATTTCAAACCTGCGTTTTCAAACTTCTCCCTAAGACCTTTTCTGACAGAATCCATTGTAGCGTGCTTCGCTCTCTCGGCCTGCTCTTGCTTACGAATGTTACGTTCCTCTGCGAGTTCAGCCTTCATTTTTCTCAGCTCTTCCATGACTTCGCTAACGCTACCATCACCAGCTTCGTTTTTCTTGCCGCCCCCTTCGTTACCTTCATTCTGCTTCTTTCCAACATTCTCCTTATACTCCTTAATCTCTTTTGAGACATCAGCGTGGAGATTGCCGTCCATTCGCTTCAATCGGTTTGCAACTCTTTCGACTAACTTGGAATTTTCGTCCTCGTTGTCTCCAAAATCACCTAAAACGTCATCAAGTTCTTCATTGATGGTCCGCTCGCTAAGTTTTAACTGGGTGCTTCCCAAATTCTTTGTTACTAATTCTCTGAGTTCTTCTCTATCCATTAGTGTTATCCTGTTGATTAATCGTTGCAGAAGAAGGAATCGAACCTTCGACCTGTTGATTATGAAACAACTGCGCTACCGCTGCGCCATTCTGCTAAAAATTTGAATATATATGCAATCTGAGAGCAAAAATATGTATAAAAAATGAATATTCCAAATAAAAATGTATATTTTTGCAAATAATATTGTATATTTATGCTATTTGTGATTAAATGGAAAAACTTTCAGGGTTAACGTTACATAATGGTGATAAGGTTTATACACAGGAATACATACAGTTCTTGCGTGATGCTGACCGTAAGTCTCCAGATAAATTAAAAATCATTGCACAAAAGGGAGCGCAAGAACGAATACTGTCGGTAGACGCTGATATTAAGATAATAGGCGGCAGTCGCGGCGGCAGCAAATCGTTCTCTGCACTCATGGAAACCCTCAAAGATATACGCAATTCTGATTTCCATGGACTTATACTTCGTAAAGAAAAAAATGACCTTGACTCCCTAATCTCAGATTCCTATAAAGTCTATTCTCAATTTGGCATATACAACAAGTCACAGAATGATATGACTTGGAATTTCCAAAACGGAGGTTGGTTGAAGTTCTCATACTACGCAGGTGCTTATCAAGATTTCAAGAATAGATTTCAGGGGCGACAATACGCTTACATTGCTATTGACGAGGGAACACAGATTGAGTATAAGAAATTCAAGTATCTCTTAACAAATAACCGTAACGCTTCTCACATCAGGAATAGGTTTTGGATAACGTGTAATCCTGACCCAGAAAGTTGGGTGAGAAAGTTTATTGACTGGTGGGTTGACGAAGAAGGTTACATTATTCCAGAAAGAGATTGCCAGATACGATATTGCTTTATGGACGGAGATACGCCTGATTCTATTTTTTGGGGAAACACAAGAGAAGAAGTATATGAACAATGCTCAGAACTTATTGATTCTCTTTGGAAGGATAGTTATGAAGAACTCGGTTACACAAAGCTCGATATGTTTATAAAGTCTGTAACTTTTATTCGAGCAGATGTTTCTGAGAACATAAAGCTTATTAGTACAGACGCTTCGTATATTGCTAACCTTGCACAACAGGACGAGGAACAACGTATGCGTGACCTTGAAGCTAACTGGAATTGGAAGGCTGCTGGAGATGATATGGTGAAGATTGAGGATTTGGAGGGTATTTTCAATAACACTATACAACTTGGTGACGAAATACATCGTGCCTCAGCCGACATTGCATTTACTGGCGGTGATAACTTTGTCATATGGCACTGGATTGGAAGGCACACGAAAGATTTGATTGTTATGCGTCTTGATTCAAAAACAATAGTGTCGGTCGTACAGTCAAAGTTGCGCGAGTGGGGAGTAGAGGAATGCAATTTTACATATGATATGCAAGGTATTGGGCAATACTTCAAGGGGTTTTTCCCTAACGCTGTTCCATTTAACAACCAAGCTGCGCCAATTGCTCTTGATAGGAAGGAGGAAGAAGGTATTAAGTATTTATACAAAGACTTAAAATCGCAGTGTGCCTTTATGTTCTACACAGAAATAAAGGAAAGAGGAATATCTATTGAACCTGCTTTGCTTGATAGAAAGTTTAGCGGTAATGGCTTCAAAAATGTCCCACTTAGGCAAATACTAATGAAGGAGAGAAAATCGCTTAGACGTGACGAGACTGGCTCTGACAAGGGATTTAAACTGCTTCCCAAAAAACTTGCAAAAAGATACGTCGGGCATTCTCCAGACTTCTGGGAGAGCTGGTTCTATATCGAAATATTCAGACTAACAAAAAAGAAACATAAAAAGGTAAAAGGATTATGGATGATTTAACAGTAAATTACAGAGAGGTGCTGACAAAGAAACCATGGTGGCGAGTTACGCCAAAGGGGTACATGCAGCACAACATACAGGAAAGAAGGGACGATGCAGGTGACATAACTATGCCAGAGGACCACTTGTATAGAATTGTTATGACACAAGCGGACTTCTTACGTGAATACTATCCATCGGCGCACGCTATCTTTGACGAAACGAAATATCCAGACATTTACAAAAAAGACCCAGAATCGGGAAAGTGGTACAAACAACCAATCACTCGAACATCGTTTGCGTTTCAACAGGTGATCGCAATAAAGCATATCCTTCACCTCACAGGAAACGATGTTCAGTTTGAAATCGCTGACGGTGCATTGAATAAATCTAAAGAAGAAGAATATCAAAAAAATCTTATCAAATTCAAGAAATGTTGGTTGCTTTCCAGCATGGAGATAAGAAACTTTGAAGCTATCCGCTCACTAATGATTACAGGCGATGCTGCCGTGGTAGGCTATTTTAATAATGGCAAGTTTGGTGCAAAGTCATTATCTTATCTGAATGGTGACACACTCTATCCCCATTTCGACTCTATTACAGGCGAACTTGAACTATTTGCACGTAAATACTACGACTATGACGATGACGGCATAGAAAAGACAGAATACGTTGAGGTCTGGGATGACGTAAATATCTATCGTTACAAGCGTGGTGTGAATAAAAGGGGTCTTTCTGCGTTCCTAAAAAAGATATTCGACCTTGGTGGATTTGAACTCATTACCAAAAAGCCACATGGGTTCCCATTTCTTCCTGTTGCTTATGTACGCAATGAGGATGGGCCATGTTGGCATGCCGTACAGAAGAATATTGAGGACTACGAGGAAGCGTTCTCTCATCTATGCGAAAATAATAAGGCGTATGCGTTCCCTATTATGTACATGAAGGGATCTGGTGATGATATTAGTGTTATTGGCGATAGCAACGGTGCTGCAAAAGTCGTTACAATGAACGATAAGGATGCAGAAGCAGGATTCCTTAATGGCACGGACGCTTCAAACGCTTTCGCGACACAACTCGATAAGTCGTATGACCTTATCTATGAGTTGTCATTCACTGTGAAGCCGCCAGAGTTAAAGTCTGGAGATTTGCCAGGAGTTGCGCTCAAATTACTCTACTCCCCTGCATTGGAGATTGCAATGAATGATGCACAACTATTGCAGCCATTCGTTGACATGCTTACAAAAATGGTTAAGTTTGGTATCGGCTTTGAGGAGAATCAAACTGCTACATATATGGACTTACCAATCAACGCTTGGATTTCTCCATACATACACAGTAATTCAACTGAAATCATTACCAACTTGGCTACTGCTGTTCAGAACAAGTTTATTTCACGTCAGACCGCATCTGAACGCTGCCCTGACTTCCCTAAGAATGATGAGTATGCACGCATCATTTTGGAAGAAAAAGAGAAGCAACAAATGGACTTGCTCACCCAACTCGAGGTACAGGATAACCAAACGGAGAATAATATTGAGCAGGAAGAAGCCGCTGCACGAATTAATCATGGTAAGGGTGGTAGCGACCTCAATCAGCCAAAGGGCGGTAAAAAAGGCAGACCCAATAAATCTGGAAAAACGTGGGACAAAAATCGGAATTTCTTAGGTGAAAACAATTGGGATTCTCAAAAAACAAAGTAGTACATTATGAGCGATATACTCTTCACACAAACATTACAGCGCAAGGCAAAGGAGTACGGCTTAGCAAAAGCCGAATACCTTTGCTATGCTGCGATGAGAGCAGCAGGAATTGGTGTCAACGACGCATGGAATATGGCTTTTCAGAACGCAGGACAGATGTGGGATAAAAGTCGGCTTAAAGCGGAGCAACAGAAACTCGAAGGACTTGATGGAGTGCAGAAGTTCATTGCCGATATAAAGAAAGTAAACGGAGGAGGTGAAGGAGACGATATGTCTGCCGATGACCTCGCAAAGGCAACATCGAAGGAAAAGATTTTATCCGACCTTCTGAAAGCAAGAGCACTCACAAAGGCTTCGTCAAAGGAATGGATTGATATTACTGCAAAGATTGCTGATTATGCGCGTATCAAGCAGGATGAGATAAAGGAAGAAGACACAACTATTCATTATTTCATACCTGTAAATTATCCTACATCGTGTAAGGATTGCTTGTTGCACCAGAATGGTAAAAATACTATACGTAAAATGTGAAAACAAAATACCCAGTAACGCATAATATCTTACTGGGTGTTTTTTATTTTTCTTTGTTTCCTTTTTGTTTCATTTTTGTTTCAGAATAAACAAACAATGCTATACAACTTGTTCTATATGTTAGAAGTATCGTCGTTCGAAAAGGCTTTCTTGTTGAATAAAAATTCAACCCCACATAAACACCGATGATGCGCTGGGATTAGCATTCCTTCACTCATACGATGTGGACGACTCGCAATCTCATCACAGATGTCACAAGGATATGACGAATTTCTATACGTCCTATACCCAACCGCATTTACTGACCTACCATACTCGATTTCTACCTGTCCCCACGATAAGTTTATCGTGTTTTGAACATTTCTTATGATATTCTCATAGGAAGCTGCATAAATACCTTGTCCTCTGTGTGGGATAGTCATAGCATACTTACCCTCACGTGAAGCTTTTGTCATGACAGAGTTATTATATGGGTCTTTGTAGGACTTTCTGACAGCACCAATGATTTTGTTTTCGTCATACCGCATAGAAACACCAGCCTTGACCAATTTCACAATATCCTCTGCGAAGTCCCTTAGATACTCGCTATTGCGCTGCATGTATGTTTTACCAAACACTTCCTTTTTCAAGTAGTTATTCACAAGGTCTTTTGCATCAAGCCCCAATATCTTACCACTTGCCATAGAGTAAGCCTCTACGTACTTTTCAATAGCCTTTTCTGCTTTGATAGCGATTTGTACAGCCTCTTTTTCATATCGCTCAACATCAGATATTGTCTTGCTCTGATAGTATGGTCTGTATTTCCTTGCGGCCTTGACAATATTCTCTGCTGTCTTCCAGAGAATGTCTGTTACGTGTGTTGTCGCATTAAGCTGAGCCTGTACTCTTTTGCTTGCAAAAAGCATGCTCCGTTCTTTCTCACTTGTCGCCATGTGTTATCTTTCTTTCACTATGAATCTTTTTCTTTTCCTACCTACCTCTCTCTTCGTCATCCCTGCTGCTTTAGCTGCCTCTTTCTTCGCCAACCTTGCCGCTTTTGCAGCCTTACGTGCAGCACATATCTTCATCTGCTCGGCATTGAGGCGTCTGTTCTCTTCCTTTCGCTCTTTATACATTAAGTACTGCTGCTGCTTTGTCATAGATTTGATGATAGTATTCTGAACCTTCTCTATCACAAATTTAGGAGTATCATCTTCACGTATGAATACAGGGAAACAACTTCTCTTGTGCGTATCATAGAAACGAACACTATCTTCTCCGTCAATCTTAATTGCAACTCTTGTATCAGGAAGAAAAATATCACTATGACCAAACCATACATTCTTGTGCTGCCTATACTTGATGTTGTTTTCTTCTAAGAACGCTATCACCTTCTTTAACTTTGTTTCATTTTTCATAATCTCGACTTTTTTATGTACTTGTTAATCTCTTTTTTATTTTCCTCAAAGAATTTTTTGAAAATGCTATCAACGTCCTCTGCTTTTGCAAGCCATCCCTTGGTCCACGTGGTCTTCCAGAATACCCAATGCTTATTACAAATCTTGTATGATATTTGAATATAGTGCATGGACGTGGCTACCTCCATTAGTTCAATCTGGTGCCCACACAGCTCACCATCATACTTGGCATAGGTTCTCATACCCATCTCTGAATCAACGAGCTTAAACCCGAGTTTCGTTAAAAGCCAATTCTCAAAGTATATACGTCTCATAACTATGCGTTTAACAACACCCTAAACGTTTCTTTCCCTTTTGGCGTTATAAGTGTCTGAACACCTGCCCAACCATTACTGTCGCTTTTTGTATCCTTGACTACGAATAAGTCATTGTCGTAATCAGCGTGAGGGCGCAGTTTGCCTGCTTTGTTGCGATAGACATATTTATTTTCGAGTAAATAAGAAATAAAGACCTTCTGCTTTACTCCAATCTCTTTTGCTGCATCACGAAAACAAACATTAAGACCTCTATCTATGAGGGCGTCAAAATAACCCACCTTTGGTGAATCCAACCTAATTTTGCTTTCAAGTTGCTTAATTCTTTCGTTCCGTTTCTCGATAGTTGAGGTTGCAACAAGTAAGGCTTTAGCCATAATTTCTTCATCAGTCATATCATCAGACGTTGCGATATAACCACCAGTTTTTCGTATTGACGGCAAAATTTCGTGTGTAACCCATTTCCTAAAAGGCTTTGCTTTCGGACTATCACTTCTTACAACAACATCGTACATGCCACCCTCGGTTACAAATGTGGTAGCTTGTAATCTTCCAAGATTATCGGTGACGTCCACCAAGCGGACATCATCACAATCAACCCTCTCTTTTACATTTCTTGGATTTGAAATGTCGATAGCATTACAAATATCATTCAAGCAAAAGATAGGATCACCATCAATGTTCTCAACTCGAATTTGACCGAACTGTTCATTCTCAAATACTTTTACTTCGTTTTTGTTCATATTTAATTTATTTTTTAGTCTTCACTTTTTGTAATCTATATATACCATGTTGTATTATCTCCATTTACAACCAACAGTGTAAGTGTTTGCTTGAACTTGGAAACCATAGTTTTTTGTTGTGAATGTATATCCTTCAATATCCATTCCACACACTCCTTTAAGAAGAGTTCCTACGAAATGAGTAAACTTCTTAAAGTACTTTTTCGCAGTTCCATACTTAACAACACTGAAAGCAGTTGCAACAGACAGTCCGAGTTTCTTTGCTATCGTTGCATACGATAATCCACGCTCAACGTATTTATTTCCAAAACCATACTTCCTACATGCTTTTCTCGCAGCTTTAATCTTCTTTGGATTAAAGCCGTTGTGAGCGTTGTGAATAGTATGCTTACGAAATCCTTACGTTGTTGCATGAAAACGACCTGTAACGCCTGCAATGACCTCTCAACAGTCTTTACGCTTGTGAAATCCATTCGACCGATATTCATGTTTCGCTTTGCGTGCTTGCTGACGGTTGAACGTATGATGAGATTATCCTTCTCAATGAGAATAAGCCCATATTCATTTAGTGTTTGCAAGCGTTTTTTGATTGTGTTTGCATGAATACCAGTAATGGTACGAATAAGATTGATTGAATAATGATGGATGTTTGATGATTTTGTGCGATGCTTTATAAGATACGCCATTGCAAGTGCTTTCAGCAACTCTTTGTTGCCAAAGCATTCACTTATCAATGACCGTCTTATATATTTCATACGCCATCAAAAAGAATGAGGTCATTAAACAACCTACTCTTTGTTTAACAACCTCATATATTTATGATTTTTATGAGTTTTCTTTATTATCACTCTTAGTGAGTAGGTAGAGTACAGCTTTTTACTGCTACAAAGATACTACTTTTACTCTATGTATATAAATTATAAACGTTAAAACTACATAAAAAATAAACATTTCTCGTTTTTCTATTGTGTGTACACGAAAAATATACTAACTTTGCTGATGTGATAACCAGAAATCACGCAATGAAATGCTTTCTATTCCTCCTTAGAGGATTTTTATATAGGCTTAAACCTCGTTGATATTCTGGTTATCAATGGGGTTTATTGTTTTTAGCATATTCCCTAAATTCTATCCTTAGCGACCACAGCCACCTTGGGATAGTCTTATTTCTCGCAAAGGGAGCAAGCGAGGGTGCAGGATTTGAGTGAGGATGCACCGCAAGACGATGACAATATCGGAAATCCTCATATCATTTGTTGAATTTGTCTTAACAAGTGAGCGAAGAACGGCGACGAGAACTCTCGGTATAAAGTTCTGAGCAGAATCCTTCCCAGTAATGGGTAAGGGTGAATTCTGCTCTTTCAGCTCCTCCTCCTCTGGTATATTAATTATGTAATAATTATATTTTGACCGAAAATTTATGAAAAAGTTTTTTGATTTGTTCAAATGCAACAAGCATGAAGCAGATATAGAAGAAGAAGAAAGAAAGCAGGCTCTTTCTAATGCTTTTGGAAGGATGCTTGATTGTATTCGAAAGAGTCGACAAATTGATAATGATATATGGTACAACTAAACCAAATCTACGTTTTTGATGTGTAAAGGATAGACATTTGTAACATAAGCATAAAACAAAGGGGTGCCCATATTGAACACCCCTCTTATTTTACTCCTCTTCACCTTCAAGTATAGACGAAACCATTTGCTCAATCCAATTGTCATTGAATGTCGGTAATGGGAAATTAATCTCATGTCCCTCCATCTTATGCTTGATTAAGATAAGCACATCCTGCAACTTTGCAAAATCCTGCAACTGCTCAACAATTTTATTTATCATCTCCATCTTCTACCTCCTTTCCCATTTTTAATAGTGTTTCTTTATGCTGCTCATTTCGCAGAACCTCGTCAGCAGCCTCTTCAAACTCTTTCTCTTCCTCCTCGGTTGGTTCACCAGTCTTTGCAGCTCGTTTGAAGTATTCGTGCATAAGCTCCTGCTTCTTTGCCATATACTCCATATCACCAACGACAGATGTATCGGCAAACATACACGTGAGTATCATTGTGAGATTGTCAAGCCCAACTCCAAAAAACTCTCCATTTTCGTTGACAGGCATTTCGTTAATGGCATCAAAGAGCGACATGCCAAAAACCCATTCAATACTCCACGAACCACTCACGGTAGACGCTTTTATGAATGGCAAGCCATTTCGTTGTAGCTTCTTTTGAACTTCACGTGGTATATTCGTATTGTCACGTAGCTCTTGCATTTGCTTTGCCGTAAGTGTACGGGTAAATTTCTTGATAGTAAAATTACCGGCACGATAAATCTTACCAAATTCTAAACCTTTATTTTCCATATTCAGTTTGCATTAAACATTATCGATAATTCGGTCTACATTGTGTTTCTTAACAAGCTCTTGATACTTGTTTAGGTACCACAAAGCTTTGTCAATATCCTCAACCTCACAACCTTTCAGTTCAGCTCGCACAAGGTATTTGAATGCGTTGAGTTTGCAGAAGGCTTTTGTTTCGTCAACACCGAACACATCCTCCATAATATCAATACACTCCAACTTGCCGTGATTGTAGTGTGAGGGATGATTAACTCTTTCTTCTTTCATTTGTTATCCCTCCAAATTGTCAACGACTTCACCTTTTTTATCCGCAACGAATACGCTATGAGCAATCAAGAGCGCATCGCTATTCCAAAGAGTAACCTTCTGATCAGGGAACAACTGTTCTGCAACGAATTTTAGACGGTTTTTGTACGCTGTCTTTGTCTCGTCCTTTTTCTTTGACTTTATACCAAGACCACGCATCCACGTGTTTGGAAGCACCTCTATGGTTTTAATCTTCGCTGCCAACAATGCCATTTGAAGCCAACCAAAGCCTTGACCGAACTTGAACATACTTGCTGCACCATCACCCGGACGTGCGTGAACCTTCTCCAAATAACAAGTCGTATCGTTATTTGTGAATTGTTGTAAAAAAGACAATAACTCGCCCATTGTTTGAGGCATCTTAGTGAGCGCAACAACCTTTCCGTTCTCATTAAGAGCGGTTATCGCTCCTGACACACCAGGATCAATTCCAATGAATATCTTTTCCATAACTACTTTTCTTTTGTTTTACGTGGCCTACCAGCTTTCTTCTTTGGCTTCTCACCCTGTTTAACAATCTCCTTTGCACCCGTATGACCAAAGCCACCATCACCGCGCTCTGTTTCGTCAAGGACATCAACCTGATTGAACTCCGTTTCAGGTACTTCAACAAACTGCATCTGTGCAATACGTGTACCCTTTGCGATGAACGTGTGTGACACTAACTCATCATGAACATCAATGATAACACCTACACCGCCAGTGTAATCACTATCTATTGTGCCGAGCAACACGTCTGCATCAAGACGCTTTGTGTACAACTCGCACAACTGCTCATACATCACCTCGATACCTTTTGACGAGAAGCCGCTTCTTGACTTGATGATTGCCGCCATGTTCTTCGGCTGCTGCATACGGAAGCCGAGTGGCAATACCTGTCGCCCATGCTTCAACTTGAAATCCTCTGGAACAAATAGGTCATAACATGCAGCACCTTTTGTTGCTTTCTCCGGCAAAACACCGCCTTCAAGCACAATCTTTACTTCTTGCATCCCAATACCCTTTCTTCAAAGTCCTTACCTGCAACGAACTTCAATACCTTTTTTGCAGGCACGTCAATTGTTGTCTTGTTCGTGAAATCGTATGCCTTCTTCGGCTTGCGCTCAATAACCTTTAGCCTAAAGCTGTCACGGAGATTGATTTCCTTGCCACACGAAAGCACATTCGCCATCACGTCAATGAAATCGTCAATGAACTGCTTTGAGCGTGTTATCGTTTCGCCACTCTTCTCTGACAGATATACTGCCAACTCTTCTTTTGTTACTGCCATAATTATTTTGTTGTTTTATTATACTATGGTTATTATCCTTCAAAATCATTGAGAAGCCTCTCACGATTCCTTTCGTTTGTTAACTCTTTTACGCTTGTTGAGTTGTTATCATTATTGATAACTAATCCTCTAATCATTTTCATTTTTCTTGATTTTATTGTTTAATGATTCTAAACACTTTTCCATGATGTTTTTCCAATCCCTTCATATACTCAAAGGCTACCTGTGGGTGGCTTGATACAAATACATCACGGAAATTGAATAAATCTGTTGTTTGGACTATATACATAGCTTACTCCCCGTAATCTGTTATACTCATAAAAATATTACCATTGCCCTTGCGAACTTTCCACTTAACATGAGGATGTTCTAATTTTAAGCGGTTTATAATCTTTTCGGTCAGCATATCATCTGACGAATAAGTTACATAATGGTCATATATTTGAATCTCTTTTCCGACATTCTGAAATATTTTTTGTATAAAGTCATCGCAAAGGCGAGTTGTCCTGCCAGTGCGTCTGTACTTATCTTGCTGTAAGTCTTGGGGTGCAAAACCTCCTTTTATGCCAGTCATAATTATTTTCCTTTCTTTTCTTTAAGTTCGTTATAACGTTTCTCGCTCACAAGTAACACACCTCTGCCATTAAAACGTAGCGCATAGTATTTCGTTTTGCCGATATGATAGCGAATGGAAATCGAATCGTCGTATAACTTCACGTAATCATCGATACTATAAGCAGTCATAGTTCCTTCGTGCAAACGGCACTCGGCACGACCGCCCCACGTTCCAAAGAAGTTATACAAATCAATCTCATCTGGAAGCTTAATTCTTGAAGCCGCATTATGTATGTCACGTTCAATCTTACCAGTGAAATTCGTAAAATCACGAAGCATATCCAAAAAATCACTCATTCTTGTTATCTGTTTTGAAGTTTCTTAATCTCTGTATAGCATTTTGCTGCCATACTCTGCAACTCGGAATCATTTACCTTTCCCAACACAGAAGGGGAGATACTTGAATCCATCAAGAGAAGATAAATATTCGTGATAACATCCTTTGAAATAGTAAGGTCATTCTGCAACTGACACATCTTCTCAGTTGTAGCGTCTGAATATGGCTTCTTTAACTCGGCAAGGAGCTTATCAAAGCTATCCTTGATAATCTTGAAACGCTTGCCACCCGTCATAACAACCTCGTATGACTTCTCAGACAATATCTCAACATTGTCAAGATTAATCATCTGATTGCCGTATGTGCGGTCCTGAACCTCAATAAATCTATTCATCGTCGTCGTCCAAATCAGGGTCGTATATATCACACGTAAAGCTAATATTCAAGCCTTCGTGCATTTTACCATCACTCGTCATAACCGGCTCATTGCAGCATTGAGAGCTAACTGAAACGTTATCAAAGCCAGTAGATATAGCAAACTCACGTACGGCATCGCCAATCGTTTTAAGCATCTTCATCTGCTCAATCTTAAAATCCGTGTCGTTTAGCATAATTAATCGTTATCTTTAATAAATGATTCCTCCTCATCAACTTCATCGCCGTCAATATCACGGAAGTCGGTAATGAAAACAGGTTGTTTCAAACGCTCGAGCGTTACTCCATATAACTCATAATAGATGCCCCTTCCACCACGTTTCTTAAAGAAATTCATTTTAAGAAGGGAATTGGCAAATTTTCGATTTGATGGAATAAGCGACTCGTCAACATCATTGTCCTCACAGAAGCGAACAAACACTTCATAAAGGTCAATACCTGCAATATACGCTGCATTTTCATTCGGCGCATCCTTGCTGTTTCGGATTTTATACGTTTTTACCCATGCCATTGTAGGTTGACGGGTAATAAGTGTACGCAACATTGCCATTTGACTTCCCTCGGCATCAGGGAAACGGAATTTACGACGGAATAACTCACGCGTTCCACGCATAACCCAATTAAATACACCAGGAAGCTCATTGCGAATGATGTTGTTTGCAAGATTCGGATCACGCTTTGAACGAGGAATTGTGACATCAAATGGGATAATCTGTAAACGGCGAATCATACCATCACTTGAATCGTTTATCTCAGGAAGGGAGTTCATGTTGAAAATAAGATACGGTATCTCACGGCACTCCTCAACATTGCGGCCAATACCACGAACCTGAACAGGCTCACCTGAAACAAGCTGCTTGAAAATATTATCCTCATTCGATTTACGGGAAAATCCACGAGGATTACTGTCGGACGACCAGTTGAATATCATACCACGAATAGGAAGACGACCACGAAGACCTGAATCACCCTCAGATGTTAACGTAGAGTAGTCAATCTTGCTAATCTTTGAATCACCAAACAGCGCACGCATAACCTCAAATATAACACTCTTTCCATTTGCACCACCACCAATAAGGAATAAGCATAACTCAACCTTACCTGAACCATTACGCCACTCATCGGAAAATGCAACATTACGCTGTGTAAGACCAAGACCAAGAAACATCTGCAATACTGTTCGTGATGTTTTATCAGGAAGAACCTCACGAAGAAACATTTGCCAACGATCACAACGAGCATCATCCTCATAACGATACGGACGATAATACGTAATCTCAACGTCAGGAGAAAAGTCGATAAAATTAGGCTTACATGGATCAGATAAATCCAATACACCATTCTCAAAGCCAATCATATCCAAACGAGGATGAAGCTGATTGCGAATCTTAATCTTGTTAAGGAATGATTCACGACGAACAAGAGGCTTGTGCATCATTGCAGTAATGCCAAGATCACGAAGCAATGTCTCATACGCAGTTTCAACAACAGTCTCTGATACAACATCGTAAACCTTACCGTTGAAAAAATAAAACGAACCGTTAAACCACTTCAAAGGACAATCACGAACAAACAAGTCAAGGGACATCTCAAAACGACACTTCTTCTCATTATACAAAGATATGTCACCCCAACTCCCACTCAGAGAACCAAAAGCATACTTTAAATCCTTTGATTGCTCAATCAGATAACCATAAATATAATCCAGTTTCTCTCCGTCTGTCATAATCGAAATATGTTAAATGTACCTTCATCCTGCACAAGTGCACTATGAATGTAGCTTATGTGTATATTTTAGTGTAGCAAAATCCACTTACAACAAGTGAATAGTGTAGGATTGAATAGTTTTTGTCGGATTCCCTCCACAACCATTAAACCACAAAGTACACAATATATAAACAACATTGCAAATATACATAAAAAATATACATAAGCTACACTATATATCTTATAATCAGTGAAAATTAGTACACTTTAACATACACGCAATAACGAATAAATATACATAGTTGAAAATACTCAAATTCATGTGTTAAATCTTTTAACGATTTGAGAAATTAAATGGAGAAAAGAAAAAATAAAAGAAAAAATTTTTAGAAGGGGTTACTACGCCTTGTTTACAAGCGTTACAAAGGGGGTAGGGGTGTTTGTTACTACATATAACAAACAATATAAAGCGTAAAAAGGACACCTAAAAAATGTTCCACGCGTGAAACAATTATAAACAAAGTAACCCCCTATTACTCAACTACTTGTATATTTATCCGTTAACTTTTGTATATTTATAACGTTGTATTTTCTTGTTTGTTTCTTTGTAATATCATTATTTGGCACGCTGTTTGTTTTTCGTTGTGTTAATTGCGTTTAACAATTACATTGTATATATATGCTTTATATTGCATATTATGCACTTTGTTTGTTATATTGTTAATGTTACTTAACTTTATACTTCTATGATTAACTTAAAATTAACTTAATATATACGCTATATACATTTATAACTATCTGATTTACTTGCAGATATATAAAAAATGTACTACCTTTGTAGTAGATAAAGGAAAGATAAGTAAAACGGATGTTTGAAAAAGTCTACCTTTTCATTCTTTGACTTATTGCAACAAAAAACATATTTGCCAGGTGCTGCAAACGAAACTAAATATTTAATGATATTTGTTTGCGTTTAAACTTCGATGTAAGCAGCACTACAATTTTAATTAATTATCAACTAACTAAAAAATACAATTATGGCAAATTTTAAAACAAATTCAGTAAACGACGTTAAGCAGGTAAAAGCCGTGCAAGTAGTAACAGACGAGCAAGCAAATTTATTAATGCGTGAAATACGTAAACAAATACAAGCGTTTGGCGGTTTGCGTGAAATAAAGCGTATTACTCAGAATTTTGCTTATTCATTAAGCGAAACAAAGGTAAACGAAACCGATACGCCTGTTATAAAGGTAGGTAGAAAGTCCTTCTACCTTTCACCAGTTGGAGCCGTTAACGAAACGAATGTATTAAACGTTATTAAAAGCGTTCTAAAGGTTGAGGACGCTAAACGGATATTAGCTAAAAAATTAGCTAAACGTTTGACGTTTGAGCAATTCGCAGAATTAAGCGACACGCAAAAGCGTATCGATGACATGAAAGCAGCGTTAAAAAATTGTGCTAATATGGAAATGACTGCAAAGCAGGAAAAGGACACGTTACACAATCTTTATAACGAATATCTTAAAAATTTAGGGCTTGATGAATAAGCCTTAAAAAAGCAAATGTATTTTTGTTGCAATTCAATTACACCCACGTATTGAATTACGTGGGTGTTTTTGCGCTTTATAATTTTAGCCTATCATTTTTTTTGATGTGGTTGCGAATACCACAAAGCGCACATGTTTAACGTGTATTATTTTAGTGTAAATAATACGGACATATTTATAAATCCGTGGAGGCGGTTTGTATGTTAGTTCATTGAAATAGTTATTTTATTTATCCGTTTGGTTTATTTTGATTTTATGGAATGTATTTTTTATCTAAATCAAACGGGGCAAATAAATAAAATAACACATGAAACAATCATATTCTTAAATAAGCTTTTTTGCCGTGTGCTTTGGCTGGTTACCTAAAACACGAACAACGAAACCGCAAAAAATAGAGTTGTTTTTTTAGCAAAATAAATTTGCCGTTGTTGTTATGCGGACACACTGAAAAGACCGCCGTAATTATGCGTTAAATAATGCGGTATTTATTTTCTTGATGAGAGAAAACAAAACAATAAGATAACAGAAAAAGAATATAAAACCGCGGCTAACAAATTAGGTAGCGTGAATTTATTTTTGCGCTACCTTCATTTAACCAAAAATAAAGAATTATGAAGCGAATGAAATTACATTTGCAGGCGTTCGTATTGTTTGCGCCTGCAATTATAGGAATTATTTGCAGTACGATAATTATTGTGCTGCTTGTATTGATTTACTCCATCGGTCTGTATCGTTGGAGTTTCACAATGAGCGGACGTAAATTTTTACGTTCGTATTATCGTGAAATTATGAGATTGGAGCGTATGCTCTGATAATTTGAATTTGCCATCAAAGCCGTCTGATGTCGTGATGATGTCAGGCGGTACGATAAACCAATTAAATTTTATAGATTATGAGCAAAACGATTAAATTTCCTTGCCTCCGTGTATTGGATGCAAAGATAGCAGAATTACAGGCGATTTATTTCCACGTTGAAATTATCTCAGTTCGTGACAATATTTGTGTTGTCCATATAGCCTAAATATAGAGCAGTACGATAATTCCGTGCTGCTTTATCTTTTTAACCAAAAAATAAAAAGATTATGAAACGAATTGATGCAGCAAGGCAAATTCACGCTCTTTACAATAGCATGGAGGCGCGAAAGGTGAAACTTTGTACGATTTACAGAGGATTGGTAAAATTAGCCAACGGCAATTATCATTATTACGGTGTTGGTTATGATTATACCGCTTAAGCCAGATTCTCCGCTCTGAGTACGATAATTCAGGGCGGAACTTTTAACCAATAACACGAGAATTATGAATAATTTAAGATTAAACAAGCGTTACGGAGTTCAGTTTGAGTATTTGTTTGATTGTATCGACACCGAGCAAATCGGAGAAAATGCAACAGATAAGGAAAAGATAAACTTTGTTTTCAAAACATTTGAAGACGAGTACGGAAATCCGTATAACAAGCGTATTTATCCAAACGAGTGTGAACGGCTTGCGCAATATTTGCGTGGGTTGCCGTCTTGTGTAAATGTGGCTTTTGCTGATTATGATATTATACAAATTGGTAAAAGCTGGGGATTTTGCAAGACTTCAAAAGCTGAAGATAAATTTGTTGAGAATTGGTTTGACGTATGCGCATTTAGACTTATCCAAATGCGTGATATGTTGAATGATTGAGCCGAAAATCTCCCACGTGGTTAATTTCATGTGGGAGTACGATAATAACCAATTAAAACAAGAATTATGGAGCAAACAACATTAAAAGAGTTGCGTCGTTTGGTAAGGATTGGCGCAGCCAAGGAGATTACAGAATCCAAGCAGATAACTGAGAGTGTAAGACAAATCAGTTATTCGAGTGGAATTTATGGCTTGAACGGGGCTTTGTTGCGTGGAGAAAAGACAAATTCTCTTTACGCAATTATAGGGCGTTCATCTGCTCTCTTTTACTATTGCTAAAAATGGCTATGTACGATTTGTTTCGTACATAGCTACATTATCAACCAAAATTTTAAGATTATGACAAAATTAGTTGTTTCTAATCACAATTTGTTTGTGTATAAACTTTGCGACGAGTTTGCAACATCTCTCTGTATTGAGGAATGGGAAGACGAGTTAAAAAGGGAAGTGGCTTTGTATTTAGAAAAAGTAAAAGCTGATCCTGACAATGCTACTTTTTTGAAGAAGCAATCTGTGCCAGCTGCCAAATATTTGGAGGCAGGTTTTTCCGTGTATTCTCACGACGAATACGATGCAAAGGTACGAGAGTATTTTTTATCTCAGCCTGTAATTGAAATTTCACGCTATAAATTTTATATGGCGTTGAATGTATTACCGCCAAGAAATTGGTTTTGTTGTGATGACTTTGAAATGTTCCACAGTTCTGAGGGGGATTATAGTGTTTATCACGCACAATATTATCATAACAAAAAGACAGATAAGTTTTACACTTGTATTTCTGACGTGTACGATAAAAGCACGTGGATAGATAGGCGTATCTAAAGCCAATTTGAAGCCATGCGATTAATTTTGCGTGGCTTTTCTTTTAACCAATAACAAAGAATTATGAATAAAAAAGAACAAATCAAAGACATTGTTTCTCGATTAAGAGAGATAAATGACGAGTTGGGTGAGTTATGTAACGAAGCTGAGTTTCATACCGCTTCGTATATAGCCGCGCAGTCAACGTTTATTGACATTGCGAGAGAAAAACTCGAGGAACTTTTGTAGCCACAAGCACGCTACTACTTAATCGTGGTTGCGTGTACTTTTACCAAAACAAAAGAATTATGATAAGACGAATAATAAGCCCGTTTTTGGGTTCAGACATCCGCACAAAAGAATTTGTGAACGATGTCGCAAACAGCAATCGAGAGTACACTGAACGCTATAGCCAATTTGGACTGATGCCACAAGATTATCGTGGAAGTGATAAGATTTATATCTACGCAAGATATTGGCGTGGAGAATGGGTAGGCACAACAAAAGAGTTATATTGTGTTCTGTACAGACCAAAAGCCTGAATAGGCGTGCAATGTGTTTATTCTTTACATTGCACGCACTTTGTAAACCAAAATATTAGAATATGAAAGAAGATGTACTATTAAAAGAGTTCTTCTCAATGGAACGCTGGCAACATGCCATTTCAAAAGGCGTTGATAAGGATATTCACAAAGGGCAGCTTTTTCAGCTGACAAAACCCGAAGTGAGAGCAGCCGTATATGATGCAATCAAATCTGAAAAGTATGAGATTGCACCACCACATACAGCACTCATCCCAAAGGACACGCCTGGAGAGTTTCGAACTGTTTACGTTAATGAACCTATTGACAGAATTATACTGAGCATAGCAAATGATTTATTATTTGATTTATGCCCTGAGATGATTTCTGATAGGTGCAAATCGTATCAGCGTGGAATTGGCTGCGGTCGAGTTGTTCAAGAGGTGTCACAAAAGATTTGCAATACGAAAGGAGAAACAATTGGTTTCAAATCCGATTTGAGCAAGTATTTCGATAGTGTTCCGATTGAATATATCGACAAAGCGTTTGATTGTGTAGAGGACAAATATGGTAAATCTGCACTGATTTCTGTTTTGCGCAAATACTATCATTCTGATTGGTATTTCACGCCTGACGGAGAATTGGTACAGAGTTATCAGTCCCTTAAACAAGGCTGCTCGGTTGCTTCATGGTTGGCTGATATTATTATCCGTCATATCGATGATAAATTGAGTAGCCTCAACGGCTATTATGTACGATATTCCGATGATATGATATTTGTCGGTGAAGACTATATGAAAGCAATGGAGATTCTAAGCAGTGAACTTGCGAAAATGCAAATGAAACTCAATCCTAAAAAGGTTGAGTATCTTAATGCGAATCATTGGTTTAAATTTCTTGGATTCTCTATTAAAGGGCGTGATATATCATTATCCTCAACACGAATCAAAACATTTCAGAATGAAATTGAGAAACGAACTATTAAGAAACGAGATACCACTTTCCGTCGTGCTGTCAATGCGGTTAATCGTTACCTATACAAAGGTAATGGTGAGTTCAGCTGGGCAACACAGATTCTTCCAATCGTGAATGTTCGCAAAGATTTGAATGAGCTGAATAAGTTTGTTATGGATTGTTTGCGTGGTGTTCAGACAGGAAAATCAAAGGTGGGTGGTCTTGGTTACGTTCGCTCGCAGACTGACGGATGTATCTGTCGTGGTCTTGGACGTAACGTGAAAGCAAATAGAGCAAAGGTTGAGCATATTGACGGCTATTTCTCTCTCGGTTGTATGCAAAATGCAATCAGAACGAGTCGTGCTGTGTATAATACGCTTGTCATGCAGCTCTAAAAACTCTCATTATCCCAGCGCAGGGATTTTTTGATGATACAGATTTAAATTTAATTACAGTGACTAAATACCAGCCATCACGGCGTCGAAATAGCTTTATCAAGCTCCCTTCGACGCCGCTCGGCTTACGATTACGGACTGTAATATCAAGCACATAAAGAAATGCGTAGCGTCTGTTAGTCAAGAAATGTGCAGTGCAGCACACATCTTTTCAATACGTTTTTGATTTAATAGGATCACGATTAGAAGGTACCTGACCGTAGCTTTACAGCTCAGCTCAGGTACCTTCAATCCCGATCCATATATCGACCTTTTATAGAAACGCACAACAAACGATGAGGAAAGATAAGTTAGCGGCATAGTACAATGCCAAATATCCACTTTGTAGGATTTGATTTAACTATCCGGTGTTCCATACCCGTTGGAACAGCCGTTCGATTGAACCGTGTTCAAACGGGTACTCAACCGGATATTATCAACCAAATAAAGAATTGTACCACAATCCTTTGAAGTGGAACTTTTAACCAAAACATTAAGAATTATGGAATATGTGGATTTAATCAAAAAGGTTAATCGTGGAGTTTCTTTCTCTATCAATTTCAAGAAGAGAGAGTTAAGGATTAACAAGAAACTGATTGACTTGAAATCAATAGAATGGAAGGCGGAAAGTGAACTCAATTTTAATGGTGGGTTGAATAACCTTTACCCATTTTATTATGCTTACAAACACTCAGTTCCTTCTGAAAGGTCCGAACGTGCATCAAAGCATTATTTCAAAGCACTCTCTGTCAAGGAACTCTCCGATAATGATTTCATGTATGGAATGCCACGTGAACTTGCAAGGTTCAATCTCGAAATGGCTTTGTTACACGAAATTGTTTTTGGAAATCTCAAATGGGACAACGAAACAATGGGAACGTGGTTTTGGCAGTCACCCGACGACAAGGATTTCATTATCCTAAAGGAGTGGGTGTCTGAATAGCTAAATAGGGAGAAATTTTCTCCCACTTTTTATCAACCAATTTAAAATTAAGAATTATGAAAAAGAATGTATCAATTAAGTGTGAAGTATGCGTAACAGAGGCTGTAGCAACAAACAACAACAACTGTGAGTGTCGAACAAATAAGGCGCAAGCTAAATTGAACGCTCTCAAAGCTGCTGGTGTCAACGTTGACAATCTCTTTGCAATGACAAGTGTTAGTGGTGCAGCTATTATTGCTCGTTTTGAGGACGGAAAGTTGGAGGCAGTGCAAGACAATGACCCAATTTTCAACTCCATCCTCAATGGGGGTACAGTTCCTGAAGCTAATCTCTATCGTCGTTGGGTAATGGCTCAGACATTCCACATGCTCGCATCTGGGAACTGGACTCAAAGTCTTCGTTATCGTGGCTATGAATATAGCTGGAAGATGATGATTGATGAGTTACGCACTCAGTGCAAACTCAGTAGTAAGGACAGAGAAAACTTTGAAATGCGTAACGCTTGGTTTAATGATAAAGTTGCAGCTGCGATGTGCGTAGACTACTTACGTGAACTTACAGAGTATATTGATGGCTTGAAGGTACGCAAATGTCAAGGTAAACCTTACAAGCGTATCAAGGGTTACGACTACTTTGTGAATGATATTGATGACAAAATCTTTGCTCCATTGAGAATTGCGTTCCGTTCGGTTATGAGAGCAACGAACGCTCTCTCTCTCCATCTGGCAATGGTTGAGTTTAACAATCATCGCATTACGCTTAAATGGGAAACGCCAACCTGCTCTGAATGGGTTGACGCTTACAAAGGTTGTGGTGCGTATTATACGCTTCAAAACCTTATTCGTTTCCACGGACTGAAACTTCACACAGAAGACTCTCTCGAAGACCTTGCTATGAAATTTAGAAATGGTGAGGGGTACAAACTACTTGGAATCCTAAAAGATGAACTGAAACGTAACAACATTGACGTTAATCGTAAGATTGCCGAGTGGAGAAAGTAAAAAATGCCAAATCATGCAGGGTGTCTGATATGACACTCTGCATACATTATACCAAATTAAGAAATGATTAATGCTTTTCCGAGCATACGGATAGTAGATGGATATTTCATAGGACAGGTTTCATGTAAGCCGCGTATCCTGGCGTTTACCAGATACGCGGCTTCAATTCACCTGTTATAATCAGACTTTTACAGAAACGGAACGCATCCAAAAGCTGTCTGCTTTATATGATTTTATATTTGCTATAATAATTTAGTTAGTTTAATTGGTTTATGGTGGTTCGTTGGGAAACGCGCTGCCATTTTTACCACAATGTTTAACCAATAAATATTTAGAATATGTCACATTCAATAATTATTCAAGTAAGCAGAAACAGAGCAAAAGGCATGAAAGTAGATGGTCTAAATATAGACATGCTTCGTGCAGAAATCGACAACCTTGATTATGTTATCGACTCTGACTCTTCACGAGAGGAGGATATGGAATGGCTTAAGCAAGAGTTATCCCGTGTAGGGTTCTCTCTTGACGGAGAGAAAATTAATATCGGCACGAGTGATTCGTTCCTGAAAAAATGGAAAGAAGAAGCCATTGAGGCAGCCGAAGATTTAGACTTGTGTAAGATACGAGAAATAGGTAGTGGTTCCTATTTTAGTAAGTTTTACATCTTTGACAAAGAAGTCGGCTATCCAGTCTCTCTATGGTGTTGGGCAAAGGAGGTGTTCGGGAAAGATGAAACGTACTATGTGAGAGCCTTTTTTGACTACCACTTTTAGCCAAATGTGTCACCATTTTTAATCAAATGGTGACATACTATTATTAATCAAAAACTATTTTAAGAATTATGGTAAAAAAGTTAGTACAAGCAGCTACATTGTTAAGAGAAAAAGGTTATATCGAAGAGAAGTTTGACCAAGAAGGGTTCACTCAGTGCGTCTATAATTGGTTCAAGGACCACGACCTCAAAGACAAACTCCTCATCCGTCCTAAACGCTTCATTGAAATGGATAATCCGCCAAAGGGAGGATGGCAGGATATGACAGATGTTGAAGAATGGTTGAAAGACCTTCCGTGGGAGAATCGGTTATGTATAATAAGCAAAGGACAAGCAGTCCCATTTATATGGGTTGACGAACCGTTTATTAAGAATGCTGCGTATATGCTGGATGTAATGAATGGTTTTAAGGTCAAAAAGGGCAAGAAGGGTGTTTATGAGGTAACACTCGTATAATCAAGCCAAACAACCATATTCCCTGATGTCAGGAATATGGTGCAATTATTAACCAATTAAGTAAAGATTATGAGCAAAGATTTTAATCTGCCCCCTGTGGACGTGATGGAGGAAAAGGTTATGGAGATAAAGATATATCATTTTTATCCTCTTATCTTAAAGAGATTCAAGGATGAGAAAAAAGATAATCTGAATGTGATCAAGAGCCTTATTCAAAAGTTAAAGAAAAATCCTCCTTCTATAAAATTGGAAGATTATTTGGCAATACAAATAGCATTTTCCGTTATTGGGAGTTATGATAATTCCATTTGGATTGACTGTTATCTCATTAACATATTTCACCTCATGGCGGTGTTTAAAAAAGCACTTAAGGATAGTGGTATCTCTAAGTATCTTTAGCCAAACGCAACACACATCTTAATTGGTGTGTGTTGTACAAATATTAATCAACGATTAGGAATTATGGAATATGTAAAAGTAAAAGACCTACCTAAAAGATTGGAAGGCAAAAAGTACGCTTCAATATCGTGCACTGGTTCTGTAAGAGGAATGAAAAAGTTATATGGGTGGGATAAAGCCCAAGAGATTTTTAGAAGTGGTGATTTTATTTATGCAATTTGGTAAAACAGCCTTTCGCTCTTGTTGATAGTAATTATCAATAAGAGTACTATAAACCAAAACAATAAGATATGAAACAACTTACATTAGAGCAACAACAACGATTTAGCAGCGCAATTAAGCACGGTTTTATCACGAAAGATGTTCCAACCGACACGCACACATTTGTATGGACGTGGATAAAAAAGCATCCGAATAGGGTTACAACGCTTGTTCGTTTACGCAACATTCTCGGTCGTGACCCTCGATGGGAAGACCTTACAGATGATGTTATATCTGACTTGAAAGATGATATGGAGTTTGACCTTGCACCAAATTCTGTTCGCACAATCTGTGCAGAGCTAAAAGCGGTGCTTAACAGGAACAAAGCCACAAAACCTATCAGTTCAAAGACGTTTGGCAATCTTCTCAAAGCAAAGAAAGTACCTGTTCAGAATATTTATCTGACACGGCATGAATTGCAGAAGATACACGATTACAAACCGAAAAGTGAGCGTGAAAGATACGTTAAAAACATCTTTCTCATTGAAGCAATCACAGGCGCACGTAATGTTGACTGCCGAAGAATGAGCCTTGCGAATATTCAGAAGTATGGCGAAGAAGAAGTGCTTGTCTACGTTCCACAAAAACACCCAGTAGAGGTGACTGTGCCCGTGCACAAATGGCTTAAAGAACTACTTGTGCAAGATTATCCTGAACAAGTAAAATCTATTCGTATATCGTACTTTTGTAAGGTTCTCAAATGGATATGCTTTCAGTGTGGAATACGCAACAAGGTGGTCGTGTTTCGTGGTGGTCGTTCTGTTACTGACGAAAAGTGGAAACTTATTGGAAGCCACTGTGGTCGACGGACATTCGCCACATTGCTCTCAACGAGCCACGTTGCCATAGAAGACATTTCTGATATGATGGGGCATAGTAACGCTAATAAACCAAATATCGAAATGACAAGCGGATATATCTGTGAGCGTAGAAAATTAGGAAAGAGTGTGTTTGCACTTTTCAAGTAAAAACATTAACTTTGCAGCGAAATCTGCAAATAACTAAAAACAAATAAGAAATATGACACCATTAAATGAGTTTGTAAACGAACTTCAGTCACTCGCAAAAAGCGATGGACTTCCAATCAATGAAGCAAAGAAACGTCTTTTATCACTTGCTGAAAGAATGGATAGGGCAGGGGTTTCTGATTTAGAGAAATTTGCATACAGAATCATCGTACTTATTGACGAGTTGCCTATAAAGCTAAGCGACTTGTGTTATTACTTTATAGCTGTAGCTAAGGAAGACTGGATTGAAGTAGAAAAATACACAAAACCTCTTTTGGAAGCAAATAAAATAAAAGACATACGTGAAATATCTGAAAATGCAGGTTTGAAACCATCTATTTAATCTAAAAGAGGGGGTGAACGAAATAGAGACCCCCTCTTTTTTATTTATTAAACTATGAAAAACGCAAAATAATCAAATTCTCGTAAATTTGCTACCTGCAAATTCTTCGTTCACACTAAACAGAAAGGCTTTGTCAAGCTCTTTGTTTGTTTCATAAAGGCTGTTGACAATCCTCTCATTGATAGCCTCAGCATCACACGACACCTCATCAAAATAGCTTGTTATATTATTAACCACTTCTTCCAATTGACGTTTCAAGTCTAACAAGCGTCCTGTTTCCTCACTTAATTCTATCGTTCTTGCCATTATGCTGTCTCCTGTGCTTTTTTAAGATTAAACATATTGTGCAGGAACACTCGTCCCTTCTCCGTCCAAACAGTCGTCGTGCTTGTGCCGACACTGCCGTCGCTACGTGTAAATTGATGCGTGCGTGGCTTTGTATATCCATATTCGCAATACTTTGCTGTGAGCATCCACTGCCCCGACTGCTTAAACATAACTCCCTTCTCTTTCAGTATCTTGTGCAGCTGCTCTGCCTCACGCAACCCCAGTTCCTTGCTCATCTGTGTGCTTGTATAGGTGTTTACGCTTTGCAGCACATCGTCAACATACTTTACCTTTGGTGCTTGCAACTTCAACTGCTCGCTTTGGGTTGTAATAGTTTCTTGCGCAAACTCCAAAGCACGTTGTTTCTCGTCTACACGTTTCTGCAATACCTGCATTGCGTGCAAAATTGTTACGTCATCGTCATTCACGGTTGCTACACCTTGTGTTAATAATTCTTTGATGCGGTCGTTGCACCATAATTTAAAATCAACAGAAAGCCATTGTGCGAAATCAAGTGCAATATCCTCGTGCATCCAAGTGCCGCCACCATTAATTGTGCTACCTTGCTGTGTTGTAACTAATTGATTTTCTGAAATGTGAGATTTTCTCACAATTGCTTTAATGAGTTCGCTCGTGGATGGTAAGCGTAAATAATCAACAGGGCGTTTACCAAAAACTCTCGCCATTTCAGTGGCATTAACCATAACGTTCTTTCCATTAAAGAAAGAGATACTGCTACCATTGTAGCTGAAAATAGAGGTTTCGTTCATTTTACGTAGATTTTTGAACGATTAAACATTGCAGGGTTGATACACAATGAAAGCGTACCGCTACCCTTTGTTCAATGCCTCTACGTGAAAGCACGGCTACACCATTACAATGTAACCAAGGGGCGATACGCCTGTATCTTAATTTCCTCGAAAATAGACGAGCATAAAAAATGCCCCTCCATGTTGTGGAAGAGCTGTAGCTTCGTCCACGTAGAGTTATTGAACACTGCAAATATACAACATTTCTTCCAAATATAATACTATTCGCATATATCTTTAATTCTTTTTATTATTTTTATCGGCTCTATAAATCTTGGAAGCAGAGAACGCTCCCCATCTTTGAATTTAACAACAAATGCGCCTGTGGTATCGTCCTTTTTTGTTATTTTACCTTCGCCGAATATGGCATGTACCACGTCATCTCCAACCTTAAACGATGATTCTTCCTGTAACGGTCTATCAATCTCTGTATTAAGTTCCCTTACAATAGTTTTCGTCTGACTAAATGCTTCTTCGTCAATAGGACCGTCCGTATCAATGAGTTTTTTCTTGATTTCAAGAATGAATCGCGATGGAGTTTTATCTCTTTTGGTCGTAAAGTTGTAACCTCCACTATCTGTAAGGAATAATCTCTTCTCAGCTCTTGTGAGTGCAACATACATGAGCCTCCTCTCTTCCTCTTCTCCATTCTTTCTCCGTTCGCGGATAGTTCTATGGCTTGGAAATATGCCTTCCGTTAGTCCACAAATAAATACGTATGGAAATTCAAGACCCTTTGCTTGGTGTATCGTCATCAGCTTTACACCCTTCACCTCCTTGTTATAATCGGCATTAGTAAAAAGAGCGATGTCTTGTAAATACGTAGTTAGTGATATATCCTCATTCTCATTAACTTGTTCGTAATACTTGATAGAATTAAGAAGTTCCTCAACATTTTCTAACCGCTCCGATTTAGGATCAGTTCTTAAATCATTCTTAACACCAGTCTTGTCAATAATATGCTCCAATAAATTTGATATTGTATAAGTGTTTTTTATCGAATTGCAATCTTCTATGAACTCAATAAAATCTATAAGCGGTTTCTTGTTAAAATCTTTTTCCTCTTTATACTTTTTCAAAGCGTCAAATAAAGTTATGTTTTCTTCACTTGCAATATGCTTTAATTTTTGCATTGAAACGTTACCAAATTTACGTGACGGGTAATTAATAATCCTCTGAAAGGACAAGTCGTCCTTATATTCCACCATCCTTAAATATGCAACAACATCTTTTATTTCTTTCCTTTCAAAGAAACGTATTCCACCCCATATCACATAAGGTGTTTTCCTTTTCATCAACGCCTGCTCTATAAACCTTGATTGGTATGATGCACGATAGAGTATCGCCACGTCTTCATAATTCTTGGTATCTTTTGTCAACTTTTCTATTTGTTCTACAATATACTCCCCCTCTCTATCTTCTGTCATTGCGTGGTGGTAAATCGGCATATTACCTTTTTGTGTTTTTGTAACAAGATCCTTTTTTATTCTCATAGTATTATGCTTAATGACAGAGTTCGCAACATCAAGCACATTTGGTGTCGATCTGTAATTTTGATTAAGCATGATGTCCTTATCGCATTCAAAATTTACAAAATATTTAGGCAGAGAACCTCTCCATTCATATATCGCTTGATCAGGGTCGCCTACAACAAATAAATTCCCGTGCTTTTCGGCAAGTATTTCCACAAGTTCCCAATCGTGTCGGTTGCAGTCTTGTGTTTCATCAACCATTATATAATTAAATTGATTAGACCAAAATTCCCGCGCTTTTTTGAAATTCTTTAATATATATAGAGCAAATAAAACAAGGTCATCGAAATCAAGAGAAAAACTTTTCTGTTGATATTGAATATATCTTATCTCTTCGGTCATATCCTCTGGCTGTACATCTGTATTTGGCAAAAGTATTTTGTCAATATACGAGCCATCCTGCACGTTGAAAGAGGCAAACTTATACTTTCGTACAGAATCTAATAATTGTTTTACTTCGACAGCAGTCCTACTTAATTTCATTTCATCAAAAACATTCTTTGCAATAGTCCCACTATCTTCTATGTCTATTATCTGAAAATTAGACGGATAACCTATGCGGTATATTTCCTTTCTTAATATTTTGACACACAACCCATGAAATGTACAAATAAAATCATTCACATTATAAGAAGATGTAAATGTTCTTACCCTTCTTTGCATCTCATGTGCTGCCTTGTTTGTAAAGGTAATACACAAAATATTAGATGGATGAATACCAATCTCCTCAACAAGACGAGCATATCTATGACATAAAACCTTTGTTTTCCCGGAACCAGCACCAGCCACAACCCTTATTCGACCATCGAGAGCCTTTACTGCCTCAACTTGATTGTTGTTTAACTCTTTGTATAAATCCATATTTTATATGTTTTAGTTATTTCTCAATACTTATTCCATTCACATAATCAATCACCTTTCGCACAGCCTCATCAACACGCTTTCTGTCATAATTGATATAATGGTCTGTAACGTCAGCCCACGAATGACTAAGACAAAGCGCAATGGTTTCTCTGTCAATGCCTATTGAAGCCGCTATTGAAGCAAAAGAATAACGAGCAACGTAGGTCGTCATCTGAAAATCATTGTCGAACAATGGGTGATAAATAACCTTTCTCATTTTTCCAACCTTATCTTTCACCTTCTCTGAGCGTCCAATCTTTTTCAGATTGTCATTCCATATACGCTCGAAAGAACGATAATCAGCTCTCCCGTCCATCGGAGAAAGTAACCAGTCTTTTCCTTTATACCTTTTTATAATATCCATAGCCTCAACCTCTACTGGAAGGTCTATTGACGCACCTGTCTTTGCACGCTTTCCAATAAAGCGACCATTTGTAAGCCTTTTACATAGAAGTAAGTCAACAGCGTTTATTCCGCACAAGTAAAAATCAAGCATAAACAAATCACGATAAATCTCCAGCCACGGCTCAACCTCGCAATCTCTGAATTTTGCAATTTGTTCCGCTGTCAGATTACGTATTGCAACACGTTCAGATGCAATCTTAAACTTTCTGAATGGATAATTTTTCGTAACCTCATCGTCTATTGCCCTGTTAAAAACGGCACGAATATTTCGTAAATCAATAGCTATCGTATTCACTTTAAGACTTGAGGAGTAATGTTTTCTATAATTTTCAAGCCATTCTCTATCCACGCTTTCAAAGGTAGCGGTCTTGTCAAACGTTCTAATGTGCCGTTCTGTACGAGCATATACTTCTTTTGTCCCAGCAGACACAACACTATCCATGTATTTATGTACATAGTCGGCAAGCGTTTTATCAGAACACAAACCTTTTCCAAATACCTCTGTGCCAATCTTTGCTTTCAGTTTCTTGTTGTCAAGGTCGGTATAATTTAGGCACATTTCTTCAATCTTTGCAATATACCTGTTTAATGCGCCATTCTTTGCCGTTCTGTTTTTCTCTGACTTTGGAAACTCACGACCAGTAAATTTCTCTATTGTGGTAAGCCCAGTGTTTACGAAAAACCTACCATTCTTATTTTTTACAGCAATGTTGACAGGTATATTTCCGTCCTTATTACGTTTCGTTCCGTCGCAATAAACATATACATTCATATAATAGTCCTTTCTAAATCTTTTGGGTACTGATTTGGGTACTGCAAAGTGTTATTTTATGCCTAAATATACCCAAATATGCCATTTTCTATGCTTAATATCCGTAACTAAGTAGTTGATAAAATGGAAGATAAAATATTATAACTCGTTGTTTTTCAGTGTTTTATTTTATTGAGCGGAATACGGGAATCGAACCCGCCTCCCAGGCTTGGGAAGCCCGTGCACTACCGATGTGCTAATTCCGCAAATGGAGCCGATACCCGGACTCGAACCGGGGACCTACGCATTACGAATGCGTTGCTCTACCAACTGAGCCATATCGGCGGTATTACGTTGCAAAGATACATTAAAAAAAACAAACAGCCAAATTTTTGATTTATGTTTTTGTTATTAGTTTTGTAGTTAAGCATATATATTTAGGTTATAAGGATTGTAAATTATATTATTAGTTTTTAAAGCCAAATTGCTTATTAGGTAACATACCATAGTAATAAGAACTATACATTTTGTGCCTAATGAACGATTTGGGTTAAATGCAGACTTTATTCTGGCTGAGACGGTTCTTTGTTGTTTATTGTTTTATAATTTATGTGTTTTTCAGTTGTGATTTATGGTATTTCGTTTTGACTTTTTCATTATTATTGATAACTTTGTATTCGATAATATATGGTATGATATTTATCTAATTGAGAATAGGCGTAAAGCTATACAAATGCCTGTTCATGATTGATGTAATAGAACATAATGTAGAAACCTAATTCATTATAACCTTATGAAAAAAATTATCACGCTCTTGTTCTTGGCTGTCACGCTAACTGCCGCAGCACAGGATTTTAATCATTACTTTGAGGATGCAACGCTTCGTCTTGATTACATTTTTTCAGGTAATGCTAAGCATCAGGCCATTGCTGTAGACGAGTTGTCACGCATACCACGATGGTATGGTAAGCATGAACGATTGGCTGAGGTGCCTGTCGAAGGAAATGGTCAAGTTATTGTTCGTGACCATCGTACACAAAAGGTTATTTATCGAAATTCATTCTCAACACTTTTTCAGGAATGGTTGACGTATGATGAAGCAAAGAAACCTTATGGTAAAGCATTTGAGAATGTCTTTCTCGTTCCTTTCCCAAAGGATTCTGTAGATATTACTGTTGAACTACGAAATAACCGTCGTGAGGTAACAGTGTCTATGAGTCATACGGTCAATCCAAAGGATATTCTTATCCGACACATTGGTGAACGTTCTGTAACACCTTACGAAACATTGCAGAAGGCTGCAGACACGACACGTTGTATTCACATCGCTTATGTTGCGGAGGGATATACAGAAGCGGAGATGGCAAACTTTATAGAAGACTGTCGCACTGCTAATGAAGCTCTATTTGCACATGAGCCATTTAAGTCACTGCGTCAACGTTTTAATGTTGTAGCTGTTAAGTCACCATCTATGGAGAGTGGTACGTCTGAACCATCAAAGGGTATTTGGAAAAACACGGCACTCCACTCACATTTTGATACATTCTACAGTGACCGTTATCTGACAACATTGCATCTAAAGGATTTACATGACTGGTTGGCTGGTACGCCTTATGAGCATATCATCGTACTTGTAAATACAGAGAAGTATGGTGGCGGTGGTATTCTGAACTCTTATAACCTTTCAATGGTGCGTAATCCTTATTTCAAGCCAGTTGTTGTACATGAGTTTGGACATTCTTTTGCTGGTTTGGGTGATGAATATGCATACGAAAAGGAGCAGATTAATATGTATCCAACTGATGTAGAACCTTGGGAGCCAAACCTTACAACTTTAGTTGACTTCCATGGAAAATGGGAGAATCTTATTAACAAGAAGACACCAATTCCAACTCCTCAGCCAGCTGATCTTGATAAACCTAATGCGCGTCATGATAAGTGGAAGGTGGGTGTTTATGAACCTGCAGGCTATTCTCAGCATGGTGTTTATCGTGCATACCCAGACTGCCGTATGCGTACGAATATGCATCCTGAATTCTGTCCTGCATGCAATTTAGGACTTACAAAGCTTATTAAGTTCTATACGGGAGAGTAGGGGAATGTTAGTTTAGTTTATATTCCATTGAATTGGATTGTATTAATGAACTCATAAAAACGGCTTATGTATTACTTTAGAATTGTTCTGAGAATACATAAGCCGTTTAGTATGTAGGAAGTTGCTTATATCGTGAATTGTGTTTAGCGCTTAGCACCATTGGTGTTTACCAACAGCACAATGTATGCTGAGCATCAACACGATGTGTGCTGAGCAATACTACAATGATTGAAGATGGGAATTTAGGGAATATTATACCCGTTTTATTGAATATTGTAAATTGCTAATGGATAATGTGGGGGTATTGGAAAACGCTAATTTCGTTATATGGTAACTTTACGAATAGAGGTGTACCAAATGATTGGTACACCTCTATTGTATAATATCTTTTATAAATCTTGTATTTAGTAAGCGAAGAGAGGATAATCCTTCATAGTCTCATTCACTTTCTCACGTACGCGCTTGATAACCTGCTCGTTCTCTGGGTCTGACAATACCTCATCAATAAGGTCAGCGCAGAGTAACATCATATCTTCCTTACAGCCACGTGTTGTCATAGCAGCTGTTCCAAGTCGCAAACCGCTGGTCTGGAACGCAGAACGCTCATCGTATGGCACCTTATTCTTATTGGCTGTTATGTCAGCAGCAACAAGTGCATTCTCAGCAACCTTACCAGTAAGGTCTGGATACTTCTGACGTAGGTCGAGCAGCATAGAATGGTTGTCTGTGCCACCGCTAACAATGCTGAAGCCTTTCTCAACAAGTGCTTGAGCAAGAACAGAAGCATTCTTCTTCACCTGCATAGCATATTCCTTCCAGCTTGGTAGGAGGTTCTCACCAAAGCCAACAGCCTTAGCTGCAATAACATGTTCCAATGGACCGCCCTGGTTACCTGGGAATACAGCAGAATTGAAGAGCATAGACATTGGCTTCAAATCGCCTTTCTTGGTTGTTAAGCCCCAAGGATTATCGAAGTCCTTGCCCATAAGAATAACACCGCCACGAGGACCACGGAGTGTCTTGTGAGTTGTTGTGGTAACAATATGAGCATATTTTACAGGGTTATCGAGCAGACCTGCAGCAATAAGACCAGCAGGATGAGCCATGTCAACCATTAATAAAGCACCTACCTCGTCAGCAATCTTGCGCATGCGCTTATAATCCCACTCACGGCTGTAAGCAGAACCACCACCGATGATAAGCTTTGGCTTGTGCTCACGTGCAAGACGCTCCATCTCGTCATAGTCAACACGACCAGTCTCACGGTTCAATGTATAGCCAACATGGTTATAAAGGATACCAGATGTATTTACCTCACTACCATGAGAGAGATGACCGCCTTGGTCAAGGTCAAGTCCCATGAATGTGTCGCCTGGTTTCAGCACGGCAAGCAACACAGCCTGGTTAGCCTGCGCACCAGAGTGAGGCTGCACATTGGCATATTCTGCACCAAAGAGTTGCTTTACACGCTCAATGGCAAGTGTTTCAACTTGGTCAACCACTTGACAACCACCATAATAGCGTTTGCCTGGATAACCTTCAGCATACTTGTTTGTTAGGTAAGATCCCATGGCTTGCATAACTTCGTCACTGACGAAATTCTCTGATGCAATCAGCTCCATACCTTTGAGCTGGCGTTTGTGTTCCATCTCAATAAGGTCAAAAATTTCTTGGTCTCTTCTCATGTGTATTGAATGTTTATGGGGAATCATTTTCTATAAATGAACCCCTGGTTAGTGATACGCTGCAAATATACGAATTAATGTTCTAACTTGCAAGTGTATCAAAAAAATAATGTAACTTTGCATTTATAATGGTTCGTCTGCATCATTGCAATGGTGTGTCGAAAGTATTAATTGATAATATATTACAACATTATCTATGAAGCTAAAAGAGTTATTCCAGGCTTACGAGTTTGATGAAATTTATCCACAGATAGGACTTATGTTTCCTAAAGGTCGCCATTTGCGTGTGCAGTTTGCTAATGCATACAATTTATTGTTAACGCTTAACCCTGTTGCATCGAAGAAGCAGATTCGTTATCAGTTAATGGAGGATCCCGATACAAATGAGATGTTCTATGGAGCAGATGATCATGACTTTAATGGTCCGTGGGAAGTTCTTCTTGGTAAGGAAGTTAAGAAAGAACCTAAGGTTGACCTTACAAATGAAGAATTGGTTGCTAACTGTTTATTGAATACTGTTTTAATAGGTCGCCATCCTCGTTCATTTGAAAAGGATTATCAGGCTATTGTGAAGTAGAAGATAGTTGACGATTCGGTAAGTTAACAAGTTGATATGTAAACGAGTTGACAAGTTGCTTGATAGAAAAGATTTAATTCCTTTTTTACTCATTGCAACTTGTCAACTCGTTTTATTTATCAACTAATAAGTTCGTATAAATCTTATTTATTGAGTAACTTGTTTACTTGTTAACTTGTCAACCCGTTAACTCATTGCCTATATTCTATCAAGCACCTTGTTTACTCGTTAACTTGTCAACTAATTAACTATATTCTATCAAGCAACTTGTTTACTTGTTAACTCGTCAACTAATTAACTATATTCTATCAAGCAACTTGTTTACTCGTTAACTTGTCAACTCGTCAACTAATTAACTATTCTTTCAAGCAACTTGTTTACTCGTTAACTTGTCAACTCGTTAACTAATTAACTATATTCTATCAAGCAACTTGTTTACTCGTCAACTCGTTAACTCGTCAACTGGTAAACTATCAACCCTACCCTCTAATCATTGTTATAATCATCTTGAATCGCTCAGGTGCGTTCACAGAGTGAGGTGCACCACTTGGAATGATGAAACCTTCGCCAGCACTAATCACGTGCTTTATGTTTTCAACGGTCAATTCCATTTTTCCATCAACAACCTGAATGAAAGCATCGAATGGTGCGGTATGCTCTGAAAGTCCTTGGCCAGCATCGAAACTGAACAAAGTAACACTACCAGCATTGCTGTGTACCAATTCTTTACTTACTACGCCACCTTCTGCATAATCAATCACACTGTTTGAAGTGAAAACAATTCCTTTTTCTACTTTAGCCATGTTTGTATCTCCTTTATTTGATTTATAATATTTTGTTTTATTTCTCTATATTAAATGCTACAAAGTTGATGCCAAGTTAGAAAGTGGGAACAAATGTTACTATTAAAGTCGTTGATGGTAGATATAATGGTAGCTTATTCTCTCTTGCTCACTTCTTTTGTGAGTTTTGCGAAATTCTTAATTGTTTTCGTATCCTTTTTCTTAAACTTTTGATAGCTCTGAAATAATCAATACACTTTACCACTGAGTACTGATAACAAGGTGTTTTTTCTTAAAACTAATTTTACTGTCACTTCTGTCATTCAATGTTGTCATCTAATGCCTTGGCTTACAGTATAGATACATGAAGTGTTAAAAGTGACAGCAAATTAAAAATAAACTTATTCTTGTAGGAAGTATAGTAATATCTCTTGTTAGAGAGCCTTTGTTACTACATATATCTTAGGAATTACTTATTTTTCCTTTACCGTAATATTTCTTTTCAGACCTTCGTATTTAACTCGCTTAACAGCAGATCCTTTAAATAACCGTTGATAATCTTCAACTGTTAGATTGTGCCACTTCTCTTTGCTCATGCTGAGAAGCTCAGGCTTAGGTTGGAGAGCTGGTTCTGTATTAGGTGTTGCAAAGCGATTCCAAGGACATGCAGTTTGGCATCGATCACAGCCATATATCGTATCACCCATGTGGCTTTTTGCTTCGTCAGTTAGTTCTCCACGATTTTCAATCAGTTGATATGAAAGACATCGTTCGGCATGGAAATCTTCATCAGGGATGATTGCACGAGTAGGGCAGGCATCAATACAACGATGGCAACTTCCACATCGGTTTGACATCGCTTCATCGTATACATCAACATCAAAAGGTAAGAAAATCTCACCCAAAAAGAACATAGAACCTGCATGAGGAATGATGAGCTGATGATTGCGTCCTACCCATCCAAGTCCTGCCTTCTGTGCCCAATAACGTTCAAGGACAGGAGCAGTATCACAGAAGCAACGTACTGAGGGTTCTTCGCCTTCTTCTTGTTTCGGGAGTTGCCACCGTTCTGTTATCTTTATCGCTAATTCCCTCATCTTTTGCTTCATTAGGTCATGATAATCTAAACCAAGTGCATATGCTGCTATTTGATACTCGCCTTTAGGTAGCTGTTGAGCTGGAGCATAGTTGAGAGCAAGTGAAACGATACTCCGTACACCAGGAACGAGAAGTCGTGGGTCAAGTCGTTTCTCTAAGTAATTTGTCATATATGCCATTGAAGCCTCTTCACCATTCTCCAGCCATTTACGATATTTCTGTGCTACAGCTTCATCAACAGGTGCTGCCTTTGCTATGCCACAAGCAAAGAATCCCATGGAGTGTGCTAAAGATTTTATTGTTGATGATTGGACGACAATAGAATCTTCCTTATTTATGTTAGGGCTTAAAGCATCTATTGATGACATATAATGAGTTTAAATTTCCTTATAGAAAGGGGGTAATTAGATGATAGTTAAAGGAGAAACATAAACTACTACCACAATATTTTTATTTTTTATATCATAGAAGGTATGTGTGATTAAAATGTTTCGGTAGGGTCATCAGGGAAGACTTTAAACTCATAACCTTGGTTTTTAAGCCATTGCAATGATTCTGGGAGTGCTGTACGAAGCTTGTCAATACTTTTGAGAGAGTCATGAAATGTGATGATAGAACCATTACGCGCATATCGCTTTACATTGTTTACAACATCTGCAGCTGATAACCATTTAGAATAATCACGTGTTACAAGGTCCCACATAACAACACGATAATTTTGTTTTACCCACCAATATACTGTATGGCGTAACCATCCGTGTGGTGGTCGGAAATAAGGAGTGTTGAGAAGCGCATCTGCCTTAGTAACATCTACAGCATAGGTTAGTGTCCAGTGTTTGAAAGAACCAAGATGATGATAAGTATGATTTCCCACTTTATGTCCACGACGTATTACTTCCTCATAGATTTCTGGATGTTTTCTTACATTGTCAGCAACCATGAAGAACATTGCCTTTGCATTGAATTGGTCAAGTATGTCGAGAATAAATGGTGTTGCTTCGGGTATTGGTCCATCATCAAATGTGAGATAAACGGAGTGATCGTTCTTGTCCATACGCCAAAGAGCGTGTGGATAAAAGATACGTAGCCAGCGTGCAGGTTGTTCTATTAGCATATTATTCAATACATCCCTAAACTCTTTTCTCAATGACTGAGAAAGAATTTGTACTTTAATATTATTATCGTCTATTCAACTAAGATCCTGTTTGTGTAGGGCTAAGAGCGGATAGTGTAAAGCAAAAAGCCAGAGTTTGGTTGTCTTTAAGGACAACCAGATTCTGGCTTTTAGTTTTGAATCTCTTTAATAGGATTATAGTAATCCTACATCAATGCACCACCTCTATTTTTGAATCTTACAAAAAGATTGTCAAGCTGGGCTGCATGTTTGTTTGCCCATTCACGATCAGCTTGCTCATTCTCGTTAACAAGATTCATCATAATCTGGAAATTCATCTTACATGAACTCTGAGACATATTGAAGAGACGAGGATTAAGACTCAAATAGTAGTTTACATACTGAAGTGAAATCTTCCACAAATCATCATACATCTGGCGTGCCTTTACTTTCTGACCAAGTAATGCGTATGCACGTGCCATATCTGATGAACCACTCATGTAGCTGATTGGCACGTTATAGCTTGGTATTTCCTTCTCAGCCTTCTGTAATACTTTCAACGCTTTAGCCTTCTCACCCTTTGCAATGAGGTGAAGTGCAAGGTCAGCCATCTCACGACGATGTGTATAGCACATACGAGCTACAGTTTCATCGATGTAAAGTCCTGGCTTGCTAAGACCACCCCATTTGAAGCGATTCATCATGACATCATAAGTCTTCTCTGTATCGAAGTTACGCATATTGATGCCAGTAGAATTAGCATTGTCCATTGTATAGAATGGAGTAATACGATTTACGAGACCTTCTTGAATGAAGTTTTCACCTAAGTTCATAAAGTTCTCAGCTCCAACGGTTACAGCTACATAGAGAGGACGTGTCCAGTTACAGTTAGCAATCATCTCAAGCATCATCAAGTCATTCTTGTATAAAGCTTGTTTTCCTGCCAATGAGATAACCATTCGATCTGGAATAGAATCACCTGGACGCATCATACCACTGCGACGAACAGCCTCCTTATCAATAGTCATGTAGATGGTATCAGTAGGGATAACATGGCTGTCAGCATTCTTTGAGCGTACCCAATACTTGAGAATATTCTTTAATTCAAATGGGTCGTCACCAAATTGTGCCTTTGCTGAAACAGGATCCTGCTTATAGAACTCTCGTATTTGTTCCTTGAATTCTGGTTGAATCTGTACATACTCATTTGTTCCACTTACATAATCAAGGCGTGGCCATGAGATAGGTACACTTGGTGAGTTGTATGCTGGACGGCGCATTTGATCGATGTACCAGTCTGTCTGCAGATAAGAAAGGTTACAAACACGTGTATCTGTACGCACTCCCTCAACCTCTTGGTTATACCAAAGTGGGAAGGTATCGTTGTCACCATTCGTAAAGATAATAGGATTACCCTTCTGCTGTAATGAATTAAGATAGTTCTGACCAAAGTCACGGCAAGTATATCGACCTGAACGATCGTGGTCATCCCATGTCTGTGATGCCATCTGGATAGGAACAAGCAGACAAACAAGTGAGATGACAGAGGCTGACAATACTGGTGCAACCTTGAGTTTACGTGCCCAGTCGTAGAGTGCCAATACTCCTAATCCACACCAGATAGCGTATGCATAGAATGAAGCAGCATAAGCATAGTCACGTTCACGTGGCTGACTTGGTGTCTGATTCAGGTAGATAACAATGGCAAGACCAGTCATAAAGAATAAGAAGAATACGACCCAGAACTGTTGTATACCACGTTTTCCACGCCATGCCTGCCAGAAAAGACCGATTAATCCGAGCAATAATGGTAGACAATAGAAGACGTTGTGTCCCTTGTTTGCTTTCAACTCATCTGGTAACAAGTTTTGGTCACCATAAAGCGAATTGTCAATGAATGATATACCTGTAATCCAGTTACCATGTTCTGGTTCACCGTTACCTTGAATATCGTTCTGTCGTCCTGCAAAGTTCCACATAAAGTAACGCCAGTACATGAAGTTACACTGGTAAGAAAGGAAGAACTTTAAGTTTTCCCATTGTGTAGGCATCTTTACGCCATCAACATCATGTCCAGTAATACCACCCATCCACTGTTCGTATAGACCAGCAGAACCAGGGTTGTACATACGTGGGAATAACATATTCTGTTCAAAAACCTGTGTTGCTTTATGACGGACAATGAAGTAAGAGTCTTTCTCGTCTTTAGACGTTTTCTCCTTACGCTCATAAACCGGAGCACCCTCATCAAACTTATAGTGCATACCGTCTTCTGCAACTGCAGGTTGACTTGAGTATGCCTGTCCGTAGAGTAATGGACGGTCACCATACTGGTCACGACTCAGATAACTACCCAAAGTAAAGATATCCTCTGGTGAATTCTGATCCATTGGTGGATTGGCTGTTGAGCGTATAACGATTACAGCATATGATGAGTAGCCGATAAACAACATCAGCATACAAAGCAAAGCTGTATTCTTTATGCGTGAAGAAACAAGTGCAACACGCTGCTTCTTGCCATCCTTGTTTAATGGACGCTGCCATTGAAGCAGTACGTAAACGAGTGCAAGTACGACAAGTCCAGTAAAGAATGCTGTCCATCCATAGCCATAGAATGGAATACCAATCAGTCCCAGTGCTGCCAAGAATGCTATATTCTGACGGCGTGGGTTCTTATCCTGATATGTCTCATAAATGCCCCAAATGAAGGAAGCAATGAGTAAGGCAATATAAATAATGGTACCCGTGTTGAATGGCATGCCAAGTGTATTCGTAAAGAATAACTCAAACCAACCACCTACTGTGATAATACCTGGAACAACACCATACAGAACGGCTGCAACGAGGACTACAGAGAGGAGTAAGGCTAAGAGTGAACCCTTCAAGTTTGCATCTGGCACCTTCTTATAATAGTAAACCAGTGCAATGGCTGGAATACAAAGGAGGTTGAGTAGGTGCACACCAATTGACAGACCAGTCATATAGGTAATCAGTACCAACCAACGGTCAGAATGAGGTTTGTCTGCATTATCTTCCCATTTCAAGATAAGCCAGAAAACAACAGCTGTAAAGGCTGATGAATAGGCATATACCTCGCCCTCAACTGCTGAGAACCAGAAAGTGTCACTGAAAGTATAAATCAGTGCACCAACAAGGCCTGCACCTTCGATGGCGATAGTTTTTGCAAGTGAAGGAGCTTCACTATCACGCACAATCAGCCTACGTGAGAGGTGGGTAATGGTCCAAAACAAGAACATGATACACGTTGCAGAAAGCAATGCGCTCATGGTGTTAACCATACGTGCTACCTCTGATGGGTCGCTTGCAAAATGTGAGAAAAGATTGGCTGTAAGCATAAAGAATGGTGCCCCAGGAGGGTGTCCAATCTCCAGTTTATAGCCTGTTGTAATGAATTCGGGACAGTCCCAGAAACTGGCTGTCGGTTCAATTGTGGAACAGTAGACGAAAGCTGCAATAAAGAATGCAAGCCATCCGACGATGTTGTCCACCAGTCTGAATTGTTTCATTTATACGATTAGAATTTACTGTCTACTCATCTTTCTCGGACAAGCAGAGATATTTATTTCGAAATAATCACTGCAAAGATAATAATATTAATCAAAACAACATAAAGAGAGTGGAGAAATTATAGTAAAATGTGATGAAAAGTACATGACTAACGTTTGAAATTGACTTTATTTGCTTGGATTAAAGCATAAAGGTAAGATTATGTAAATGTGTTTTTGAAGTTTTATACTCGAATAGAAGGATTATATTACTCATCTTACAAGAGTATTTTTTATTTTAAGTTGCTGTCACTTTTAACATTTCATGTAATACCACTGTAAACTAATAAGTTATATGATGATTTTGGATGACAGTAGTGACAGCAAAATTATTTTTAGAGAAATACTTTGTTCTCTGAATACTGAAGTTGGGCGCATTAAAGTGCATTCGGTTATTATGGATATACCAATAAGTTTTAGGGAAACGCAAATGATTGTGTTTAAGAAGGATGATTAAACTATTCGAAAGTTTGAGATGAGTATTCATCTTTTATATCTTGATATAAGTTTGCATATTGAAACTTTAAAATTCTTGTATTGTTGCTTAGCACATATTGTGCTGTTGGTAAGCACCAATGGTGCGGAGTACTTTTCATTTAGCTATAGGTTGTTAAATTGGACAGGAGTAATGAAAAAATGCAAAGGGTATGGTTGTCTTGCTGTCAAAGAATGCACGAAGTAGCAGGTTGTAGCCCAATACGCACCTGCCTCTTACATGATTGAAAACACGACTAATACCCTGCATTCTCAAGCTATTCTCCCCAAGCATGGTGTCATCTATAATGACAGGCGAGATAACAGGTGACCGATGCCAAACTTACCAAAAAGATGAAATAAATTATCACTCATTCGGGTTTTAACACTCAAAAGTTTGGATAACTCGCTTATTTTCTTTATTTTTGTTTCCATAATAGTTTTATTGTTTTGTCTTTAAAATCAGTTCTTTAGCGATTACTAATTTACAAAGAAAATTCGACAA
>ERZ773203.36-NODE-36-length-73008-cov-4.024509_pt1 | contig 73008 bp, 85 predicted proteins | sample MGYA00580529_ERZ773203 | MGnify/ENA primary metagenome ERZ773203 (study PRJEB29015, sample SAMEA2738176) | human oral metagenome | biome: human oral; feature: human-associated habitat; material: saliva | place: China | collected 2177 ... | reverse complement strand
ATCAGGATCGCAGTCCATAATATCGTGGTCCAGGAAGCCATGGATATGGGTATCAACAAGGCCAGGTACCACCCAAGAACCAGTGCGGTCAATAATCTCGCAGTCTGGCTTCTCTTTAGTGAAATGACCAAAGACACCGTCTTCTATGAGCAAATATCCTGGACCAGAAGTTGCTCCTGGTAAAAAGAACTTATCTGCTTTAACTGCAAATGTACTCATACGTACCTCAATCATTCTCAAAAGGACGCGCCATAGGCACGTCCTTCTTAGTAATTCCTATAGTGAGTGAATTGTAACACCCTTAACCACTCGATTAACCTGACCAGTTGGAGAAGGTGTGTCCGGTTTGTTATTGACACGAACTGAGTTCAAGAGTGCCACCACTTGAGCAACCATGACAAAAGGCAGAGCCAAATAAGGTGCTGGTAGAGGCTCTGTAAATACTGGAAGACTAAACGTTCTTCCCGTAAAGTTTGTTGCCCCCTCTTGCTCAATACCAATAGTCAAAGCAGCAATCTGATCTCCCTTAATCTCGTCAAGAATATCCAGATCATATTGACGCGTATAAGGGTTATTGGAAACAAAATCAAACACCAGGGTGTGCTCGTCGACAAACGACTTTGGTCCGTGACGATATCCCATCGAGGAATCCCACGACGTTGCATTAATACCAGCTGCAAGCTCCAAAATCTTAAGCTGAGCCTCATGAGCAAGACCCACAAAAGGACCAGAACCCAAATAAGTAATACGGTTGAAATCGCTCTTGAGCCACTCAGCAATCTCTTCCTCGCGCTCAATTACCTGCCTACCCAGCTCAGCAGCATCAGAAATCCAAGCCTTCTTCTGTGAGTCATCAGCACTATCAAATACAAGAGTTGCAAGAAGTGTCATACAGCTATAAGAGCCGGTCATGGCAAATCCCTGATCATTTGCGCCAGGAATAAGAAGAAGCAGCGTATCGTCTTTACCTGTGGATTCAACAGCAAGTTTGCCCTCTGGCGCACAGGTGATATTAATGAGCAGAAGATCTTTAACAATCTGACGAGCAATATTTACTGCAGCAAGACTCTCTGGACTATTACCAGAGCGTGCAAAAGAAACCAAGACCGTTGGATCGTCTGGATCAAGGCTGCCATAAGGATCAGAAACAATATCAGTAGTTGCAACAGACGCAAACTCAAAAGAGCCCTTCTCGCCATGAGAACGAAGATACGGAGTAATGGTATCGCCTACATAAGCCGAGGTACCTGCACCCGTAAAGACCACGCGGGTACGACGGCCCTCGCCAAGATTGCGAGCACGCTCAACAAACTTTTTAATTGCAGAAAGGTTCTCCTGATAAATGCCAAAGGTAGACTCCCAAAGCTCAGGCTGCTGCTTAATCTCGGCAGTTGTAATATGAGCGCCTAGTGCCTTTAGCTCTTCTTGGCTCTTCTTAAACATTGATATCCCTTCTCACAGCTATTTAACTGCGTGTATGTACAATCTTGTATCTAAATTGATCTGCACGAGCCACACTCAAGGTGAACTCAACAATGATATTTCTGTCATTGTACGTGGTGCGTGTGAGACTCAAAACAGGCGAGCCTTCAGAAATTTGCAATAAAGTGGCGTCATCCGAGCGAGCAATTGAAGCCTTGAACTCCTCTTCTGCTACGCCAATCTTTATGTTGTAGTCTTCTTCAAAAATTTGGTAGAGAGATTTTTGCTCAACATCATGAGCAGTGAGCGAGAAAAACTGTGAAACTGGAAGATACGTTACTTCCAGCATCATAGGCACATTATCAGCGCTTCTTAAACGTTTGATGCGGAAGAGTTTCTCGCCAAGAATAACGTGCATATGCTGGGCTAAAAACTTATTAGCCTCAATACTGTCAAACTCCAGAATAGTTGTCTTAGGGACACGGCCTAACTGACGCTGCTGGTCAGTAAAGCTATAGCCGCCCATAAGGTCTGTTGCACGCTCAGAAACGTCTGCAACAAAGGTACCACGGCCACGCTGGCGATAAATGAGCCCCATGTGTTCAAGCTCTTGCAGGGCAAGTCTTACCGTGGTGCGAGAAAGTCCATAGGAATCGGAGAGCTCACGCTCAGAAGGAAGTGGATCGTCTGGATCCATCTCGTTCTCAATACGATAGCGCAACATATTTGCGAGCTGCTCGTAGAGTGGTTGTCTTCCCATAAAGGACGTCATTGAACTCTCCTATAAAAAGACGGGTGCCCACAAAGTGGACACCCGTCACACTTACTTAACCCCAAATATATGGGAGAACGCCAAAGCCAGAACCAAGAAGTGCAATTACCAGGAGTAGGCAGATGCACATAATTGGAGTCCAGTTACGCTTTGCCATGAGGTAATACAGGCAAAGGGTAAGAGCCAGTGGAATAAGCTTTGGGCAAACGCCGTCGAGGATCTTCTGAATGTCAATGGAGACAGGAGAAGTGACTTCCTCGCCAACAGTTACCAGATTAACGCCGTTGCCGACTGGAGCAATAGCAGTGGTGCCATCCTTACCGTCAGCAGTCTTGCCGCCGATGAACATAACGGACTTAGGATCCTTCTTGTAGTCAGCATAGGAACCCTTAGCAAAGAGAGCCTTGTCATACTGACCAGAAGCAAGCTGCTCATCAGAAAGAGTTACCTGAGAAAGAACAACACTGTGTGTCTCACCGTTAGGGATGTTTGCACCAGCGCCGAGCTTAGTTCCGCCGTAGCAGACAACAAGGCAGCCAACAACAAAGACACCGAGGATGGAAGCAGCACGAGTGAACTCTTTTGCGTTCTCGGTAAGCAGAGTAATTGCGTCAGTACCCATCTTGTAAGAAAGGTTCATCAGCCAATAACGTACAGCGAACTGTGCGATGTTAAAGATGATGAGGAACAAGAATGGTGCAAAGACGTTGCCGGAGATTGCCATGTTAGAGGTAATACCAGCAGTAATTGGAACAAGGGTGAACCAGAACAGTGCGTCACCAATGCCGCCTAGAGGACCCATTGCAGAAACACGGACTGCACGAATGGTTGGGATATCCAGCTTGTTCTGCTCAAGAGAGAGAACAATACCCATAACAAAAGTGACCAAGAATGGGTGGGTATTGTAGAACTCAAGGTTGTGACTCATGGAAGCAGCAAGGTCATCCTTGTTGTCGCCGTGAATCTTCTCAAGACCAGGGAGGATACCGTAGAGCCAACCAGCTGCCTGCATTCTCTCGTAGTTGAAGGAAGCCTGCAGGAACAGGGAGCGCCATACCATCTTGTTGAGCGTCTTCTGATCAAGTGGCTCAGCAGGAGTGGTGTTCTGATAGGTATCAGGAATATTAAATGCCATCTTCGAAGTCACCTCCAGCAACAACAGCAGGAGCAGCATTCTTCATCTTGGTCTGGAGCTGGTAATCCCAGAATGCGATACCAAAGCCGATGAGAGCAAGAAGCAGAAGTGCTGGACCAGAGAGCTCAGGAATGCTGATAAATACGATTGCAGCTGCAAAGCCCATGAGGAAGAAGCCCCAAAGCTCGCGAGAAACCATAACCTTCAGCAGGATTGCAAAGCCGACGAAGCGCATCATGCCACCAGCGACGGACAGTGCATTCATGAGCCACTTTGGAATTGCAGTGGTGATCTGAGTGCCAAATGCAGCACCACCCAGGAAGAACAGGGTAACAATGACACCAAAGAAGAGACCAAGAGCAGCCATTGCACCATAGTTGATACGAGCAATTCCCTTAGGATCGGCCTTCTCGGCGTATGCATCAGCAGTTGCCATTACAGGAGACATAATGGTAAAGATGATGGTTACTGCATACTGACCAAGCAGAGAGAATGGAATTGCTGCAGCTACAGCGGCCATTGGCTCAAGCTTAGTGGTGATTGCAAAGACTGCAGACATAATGCCGCCGATAACAGCATTAGGTGGCTGTGCACCACCAACAGGCATGTTACCGATGGTCATAAGCTGATAGGTACCACCAACAATGAGACCAGTCTGAACGTCACCAAGAATCAAACCAACCAAAAAACCAGTTACGATTGGCTGGTAAAGAGACTCGAGGAAACTAAACTGATCGATGCCAGCGATAAACGCAACGATGAAAATTAATAACACCTGAATAGGGCTAACATCCATCTTAACTCCTCCTTTCAAACACACCATAACTACCGATGACGATGATCGGCAGACTATCCGAATACCTTTGCCAACCTGCTAGAAACGTTGCACCATTGCAACTTTTTGTAATCTCTACCAGGAAGTTGCGCGCAAAACTTACTCGAATAGCTTTGAGATATCCTCGACCGGGGTCGTAGGAACACGCCTAATCTCTAGAGTCACCCCCAATTCCTGAAGCTCACGAAAGGCAGCGACGTCCTTATCGTCTACCGCCACACTTGTGGCGACCTGTCGCTTTCCCTCAGCCATGTGCATATTGCCGATGTTCACCTTTTTGATTGGAACACCGCCCTTGACCAGAGTGAGGACATCCTCTGGATTCTCGGCAACAAGGAAAATGTGCTGGCTTGCTGAAGCCTTGTGAATAACATCGATAGTTTTCTGGAGCGTAAAGTACCTGGTTGCAACACCGTTTGGTGCAGCCATATCCATGAGGCCCTGACGCATCTTATTGCCTGCGACCTCGTCATTAGCAACAAGGATGAGATTTGTTCCAAGGGTACCGTTCCACTGAGTAGCAACCTGACCATGAATCAAACGATTATCGATTCGAGCAAGCTTGATATCTGGTTCTCCCATAACAAGTTCTCCTCTCTTTGCACGCACACTTGTGCGTGCTATCTGCGATTTTCATCGCACTACTCGCAACTTGCGCTGCGTGTTTTACTGCAAATTTATGTATTGTTGGAAACGCTGATTAACGCCCAACGATCCAACGTGATGACCACATTTGGAGCAAACTCAACATCTACTGTTTCTTTTTTGACGTTTTTAACTACGCCATACATTCCGCTGTTAGTCTTAACTTTCTGACCTGCATGAAGATTCTTCAGAAACTCTGAAGTTGTTCCCGCCTTTTTAGAAGAGGCTCTCCAAATAAAGAAGGAATAAATAAGGCCCAAAATTACTAAGAACGCGAGAAGAACAATGGATGAAGCAAGAATGTTCTCTGCTAGATTTGCCATGTGCGTCTCCTTAACTCAACAACAAAACGCTACTTAAATACCATCGTCTCCGAAGAGGTCATCTTCTGGCTCAACCTCAAGCTCAAGACACTTATGGACAACTCCCTGGCTACCAGCTAAAACAGCAGTATCAACCAGCTCTTCAAGAGAGGTATCTGCCATGCGACTACCAAGTGTTTCAAGAAGCATAGGAAGGTTTGTACCAGTAACAACTTCTACGTTTGAATAACTCTGAGCAATAATCATTGCCTGATTAAAAGGTGTCCCGCCAAGCAAATCGCAGAAAACCAGCACACCGTCAGTAGTGTCAAGAAGATCGGAAATTGTTGCAGAAAGAGTTTCTGGGTATGTTGCAGCACCGGCTTCAATAAAAGGAACGGGAACAAAAGCTTCTTGCTCACCAGCAATCATCTTTAAAGCATCAGCAAGTCCGTTTGCAAAAGTTCCATGACCAGTTAAAACGCAACCTACCATGTCAAACTCCTTTCAAAGAGTTGGAAACTATCTGGAGAGCTACACGGAAAACTAGGGATTAAAGCTTCTCTCTAAGTGGTAGATACCAGATAACAACCTAACATAAGTATAGTCTAGTGAGCATCTTGAGATGTGTACGTTAACAATCGTCGGTTTAACGGTATTATTTTTACCGTAAACGGTACAACGATTGTTATTTTCGCAGGTAGATATATGGATAAATTGTGATGATGCACTAAAAAGTTGAAACTTTTCCTGAAAAATTAGAAGTTCTTATAACGCACCTTTATACGTAATAAATGTAGTAAACAACCCTAAAATCCTGCTCAAATATGGTGAGAAAATAAAATTGGTATTAAGAAATTATGTACTGGTATCTTTTTTTAAAACATCTAAAGAAATTTTTCTTGATGGCTCTTTGGTTAAATAGATTCAACTCAATTCCATTTGCAGCGGGACTGTTCCATAGTGTTTCTCGCCCCTGCTTTCCTCTGGGCACTTTGTGTGCACTGTCTTTTAGACGAGGTGATATGCGTGATTGTTACCGTAACACTCAATGCATCCATTGATAAGGCGTACTACCTAGACTCTTCTGTTGTAGATGGAACGGTACACAGAGTCTCGGTAGTAGATAACAGCGCAGGTGGCAAGGGTCTTAACGCCTCACGAGCCATTACAACCCTTAACTACCCCGTTTGTGCCACAGGATTTGTAGGCGGCAATAACGGTAGATACCTTGTTGAGCTGGCTCACAAAGATGGTATTACCAGTGATTTTATTTATGTTGAGCAAGAAACCCGCTCATGCATTAATGTCCTGGAGCCAAGCGGGCAATCAACTGAATTCTTAGAGCCTGGACAGCCTATACTTCCTGAAGAATTCCTTGCTTTCAAGGCAAAACTTGTGCAGCTTACCAAAGAAGCCGAAGTTGTTACCTTTAATGGCAGTGTTCCCAAGGGCATTTCTGCCGAAAATTATAAAGAACTTATTGAAGAGACTATGGCTGCGGGCGTGCCTTGCATTGTAGACGCATCCGGTGCACTACTCATCTCCTGTATTGATGCCCTTCCTACCATGATCAAACCAAACACCGATGAAATCGGTCAACTTCTAGGAAGAGAAGTAACTACAGAAGACCAGGTCATTGAGGCAGCTCGGGAGCTGCACAAACGCGGCATTAAAATTGTAGTTGTATCGCTTGGTGCAAAAGGTGCACTCATGGTTTCTGATGAAGGAACCTTTAGAGCAAATCCTCCAAAAATTGAAGCTATCAATCCTGTTGGTGCAGGAGATACCCTTGTTGGCTCATTTGCTGTTGCACTTGCTCAGCAAAAACCAACTTCAGAGTGTCTTACCTTTGCGCTTTCATGTGCTACCGCAAGTTGCCTATCTGCAGGTACCGGTCGCTTTGATCAAGATGTTGCAACTAAGATTCAGAAGCAGGTCACAATCAAAAAGATTGCTGAATAATATGCAGCAAGACGGGTTTCTCGCCAAAGGTTACAAAGACAAAACTATTTCTAGAAAACTTACGTAACAGAGTAAGAGAAACGTTACAATTTTTTCAGTCAATCAAAGAGCCCTTTGGGGCGAAAGGAGCAATAGATGTTCGTTACTACTAAGCAGATGCTTCTTGACGCACAGGCTGGCCATTATGCTGTTGGCGCCTTTAACGTTGAGAACCTTGAGTTTGTAATGGCTGTTGTTAAGGCAGCAGAAGAGCGCCGCTCCCCTGTTATTCTTCAGACCACTCCTGGCACCATCAAGTACGCAAGCCTTGATTACTTTGCTGCCATGGTTCGTTGTGCTGCTGAAGAGGCAACTGTTCCTGTTGCTCTTCACCTAGATCACGGTGACGGCTTTGACCGCTGCATTCAGGCAGCTCGTGCCGGTTACACCTCCGTCATGATTGACGGCTCTCACGTTCCATTTGAGGACAACATTGCACTTACCGCATCCGTAACCAAGTTTGCTGGTCCTATCAACCTTCCTGTTGAGGCTGAGCTTGGCAAAGTTGGCGGTAAAGAGGACGACGGCCCAGCTGTTGAGGGCGAGAACCCCTACACTGATCCAGACCAGGCTGAGGAGTTTGTCGCTCGCACTAACTGCACTTCTCTTGCGGTTGGCGTTGGCACCGCTCACGGCGTTTACCACGGCACACCTCACATTGAGCAGGGCGTCCTCAAGGCAATCCGTCAGCGCCTTGATATTCCTCTGGTTCTTCACGGTACTTCTGGCGTTCCAGACGACCAGGTAGCAGAGGCAATTCAGAACGGTATTTGCAAGGTTAACTACGCAACCGAGCTCCGCCAGGTCTTTACCGCGGCCTTTATGAAGTACATGTCCGAAAACCCCGGCAACTTTGATCCAAAGAAGCCTTCCGTTCCTGGTATGGAAGCAATCACTCAGATTGTTGCAAGCCACATGGATAACCTGGGTTCTTCCCACAAGGCTTAAGCTTAAAGGCATCGCCGTCGCACGTATCCTGCTTTTGCAGATAAAAAAACAGGCGAGAAGATCGATTGGTCTTCTCGCCTTTGTGTTAAAAGCAAAGCGTTGTTGAAAACGTAAGCCTTAGCAGATCTTGCAAATCCAGTCTGCTTCTGGAGCCTCAATCTCGCCAGACTGAATGCTGGTCAGCGTATTGCGGAGCTTAGACATAACTGGTCCGACAGCCTCCATGCCAGCGCCAAAAACAATTTCTTTCTGGCCGTCAACAACTTTGCCAACAGGAGAAATAACAGCAGCAGTACCGCACATACCACACTCAACAAACTGGTCAAGCTCGTCAAAGCGGACAGGACGCTCAATAACCTTCATACCAAGCAGATCTTTAGCAACCGTTGCCAGAGAACGACGGGTAATAGAAGGCAAAATGGAATCTGTGTAAGACTGTGGAATAACCAAGGTTCCCTCTTTATCAACAAAGAGGAAGTTTGCACCACTGGACTCCTCAACATAGGTACGAGAGCCAGAGTCAAGATACATACTGTCTGCAAAGCCCTGCTCATGTGCCCAGGTGGTTGGGTACAGAGACATAGCGTAGTTAAGGCCGGCCTTGATGTTACCAGTTCCGTGAGGAGCAGCACGGTCATAAGGAGAAACGGTCAGTGCAACAGGAGCAACGCCGTTGGAGTAATAAGCTCCAACTGGAGTGACCATAATACGGAACTCATAGGTAGGAGATGGCTTAACACCAACAGTATTTCCGGTACCAATCATAAATGGACGAACATACAGCGTAGCGCCTGTACCAAATGGCGGCACCCATGCTGCGTTTGCAGAAACAACCTCTTTAACAGCAGCGACAAATCTATCCTCAGGAAATGGTGGCATGACAAGGCGGGATGCAGAGTCAACCATACGCTGAGCATTGAGGTTAGGACGGAAGCAGACAATATCGCCAGAAACTGTGGTGTAAGCTTTTAAACCCTCAAAAACTTCCTGGCAATAATGGAAGATGTTTGCGCACTCAGACAGTGTAATGCTGTGATCGGTGGTAAGTCCGCCCTCATCCCAAGCACCGTCTTTGTAGTGGGCAACGTAGCTGTAGTCACACTGCGTATATGCGAAGCCAAGCGCTGTCCAATCGATGTCCTTCTTCTCCACTGAGTTTGCCATGGCTTTCCTTTCTCCGTGGGTTTTAAAGAATGAACTTCATCATAAACATGCGGATATGAATACCTAGTCCTATTAAATAGTTTGTAACCGAATAGATATTTTGCGGTATAACGTACATGAGCTGAAGGGAGCAAAAATGAATATCAAACTTAAGAGGACTTACGATACGCCAGAAGCCGACGATGGATATCGTGTGTTGGTAGACCGTCTTTGGCCACGAGGCATCAAAAAGGAAAACCTACACGCTGATGAATGGGCTAAAACCATTGCTCCTACTACTGAGTGCAGAAAAGCATTCAACCACGATCCAGAGCGCTTTGATAGCTTTGTGTCTACCTATACAGCTGAACTTGACAGCAATCCTGATGCAGATGCCTTTGTCGAACAGCTTAAAAAGCTTGATCAATCTACCGTGACACTGCTTTTCTCGGACAAAGACACTACGTACAACAACGCAGTAGTGCTCAAAAAGTGGCTTGAGACTAAGCTTAAGTAATACGCTTACCCAGCCACGCTTACATATCTTGCGAGAAGAACTCCTGGTAGAACTTCAATTCTTCAGGAGTATCTATGCTTGATGAGAATAAAATATCAGGCTCTATGGCGCTAGTGTTCTTGTCAGCAGCGGCATCTGCAGAAGCAAGCAAGTTTGCCTGTCCAAGCAAACGCTTAAGCTGATGAGCGGCGCCTGCCCCACCGTCAAAAAATTCTACGTCTCCTAAAACAGAGCTAATTTGCTTCTTGATAAAGGGGTAATGGGTACACCCAAGAACCACGGCATCTACCTGGCCAGCATAATTTCCCAAAAGCTCGGTCAGTCGTTTATGCATCTGTTCTGAATCAGCCTGACCAGATTCAATAAGCTCCACCAGGCCTTCTCCTGGAATAGAGATAACCTTTGCAGAAGGATGCAGGCGTGACTCAAGGTTGTGGTACTTCTGCAAAGAGAGCGTTGCTTTTGTAGCTAGAACAACTACTGTTCCATGGGGATATGCAGTTACTGCAGGCTTAAGAGCTGGCTCAACACCCACAATAGGTACATGAGGATAGGTTGCCCTCAGCTCGTCTGCAGCAGCAGCTGTAGCAGTATTGCAAGCTATAACCAGTGCTTTAGCACCCTCATCGATAAACTTTTTAGCAATAGCGTGAGAGCGCTGGACAATCTGCGCTTTTGGTTTAGTGCCATAAGGAGCAAATGCAGAATCGCCAAAATAATGAAATTCCTCGTGAGGCATTTGGGCAACAAGGTGCTTAAGCACACTCATGCCACCAACGCCCGAGTCAAATACACCAATAAAATTATGAGGAGCTAAGCGAGCTTCCATTACAAACCTTTCAAACTGAATGTAGAGTATTTTATACCTGTATTGGGAATAGAATAAAAGACCAGATAAAATGCTATGTAATACCTGTTTATGTCCTAAAATGTCCTAACTAATTAATTATTCTTTGCCATGTGTCTAACCCATGCTTCTCCTACAACATCCGCAAACTGTCTCCATTGCGGACGATCATAGTGTATTTCACCAACGCCCTTTCCAGCGTGACCCATCATCTTCTCTACATAGTCAGAATCTATACCCAACTCCCAACGCATGACAGTACGCCAAGAGTTACGCAGATTTCTAAATGGAATGTATTTAAGATTCTTTTCTTTGAGAAGCCTATTCCATACATAACGCACTACCTGCTGACTTACTGGCTTTCCATAGCCTTTATCCGTAAGCCAGTCTGTATCAATGGAGAGAATGTCTTTTGACCATGGCTCTGGAATGACTATAGGTCTCTTGCTTTGTGACGTCTTTAGCTTGTTTAGTACCTCTCCGTTATTATCTACTTGTGTATCAATGTCAATGATGGCAAGCGTCATGCCATCATATTCATAAGACATGATGTTTTCTTTTCTCACGCCTAATGACTCACCAACACGGCATGAACCAATGCCACAAAGAATAGCTGGGATATAAGCAACAGAGCCACGCAGAGCTTCTAGAACCTCGCAAAGTTCACTAAGCGAGTAAACAGACGTATCACGCTTATTCGATTGCTTGGGCATCCTATACGTGACGATTGCAGGGTTTGCTGGTAGCAGCTCAAGCATGACGCACTTATCGAGGATTTTACGCAGCAACATAAGCGATGTCTCAGCGATTCCCTGCGTCATAGTGAGCAACCATTCCTGGATTCCAAGAGGTTTAATTGCCGTGATTGGCAAACTTCCCCAAACAGGATTTATGTGCTTTGTCCATCTACTGACATAGTTCTTGTATGAGTTCTGAGAGAGTTCACCTGTCTTCAGTTGTTCTTGCAACTCTGGGAGATACCACGCTTCAAAAGCCTGTCTGAGCGTTGGCACAGGCTTGTCCTGGCTATGCTCTATGCGTCTTTGCGCTAATACTTCATCAGCTTGTTTGCGTGTCCCGTAGACGGTCTCAGAGTGTCTTGTGAACCCTCTGCCGTCTCCCGTGTCTGCCATATAGCGGATTCTGCGTTTCCCAGGACCCATTGGCTGGTTTGAACCCCATGAAGAACGTTTACGTGGCATAATGTATATACCTTCCTAACGAGATGGAGGTTGCTCCCTGTATTGTCTTGGCGGACGCGGGGAGCTTTTTATTCCGTTACTTCCCTCTTATGCTCTCATCGAATAAGAGAGGAGATCTGCTATGGATAAATACGAGATTCATCTATCTGTCATCATCGTTGAGCTGTCAGCAATCTTTTTCTTGTTGCTCACTAAGCTTTAGACTGCTGTCATCTTCTGCACTCTTTGCTCTAGCGTTATCAAACACACAATATGCGCTAAACAGGCAAACTGAGAGAATGACAAGACTAAAAATCACGCCAAACCAGTCAAATGCAGCAAGATATTTAGGGATATTCATCAAGCTTGATATTGCGAAAATTACCATAAATGCAGCAAATACAAGGCTGCCACATCCAGGATTAGTTGCGCTTGTTTGCTCATTCTCAATATCTTGAACATGGATATCAAGCTCAACATTTTGCGACTTTTTAGAATGCTTAGAAGCTGTCTTTTTAGAAGCTACTCTTGCTATGTCGCTCACACCAACAGTAGTCCTTTTGTATAAGAAGCTGTTGATGGCTCTCTTTGGATTCTTGATAAAGCCAACTCCCTTTTTTCCATAAAAAGGATTTACTGCCTTTTTAAGGACCCTTGTCATTCTTCCTGTTGTGCGTGCCTTAATTGACTTATTAAGGCTGAATTTCCTAAAGCCAAACTTCATGACTATTACCTCATCTCGCTAGCTGCTTGGTACCACACAACAACGCCAACAACCTTGATTGGATGCTCATCGTCAGTAAAGATAATGTCCTCAAACTCCTCATAACTGTCAGCAGTGAGCATAAGAGAGTTATTGCCTTTATACCAACGTCTCATGATTGCTTGGTAGCCTTCGGTTTCCACTACAACAATAGATCCATTGGAAGGCGTGATTGTTGGGTCTAAGAGGACATGGGAACCTTCTGGAATAACGCGATTCATGCAATTACCTTCCACCTCTAGTACCATTGCGCTGGGATGGTTTTTAGCAATATTAGAAGGTACATTTACAGTCTTTTCATATGCTTCTTCATCTGCAAGCACTCCAGCATGTACCCTACCTAGAGATATAAGAGGTAGATATGATTCGCCACTAGAGATTGCTTTCATTGCTCCAGAAAGAACTGGCACATCTTCACTAACAATGTCACTTACAGAAACATTAAATACAGATGCCATCCTCTCAATAGCACCCATTCTAGGCTGCGTCCATCCCGTTTCCCATTGAGTAACAGTTGACCTAGTTACATTAATTTTCTCAGCAAGTTCTCCCTGCGTTAAGCCCATATTTAGGCGTAGCTTTTTAATATTTTGTGCTAAAGACATGTCATTCTGCCTTTCACTATGTTTGATTTTCTAAATATTTTAGTAGTTTTTTGTTGACAAACAAGGTTTGTCTATTTAACATATGTTTTGCAAACAAACAGAGAGGAGGTCAAATGAAAACCCTAAAAGAATATCGCATCAAAAAAGGCGTTAAACAGAACGCAATCGCTAAAGCACTGGGTGTAACTCGTCAAACATATGCACGTTATGAGGAAAACCAAGAGGAAATGAGTCTCGCACAAGCAAAAGCTGTGTGCCATTTTTTGAACTGTGATATTAGCGATATTTTTTTAGCTCAAAAGGTTAGTTAAACAAACATTTGTATCACTAGCCAAGTACTTCCCCACGCACCATGTACCTTCTCAATCGAATAGACGTAAATCGTTACAGGGAAAACAACAACACTTGCTCTAGCTTTGAGTTGGTGAGTACCTGTTGAAATAAAGTGAATGGCTAATGGTAGCCAGATAACGTTGCATGGTCGTAGTGATAACCATGTAGGACCTTACAGTCCGCCACGCTAAGCGTGAAGAGCGTGCATAGACGCTTTATTGCTATGCAAAACCCAATCTAAAAAGTTTGCCCTCACATTGTCCGACCAATGCAAGGGCACTGTTTACCGCGGAGGTGAACATATGAAGAGTATACCGCTTCAAATCAAGAAGATTGCCGTTGGAGCTTACATTTGCTCCCTCATGACAGGCATCTTATTTGCTCTTATCTATGCCACGTTTTCAGTTTGTGGCGTTTTTGGACTTCTCCCCTATGTAGCAATCACTATCCCAGTCTGGAGGTGGATTGATGACATCAACGAAGCAGAAAAAGATTACCGCAGACGTGAGCGTGCTCGCAAAGCTCTTTGAGAAGTTCATGATCGCTTCTGCTGAAGCGCAAAGAGAGCTCGCAGAGAAGACGGGAACCGTCAACGGCTCTCGCTCACTTAATGCAGCAGTACTTGCAGGACTGCCGCCACAGCTTGCTTACACGATTGCTCAGACCTCTAAATACTCTGGTATTCCAGGCTCAATGCTGAGAGCCGAACACAAGGCAGGAGCACTCAAGTTTATCAAGCCGGCAGGACAAGAGCGTGGATACATGATTACCTGCGAAGAAATGGATAGATGGCTTACTGACTCGGTGAGCTAAGAAAGGATTTGATATGAACAAAGAAGAACGTGAGCTGTTAGTTGAGAGAGTTGCATTCTTGACGGCGCTCCAAAAGAAGGTCAAGGAGCATCTTGACGCACACGCAGCAGACAACCTGCGCACACAGCTTGATGACGAGCTCAAGAACCTCTATGTACAAATGGGAGTATCCAAGCTTGACCTTAAAGTCAATGGCAAGAAGGTTGGCACAGTATCAGCCAGGCTTTCAAAGCCAAAGGTTGAGGTTGTACCACAGGTTAAGAGTGTTGCTGAGTTTGTTGATTGGATCATGACATCAGACTCTGGCATTGACACTTTGACCCGTCTTATCACGCTTTACCCAGACAAGGTGCTTGAGTGTGCAACGCAAGACGGTGAGCTACCCGGTGGTTGCGAGATGGTTAAGCGTGAGAGTGCTGAGTCCTGGCTTGGTACCACACTCAGAGTTGACGCTGACAAGGTAGCAGACGCTTACCAAGGTCAGCTACCACAGCGTATCTACGGACTTCTTGGAGATGGTGGCAATGAAAGGCTATAAAGCATTTCTGCAGAATATGATGACACAACACGGCGACGATACCGTTTATAAGGTTGGAAAGACCTACACAGTCGAGGGCGAAATCAAGATATGCGAGAACGGCTACCATTTCTGCAAGAAGTGCGTTGACGTTTACGATTATTACAGTAAACCTTGCCGTATCTGTGAAGTTAGCGTCACTGGCGCAGTACAGACGCAAGGAAATAAGAGTGTCGGTCGCAAACTTAAAATCTTGCGTGAGCTAACAGCTGATGAAATAAGTAGTCTCTGTAACTCCGGCGACTGGAACTCCGGCTACTGGAACTCCGGCTACTGGAACTCCGGCGACTGGAACTCCGGCTACTGTAATACAACCGAGCCTACAGTTCGTCTCTTTGACCACCAAACAGACATCACTTTTAGTGATTTCCGACAATCGCGAGCTCATGGCTTGCTTTGCAGTATACCGTCAGACTGTCTTACCTGGAAATATAGCGAGTATATGACAGACGACGAAAAGGCAGCACACCCGGAGCATGAGACTACCGGCGGGTTCTTGTGCCTAGAGAAAGCCGATCGCCAAGCATGGTGGGAGAGCCTAAGCGACGATAGCAAGGCAGCAATCACATCGATGCCTTATTTTGATGCGGAAAAATTCTTCATTTGCACAGGTATTAAGGTTAACGGAGCTGATAACGATGCTAACTAAAAAAGAGCGTGCAGCAATCGCTGAGAGGTTGAAGAGCACGGAGTACATTACCAGCTCAACACTCTTTAAGGCTCTCACAGGTGAAGAAAAGCCAAGCGAAACGTCACATGTCAAAAGCCTTTGCATAATATGCAGCGTCATTCTCGGTCTATGTGATACGTCAAATATGCTTGAACTACCCCTAGACAAAGACGGCGAGGTTATTCACATCGGAGATACGCTATACGATGACGATAATGATGTGAAGTATGAAGTCGCTGGATACATGATGCGCGGTAATAGCACAGAGGTTATTTTGGCAGCTGGCGCAGAACCCGTGTATACAAAAGAACCTGCGAACAACCTCACCCACAAAAAGCCAGTAACAATCGCATCGCTGGTTAGCGAGATTAGGTGCATTCTAGCCAAAGAAGATATTAGCGAGAAACTATCTGAGAAGATTTGGACGCTCACCGACTTAATCGAAATGTCGGGTGATAGCGATGACTAATCATGAAGAGATAGCGGAGAAGTGGCGTGAAACTGGCGAGAGGTTAGACAAAGAACCCCCGAGCAGTCTTACGGGTACAGCATGTATAACGCTTTTTGAGCTTTTAGAATCTGCTGGCATACGTGATAACAATTCTTACAGTGATGTGTTTAACCGTCTAGCCGACCTCATAGATCCTACATGCCACATGAGTTGTGAATACGGGAACGGTGACGATGACACAGATGAATATATGGAACTTATTGTAGACACGCCAGAAGATACGGTAGCTTGCCATTGTCACGCTTGCGATATTGTGTTCAGATTTGAGCGCGGCATTGTACCTGATTATTGCCCATTCTGCGGTGCAAGGGTGGTGCGCGATGAATAGCACAGAGAAAATACTTCGCATTATCAAAGAGTATGCACAACTTGCGTACTTGAGCAGTGGTGAAGACCTTGGCAACAAAATCAAAGGGAAGAAGGTTTATCTATCAGGACAAATTACAGGCAATGCTAATTACAAAGGCTTGTTTGGGTTTGCTTACACGCTCATTACTCTTGGGGACGCTTCAGAGGTCTATAATCCTGCAGCACGCATTCCGGATAATGTTGACTATAAGTCCGCAATGAAGCGTTGCATCACTGAACTTGTTAAGTGTGACACTATTGTCATGCTGCCAAATGCTTACGAATCAAAAGTAGCAAAACTCGAGAAAGAGGTAGCTATTTCCTGCGGGTTAGATGTTGTCACGTTGTCTAATAACGCAATTATTACTTACTCATTTAACGCTGTTGAAGAAGCTCTTAAGAGGTTGCTATGAGTAAACAAAAACAGAAAGGCACAGCGTTTGAGCGTCAAGTCGCAGAGTATCTTAGCGCACGCTTAGGAGCTGACATTGAACGCAGAACCACAGCTGGCATTCACGACAGAGGAGATATAGCTGGAGTTTTTTTTCGCGGTCTTCCCATGGTCGTGGAATGCAAGAACTGTACACGTATGGAACTGCCAAAGTGGCTCAAAGAAGCAGAGGTTGAGCGAGGAAACGCAGACGCAGAGTTCGGCATAGTGGTTCACAAACGCAAAGGAGTTGGCGAGAAGTCATTTGGTGATACTTACGTCACAATGACGCTGGAGACACTCGCAGCAATGATTGCGGGCAAACACGATTTACTGCAATAAATCAGTATTTATTTTAATTCCCTATTTTCAACAACCAAATAGAAAGGCTTTAACCATGAAGAAACTTCTTCAGTGGCTGGCTGTTGCTGTCTTTGCGGTACTGGTATGCGTGCCAGCTCTCGCACAAGCGCAGACGGTACCAGTCCAGCTTACAAGCTTTCAAGTAACCAACCTTGAGAAGCAACCAGTCAACTCAGTAGGCTTGCACTCAAAGTTCTATATGAACATCAACTGGGACGCAACAGGGCAAGAGCTCCACAACGGCGATTCATTCGACATTGAACTCCCAACCTTCCTGCGCTTCCCAGATAGCGCAGCCACGAGCTTCAATTTATACACGCCAGACGGAGAAGTCTGCGCAGTTGCAGAGATTAACCCGCTCACTCAGACATGCCACGTAACCTTTACCAACTACGTTGAAGGTAAGGACAACGTCAAGGGTTCTATCTGGCTTGCAACGTGGATTGGAGAAGATAACGGACTAGATCATGAAGAGTTGAGAATCGTTCAGACCTCAACTGGTCAAGTTGCAAGCTTCACAATCCACACTGAGCGTCCTAACGTTCTCACAGGCGAGGTTATTGCTAAGTGGGGCGTTGCTGACACAGACGCTGACACAATCGAGTGGAAGGTACGCCTTAACGTCAACCAGATGAACCTTACCAATGTCATCCTGGAAGACAGCATTGAAGCTGGTTCTTATGTTCCTGGCTCTTTCAAGCTCTACCGCGTCCACATGGACGAGTACGGCGCAATCGACGATTCTTATGGCTGGCAGTCAGTACAGGTTGATGAGCCAACTATCAACGGTTCTACATTCACTCTGAACCTTCACAATGCCATGGCAAACGGTGAGCAGTACTTCCTTATCTACCGCACAACCAAGAACCCACGCATTAAGAACTCCATTACGCTCTATTCAGCTGAGAAGCAAGCGTCAAGCGTCTGGACTTACGTAGCAGCGGATTCTGGTGGCAACGGTAATGGCGACAATCGTCCAACTGAGCCAGAGACTCCAGTTACTCCAGAGCCAACACCAACGCCAGAGCCTAATCCAGGACCACAGCCACAGCCTACGCCAGAAGAGTCTGACCCGGAGCCACAGCCTGAGCCTGAGCCAGCTAAACCTGCCAAGAAGGTAAAGAAGGCAAAGAAGGCAGCACTACCCGCAACGGGAGATGACGCAGTCATTGCAGTTGCAGCTGGAGTTGGAACGGTTGCGCTCACATTCATCCTCACAAGCAGGTTTGTAAGGAAGGAGAAGTAATGGACGCAAAGGCAAAAGAGCAAGCCGACAGAGAGCGTCTTGAAAAGATGACGATGAAGGAAATCAAGGCAATCGCAAAGGACGATGGCATCGCTCTCGGATATGACGGCTCAAGAAAAGCGAATGCTATTGGCTTGATTCTTGAGTGGAGACGCTTCAAAGGCGTGTATATGGAGCGGTACTAATGATTTGCCCAAGATGTCTCAATGAAGGCTGGGGCAGCACTGCCTTTGACCTTGAGCACGATGAGCATGGTTGGCGCATTAGATGCCCTTACTGCAACCATGCGTCTAGGTATTACCAAACCAAGGAAGAAGCAAACATTGGCTTTACGTTAGATGAAAAAGCTGAGCCAAATGAAGCCAATAGAGCCGACTAAGTACGTTGAGCCCAATGCAGAAGATGTGCGTCTTATAAGAATCTGGCGCATCGACTTTGACTCGGTCTGTTTTGGTCTCTACACGTACACTCCAGCTCAATTCCATGCGGTCCACTCGACCGCATGGGACTTCTATCAGCGCAAGCCAACCATGAAGCACACAACAGCTCCTGGAACAGAATACGTTGAGTTCTACCACGAATATGTCTGCGTCTATGAGTCAAATATGAAGGACTTCATGGAGTGCGTCAGAGCAAACGGGCTTCATGGCAAATACCACGAAGCGGGTCACCCGGAGAAGGAATACAAGTTTTAGAAAGGAGTAGATCATGGGAGTATCAGTACTCGTGCTAGGACATTCTGGCACAGGTAAGTCAACGAGTCTCAGAAACTTTAAGCCTGGAGAGATTGGCATTTTTAACGTGGCAGGAAAGCCACTCCCCTTCAGGGGCAAGATGAGCAAGGTTGACCATCCAACGTACGCTCAAATGAAGCAATCGCTTAAGGCTAACAAGCTTAAAGCGTATGTAGTCGATGATGCGAACTACCTCATGGCATTCCAAAGCTTTGCCAAGGCTAATGAGAAGGGCTATGACAAGTTCACATCAATGGCAGTTGACTTTGAGCAACTCTTGGAAGCTGCCAACAACACAAACGATGACACAATCGTTTACTTTTTTATGCATCCTGACTATGACGATGCAGGAAGGCTAAAGCCTAAGACCATTGGCAAAATGCTAGACAATCAGCTCTGTATTGAGGGAATGTTCCCAATCGTACTCATCACTGAACGCGATGATACAGGCTATCACTTCATCACACAGACAGACGGCTCTACACCTGCCAAATCCCCAATGGGAATGTTTGATGACCTGGTAATTGACAATGACCTCAAAGAGGTTGACAGCGCTATTCGTACGTACTGGGATATGAAGACAGTCGCTTAATCCCCTATTTATTTAATCCACTATTTTAAGGAGAAAAATCATGAAGGCATTCGGTAACTTTGACAAGGTAGTTGCATCTAACGGTGGCGGTTCTTCCATGCTTGAGCCAGGCGGATATGTTGCAAAAATTGTACGTGTTAAGGACCACACAGACGAGAAAAAGCCATACCTTGAGTTCGTCTATGACATCTGGAACGGCGAGACTAAGTCATTTCTTTTCACAGCAGATCTTGCAGACACCACAAACGACTGGAGACACTCTTTCCGTATCTATTTCTCCAAGGACAACAACTACGGCGTGCAGCGTTACAAGGCACTCACAGAAGCAGTTGAGAATACCGCCCAGGGCAAGGGTGTCAAAGCATTTGTCTATGAGGACAAGGACGATGCAGAGCAGACACTTGTTGGCAAGCTCTTGGGCGTTGTCATTCGTCATCGCTCTTATGTCAACAGCGAGGGCAAGGTCAAGACAGCAGTGGATGTCAATGCATTTATTCCTGGCAAAGACGCTGCAGAAGGCAACTTTGATGCTAAATACGCAGAGCCATACGAAGCAGACGGAGTCGCAGAAGCACGTGCAAATGCAGACAATGCAGTCATTGACGCTCCTGCGCCTGCCGTTGAACTTGCAGACGAGGATATTCCGTTCTAGAAGCCATGAGGTAAGAGAGGAGGTGGCACGTGGCTGACTACACAGATGGTCTCGGATGGGCAAAGCTGGATATCACAGCTGCGTGCCATCTTGGACGCATCATTGAAAACTTCAGTGATAAGACAAGAGGAGCAAGGGCAACCATGCTCCTCTTCTGTTACTCGCAAATCAGGGATATTGGAGATATTCCGTCTTTTAGGCTTGGAGTTCGCACAATCGCTAAGGCTTGTAATTGTTCTGTACCAGCAGCACAGCGATTTATTCAATACTGTGAAGAACGTGAACTGATCGTGTCAGTAGGCACTACGCCAGATGGCAAAACGCCATTGAGAACATTTTGGTGGTTTGCTGAGAGGTGTATCGAAAAACCGATACAGGGTGTATCAAAAACCCATAGGAAACCGATACAGAGGTGTATCAAAAATCAAGCAAAAACCGATACACATCAGAATACAGATAGTAAGAGAGATTCCTTAAAGAATCTCTCTCTTACTTGTTACGTATACGGGGAAGAAAAGTTTTCAGTCATGGCGGTCTACGCCTTCGCTAAACGCTCGGCGACCGCCATGCAGAAGGATTGCACGCTCGATTATATCTATGAGACTGACCCTGACTTTGATTTGATGATGCGAGCGGTTATTGATGACCTCACACCAGAAGAACGCATAGCAAGCTACTGGGAAAACAATGAGGGTAAAGGTGAGCGCAAATGACGTTTGAATATTTGCGCCGGCTGAACCGTCCAAAGTACGGCTGGGATGTTGAATGCTATCTTGCAGCAAAAGAACCACTTAAGACGCACACAATAGCTGATGATGCGCTAAGTGGTGGCTTAATGCCAGGACTCACTATTCTAGGTGGTGTGGCTTCTGCAGGTAAATCTTCGCTTGCAGTACACATCGCAACGGAAGTGGCACAAGACGGAAAGCGCGTTATCTACTTTACGTTAGATGACACGTGGGGAAATATCACAGCCCGTTCCATGAGTTGTTGGTCTGTGAAGAACCAAGGACTAAAGCGTCAAGGACTCACGGTTGTTCCCTTTGAATGGTCAGCAGTCATTAAAGGTCCAGGCACAGAATTACAGCTGCCAGAAGGACTACAAAACCTCTCAGCGTATGCGTTTAATGCCAGGCACTCTAACGCTGTACTTGCTGACGCTGCACTCTATGACGATATGGTCGCACCCAATCTTGCAATCATCGACAACGTATCAACTACAACAGGAATTGAAGAGATCGTGCGCACCGTTATGGCAGATGATGACAAGCCAGACCTTGTCATCGTTGACTACATTCAACAATATCAAACAGGCACTCCTGACATTGATAAGCAGGAATACACTCGCGTGTCTCAAGTTGCTACCAATCTACAGATGCTTGCTTTTGATACGCAAATACCGTTCCTTGTGCTTTCAAGTCTGAAGAAGCTTGATGCAAAGGATGAACCATCTTTGGACTGGTTCCGTGGTTCTGGAGTTGTAGGTTACGCATCCTGGGCAGCACTCATCCTCACGAAAGGTGAGATTGATACTCCGCAATTCAAAGAGGTAGCACTGCACACAGTTAAGAACAAAGCAGGTAGAACGGGCATTTTAGTGCCCGCAAAATTAAAAGGTGCCTATTCAACATTTATACAGAATGGAGGTGTTTGTATTGCCTAAACAGGTTAAATATCTTCTATGCCCCTTCACAGGCTCTGAGTGCGCTTCTACGTGTGCCTTGGCTGGAGTTATTGACGATAAGAGAGTTTGCGCCTTAGCGTGTCTCTCAGATAGCGATAAAGCGATATTTAAGCGAAACGCACATGCTCCAAACGTATCGGAGCGAGAACTACAGAAAGAGGAAATTAGAAAGCGAGCAGAAATGACTCGCTTTCTTTATGAGAAAGGAGAGCTTAAGTGAATGGATTCAGACGAAGCTATGAAGAACTAGATCACTCCACCTTCACAGAAAAAGAGATTGCAATCATTGAGCGCGAAGTTCCCAAGCATGGACCCACATGGTCAGGCTTCAAGCGTCTTATGCCTAATCGCTCAATCACCGACATTAAGGTGTTTGCAAGGTCTCGTGGGCTCCAAAGCAAGACAAGTCTTACACGCTCTCACAGAATCTGGAGCGAGAAAGAAGACGCGCTTATTGTTGCAATTCTAGAGACACTCTCCAAGAAGCTGCAACGTGAGCCACAGATGGTTTGCAATCATGCGTACCGACTCTTTACACAGAGGGAGAAGCTCAATGAGCAAGCGTAAAAACAGAGATGAAATAAATGTTTCATCTCTTTCATCATTTAAGAAAAGAGGGAGACGAACGTACCAGTCCTGGACTTGGTCAGAGCTTGAGACGCTCTGGCGCAACCCTTCCATGACTGCCAAGGAACTCCATGAGCTTATTCCTACGCATTCTGTGCAAGCAATTACTATGGTGCGCCATCGCTATGGAAGATACCGAACAGAGGGCATTGTGCCTTTATGTCAGAAGTGCGGACAGCATCCTGTGTGGGTTGATGCAGAGGATGCTAAGCGTTGGGGGCTTTGTAAAGAGTGTGCGCTTGATGAGCGGGAGTACTTGAGAAAGCACACGCAAGAGCTTGAGCGTAAGCAGAATTTGGAGCGTCAGCTTGCCTTTAAGATGAAGAGGAAGAAGGAGCGAAAAGCAAAGGTCAGACGCATTGAAGACGCAACCACTCACAAACGCAAACCATGAGAAGTATGTGCTCGCTAGAGTTGCTGGCAAGAGCCAGCGACAGGCAATGCTGGAAGCTTATCCGCACCGCTCAAAGTGGAAGCCAGATACTGTTGACCAAGCTGCTTGCAGACTCGAAGCTGACAGCAAGATAAAGGCAAGGCTTCAAGACCTCCAAGAGAGAGCTTCAAAGAAAGTAACTATCACCCGTGCTCAAGTACTCAATGGCATGGGTAAGACGTTTGCAATGGCGCAGGAGTCTATTGCTGACTCAGGCGTGAACCAGACTGCAGTCACTGCCATCTCTTCCATTGGCAGGACTCTCTTAGACGCAATTCCAGAAGATGTGGAAGAAGAAGAGAAGCCATTCGTGGCAGACTTCGCCCTTCTCTTAGCACCACCGTTTCTCTCACTGCATCGTGCAATCGCACAGGACGCGGGAGGTGAATGGTGGCTAAGGGGAGGGCGTTTTTCTTTGAAGAGCTCCACGGTCTCGCTAGAGATCATGCAAGGACTTATGGAGCACAAGGACCGCTCGGCATTCATCATGCCAAAGATTGGCAAAGACATTGGAGACGGTGTCTTTGAGCAAATGCTCTGGGCGATAGACAAACTCAACATTCGCGATGAGTGGAAGCCTTCTAAGAGCCCATACAAGCTCACACGCCCCGCAACAGGTCAAGTCATTACCTTTAGAGGTGGTGACCATACGCAGAAGACCAAAGCAATCAAGGCACCTAATGGAACGTACTACGCCTATCAGTGGTTCTCAGAGGTAGACCAGTTCAACGGCTGGGGTGAACTCAGAACGGTTATGCAGTCTGTCACTCGTGATGCTCCAGAAGGCTCTGTGTACTTCCGCTTCTTTGACCATAACCCACCACGCTCTCGTGATGCCTGGGTAAATGAGCACGTCTCTACTATGCTCTCGACTCACCCGGAGCGCGTCATTGAGTCAAGCTACCTCGATGTGCCACATGAGTGGATACCGGAGCAAGTACGTAAGGACGCTGAAGCACTCAAGGAACTTGACGAGGAAGCATATCGCCATGAGTGGCTGGGTGAGCAAGTAGGCTTTGGCTCTGAGGTCTTTACCCGCGTTGAGGTAAGAGATATTACACACGAGGAGCGCAAAAAGCTTGAGTACCACTTCTATGGTGTTGACTGGGGCTTCTCACAAGATCCATTCGCTTGGGTCAAGATTGCCTATGACGCAAAGACGCGCACACTCTACATCCTGGATGAGTTCGTAAAGTGTGGACTCTCTAACCAAGATACCGCTGAGCTCGTAAGCGAGAAGCTGGGCAATGCGCTCAAAGACGGTGAAGACGTTATTGAAGATGCTGAGCCATACGCCACGGTGTGGTGCGACTCAGCAGAGCCTAAGAGTATTGCTGACTTCAAAGCTAATGGCATTAATGCCCGTGGTGCGCTCAAGACTGGTGCGCATAACATCCATAACTCAATCAAGTGGCTGCAGTACCGCACAAAGATTGTGATTGACTCAAGCTGTACAACCGCAGCACGAGAGTTCAGCAATTACTCATATGTGATGACAAAGGACAACCAGCTCACAGGGCAGTTGCCAGACGCTGATAACCACACTATTGACGCTGTGCGTTATGCGTGTATGACGCTTATCAATGACAGAAGCTTGACTTAAAGAGAAGGGGTCTTACCTTGTCAAAAATTACTATCCAAAAGCCAGAATGGGCACTCAGATACCTAAAGAAGCGTAAATTTACGCCTGACACGTCTATGGATAAGTTCCAGCAGCTGTGGTGGGGCTGGTTTACGCATGATAATGAGTACTACAAGCAGCCTTACATCATCAACAATGGTGCTGACTCATATGACAGGCTCTCAATCAGTCCGGCTTCAATGGTTGCAAGTGAGATTCCAAGCCTGATTATGAACGAAGGCACAATACTTTCAAGTTCTGAAGACGTAGTGAATGACTGGCTAGAGCGCACCATCCCTAACTTTGTAGATGAGCAAGCAGAGTTCATCAGTACTGTGTTTGCGCTTGGTGTTGGCGCATGGGTAGCAAACTTCCACGGATACGAGGGCAACGTCTCAACCAGCATTGACTCTATGAAGGCGTGGCAGATTATCCCGCTTCTTGGTGATGGCTGCGCATTCATCTCCAAGGTAACCGTTAACTCCAAGATGTATGACCAGCTGCAGCTTAGATACTTCAATCAAGAGACGCAGTCTCACGTAATCGAGACGCTTCTCTTTAACTCGCAGAACCGCATTAACCCTGTTGAGGTTGAAGGCATTACTGGCTTTGTTGATACCAAGCAACCACTGCCAACCTATGCGCTTGTAAAGCCAGCCAAGTACAACGCTCATGACGAGCTCACACCTCTTGGCGCATCGGTAATTGAAGACATCTGCGACTCATGCAGACTGGTAGACGAAGCATTTAACCAGATGTATTGGCAGGTTCGAGTCTCTCTGCCAAAGATGGTTGTAGACGAGCAAGCCATTGTGCGTGACAGCAAAGGTAATGCAAAGTTTGTAAACACAATGGACCAGATTATGTTTGCACCAATCTCTGCCGGTATTAGTGCAGAGTCGCCTATGACGGTCTATAACCCTGACACACATATTGATGACATGGTTACTGCGTTCAACAATGCTCTTGCTGTTTTGGGCTTTAGAACCGGCTTTGGTGCTGGATATTGGTCATTCACACTGGGACAGGGACTCAAAACGGCAACTGAGGTTGTAAGCACTAACGCAACGCTTATTAGAACCATCAGAAAGCATGAGCACTCTATTGAGAACTCGGTAAGAGACCTCATCCAGGGCGCGTTTGCTGCAGAGTGCGCCATGAATGGCTACAGAGTAGATGAGCCTGTGCCCGTTGACATTTTGTGGGATGACTCAGTTATCTCAGACGATAAGGCAGACCGAGACATGATGAAAGATGACATTGCGCGTGGTCTTTGCCCCAAGTGGAAGTATCTCGTCAAGTATCAAGGCATGAGTGAGGAAGATGCAAAGGCATTTACCAGCGAGACTGGCGGTGTCGCACTTGACGCAGACCTTGGTGAGTAATTGTGAAACCGACTGAAGAAATTGCTGTGCGTCTCGTAGGGGGCGCACAGTCTGCTTATGTGAATGAACTCTCCTACTTCTTTCTCAATCTGCTTGATGAGGTCGTACGCACTAATGGCGCAGTTATCAGAGGTAGAGAGATTGCAGACTTTGAGCGTCTCTCTAGGCTCTCTCGTGAGGAAGCTCTTGCGATCTATTACAAGTACCGCCCAGCCATCGACAAGCAAACACGTGAGGTCCTAAAGACTGCACTCAAAAAGACTGATGATGCGCTTGTAGGTCAGTTTGTGCGAGCGATGGGCTCACGCCGTCACATGACTAACCTCGCAACTATTATCGCTGCTCAGACGGCGCAAGGTATGAATGAGGTCCTTGAGCGTCAAAACATTGCTCTTGCTAAAGACCAATCAGCACTTTGGTATGACGTGACTGCTGAAGCAATAGCACGCCACCAAGCCGGAGAGCCAACACGAGTGGTTATGGAGCGTGGAGTTACACGACTTGCCAACTCTGGACTAGAGACGATTGACTACATCAGTGGCACTAAGACAACCATTGACGCAGCTCTCAGACGCCACATTGTCTCCCAGGCTAACCAAGCGAGAAACCGCCTTCTCATGCAGCGTATGGATGAGTGGGAATGGGACTTAGTCTTTGTTGATGCACACTTTGGAGCGCGTCCAAGCCATGCTGAATGGCAAGGCAAAGTGTATTCAAGAAGTGGAAGGAGTACTGAGTATCCACCGCTCGTTGAGTCAACCGGATACGGTACCGTTACAGGTCTCTGTGGAGCTAACTGCTACCACTACATGACACCTTATGTGCCTGGATATTCTCAGTTGCCAGATATGGACTACTCAGATCAAGAGCGCATCACAGGCATGACCAGTGATGAGTACTACGCAGCCACGCAGAAGCAGCGTAGATATGAGCGTCTCATTAGGAGTCAGAAAAGAGAGATCTCTTACCTTCAAGAGGTGAGAGCAGACGCAGTAAAGCAGCGCATTAGGCTTGGTGAGCTTCAGGACAAGCTGCGTCAGTTCACGCATGACAATCATCTGCGCCGTGATTATGAACGTGAGCGTGCCTGGGCAGTAAGCAAGCAGCCTAGAGCGTTGAAGACTCATCCGATTTTTGCTAGGCAATCTAAAAACATAAGCTTTAAAGGCTCTTTTGAGGATACAAAAGAACTCATGAAAGCTTATTCTGGCAAAGACGTAGATGTTTCTGGCATATTTAAAGAAAGAACACAGGTAAACATTGACTTTTCTCAAAATGATTTCCCGCTAAACATACAAAAGCAAATTGCTGTTGCATCTGAGCATGCTTTTAACTTTATGGGTGACAGCATTAAACAGCCCCTGACCTTCAAGCTAAACAACAAGCTTGAGTATGGCGTACTCGCTCAGGCATCTCGTAGAGATGGAGCAGCTGTTATTGAAGTATCTGATTCTTTATTTAAGAAGAAAGTAGATGAACGCATCCAAGTTATTTTTCATGAGATAGCCCATACGAAAGAGTGGAATCTATCTACAATGAAAGAATGGGATAAAGAAGTAAATGAATTAATAGCCTATAGAGCCAATCCAATTGAGGGTCTTGCCCAATCAAATTTAAATCAAAAGTTAGAGACAGCTTTTTTAAATGCTGGCATACTCGTTTATTACGATGAATTAGACGGAAAAATACAGTTTGATAATGGGGAAAATATTGAGCATATAGAGAGGATTTCACCCTATCTAAAAAGGTATAATAGTTTTAAAGATGAATCTGGTTCAGAGCTCCTTGCTGAGTCATTAAGATTTGTCGCAGTTAACGGGTTTGGTAAGAACAAAATCGCTGATATTGTGGTAAGGGAGGCTCTCTCATGGTAATTGATTACGATATGCTCTGTGACTCACTTGATATTTCTCTTGATTCTTTAATGAGAGGTAGCAACTCTTATGCTCGTGAGCATATAAAATTGCTCAAGAAATATGGTAAAGCTCTTGATGCTAAAAAAAATATAGCCATTCTGATGGGTCTTCCAAGCGATGAACAAGTTGCGATTATTCGCCATAGAAAGCTTTACAAGTCCTGTTCTGAGTATTTCACTTGGGATGGTCCTACTAAAAAAGCCAAAAAAGAACTTACTCCATTATTAGAAAAATAAAAAGCTTAACTCCTAACCCCGCCACAAGCGGGGTTTTCTTTTAGCTGTTAACACTCACAGACAATTCTTTCAGCGCAGGAAAAGGACCTGCGATTGACTGAAAGGATTTGGTCTATGCATCGTAATGGATCTCCTGCACCAGACGAGGTCACAGAGGAAAAGAAAGACTCTGACACCCAAGACTCTACGCAGGAAAACCAGTCCCAAGACCAAGCAACAGAAGAGGAAGCATCTTCCCAGGACCCTGCTGCAAGCGAGGACACAAGTACAAACGTCAACACCCACAAGCTAGAGCGTGACTTGGCTAATCGTGAGAAGCGCATTAAAGAGCTGGAAGCAGAGCTTGCAGAGTCGAAGAAGTCTATGGCTTCTTCTGATGAGCGTATCTCTGCTATTGAGAAGCAGCTCAAAGACTCACAGGAAGCTAAGGAGAAGGCAGAAGTAGAAGCACAGCTTACTTCTGCTGGCTGCATTGACTTGGAGCTTGGTAGAGCTGCTCTGGCTGCTCTAGAGGGTGACGTTGCCAAACTTAAAGAAGCTAAGCCTTATCTCTTCCAGTCTGAGCCAAAGAGCGTAAACACTACCGGCAAGCCCGCTGGCAGCTCTTCTGGCATTGCTCGCAACATTAAGGAAGGACTCGGCAAATAATGATTAACCTCACTACCCTTGCAACTAACTCTGGCGATAAGCTCACACAGGGCTTTATCAATGAGCTTGTCACTGACAACTATCTGCTCGGTGCGCTCACCTTTGATGACTGCATGAACGCTTCTGGCACCTCTGACTTGGTCTATGGCTATAAGCGCGTTAAGACCCCATCTTCTGCAGCATTCCGCGCCCTTGGTGCTGAGCCAGCTGTCTCTGAGCCAACTGTTGAGAAGAAGACTACCACCCTGGGTATTCTCGGCTCTACGTTCCAGATGGATCGTGTTGCCAAGGCTGCTGCAGATGACCTCTACGAGATGTATCTGGAGCAGGCAAAGGACGCAGTCTCTCGCAAGTTCAACGCAAGCATCTTTGCTCCTACCAAGGATGCAAATGGCTTTGACGGTCTTGCAGCTGCTCTGAAGACTACCTCTACTGAGATGACCTCTAAGACTGACATTAAGGTCACCACTAAGGAAGCTGCTCTTGCTTACCTTGAGGAGCTTGACACCATGCTCTCCAACCTCATGCGTACCCCTGACGTACTCATGATGAGCGCAGCTCAGTACACCAAGCTGAACGCACTTCTCCGTGTTGTTGGTCTTGGCACTGAGTCCAAGGAGACCGCTGGCAACGTTGTTAAGGCTTACAACGGCATTGCTATTCATGAGGTTCGTGACGGCTCTATTACTGACGGCTCTATCTATGGTGCTTGCCTTGGCATGGACGGCTTCCATGGAATCACTCTCAAGGGTGACAACGCATTCACTGTTGCACTTCCTGACTGGACTACCCCTGGTGCTGTCAAGAACGTTGATGTTGAGTTCGTCTGTGGTGTTGCCCTGAAGGCAACTAAGGCTGCTGGTGTCTTGAAGCCTAAGGCTGCTTAATGGCAACCCCAAGCCTTACATACGACTTCTACCGCAACACGTATAAAGGCTCTCTTGACGAGGGTGAGCTGGATGCTCCCCTCGTCAAGGCTCAAGCACTGCTTGTCTCGATGACTGGTGAAGAGGTCCCTGAGAAGTACAGCGAGAAGTGGCTTCTTGCCCTCTGCGCTCTATGTGACAGAGTGGCAGGCAAAGACACCCGTGGAATGGTTAAGAGCGAGAGTGTGGGTAGTGTGTCCTACACCTACACAGACGCTCAAGCAAGCGTCTCTGACCTTTCCTGCGTGTATCCCTTCTTAGTTGGCACGGGTCTTCTGTGGAGGGGTATTCGATGATTGCCTGGGATACTGTCACCGTTTGGCACAAGCAGGATAAGGGGTTCACGCGATCTATCTATCAAGGTGTACACGTTGAAGAGACGCTCGCTAATACCGCTTCAACCGTAGGACCACAAAATGCCAACGTGCTTAAAGTGTGGTTCTTCAGAGACCCAGGTCTCAAGGCTGGTGACTTCGTTATTCGTGGCATTAGCTCCGAGGAGAAACCAGCATCAGAAGCGCGTATGGTGCGCTCTGTAAACCCTTATTCCACTCACCACGAGACACATCATGTGGAGGTAGAAGCCAGATGAGAATGCGTGTGGTTGACGTTGATGTTGAACGTTGTAAAGACAAGGTTTCAAACGCTGTAGAAGCAGCTTTAGGCATCGTTGCTGAAAACGTACTAGCTGACTGTAAGACTTATGTCCCTTATGACTCAGGAGCTCTTCAAGGCTCTGGCACTACTCGTCAAACTGGCAGTGCTGCTTATGTTGAATGGGGAGCAGGAGACGCAGCAGCTTATGCCCGTATTCAGTACTACTCAACACACAACCACAACACGCTTCAGAATGCCCTGCACGCTCCTAATGCCTGTGATCACTGGTATGACCGTTGCGCAGGTGTTAGAGGTAATGCATGGCAGCAAATGTTCGCAAAAGTTCTTGGAGAGAAAGTTGGAGGGGCATGGTAGACATCGCTCAAAGCGTTACTGACTGGCTAAAAGACATTCTCACGGGTATCCCTGTTGAGTACGGTCAGTTCCCTAATGGCACTGGAGCTGCACAAGCAATGCTTAAGGCTGCTCCGGGTGAGCCATGGGTACTTCATTATTGTTCTGGTGGAGGTATTAAGCAGTTCCCTTATGAAGTGTATCTGCAGACACGCCCACTAGACGAGCAGGAGCGCATTGACGGTCTAGCCATGCTGCGCAAAGTTCAAGCTGCCATTGAAGACGGTGGTGCACCAGAGGGCGTTGTTGTATACGCCCATGATGTCACCACACTGCCATCTCCCTTCAGTGTTGGTGAGGATGGAGTCGCAACCTACCAGCTTATCGCCCAAATCAAGTACAGGGTTTAACCCTTAAAGAAAGGACGGCATTATGCCAGAATCACCAGCTGTTACACAGCCAACAGAGACACAGCGCACACCTGTCTCTATCTATGAGATTCAGCACTGGATTAAGTTCCCTGGACAGACGAGCTTCATCCGTGTAACTGAGACTACCAAGGCAGACCCAGAGCGTGAGTCTAAGTCTTACGAGCCAACTTATATTGACCGTAAGACCCAGCCTAAGTACAACCTGGGCAAGACCGACACCTTCAGCTTTGAGGTTGACGCTATGGGTCCTGGTGGCATCCAGAAGATTCTTGCAAGCTATGAGGATGTTCTAGACGTACCTGTTGAGTATGTCCGCACTTGTGGATACGACTTCAAGGCAGGTAAGGCTTGCGAGAAGACCGCGCTTGTTGCTAAGCATGCAAAGGCAACGCTGAATGTCTCGCCATTCTCCGGCTCTGATATTGCACCAATCAAGATTGCCTTTAAGGTTGCAATCACCGATGAGTACGAGTATGGCACTTTCAACTATGACACTGCAGCTTTTACTAAGGCTGCATAAACATAGTCCCCATTCCTCTCCTCTCTGGGGAAGCACCTGGCATATGCTGGGTGCTTTTTTGTTGGCGTTACCCGTGGCACAAGATATGAGCCAAGGTAAACCCATAGAGAGGAACACTTATGGCACTGAAGAATTACAAGCTTGATGGCGCACCAAAGGCAAAGGTGAAGATTGAGGGCAAGACCTATGATGTGGATCTAGGCAACATCACATTCGTTGTAGAAGCCAACTCCTGGGCAAAGCGTCTGTCATCGTTTACAGGGCTCACAAATGATGAGGTTATGGACAACCTCACAACACTTGCAGATGAAGCGCACAATATTGTTGCTTTTGCTCTTGGTGAGGAAGCTGCAGAGGAGCTTATTGGTAAGGCAAACAGGCTCAACATTTACCGCCTGATGAAGATTATCTCGATTCTGACAGAGGTCTATTCAGCAAGCGACGCTGTGTCCAAGGTATCTGAGCTTATTACGCAAGAGAACTCCAGCATGGATGAGTAATCAATGTTTCTAGACTCGGTTATCAAGGGTGCTCCCGTCACGGTTGACGTGGCGGGAGTATCTGTACCCATTAAAAGTGGCTTTAGAACCTCTCTCATCTACATGACAATGGATACAGAGAATAGTGCTGTTGCTAATGCAAGGACGCTAAACCTTTTCTATGCCAAAAATGGGGTACTGCCAGACCAAGTGTCGAAGTACCCAGTAGAAGCTCTTCAGGCAGCGTCTGAGTGGGTTTCTGGGGCATTTGACACTATTTCTTACGGTGAGCAATACAAGCGCATCCAGTACTACAGAAAGAAGAATTTTGACTGGCACTATGACGCTGGCATTGTGACTGCTGACTTTATGCGTGTCTACTCAATAGACCTCACTAGCAAATCCACACAGCTTCACTGGTATACCTTCATCAACTTATACCTAGCTCTACTTGCCACTCCAGACACGCTCACAGGGCAAGCGGTTGCTGCAAGAAGCCCCCTTGAAGGAGACACCACAAAGGAAGAAGAGCGTGCTCATGCTAGGCGTGCTCAAGCTTGGGCGTTACCTCCAACAGAAGATGAATTGAAGGAGATGGCACTCCGTAACTTCTAACTTCTAGGAGGTCAATTTGGCAGATGGAAAAGTAGTCATTGAGATTCTTGGTGACTCTTCCAAATTCGCCAGCGAGGTTTCCAAGCTAACTGATACGACTTCTAAGGCAATCTCAAGCCTTGGCAGTGGCTTCTCAAAAGCGGGCACTGTACTTACCGCTGCAATTACCGCTCCCCTTGCCATTGCAGGCGTAAAGGCTGCCCGGTGGGCAAGTCAGACCGCTGCAAACGCTGAGCAGGTAGACATTGCCTTTAATACCATGCTTGGTCCTGAGCGAGCAAAAAAGATGATTGCTGATCTAGTCGAGTTTGCTAAGACCACACCGTTTGAGATGGCAGGACTGAATAAGGCAACTCAGCAGATGCTCGCTTATGGCTTTGCTGCTGATGATGTCATCCCCATGCTTACAGACGTTGGTAACGCAACAGCTGCGCTCGGTGCTGGTCAGCAAGGCATTGACGCTATTACTCGTGCATTAGGTCAGATGCACGGTAAAGGTACTGCAGCTTCACAGGAAATGATGCAACTTACTGAGGTTGGTATTCCTGCTTGGGAATACCTCGCAAAGGCACTACATACAGACGTTGCTGGCGCAATGGAAATGGTCACTAAGAAGGCAGTCAGTGCTGATGTGGCAATCGCAGCAATCAGGGCTGGTATGCAGGGTGACTTTGGCGGGTTGATGATTAAGCAGTCCAGGACGCTTACTGGCGTGCTCTCAAACCTCTCTGACGCAGCAACCGCAACCATCATGAAGATGTATCAGACTGATAGCTACAAGAAGATGACAGACGCGCTCTCCAAGCTCGCAGACCCAATTCAGAAGCTTGTTGAGTCGCTTATGCCCCTCTTTGAGCGTGGTATGGAAGCTCTCGCTTCTATGGCAACTAACGCAGCTAATGCAATCAATCAGATGTCAGCTTCAGACATTCAGACCATTGCAAAGTCTATTGGAATGCTTGCCGGCACTGGTCCTGCACTTCTTGTCATTGGTAAGTCAATGGAGACCGCTGGCAAAATGCTTGGAGTGTTCTCCAAGGCTTCAAACGTTGTTGCAAACGGTCTATCCGTTATCAAGGGCATGGTCCCTGGCACACTCTCTACCGTTGCAGGTCTAAGCACAGGCTTTAAGTCATTCTTTGGCGCAATCGCTGCAACAGTCCAGGACAGGCTGGAGACTGCAATTCTTTACGCTTGGGAGTTCAGAGACAAGCTTGTAAAGGCTTTTAGCGGTCTTAACAACCCAATTACAACTAAGCTCGCATCCATTGTGTCTGCTGCACAGACCACGTTTAAGAACATGGCAACAAGCACAACGCTGCACCTCTCCTCTATTGCGAGAAACGCGCAGGGTGTGCTGGCAACTGTTGGCGGTAACGTAGCTCAGTTCATGAGCCCTGTCACTTCCGCGCTCTCCAAGGCTGGAAGCGCAGTCTCTGCCTTTGCTGCTCCTATTGCTGCCAAGCTTGGTGGCGTTGGTAGTGCCATTGCGGGCGTTTTAGGACCTGCACTCACGGGCTTAGGTCCTAAGCTTTTAGGAGCAGTGCAGCCAGCCATGGGTATGGTTGCAAACCTTGCTTCTGGCTTTGGTAGCGCAACTGTAGTACTTGGTGTGCTCTCAATCGCTGCAGCGGTAGCTGGTACAGCCTTTGTTGCTATGGGTGGAGACATTACACAGGCAGCAGCAAACATTGCAAGCAATATCGTGGGTATTGCTGATGCCATCCCTGGACTTGCATCTCAAATCAGCTCAGTTCTTCCACAGGTGGCGTCTGGTCTTGCTTCTGCAGGTCCTACGCTAGCACACGCATTCGAGGTTCTCTTTGGACAGATGGGTGCAGCGTGGCAGCAGATTGCTCCTGGACTACTTGAAGCAGTTGGAGCTGCAGCCGGCGCAATCTGCGACATTCTCGTGGCTTCTGCGCCTTCCCTCATGGCTGGAGCAATGCAGGCGTTCACCTTTATCCTGCAGGCACTCACTGAAGTTGCAGGACAGCTTGCAGAAGCAGCTCCACAGATCCTGCAAGGTCTAGTAGACGGCTTTGTTGCTAACGCTCCGGCACTCTTTGAAGCAGCGCAAGGTCTTTTCATGGGACTTGTTGACGGCGTTGTGGCAATCATTCCAGTACTAGCAGCATCCCTGCCACAGATTATCGATGTATTCATTACAGGACTTCCTGGCTTTGTTGGAACATTGCTCTCAGCTGCAGTGGACCTCTTTGTGGCAATCGTAAACGCTATCCCTGTAATTCTTCCAGGACTTATTGGCAATATTGGCAACCTCATTGGCACCGTTGTCTCTAACCTTCCAACATTTATTGGAATGCTCCTTGGTGCAGCAGTAACGCTCTTTACAGCCATTGTCGCAGCTGTTCCACAGATTATTGGCAGCTTGCTTGGAGCGGTTGGCAACTTACTCAACCAAGCAAAGAACGCAATTACAAGCTTTGACCTTGGTAGCGCAGGACGTGCATTCATCCAAGGCTTTGTAAATGGCGTATCTGGTCTTGCTGGCTGGGTAGTAGACCAAGTCTGTGGAGTCTTTAATGGCGTTGTTGGTGCGGTCAAAGCATTGCTTGGTATTCACTCACCATCGCGTGTCATGGCTGGTCTTGGTGGCTACACAGTTGACGGCTTTGTTGTTGGTATCGCGGGCGGTAAGCGAGACGTTTACAAGGCAGCGCAAGACCTCGCAGAAGCTGCTCAGAGTGGCGTTGATGGCTATGCGCTCAATGTTCCTATTAACAAGCAAATGGATATGACTGCGTCTCTTGTGGCTAATGGCATCTACGCAGATACAAACCAAGCCATTGCAGATCTCTCAGCACAGATGGATGTCATGACTAAGCGTATTGAGGACGCATACGGAAAGCCTGTAAGAGTTGACGTAAATAACCGTGAATTTGGTCGCATGGTAAGAGAGGTGAGCGCATAATGCGCACAGACATTAGATACACAACCTCTGACGGTAGTAAGTATATGGAGTTTGGAGGGGCTGATAAGTCCCTCCATTACATGGAACATGAACTCAGAGACTGGATGTGGTCATACACATCAGGCAAGAACTCCAGCAGGATTACGTCATTCAGACGACGTGACCACAAGCCAAAAACAATCAAGTTCCCCGTTGGAATTGCTGCTGAAAGTGATGAAGAAGGCTTAGAGCTGCGTAATAAGATTATTGAGCTTGGTGAGAAAGACATCTTAAACCGCACTCCAGGAACGCTCACAGTAGGCTCATGGGGTATTCGCTGTTACATTATCGGCGGAGCTCCTACCAACTACTGGCTCTCTGATAAGTTCGCAGAGTTTGTTTTAACGCTTCTTGTTGAAGACCCCACATGGTTTAAGTCGACAACGCTCTACTTTGAGCATGAGACCGCCGGTGCTGTTGCTGGTGTTAAGCCTGACTTCCCAAGAGACTTCCCCTTTGACCTTGTCCAGGGTAAGCCAGCCAAGTCATTTACTAACCCTTCTAAGAGCACATCTCCTTGGCTTTGGCGTGTCTATGGTCCTGCTACAAATCCCTATGTCAGAATTGGCGATAACCTGCACAAGGTCAACACTACTATTGCAGCTGGTGCATATCTTGAGGTTGACTCACAAAGCAAAACGGCTGTTGTGGTGCAAGATAACGGTGCTCGTGAGAACGTTTATAAGTTCCGAGAGCGCGGAGCCCACGGCTCCGGCTCTTACCTCTTCGAGCCAATTAAGCCAGGAACTGATGACATCACATGGGATAACACCTTTGACTTTGACCTCACGCTCTATGAGACACGCTCAACACCTCCATATGAGACAGAACAGCCACAGGGTGAGACACGCACGCCAAGGGCGGTAGCTGCTCAGAGCGTACCAAGTGAGGTGAGTGCATAATGCCAGATATTAGCTACACAGACGCAACACATCTCGATATTGGCGTGCTGAAGGGAGCACGCCTTGACCTCGAATATGGAGACACGGGCAATGACTTTGAGCTCACGCTCGACATTGACTCTGAGCAGCGTCTTGATGATGGCGCATACGTCTATGTTGAAGGCACTGAGTGGGGCGGTGTAGTTGATGCACTAGAGTCAAACTCAGGCAACAACACAATTACGTACACGGGTAGATCATGGCAAGGCATCATCAGAGACAGAGTTCTTGAACCACCAAGTGGTGAAGACTATCTCAGCGTGCGTGGTGAAGCTCATGAGGTTCTAAAACAGCTTGTGCAGCGTCTGGGACTTGCAAACCAGTTCAAAGTCTCAGAAGATACCTCTGGTATTACCATCAAATACACCTTTGACAGGTACTGTGATGCTTGGACAGGCATCAGAAAGATGCTTGCTGATTCTTCAGCGCGTCTCAATATCGAGTATGACTCCATTGAGCGCATGATTGTGCTTTCGGTAAAGCCCATTACAGACTGGACTGATGGCGCAGACGCAGAACATTCTGACGTAACCATTAAGAGCGTTGTAAGACCTTACAACCATCTTATTTGCCTTGGCTCTGGTGAGCTTAAAAACCGTATTGTGCTGCATTTCTACGCAGACGAGCGTGGCAATATCTCCACTACACAGACGCTCTTTGGCATTGATGAGCGCACAACCACATACAACTACACCAATGCAAGTCGTGAAGAGCTGGAAAAAGACGGTCCTAAGAAGCTCAAAGAGTATCAAGCTGCTGACTCAATTAACGTCACACTTGACGATGATGAAGAGTTTGGCATTGGTGACATTGTCCCCGGCATAGATCCTGTCACTGGTCTACACGTTACAGCAACGGTTGGCACTAAGGTCATCATTGTCACAGATACTGAAGTAAGCATCAGCTACAAGGTTGGCGGTACAGCTAGTAATACATCTTCATCCGGTACCGCTGAGCGTGGCTCTTCCACAGGCTCAGGCGCAGTATCAAGCTCATACACAGCGGGCACTGGTATCTCTATTGCTGGACGTACTATCTCTGCAGAAGTATCAAGAGCAGACTTCAAGAGCCTTGAGAACAAAGTAAATGAAGCCCGCAAGGTAGCTACAGATTCAGCCAGTGAGATTGGCAGAGCCACACTGCAGGTTGACTCTAAGGTTGCAGAAGTCACAGCAACTACACCTCTCAAGGCGCAGCGCACGGGTGGCACAGTTGCTCTTGCTCACGAGCCATCCGGTGTGACCGCTGGCACATACGGCTCTGAGAGCAACGTAGACGCTTCTTGGGGCGATACGGTGCAATTAGGTGCAACTGTGAATGTAGACGCTTTAGGGCACGTTACAGACGCTCAGACGCATACCGTAAAGCTTCCAGCAAAGCCAACATACACCGCGCAAGAAGTTGGTGCAGCTCCTGCGAGCCACACACATCCATACGCTGGCGCATCTACCCCGGGTGGTGACGCTAATGCTGCTAAGAAGCTCTCACAGCCACGCACCATCAAGCTGGTTGGCTCTGTAAGTGGTACAGCTTCATTTGACGGATCTAGTGACGTGACTATCAACGTCCAGGGAGCAACTCAAGGCGGTGCAACTACACCCTCTTTCCCCGTTGGCTCTGTCATTGAAACAACTTCATTTGTTAACCCTGCAACAAACTACGGAGGTAGATGGCAACAACTACCTTCTCTTGGCTGCTTCAAATGGGAAAGGACAGCTTAATGGCAAAAACAAGTGGCTTTGCACGCTTTCAATGCGATAGATGCAAGAAAGAAGCCTTTCTACTTGAAAGTGACTTTGCTACCTCGCAATGGAAGAGCATAAGCAGAGTATCAGCAGACGGTGTTCAGCAGAGTTATCTTCTCTGTCCTGACTGTGCTGCTAAGTATCGCGAGCTCGCACGTAAACGTGATGAAGAGTTCGCTCAATTCATGGTAAAGGAGGGTTAAATGGCTTTCGATGGTGTTATTTCGTTCCAAGGCAAGGACCACATTACAGCTCCTCAGATTGGTAGGCTAATCGCTGGTGTTGCTGGTTCTGTTCGTGGCATTCTACAGACTCAGAACCAAATTAAGGCTGCCATGCAGACAGCCAATAGAGTTCGCATTGACACAGGTGACGTGCTCTTTGACGCACGCATGGTGACTAATGAGGAACCTTTTGAACTTAATGTTGCTAATGGTCGTGCAGGTTACAAGCGCAATGACTTGGTCGTGCTTAAGTACTCTAAGCAGGTTGGCGGTGTAGAGAAGTTCACCTGTGAGGTTATCCAGGGCACTCCAACCAACCAAGGTAATCCGGTAGACCCAACCTATGTAAAGGGTGACATTCTCTCTGGATCTACTACAGCTTGTATGCCCCTTTATCGTCTGCCAATCAACGGTATTACCGTTGGTGAGCCTGTATCTTTGTTGCCTACTATCAACGTTCTTGGAGACGACAAGAAGCAGTCTGATACTGACTTTGACGTAATCTTCCTGCAACCACAAGGCAGCTACAACAACTTCTGGCACATTTACAGGACAGGCGATTCTGTAACCATCAAGGTTCGAGGTTGGCTCGCCAATAACATCTCTTACGATGCAGTGAGATGTCCTTTTACATTGCCAGAAAACTCAAGACCTCCACTTGTAGACCATGAGAAGTACAACTCAGCCACAGATGGCAATGAGTCAATCGTCTATGACTCAGGCATCTGCCCTGGACACGCTGACGTTATTACTGCTATTTCAGCGAGACCTGACGGAAACATTTACCTGCAGGACATGGGTGGAAAAGTCTCTAACGCCTGGCGTGTAGGCTCCCTCACATACACAGTAAGTCACTAGGAGGTGAGGTCATGAACATTACAGCTGAGATGGTGTCCTTCTTCATCTCCATTGTGGGCGCGTTCTTGGGTGGTCTTGTTGCTATCTCGAATTGGCAGCGTGCTAGTCGAGAAGATAAAGAAAAAGAAGACGCTTGGAAGAGCACCATCACCAACACCCTCACCAGACTAGAGACCCGCCAACAAGTCATGAATGAGCAGCTTGGCAAGTATCAGCAATCACTCTCTGACTTGACTGCAACACTGACACAGCACACGGCTGAGCTGTCTGTGGTTGGCATCGTGGCGCGAAGGGCGGATGAAGTGTCAAAAAAAGCAGCAACAGACCTCGCAGAGGTCAAAACGGACGTAAAAAACCTAGACTCACGCATTACTAAGCTTGAGAAGTAAAGGAGAATCGACATGATTAACTGGAAAGTACGTCTACACAATCCCGCTTGGTGGATTGGAATGGCTGGTATCGTTATGAGTCCTGTCCTGGCATACCTTGGACTGGCATACTCGGACCTTACTACTTGGGGAAGCCTTGCTGATGTGTTCGTGAAATTCATCAGCAATCCATACTTGATTGGTACTGTAGTTGTTGCCGTCTTGGGTGCTATTGGCGTAACCGTTGACCCAACAACCAAGGGACTAAGCGATTCTACACGTGCAATGACCTATGTACAGCCTTCTGAGCGTCCTGCAAGCTACATGACAGGAAATGCTGAACCAACTAACACACAGCCAGCAGAAGAGCCAACAAAGGAAGAGGTAAACAATGCTTAGGGGCATTGACGTTAGCGGTTATCAGGCATTGGGTGCGACATACTCGCACCCTAATGTCGAGACTGCCTACAGTGGTTCTGATTTCGTGATTGCTAAGGCTACCCAAGGCACTCAGCCAATGAACCGCTACATGACTGCACAGCTTCAGCGTGCCTTGGCAGATGGCAAGCTTATTGGTGTCTACCACTACGCTGAAGGTGGCAGCCCTGTGGCAGAAGCAGACGCGTTTGTTGCTTGCGTCTCTAGCTACATTGGAAAGGCTCTTTTGTGTCTAGACTGGGAGAATGGTGACAATGACGCGTGGGGCTCAACAGTATGGGCAAGGCAGTTTGTTGACCGCGTCTACGCTAAGACAGGCATCTATCCTGTTGTATACACCTACCCTGCTGGACGCTCACAGGTAGCGTCTTGTGCTGATGTCTCACGTCTGTGGATTGCAGGGTACCCAGATAATCGCTTCTCGTGGGACTTGCCTGCCATGATCTACAACACTGGCGCGTGGAGCGACTGGACCATTTGGCAGTACTCTAGCGCAGGCGGTACTGTTGACCTCGATGTCGCGAAACTGACCTATGCAGAGTGGGAGCAGCTTGCACAGGGTGAGTCTAACTTTGAGCCACACTGGGTCAAGAATGCGACAGGCTGGTGGTATGCAACCAGTCCAAGCACGTATTACTACAGTCAGTGGGCGTTCATCAGCGGTTCCTGGTACTACTTCGATGCTCGAGGTTACGCAGTTACAGGCTGGTATTTTGATGGCACAGACTGGTTCTATCTATGCCAGGAAGAAGGACCTCAAGAATGTGCCATGCTGACAGGTATGCAGCACATTGGAAGTTGCGACTACTACTTTGCCAATGATGGTCGTATGGCAACGGGTATCTTCGATGCGGAAGGCAAGAAGTACCTTGCTTCCGAGAATGGCAACCTGCTTCCTGCTGGCGTTCACGTATACAACAACCACGCTTACGCAGTCAACGCTGACGGCTCTGTCCAGGCTGACAGCACGGTGCAAGTTGATACCGATGATGCTGGTCGATTGACTTCGCTGCACTAAGTAACACGTCTAGAGCTGCTCGGAAGAGTGCAAGACTAGACTTACAACCCCTCTTGCTACGGCAGGAGGGGTCTTTTTTCATGTGTAAATACTCCACTATGCAATTTGTGTGCCTTAAAACGGCTTACAACAAGCCGTTTAACTGGGAATTTGTAACTATAAACTAGCCAATATAAAGCCTAGAACAGACATAAGATATTGTGTCCTTAGCGTGTCCTAATTTGCTAAAACACACCAATTTAGCGAACTAGCTTTTTACATAACCGCAGGTAAAATATAGTATGAAACATACAAACATTACTAGACAATAGTATACCTTTATCATTCAAAGGTTGATTTGCGTCACTCTTGGGTAGAATGCCAAAGATATGTTTTTAACGATTGGAGTTTCATGAGCAACGAAGGTAAAAAGGTAAAGGTCCACTACGTAGGCACTCTTGATGACGGAACTAAGTTTGACTCCTCCCGTGATCGCAACGAGCCACTGGCATTTACCTGCATGGCTGGTCAGATGATCCCTGGTTTTGATGAGGCTGTCAAAGATATGACCGTTGGCCAGATTGTTGACGTCCACATTCCAGCAGCAGAGGCATATGGTGAGCGCCATGAAGAGGCAGTGCAGCCTGTTCCCGTAGCTCAGCTTCCAGGCTCTGAGAATCTTGTTGCAGGTCAGCAGGTTACTCTGGGCACCCCTGAGGGATACCCTGTTATGGCAACCGTTGTTTCTAACGACGGCACCACTATCGTCTTTGACACCAACCATCCAATGGCTGGTAAAGACCTTAACTTCAACATTGAGCTTCTCGAGGTTGAAGAGTAATCCACTCCCTCTTTATAGGGCGAGAAGGGCGTAGGTGCTTCTGGCATCTGCGCCCTTCCTTTTTGCGTTAAAGAGACATCAAAAAGAGCTTGGTTGCATGCAGCCAAGCTCTTTTACGTAACAAGTTATGAGGGACCAATACCTTAGCTTAGGACAACGCCGCCAAGCCAGCCCCACCTTGGAGTACTCAAAGCACCAAGCTCTGAAATCCAAGAACTCAAGCTCTGGCTTCTTACAATACCAGAGAGGCAGTGCCTGACCATACCGCCACCAATGTAGATGCCAACGTGGCCATAAATCAAAGCTGCAGCAGAGCCACCAAGGGTTGGAACAGCAATAATCATGCCAGGCTCAATAGCACTCTGGTCAGTAGAGTAGCACCAGGAATAGTACATATCGCAAGCGTTGCCATAGAAGGTGCCAACACCTGCATTTGAGAAGACATTGGAAACCCAAGCAGCACAGAAGCCAGCACCGGTAGATCCGGTATAGCCCGCAGCATTAACAACTGCAGCAGCAGAACCGGAACCAGCAGAAGAGGTTCCTCCTCCGCCACCGCCACCAGAGTAGCTACTACCACCACCGCTGTTGCTTGATGCAGCAGCACGTTGAGCAGCAACACGCTCTGCCTCCTGCTGAGCAGCAAGAAGCTCAGAATCACGCTGAGCGATAAGCTCTTTTACGTTGTCATCAAGATTTGCAACAACGTTTGCAGCATCCGCCTGACGAGCAGAAATATCATTAAGCTGAGACTCCTGAGAAGCACGGAGATTCTCAAGTTCAGCCTTCTTATTCTCTAGCTCGGTCTTCTCGGACTGAAGAGCAGCCTTATCAGACTCAAGAGCGGCCTTCAGGTTCTTAACTTCCTCAATCATCTTCTGATCGGACTCAGAAATCTTATCGAGGTAGTAAATATTAGAAGTGAGCTCCTCAAAGCTTGCAGAAGAAAGAATCATCTCCAAAGCACCAGCTGGGCCAGCCTTGTAGTTGCTGGACATACGAGCGCCAAGTGCTTTTCTCTTCTCGGCAATCTGAGCTTCCTTTTCAGAAATCTCTTTCTGCTTAGCATCAATCTGATTCTGCTTATCTGCAATCTGATCAGAAATAGCGCCAATCTGAGAGTTAGTGTCATTGAGGCTTGCCTGCATGCTAGAAACCTCATTAGAAATCTCATCAAGCAGCTTCTGAGCAGCATCGTAATCGCTACGAGCAGCATCAATCTGAGCCTGGGTAACACCAAAAGCAGGACGGGTATTGATCAGAGATGCGGTAACGGCAGCGGCAGCAATGCCCATGCCGGCAAAAATCTTAAGAGCATCACGACGATTGAAAAGAGCAGCGCTCTGCTCCTCAATGGTTGTGCTTTGCTGTTTCTTTAAACTCATAAGGGTCTCCTAGAACGTTTAGTAGTACGGTGTGACCTTTGAGAGACTATTCTACCCGAGATACACGATGATATTCAAAAAGATACGTAATTTACAAACTCCCCGAAACAAATTTCGGAGAGTTTTGACTCTAAATTGTGAGGTCAGAGATAGGATTTAGCGGTTTTCAATATGTGCAACATTTTTTATTGAAATGGTAATCCTACCGTCAGACTCGTGAGAAAATTCTAGGTAACCTGGACGTTCTGTTAGGTTTGAAGGGAATGAAATCTCAATTCCCGTATCGGTGCGGATTTTATGATTCTTTGCAATTCTGTTAGCAACACCGCGTTTAACAGGAACTTCTTCGGGGAGCTCTCTACTTGCCACCTGAGCCTCGTACTTTTCCTGAATCTCAGGACGCTCCTCAAAGATGCGCTTACCAACCTTGATAGGATCAACTACCTCTTCTACCTCTGCTGCTTCTGCAACAGCAGCCTTAGCACGAGACACCTCAACAGCAGGCTCAAGACCATACTCTTCTGCCAAGTCTTGAACAATAACAGTTACCTCGCCAATAACCTCATGGCTTGATGCTTCTGACGTACACTCAAGGAAGAGCTCTGGGATGATGAACTTTCCCTCTCCTGCTACAGAGCGGTCATGATCATGAAAATCAATGGCGCCTGTGTCCAAGTCAATGACCGTATACGAATCAACTTTTTGCGTAGGAGAAGGCAGTGTTGCATCTTGGCGCAAAATCTCATTTGCAGAGCCGTTGACGTCATGAATAAAGGCTTGCTTGCGTGGAAGAAGTACGATGGCAAAAAGACGTCTTCCCTCACCCTCAAATGCCTCAGCCTGAGCATCCTCGTCATCCTCAGCGGCACTGGCAAACGCCTGACCTGCATCGGTATCAATGTAGTCCGCCACAAGAAGATCGCACTGTTCAACGTCATCTGCACGACGAAGCTCTTCCCAGAACCACTGGGCAATCTGGTGAGAAAACTCTACAAACTCAACGTCTCCGTGAGCATACTCCTGAAGACCTCCAGCAAAATTGCTGGTAGGAGCAAACTCTCCGTGCCTGGACTCTGGATTTGCCGTAATCTTGCGCAGTCTACGCTGTACGTATGACTTTGTCTGACGGTCCTCTAAATCCAAAGTAGATTGAGAGAAGTATTTAGTTCCCGTCTCAAAATCAAAGACGTGAAGAATTGCCTTAGTAACTCTAAGCATGTAAAACCTCGTTTATTGCAGATGTTTTGCTGGCGAGAAACCCTAGTGTTTGACGCACATCAGAGGATCGCCAATCTTAACCAGTGGACGACCACCAATCAGTGTTCCGGACTCACCAATGAGGTCAATGCGCTCATACGTATCTGCGTTAACAACGGTAACAACCACAACGTTCTCATATCCTGCCTCTTCAATGGCAGCAGCGTCAAACGAAATCAGTGGAGTACCAGCCTTGACCTCATCATTAGCGTGAACGTAACGAGTAAAACCCTTGCCGTTCATCTCAATGGTACCAACACCAATGTGAATCAAAATCTCAATACCTGTATCGGTGGTAAGACCAATTGAATGATTGGTTACGTTTGTTGCGGTAACGCGGGCATTACAAGGAGCATAGACGCAATCAAGACCAACGGGCAAAATGCCATAACCCTGGCCAAAGAGACCGCTTGAGATTACCTCATCGTGAACCTCTTGTACGCTTACCAGAACACCAGAAACTGGTGCATAGATAGTGTCTTCCCTGGTAGCAAATGTAGCCTTCTGAGGCTGCTCTGTTCCATTAGAAGGAACAAACACATTTCTAACCTTTGACCAAAGACCCATGATGCCTCCTTGAGTATGTGCTCTGCACAGATACCATCTGACATAACGTTTCTATTTTACCTAAGCGAGAAGGACGAATGCTCCACAGAGAAACATCCGTCCTTCTTTCACGAATTTACAACACGAAAGTGCAACTTACTGCATTCTCTTAGCGCCCCTAAAGATGATTGAACGTGCAGCAAAGTAAGTAACTAAGAAATATCCACCATAGAGAGCAGCTACTACTGCAACCACTCCACCAATACTACTGGCTACATCAAAGTTACCGATTGACTTAATAACAGAGACCATAATTGACATCGCACAGGTAGCGTGCGCAGCTGCCATAAGCAGCGGGAACAAGAAGTACACGCCAATCTGAACAAAGAGTGCACGACTTGCAAGGCCTTTCTCGGCACCAAGCTCTGCAAGAACTTGATAGGCGCGAGCATTGTCCGATGCCTCCGAGAGTTGCTGAAGTGCCAGAATAGCAGCGCAAGCAATAAAGAGTACCAGGCCAATATACAGTGCCAGATACGTCACAATACCAGAGAATCCAGCAGTACCTTGAATATATTGAGAGGCAGTAACAACAAGCATTAAAGAATATGGGTCGGAATCACCTCCAGTTACGCCGCCATCGCCTAAGTACTGTTTAATTTGACCCTGGAACTGTGTTTCAGTAGCATCACCTGGAGTTTGGTAGTTGCCTAAGATGTATGAGTTGGTCAAAACGGTGCTTGAAGGGAAACTTTGATCAGCAACAACCACAATTCCAGCTACAGGCATAAGATGAGGGCCACCTTGCGTCTGAGCAATATCCAGTGTTCCACCAACAGCATGGAGCTTGTGACCTTGAATGGTAAGCTCAGGATTATTTGCAAGAGAATCCTGCCAGTATTTTGTGAGATTAGTATCAAGCGTCCAAACCATATAACCATCAGTACCAAAGTCAACAGGCTCAAGACCAGACGCAACACGCAGCTTGTTGTACTGAGAGGCTCGCATCAGAGTCACATTGCTCTGCGCAGGATCTCCCTGACCGCTATAGCCGGTAAAGTAATCATCAAAGCGCTTGCCTGTTACCGCATCAATAGAGCTATACGTAAAGCTTGGTGTTGTTGGATCATCTTGAGCGTAGTACGTATCAACCTGGAAGGCGTTTTTGATAGTTTTATTCCACTCTGGATCTAGCTTCTGCACTACAGAAAGGTAATCATATGGGTCCGCTGGACCAGGGGTATAACTGCGCTCTGAGCCTGGATTGATTGCTACAGAAACATCGTACGTTTTGAGCTTAGAGAAGCCAGCATTCATAGAGTCAACAAGCGAGAAACCCGTACCAAGTCCACAGACTGCCACAAAGAGCATAGCGCAGACTAAAGAGATAGAAACCCAAGCAGTATTAACGCGGGCATTAAACTGACGCAGGATAAATGAGTGAAGACCCTTGTAGTAGAAGCCCTTCTGCATCTGCATAAATCTGAGCAAGAAACCAGAGATTGAGAAGAAAAAGAGTGCTGTGCCCACAGATACCAAAGCAGTAGCCATGGCAAACTCTTCATCTATCTGTTTTAAACCATTGTGCTGAAGCAAGATATAGGAATAAGCAATGATTCCAAGAGAGGCCAAGAAGAGCAGTACAGAGATGGTAAGGTTTCTTACCTTAACGGTCTGAGTTACTTTGTCTGCGTTAAGAAGGTCAATGAGCTTGTAGCGGGAAACCGTGGTAACGTTAAAAATCAGTGCAACCACAAACATAACCACAAAGTAAATAACCGTTTGAATCAGTGCAGTTTGCGAGAATACAAATTTGAATGAATCAAGAGTTGTGTTAAACATGTGGGCCGTTGCAAACATCATAAATTGAGAGATAAAAATACCTGCAACAAGTCCAACTACCAGGGCAAGAAAACCAACAAACAGTGTCTCAATACTCATAATCTTTGAGACATTTCTCTTGGTCATGCCCAGTATCTGATACATACCAAATTCTTTTTTCCTACGACGAATCAAAAACTGATTAGCGTAGACAACAAGAAATCCCATAATAACGGCAAGAAAAACGCTTACTCCAGAAATGGTATTACTCAAAAGCTGAACAATGTTTCGCTGATCTTCAGAAAGATTCAACACCATAGATTGCTGCGTAATTGAATTGAAAGAATAAAATAGTGCAACGCCTACCGCCAAGGTCAGAAAGTAAATGCTGAAATCGCGCAGTGATTTCTTGACGTTGCCAAGCGCGATTTTACTGTACATCAGCACCCTCTCCTCCCAGGAATGAAACAACGTCCATGATCTGGTCAAAGAACTGCTTACGGGGCTTCTCGCCACGAACTATTTCATTAAAGATGCGACCATCTTTAATGAAAATAACGCGATGAGCGTAAGAAGCTGCATATGAATCGTGAGTAACCATGGCAATAGTTGCGCCATTGCGATTAAGGTTCTCAAGGCTTTCAAGGAGTGTACGGGCGTTCTTTGAGTCAAGCGCGCCGGTAGGCTCGTCTGCCAGAACCAACGAAGGGTTAGTAACAATTGCTCGAGCTGCAGCAACACGCTGACGCTGGCCTCCGGACATCTCGTAAGGAAACTTGTCCAGTACCTCGGAAATCTGGAGCAGTTTTGCAACGTTTTCTACGCGCTCCAAAACTTCCTGAGCACGAACATGACCAATAGTTAGTGAGAGTGCAATATTCTCGCGAGCAGTAAGGCTATCAAGCAGGTTTGCGTCCTGGAAAATAAAGCCCAAGCGGTCACGTCTAAAGGCAGAAAGCTCTGCGCCGCGCAGGCTGGAAAGCTCTTGGTCATCAATAAAGATGTGGCCTGCAGATGCCTGATCAATGGTAGAGATGCAGTTCAAAAGTGTAGTTTTGCCAGAACCAGAAGGACCCATGATAGCGATAAACTCACCGCGAGCTACAGAAAGATTAATGCCGTCCAGCGCCTTAGTGATATTTCCACGAGTTCCATAGTACTTCTCGAGGTTTTGACAAACCAAAACGGTGTGAGGAGTAAGTGCTGAAGATTGTCCAGCCACAACAGTTGGCTGAGTTGGAGCTGATTGAGTAGCTACCATGTTGCGTCCTTTCATTGGGAGCGAGTAAATCTTGAGATATATACTCCGTCACTACCGTTCACGTTGCCATCGATTGACCTTACAGAAACCTTACGCTTTTCTCACTTTGATGTGTCAAAATATCACTATCAAGCATACGGGAGGGGCATGCTATGCAGTCAGTAATTAAAAGATTTGGGCAGCTTACCGCTAAAGAGTTATATCAAATTCTTTCTCTAAGAGCAGAAACGTTTATTGTTGATCAGCAGATTATGTACAACGATCTTGATAACGTTGATCAAGTTTCTACCCATGTCTTTTATCAAGATACTGACTCGGTAGCTGCATATTTGCGCATCATTGATGCAGGGCAGTCCTACAACTCCCCTCTTATTGGGCGCGTATGCGTCAACAACAAAGGCGCTGGTATTGGCTCAAAGCTGTTGCACGATACCCTTGATTACCTGGCACAAGAAAATAGTGCTTCCAAGGTGTTAGTTGAATCGCAACTCAAAGCTCAGCCCTTCTACGAGCACGCTGGGTTTACGCAGGTATCTTCTAAGGTGCTTGATCACTTTGGCGTCCTCCACCATTTGCTCTCCTTTGACCTTGATGCATATCGTCAGACAAGAAACACCATCAACATTGATGATGCTCATGTATCTATTCGACCGCTTGAAGCTGCCGATTTGCGCACACTGCAGAAGCTTAGCGTAGAGACATTTGTAGACACTTTTATTGACTCAAATACAGCAGATGATTTAGCAAGTTGCATTGACTCGCTCTACAACACAGAAAAGCTTGCTCGAGAGCTATCTGCTAAACACTCATATTTTTATTTTATTGAGGTAGAAGGTCAAGTAGCTGGTTACCTGAAGCTCAATACGCGTTATGAGCAAACCGAAGGTCAACGTGATGATTCACTTGAAATTGAGCGCCTGTATATCCTTCCGCGTTTTAAAGGCCTGCACCTTGGATCAAAGCTCATGAAATTTTCCCTTGATTTAGCAAAAGATAAGGGCAAAAAACGCGTGTGGCTGGGTGTTTGGGAACACAATGAGCCTGCTAAGGCATTTTATTCACATTGGGGATTCAAGCGCTTTAGTCAGCATACCTTCCCAGTAGGAAGCGATCCTCAAACGGATGAATTGTGGGAGCTTCTAATTGAGAACTAACGCAATTGCTGTTAAAAGTTACAGCTTCATTTTAAATCCGTGAAGGACTGATTAAACGTAATAGAAAAGGTTGAACCTTTACCAATTGTACTACTGACAGCCAGCTTAAGGCCCATTTTCTTACAGAGTTCATAGCAGAGATAGAGGCCCATACCGGTAGATTTTGCGTACTTACGTCCATTTTGGCCGGTAAATCCCTTATCAAAAATTCGAGAAAGATCCTCTTCAGGAATACCAATGCCATTATCCTTAATGAAGAGAGTGGTTGAAGTAGTTCCCTCACGTGGCTCTGAGACAGAGGCAGAAATCCAAACGTTCTTCTCGCCAGGTGCAAGCTCTGGATTTGAATACTTTGTAGCGTTAATTAGGAGCTGTCGCAAAATAAATTCAAGCCATTTTGGGTCAGCCTTGACCACATGAGCCAAATCATCAAAATGCGGAGAAACACCAGCGTCAATGAAGACGCGTGCGTTGTTTTTAAGAGCATCTTTTACGATGGACTGCAGATTAACGTCTCGAATAGAAAAATCTCGGTCCACGGACGCGCTACGCGCATAATAGAGAGCTTGTTCTACCAGAGTTTCAATCTTGGTAAGTTGCGTTTGCACGTCATCCATAGGTAGCGATGGATTATTCTGAGCAACCAAATGAGCTGCAGCGATGGGAGTTTTAATCTCATGCACCCACATCTCAATGTACTCACGATATTCCTTCGATCGCATATGCTCATCAGCAAGCTGGTCCATCATAGACTTGGACATGCTTGAAAGTGCATCTTTAAAAAGCTGTTCTTCCAGCGTTGAAGGCGTGTCCAGCATGGTAGGAACCAGATAGCTCTCTTTATCAGTTGCTGCTAAATTCTCAGCAAGCTGCTGGTAAAACCAACGACGATGAAAATAATCGGCTAATAGTGCAGCTGCTCCCACTACCCATAAAACCAAAATACAGTAGGCAATAGCAAACGCGTTAAGCCCAACGCCCTTAAGCATAAAGCCAATTAACGTGCTGCTCGCTATAAGCGCAATAAAGAAAATAGTTCGATTTTTTAGATACTTAAAAAGCGTCATGACAGCCTACTCAATAACGTAGCCAAGTCCGCGGCGTGTCATTACGAAGTCCTCAACACCAATACTTGCAAGAGTATTTCTGAGGTGGCTAATGTTTACCGTCAACGTATTGTCATCAACAAACTCGTCCGACTGCCACAGCTCTTCTTGAATACGCTGGCGAGAAACAACTGTTCCTGCATTTTGCATCAAAAGTGAAAGTATCCTGAGCTCGTTTTTAGTCAGCTCAACACTCTTTTGATTTGCAGAAACTTTGCAGGAAGAAGAATCAAGCGTCACACCTGCGTGCGAAAGCTTTGTTCCTGTTGTGACATCACTATTTGCGCGCCTCAAAACCGAGCTGATGTGCATAAGCAAAATCTGGGTGTTATAGGGCTTGGCGATAAAATCGTCTGCTCCTAATGAGAGTACCATAAGCTCATCAAGGTCAGTATTTCTGCTGGTAACTACAATGATGGGAACGTTTGAGAGCTGTCGCACTTCTCGACAAATCTGTTGTCCGTCAATGCCAGGAAGGTTAAGGTCCAACAGAACCAAATCTGGATGTGCGGCAATAATCTGTTGAGGTACTGACTCAAAAGACGTGAGAGCCTGGGCCTCAAAGCCGTTTCTTTGTAGCAGGAGCACCAACTCTTGCTGAATCTGATGGTCATCTTCTACTACCAAGATTTTTGTCATATGTGCTCACCTCCTGCTGTGCTATGCAAGTCCTACAAAGCGCTGGGCGTTTTCCCACAGTATGGTATACGTCTTCTCTTTGGGGATATCAAGTCGCTGCCAACGAAGCTCCGCCAAGCGCTCAACCGTGTGCACCACCATCGCTGGCGTGCACTCCCCTCCACGTAAAGGCTCTGGCGCCATGTAGGGGAAATCAGTCTCTGAGAGCAGTTGTGCCTCTGGACAGGAAATCATTGCAGCTCGGATATCATCAGAGCGCTTAAACGTCGCCGCGCCACCAAAGGCAACAAAACAACCAAGGTCTGCAAAAGGCTTCATAACCTCAGGACCATCGGTGTAGCAATGCAGGTCACAGCCAGCCTTAGGCACACCTAGACGGTTCAAAATTTCAAACGCCAAATCATGAGCGTGCGTGTCATCAGCACCATCACGTAAATGAAGCTCAACGCGTTGATTATGCTCGTGTGCAATGGAGAGCTGGCGCTCAAATGCTTGGCACTGGACCTCTTCTGGAACCTCACAGTACGGTCCAAAATCAAGGCCAATCTCTCCCACACCAACACAAAGAGGATGCTCAAGCAACTCAAACAAGCGCTGTTCAGCTTCTTGGTTGTAATCTGGTGCACTATAAGGATGTGCACCAACCACAAAATACGTGTGCTCAAACAAATACTCTGCAGGTAAATCGCAGGGCACACAGAGATCTGCCTCAGCCAGCTTTGTATAAGCCTGGCGAGCCTGGCTCAGAGTATCCTCAAACCATGTGGTAAAAGCACTGGTATCTGCCCACTTACGAGGAAACTCCGTAGCAATATCTACGGGAACAATAAGCATGCGAACGCCCGCTGCTGCTGCTCGTGCTAGAGACTCTGCAGCGCTGTGCTCGTGGAGGCTGCCCAGGTGACCATGGGTATCAGCAACAGGCGCCAAAACACGCGGGGCTGGACGAGGTGTACCGTATATATCGTGGAACAGTTGACCGTCAGAAAAAGAAAGCGCTTCCACTTCTTCTGCTGGTAAATGATGCTTTTTCTTACTCACTCAAAGGCTCCAAAGCAGCCGCAAGACAAATAAAGTCTTGGCTAGTCAAAACTTCTGCGCGCACGGTAGGCGCAATTCCTGTGACGAGAAACGCCTGGTCTAGCTTGTCTTTATCAAAACCAGAGGCACTCATTGAATTACGAATGGTCTTTCTACGCTGTGCAAAGGCGGCGTCAATGACGCTCATGGTATGCAAGAGCTCTTCTTCAGAAAGAAGCTTGGAGGTCACCGGGTTTCTCGCCGTAGTGCGATCCAGGCGAACCACGGCAGAGTTGACGCGTGGTGGAGGCATAAAGTTGCCAGGACCCACTTCAAATCTGCCAGTAACCTGCGCAAATAAAGACAGCTTTGCGGTGTAAGCGCCATATGCCTTGGTAGAAGGCTTGGCAGCAATTCTGTCGGCTACCTCAGCCTGCACCATGACTACTGCTCGCTCAAGCGAAGGAAGCTCCTGGAAGAACTTAAGGATCAGCGTAGCTGCCACCTGATACGGCAGATTGGATACAAACTTGGTTGGCATCGGAGCGCTCGACGGGGTGCTCAGCGCTGTGCCCTGAGCAACGGCAGGAAGTGCACTGTAAGCCTCAGCAAGCTTCTGCGGCGTGATTGCCAGAGCATCTCCCATAACCAGCGCAAACGAGTCTGGATGAGGCTCCTTGCAGGTTACCGCCAAGACTTGCTCCAGCTCGGAGTCTGCTTCAAGCGAACACACTGCACGGGCGCGATCGAGCAAGGCAACCGTAAGGGTACCCAAACCGGGTCCAACCTCAACGACCACGTCGGTAGGCTGAACCTCTGCAAGCTGAACGATTTTCTCGATAACATGGTCTTGTACCAAGAAGTTTTGACCCAGCCTGTATTTGGTGGCAAGGCCAAAACGTTCCAGCGTTTCTTTAGTGGCGCGCTGATTAGCAAGCCACGATGTCTGATGCGATGTGTGCTCCGACACGATTACTTGCTTGCAAGACGTGGGAACAGAGCGTCTCCCTTAGAGACAGCCAGGCCGCCCTGAAGCTTACCCCATACGCACTCGCTACGGGTATCGGTAGAGGTAATCTCTGCCTCATCAAGGCTCATACGGCGCAGAACCTCTGCAGACGTAGTTGGCATAAATGGCATAAAGAGATGTGCGCAAATACGAATAGACTCAAGCAGCGTGTAGATAATCTCTGCAAGCTCTGCAGCACGCTCTGGGTCTTTAGCTACGGTCCAAGGAGCGGCGTCCTCAATGTAGTGGTTAGCTGTGTGGACAAGCTCCATAATGATGTTCTTAGCGCCCACGTAGTCCATCTTCTCCATGCACGCAGCGTAGCGGTCATAGATGCCCTCAGCCAGCTTACGCAGTGGGTGGTCTGCAGCAACAGAAGAACCATCAAAGGTTGGGGTGACGCCCTCAAAGTACTTATCGCTCATGTTAAGGGCGCGAGAAACCAAGTTACCCCAGCTATTTGCCAGGTCAGCGTTATAGACCTGCTCCATGCGCTCAAAAGAAATGCCAGAGTCCTCGCCAGGGGTGACGTCGGTCATGAAGTAGTAGCGATAGCCCTCAACACCCAGCAGATCCAAAACGTCCTTAGGAGCAATGGCGTTTCCGCGAGACTTACTCATCTTCTCAACAACACCAGTCTCCGAGTTACGGACGTTCAAGAAACCGTGAGCAAAAATGTGCTCAGGAACAGCCTCGCCAAGGGCCATAAGCATTGCAGGCCAAATAACACAGTGGAAGCGGATGATATCCTTACCAACAACGTGCATCTGAGCTGGCCAGAAGCGCTTTCTCATGGCAGCAGCCTCTGGACTGTCATCGCCATAGCCAACAGCAGTGTAGTAGTTGAGAAGAGCATCAAACCAGACGTAGGTTACGTGAGACTCATCAAAAGGAACTGGAACGCCCCAATCAAAGCTAGTACGGGATACAGAAATATCCTGGAGACCAGACTCAACAAAGCTTCGAACCTCGTTTGCACGGAAATCTGGCTCAATGAAATCTGGGTGCTTAGCATAGAGCTCAAGCAGTTTATCCTGGAATGCAGAGAGCTTGAAGAACCAAGACTCCTCAGAGACACGCTCAAGCTCACGATGGCAATCTGGGCAGAGATGTGCGCCCTTGCAACCAGTCTCTTCATCTGCCTTCTCTACCTGAGTCTCGGTGAAGAAGGTCTCCTCGTGGATGCAATACCAACCATCGTAGGATCCCTTGTAGATGAAGCCAGCCTCACGCATGCGCTCCCACAGATACTGGACAGCTTTTACGTGGCGCTCATCGGTAGTACGGATGAAGTCATCATATGAGATATTCAGCTCTTCATAGAGTCCCTTGAAGAAAGGAACCTGCGAGTCACACCATGCCTGTGGAGACAAACCGTGATCAGCTGCAGCAAGAGCGACCTTCTCGCCATGCTCGTCCATACCGGTGAGGAAAAATACATCGTAACCAGCAGCGCGTCTAAAGCGAGCTTGGATATCGCAAAGCAGGGTGCAGTACGCAGTTCCTAGGTGTGGCTTTGCGTTGACGTAATAAATTGGGGTGGTAATAAAGTATGACGGCTTGGCCTCGGGCATAATGACTCCCTTTGTATAAGTTGCAATAACTTATCCAGTATAGAGCAAATGCTGGGCGCACTTGTGTTGGTATGGTGATTATGCCTCGTGAGCAAGAATTGCCTGGTATGCCTCATCACGCGCAATACCAAACTTCTGAGCAAGTTCCTTGGCCAGGACTGATTTTCTCGTACCAGCAGCAAGACCAGTCTCTATTGCATCTTCAAGCGAGAGCTGAGACTCTTCTGCCACTTGTGACGATGCAGAGGCAAGCTCTTCTTCTGTGGGAGCTGCAATAACTAAAACACACTCGCCTTTGAGGTTCTCTTTTGCAGCAAGTGTCTCAACAAGACAAGAAGCCGCGTCACGCACCACTTCTTCGTGCAGCTTGGTGAGCTCCCTGACAAGAGCCACCTGCCTAGTTGGAAATACCTCGGCTATAGCCTCGACCGTTGCAGGCACCCTAAACGGAGACTCATACAGCACAATAGTGCCAGGAATTGATGCAAGCTGCTGTAGGCGCTGAACAATCTGTCCATGCTTTCTGGGCAAGAATCCTTCAAAGAAGAAATGGTCACTTGCCAGGCCTGATGCAACAAGCGCACAGGTTACCGCAGAAGGACCTGGAATAACCTCTGTAGCAAGACCTTCTGAAAGCGCCGCATCAACCAAATGCTGACCCGGGTCAGAGATGCCTGGCATGCCAGCATCTGACACAAACGCTACATGCTGACCCGCACGAAGCCTCTCAAGCGTTGGCTCAATTTGCGACTCAATAATATTTTGATCACAGCGCTGCAGTGGTACATGAATGTCAAATGCCGAGAGGAGCTTTGAGGTCACGCGCGTGTCCTCACATAAAATGACATCTGCTGCTGCAAGCGTTTCTTTAACGCGCGGTGACGCATCCGAAAGGTTACCAATAGGCGTGCCCACAATAGACAGTTTACCTGCTAAAAGAGTAGATTCTGTCATTACTCGAGCATTCCCCTCTCAAACGTTGCAAGCGCAACGCGTGCGTCCCATGCAGCCAAAAATGCGGAGGTCTTCCAGGTCTGGAAGAACCATGCAGGACACGTATTGTACACTTTGAGCTGGCCGGAAGTGTAAATGCGCTCAAGCGCAATTCTTCCCTCTGCCGTCATAGCACCGTCAATGCTTGGAAGTGATGCTGACCACTTACCTACCATGACCGGCAGACCGCCTGAAGCAGAAGTCTTCAAATACGCTTCGTTTTTATCAATGAGCTGCTGCACACCACGAGGACCTGAGCAATCAATTCCCTCGCAGGGTTTATCAAGGTGTGCATCAAGCCAAACGTTTTGATAGGCCTGCTGGCTCATAAAACGCCTAAATCCCTGAGGCCAACCACCGTCTGGGAGAATAACCACAGGCTCTTCTCCTGCCACGGATCTAATGGTCTCATAAGCACGGCGATAATAGTTTCTCAGCGAGTGACCAGGGATTCCGTCAGTCAACTTAAAGCCCTTGCGAACGCGAGGCTTAACCTCATCGGCTACCTCAATACCATAAAAACCGCTGCGGTGAGCGTAGTGAAGGGCAAGCTTATGCAGAATAGAAAGGGATTTTTCCCCAGAAATTCTGGTACGCGGAGCACCACCTGGCTGGTCATTCAAGCCATCAGGCAAACCTGGATTTACTGCCAGTACAAAAATAACGTGCAGGCCAAGTTCTTCTGCCCATTCAAGAGCTCTATCAAGCTCGGTAATGCAGCTAACATATGGAGTCCCTGCAGTTTCTTCATCAAAAACGTACCAAGGCACAGAAATTCTTACCGCATTAAAACCACGAGCGGCAATGCTGACAAAGTCAGAACTCTGAATAAATGAAGAACGATGCGCTTTAACAAGATTGTGGTAGTCCTCAACGCCCAACACTTTAATGAGCTGAGCCTCATCAACGCACCCTGTGCGTGCAAACGGCTCAGGAGTTACCCACGGTTCAAGCGTAAGCCAACCAGTTAAATTGACACCCCGCAACGCTCCGTGAGCCATGAAATTCCACCTCGCCAAAAGATAAAACCTCTACATACGTAGAGTATACCCATCGAGGTTATGTTGCTCACACGAGCTTTAAAAAACAACAGGTTACTTCATATTTTTTGAATATATGGCGCAATTGTTAGGGGTCTCATCAACCTCAACAGAAGATACTGGCAATCCCTCTGCCTCAAGTTGCTCAAACAGATACTTAGCCAGATTTTCTGCCGTTGTTCTAAAAGGCAAAATGGTGAGCGAGAAACCCTCTTCTTCAAGACAGGCCAACGTCTTTTCAGAAAGAGAACCCTCTTCAATCAAAAACGTATGATCAAGGGAATCACATAGCGCACGGACCTTGCGCTTAAAAACACCAAAGTCCATAACCATGTCCTTTTCTGTGCCAGACTCACCAAGCTCTGCAGCAGAAATACAAGCGGTTACGTGCCAGCGATGACCATGCAGATTCTCACACTTGCCATAGTAGTTGGTAAGAAAATGCGCTGAGTCAAAGGCATATTCGGTCTTAAGCGTATACATTACTCGTTGTCCTTCGAGCCGCGACCGCGATCATCGCGTCCAGTTCTTCTATGTCTACGACGCGTAGCATTTTGTGGCTGAGCATCTCTAGATGCAACGTTAGGTGCACCGCTAGAACCAGAAGCATTCTGTGGAGCACTCTGGGTCTTCATGCCCGCTCTATCGCCTGGACGACGAGTCCTCTTTGCACGAACTGGTGCCTGTGCCTCATCGGCTTTCTGTGGCGCCTGAGGAGTATCTGTCCTTCTAAAACGTTTACCTTGGGGCTGCTTCTGTGCAGAAGCTGAGCTGTGCTCATTCTTCTGAGGAGCCTGAGTATTCGATGCTCCATCATCTGTTGAGTGATGACGGCGGCGGGTACGACGAAGCGTATCTGTCGCAGCATCAAAAGTACTGGAACCAGGATTGACCTGAGCATTCTTTGAAGTTCTTACACGACGGGTGCGAGAAGAACTTTGAGCGCCTTGCTCTTCTCGGGCATTTCTTGCACCATAATTCTTGGCGTTTTCCTGCCTATTTGCAGAGCTCTGCTCAGAGCGCTCACGCTTGCGCCTTGGAGCCTCAGTCACAAAGAGATCAGGGTTAATCTCTGGCTCTTCATCAACAATCAGACCATTTGCCCTATCAAGCTCTGCCAGCGCCATCTGAACCTCAACAGATTCAAGACGCTCAAGTGCAGCGCGAGAAACGCTATCTGGCCTGCAAGAACATCCCAGGTCTTCTGACTTCTGCTGAGCCGCAGGAGATGTGTCCATATCAGCAAGAGGAATGCGTACTATCTTTCCACTTTCTAAACGAAGGGCAATCTCTTCTTTTGGCGTGTTGTACTCAACAATTTTTGCCATACCCAAAGGAGTCTCAATGACAGCATTGCGCTTTGGAGCACGGTTCTTAAAGTCGCGATAGGCTTCAAACTCATAGCGCAAGCAGCACATTAAGCGGCCACAAGCACCAGAAATCTTAGTGGAGTTCAAAGGCAAATCCTGCTCTTTTGCCATGCGGATAGAAACTGGCTCAAAAGAGAGACCAAACCTTCTACAGCAGAGCTCTTGTCCACAGTGACCGTAGCCACCAATAACCGCTGCTTCTTCCCTGACGCCAATCTGACGCATGTCAATGCGCTCATGAAGCTCATGAGAAAGCTCACGGACAAGCTGCCTAAAGTCCACTCGATCATCAGCCGAGAAGTAACACACGACCTTCTCGCCATCAAAAAGATACTCGACACCAATAGGCTTCATCTCAAGTTCTTCTTGAACAGCAAACTTCCTGAATACGGGAAGCGCAGCCTCGCCCTTAGCGGCAAGCTCTTCTGCGCGAGATAGATCTTCTTCTGTTGCTACACGAACAACGTCTTTGAGCTCGGCTTTGTTTGTCTTGTACTCAAACTCCTCTTGAGAAATCTCACGAGGATCAGCAACAGCAAGACCAATCTCTAGACCGCGCTCAGTCTGACAAATGACGTGGTCACCTTCAAGAACGCCGGACTCCTTTGGATCAAACCAAAGGTCGCGCGCGGCGTATTCAAATTTCACCGGGACAACGGTGGGCATGTAAGTGCCTCCTTGATATGCAGCAGCATAACCTCAAGGGTCAGCTGGGGAGAAACAGAGCGATCCAGGTTGTATTGAGCCTCTTGCACCGCAGCAAGAGCCCCCAAAACACCCTGGGTATGAGTTTGAGATGCAACGCGGTCAATAATGCCTGCTGCATCCGTATTTACTATCTCTTCATCAACCGCTTCGCAACATAAAAGTACATCGCGAAGAAGCGATTCCAGAACTGCCAACATTTCTATGATACCCGAACGCTCGCGCGCTGTGAGTTCTCGCTTATTTGCCGTCTCAACCTGCTTTAACGCAGCGCTGGTAAGAAAGTCTTCATTTTGAGCAAGCGCCTCTTCTTGGGCTCGCCTTACATCCCCTAGAGGAATTTTTGCAGCTTCTATCAGCTCTTTTGCAGAAGTAAGCACATCCCACGAATCATTTCTGAGTAGATTACCAAAAACATCAATGAGCTGCCTTCGGATATTTTTTCGCGTAGAAGACTGCAAAAACTCCACAGCTCTACCAGGGGTTCCTGTTGCTGCAAGCGCAATACGAGCTTCCTGCTCTGTGGCGGAAATCTCTCGCATAATAGCGGCTTTAGCAGCAGCGTCAGTGAGCGTTCTAAACGCAACTACCTGACAACGAGAAACAATGGTGGGAAGCACCGCAGAAGAAGAACGTGCAGACAGAATAAAGATGGTGTCTGCAGGTGGCTCTTCGATTGTTTTGAGCAGTGCATTTGCAGAATTTTCTCTGAGCAAATCAGCGCGGTCAATCACGTAAATCTTATGAGTTGAGCGCATAGGCGCCAGACTAACATCAGCGATGAGCTGACGAATCTGCTCAATGAGGTAGCCATTTGCGGAAGCTGGAGTAAGTACGTGAACGTCAGGGTGAGTACCGCGAGAAATACGAATGCAGTCGTCACAGGCAGCGTCACCGCCCTGAGCGCAAAGTACACACTGTGCCAGAGCTTTGGCTGCAAGACCTTTACCAGAACCAGGAGCGCCCACAAACAGATAGGCGTGTCCAAGCTTGTGCTCATGAAGTGCGCGTGCAAGCAGATTTTGAACTTGAGGTTGATCCTGAAGACGTGTAAGTGCCTGAGGGAGTGGATAGGTATTTTGAGTAGTATGTGTGCTCTCTTGTGTCATGAACGTATCACTCACCAAGCTCACAGATGCCTGGGATAAGATCAGCTAACAGCTGGCGAGTACGTGCACGAACCTCATCAATTGTGCCATCTGCATCTACAGCTTTTACACGCTCTGGCTCATTTTGCAGAAGTTGCTTATAACCAGAAAAAACACGCTCCTGGAAGGCAACACCTTCTGCTTCTAGCCTATCGGCATCATTTTGCGTAGCACGCGCATGAGCAACTGTTGGCTCAAGCATAAAGACAAGAGTTCTATCAGGAGAAACCCCACAGCTTCCCAAACGATTTGCACGATGAACGAGGTCTGCGTCAAGACCGCGGCCAGCTGCTTGATAGGCATACGTAGAGTCATAGAAGCGATCACACAAGACAACTTTGCCCGCAGCTAGAGCTGGTCGGATAACCTCTCCTACCAACTGGGCACGACTTGCTTCATAGAGCAACAGCTCACACTCATCGCACATCATGCCGTTTTCTGGATTAAGTACCACGCCTCTAATCTGCTCAGAAATAGCAGTTCCACCAGGTTCACGAACAAAGACCACATCAAAGCCAAGAACTTCAAGATCTTCTCGCAGAAGAGAAGCTTGTGTTGACTTGCCACAGCCATCAACGCCTTCAAGCGTGATAAACAAGCCTTGTGATGTACGTGCGTCTTTGTTCATGCTTCCCTCCCTCTTAACTATCTCACGATACAGGCAGATTGTGTTTCTCGCCATGAATATTCTAAAGGTTTTGCGCATTTCCACATGAAAAGCGTTCAAAAATGGGTAAAAATACGTATGGAGCGGGCGTTGGAGAGGGGCGCTCGTTCTTCCGAAAACGGTGCACCTCTCGATGCACCGTCATACGTTTACTTTTTTGCTGCCTTGGTGGATTTGGCGCTCTTTGTACTCTTACGAGCGCCTCTACGCGGGGCAGTTTTCTTTTCTTTACCAGGGCAGTCGTAGTTTGGACAGAGTTTCCAAGGACCACGCTGAGTAGTAACAACCACCATAGGAGCACCGCAGTCTGGGCAGACTTCATCGGTCTTCTCGAGCTTTCCGCGAGCAGGCAGAGGATAGCTAGTCTCGCACTCCTCATAGTTGGTGCAGCGAATAAAACGCTTGCCCGTACGCTCTGACTTATGAGCTACCAGATCCCCATGCTTGCCATTTGCCTTACAGGTTGGGCACTCACCCACAATAAGATCTGGCTCCGCATTTGTAGGACAAGCTGGATTGATGCAAGTCTCATAGGCACGTTGTCTAAACGGCTGGACCTTTACGCGAGGAGCGCCACACTCTGGACAGACTCCAGCGTCTCCCTCAAGCGGCTCTACGCGACCCTGAGGCAGCGGATAGGTGACATCGCAGTCTGGCCAGCCCATGCAGCCCACAAAGCTTCCACGAGTCTTCAGAGAGCTCTTAGCAACCAAGTCTTTGCCGCACTTAGGGCAGGTTCCCACCTTTGCGTCAGCAGTAACTGCATCAGCAATAGCCTCAGACAGGTCTTCTTTGTGGTCAATAAGCGTATCAATCATGCCTGCAAGCAGGGCTCTTGAGTGTGTAACAACGCCATCACGCGTATCTTTGCCCTCAGCAACGCTTGTCATATCGGACTCAAGTTCTGCCGTCATATCAGGCGAGGTAATGTGTGGTGCAAACTGCGAAAGTGCATCAACAATTGCCATACCAAGCTGGCTTGGCTCAACAGGATCGTTCTTAAGGTATTTACGCTGGTAAAGCGTATCAATAATGGAGGCACGCGTGGACTTTGTACCTAGGCCGCGCTTCTCCATCTCTTGAATAAGCTTTCCCTGGCTATAACGAGCAGGTGGCTCTGTCTGCTTAGCATCAAGCGACAGAGACTGAATGGAGACAATCTCTCCCTCGCCCACATCAGGAATCTGATCGTCCTTCTTAAGGCCAAAGGGATAAATCTCTCTAAAGCCTGGCTCAGCCAGTACGGTTCCATTTGCAACAAAGGGCTGACCAGCAACATCAAGCGTAATCTTGGTACCGCTCATAGTAGCCGGACCCATAAGAGTTGCGAGGAACCTTCGAGCAATCAAGTTATAGAGCTTCCAAGCTGCAGGCTGCAAAGCATCTGGATTTGCTGCTGCTGTTGGATAAATTGGTGGGTGGTCAGTAGACTCCTGCTTACCACGAGTGGCATGAAGCTTTGGCTGGCCCAAAAGCTTTTTGCAGGTAGGAGCATACTGAGGAACTGCAGACAGCGTACGGACACAGTCCTTCAAGTCAAGCGAACTTGGATAAACGGTGTTATCAACACGAGGGTATGAAATCAAGCCGTCCATGTACAGAGACTCTGCCAAACGCATAGTTCTAGCTGGCGAGATACCCTCTGCAGCTGCAGCCGCCTGGAGCGACGTGGTGTTAAACGGAGCTGGTGGCTGCTGCTTTCTGCTACGAGACTCAATCTCGACAACCGTTGCCTGCGTCTGATCTTTAACAACGGCGTAAGCTGCGTCTGCTTCAGCTTGATCCCAGAACCTTGCGGTCTGGTGAACCATCTTGAAGGTTGCTTCCGCATCATCTTCTGGAGCAGCAACACCAGAAATAACCCAATAATCTTCTGGCTTAAATGCCAGACGCTCGCGCTCGCGCTCAACAACAAGTGCCAACGTAGGAGTCTGAACACGACCAGCAGAACGCGTATTGCCCAGGCCGCCAAAGCGCGCGGTGGTCAGGTAACGGGTCAGCACAGCACCCCAAATGAGGTCGATATACTGCCTGGACTCACCTGCTGCAGCCAAGTTGTAATCAAGGTCTACCAGGTTATTGAAGGCGGTCTCAATCTCTGTCTTGGTAAAGGCAGAGTAGCGAGCACGGAACACTGCCAAGTTAGGGTTAACAGAGAGAACCTGAGCAAGCGCATCAGAACCAATAAGCTCACCTTCGCGGTCAAAGTCTGTGCCGATAATGACAGACTCTGCCTTCTTAGCAAGGTTCTTGAGGGCGCGAATAATCTCTTTTTCTGCAGGTTGTTTATCTACAGGAGCCCAAATCAAATAAGGCAAGCTGGGGATTTTCCAACCCTTAAGATCAACGCCATCTGCCATAAAAGGCTTGCGCTTAACCTTGTAAGGAGGACGCTCAAGACCATCTGGAACGTCTGCAGGAAGATGCTCCCCTTCTGCAGTTTCTCCGTACCAACCCTCTTCTTTGTCAAACTTGAGCGCAAGAGGAAAATCTGGCTGAAGAATATGACCGCGAAGACCAATAGCAACATGGTCTTCTCCGCCACGTCTAAAACGATAAACAGGAGTGTTGTATACCTTGTCTGCCTCAGGCTTACCCGATTCAGACAAAAGGCGAGCAATCTGCTGCGCTGCGTCGTTTTTCTCGGTAACAACTAGAATCAAAGAACAACACTCTCCAAAGTAAAAGCGGAATTACTAGATTTTGTCCAGCTCATGCTGCTCGTAGTCCTCGCGGCTCCACTTAAGAGCAGCTTTTCCATCGCGAGCAATGATGACATAACGAGCAACAGCCAGAGCAACTTCATACAACAGAATAAGAGCAGCAAACATCAAAACCATGGTGACAGGAGATGCGTCAGGAGTGACTACTGCAGAGAGAATCATCAGGCCAACATAGACGTAACGCCACTGCTCGCGCATATCCTTGTAAGGAACAAGGTGAAGAATGGCCAGGTAGAAAATGACCAGTGGAAGCTGGAACGCAAGACCAAAACCAATCTCGAACATCATAATAATATTGAGATAATCGCTTGCCTCGTTAATGGTTCCTGCAAACTCCTGCGACTGACCAATCATCCAACCAATAGCTGTGTTCAAAATGACAAAGTAGCAGAACAGCATACCCAAGAAAAACAGGGTAATCATGGCAGCTACGGTAGGAACAACCCATTTACGCTCTTTAGCGTTAAGCGCTGGCAAGAAGAATGCCATAATCTCCCAGATGATAATAGGTGTGCAGATAATCACCGAGAAGAAGAAAGCCACCTTAAACCTGATACTAAAGCCGCCAAGAACCGAGATAACCGTAAGCTTACCATCGGTCAAAAACTCCCTGATAGGGTCAATCAAAATCTCAATCAATGCAGGTGTTGCAAAATAAATAATGATTGCCGTAACAAATAGCGATACCACCACAATGGTCACGCGGCGACGGAGTTCTCCCAGGTGGTCAAAAAGTGGCATACGAGCTGGAGTAATAGGCATTACACGCGAAAGCTGGACTTATGCGTCCTGGCTTTCTCCCTCCTCTCCAGCATCTTCTTTCTTGTCTTCTGCCATAGAGCGAGAAGAACGTGCAGATCCAAGGTTATAGAGGTCTTTTGCAGATGGAGCTGCTGCGGGGGCATATTCTGTGGCCTGAGGTGCTACGTGCTCAGCTACCTCTGAAGAATCGCCAGAGAAGCCAGTAGAAGAAGTAGCTTGTGATGCAGCTGCAGGAGCCTCTTCTGCAGAAGCGGTCTCCGCCTGCTCAACCTCCTGGGTCTGCTCAGCTTGCTTACTCTGCTCAGCAGCTGCCTTCTCAGCTGCCTCGCGCTCCTCCTTGAGGCGAGCACGACGCTCAGCAAAGGTCTCCTGATGGTCAGTATCCTCGCGATCAGCATCAGATGCAGCATTTTTGAGCTGCTCGGAGCGCTTGGGCTTCTCGTGAAGTGCATCCGCTGCAGGGTCAAGTAAGTCTGCACGGACAACTTTATTAAAGCCTTCTTGCGCGTTCTGGAACTGTCTAAGAGCGCGGCCAAGCGTGCGACCCATACCAGGTAATTTATCAGGACCAAATACTAAAAATGCAAAGAGCAAAATTAGTACGAGCTCTGTTTCTCCAATGCCAAACACAAGCAATACCTTTCTGGAACAAACATAAACAAGCTCTTTGAACCGTTTCTCAAAGAGCTTACAAGTTACCAAACCTACTTGCGAACGTTAAGGTCTTTATCAACCCCAAGAAGCGTAAAGACACGCTCCACGTTTTTCTGAGGATTTGCAACAACAAGCACAGAACCACTCTCTTGTGCTCGATGTGCGGCACCCACTAAAACGCCAATGCCCGTCGAATCAATATAAGCTACCTCAGCAAAATCAGCTTCAACTTCTTTTGCTCCATCGGCGAGCGCGGTATCCAAAGCATCGCGAAGCTCAGAGGCGTTTGATACGTCTACCTCGCCCTCAATGCGAATAATGGCCTTTTCATCTGTAATTTCAGAGCTTATCTCTAGTGCCATAACTCCTCCTTACTTAGTGTTATTTGAAGAGGTAGAGGTGTTTCCGTTTAATGCATCAAGAACTTTCTGTGCATTATCCCTCACACCGGCGCTATTATCGGAATCTTTCTCAATTGCCTTCTGCAGTGCCTCTTTTGCAAGATCTACTTGATCAGTAACACGATACATCATTCCCAAATTAAGCCAACCGTTAGCATAGTCTGGAGAGCGATCTGTTACTGCCTTAAGCGCCTCAACGGCGCCTGTTTGGTCTCCTGCATAGAACTGCGCAATAGCCCTATCAACACGAACCTCATCAGAATCATTTGAAGCAAGATACGTATCGTACTCAGCGATTGCCTTGTTAATCAGCTGTAAAGACTGCTTCTGAACAGAGTCATCTTGAGAAGAACTTTTAAGCGCCATTCCCCAACCTAGATACGTACGAGCCAAATCAAGATGTGCTGGTAGATTATCTGGATTGGACTGAATAGCAGACTCTTTTTCTTCTGCCTGTTTCTGATAGACCTGGTTAATAGCCTCAGGAGAATTCTGATGAGTCTGATTCTGCTTTTGAGAGTTAGAGAAAATGCTGGCCAGGGAAGGCAACATCATAGAAATAGCAATAAAGAGCGAGAATACTCCAATAGCAATCTTCATGCCTGTAGAGGGACCTGGTTTTTTAGGAGCCTCATCGGGCTTGCGGTCCTTTGCCTTCTTTTTTGCGGTCTGGTTTGCCATAGCAACCAGCTCTTTTTCTGCCTTCTGTTCTGGTGTAAGTTCTGGCTTTGAAGTATTAGTTGGCATTCAACATCCAATCGCTTTTTCTAAACATAGTTAATCAAGATACGGCAGAATGGGCTTACTTTCAAAGTAAATACCAAAGTTACACAAGCTATCCCCAGACGCTCTGTCCACGATCAACTTTTGCTAGTCGAGCACTTACCTGTTTAACAGCAACAATAAAGACATCAAGCGCTGCATCAAGCTCTTCCAGCGTTGGGTAACTTGGAGCAATTCTGATATTAGTGTCAAAGGGGTCCTTGCCACTTGGCCACGTAGCACCTGCAGGTGTCATAGTAACGCCAAGCTCATGTGCGCGAGAAACAATTGCACGCGCAGAGCCAACAGGACCATCAAATGAGACAAAGTAGCCGCCCTTTGGATGAGACCAGGTTGCAACAGCTAAATCGCCCAGTCCTTCCTGCAGCTTGCGCTCAACCAGTTCAAAACGTGGTCTGAGCAACTCAGCATGCTTTTGCATATGTTCTGCAATGCCTCGAGCATCTTTGAGGAAACGTACATGCGCCAGCTGAGAGATCTTCTCGGGAGAAACACGAGCAACCTTGAAAGCGCTCTGGATTTCTTTAATGTCCGCAGGGCTTGCGGCAACCCATGCCATGCCTGAGCTTGGGAAGGTTACCTTTGCCGTTGAGGCAAAAGCAATCACCAGGTTCTTTTGAGCATCGTTTGCGGCAGCCTCTGCAAGTGCGTCAAAGATATTCAAGAGCTGAGGAGCCTCAGATTCTGGTACAAAGGCGTGAATTGCGTAGGCGTTATCCCAAAAGATTCTAAAGTCAGGAGCTGCAGGTTTGAGGTTTGCAAACGCACGAACAACATCGTCTGAATAGGTGATACCGGTAGGGTTTGCAAAACGTGGTACGCACCAAATTCCCTTAACAGAGCTGTCGTTCTCAACAAGCTCCTTGACCACGTCCATATTTGGACCGTCTTCAGTCATAGGTACTGCAACATTTTCAAATCCGTAATGCTGTGTAATAGCAAAATGACGGTCATAGCCTGGAGCAGGGCACAGGAACTTGAGCGTGGTACCCTGAGCCTTTGCAGCCGCCATTTGCTCTGCCCAAGAAGGCTGACCAGAAAGACCGTGGGTTACGGCATGAGAAATAATGTCGTGCATAAGGTTAAGGCTTGAAGAGCCGTTTACGATGACCTGATCAGCAGGTACACCTGTGAGCTCTGCAGCGAAAGCTCGCGCAGAAGGAAGACCCCAAGGGTCTCCATAGTTGTCTGCAAAAGAGCCGTTGTCAGTTAGGTCAGAAGCAGAGTTCAGCTCATCAAGCATAGGCTTAGACAGCGCCGTCTGCGCAAGGCTTGGCTTTCCGCGAGCCATATCAAGCTTGAGGTTTTTCTCGCCAAGTGCACGAGCTTCTTGTCCAATAAGCTCAAGGGCCTGGTTAAGCTCAGCATCGCTCATCTTCTGATAAGCGTTTTGCTCAGAGGTTGATTTTGGCTGGAACAGCTCGCGAGAAACTAGCTCAAACATGACACTCCCCTTTTCGGTCTCTGCGTGATACAAAGTATAGGTGATTTGAAAATCGACGCGACAAGGAGAATCATGGCAAATTCTGCACAGCCTGGCATGCGCTCGGAGGCATATGGCGAACTCCAGCACCTTGTTGATAATCTTTATAAGCGCAAGCCTTCGGGCACAGTCACTAAGGTTGACGTGCTGATTCAAGCTGAAGTAGACGATCTTGAAGAAGATTTGCAAGAAGTTATTGAGTTGATTCCCTCTGGCACATATGTCCGTGCTCGCCTCTGCGATCAGATTAACTCAATTGTTACGGCGCACGGTTGGGGCTTTACCTATGGCACGGTTGAGTAACCATAGTTTATTGATTTTATATAAGTGATAAAATTGCATATATATGGGGTCTTTTTCTAACAAGTTGGAGGCTCGTCATGTATGACTCTTGGAAAGATTTTTTCATTAGTATCTTTAATAGAGGTATATTTTTTGATGCTTCTACTCCAATAGCTTATCTTATTAATAAGATAGTCAATATTTGTTTACTTCTTATATGGCTATTCACCATTGTCTCGATGTGTCTCTCTCCTGCAGGGCAAGATGCCTCAATAGGCGGAGTGAACATTCTACGTGCCAGTTTTTTAATAACTTCTGCGTATTATTTTGTGGGGCTCTGCATTTTAATAGTCAAGGATAGAAAGATCCGTACGTCTCATTAGGTCTATATTTTTACTCGCTGTCTTCCTTTATATTGCTGTTCTTTTGACGCTTGTGAAACTCTGCGATATGTACAAAAAGTAGGCCCAAGATAGCTGAAGCAAATGATGCAGCAAGAACGGCTACTTTAGCTGCAAGAATCTCCTCTGCATCGGGGAATGCAAGATTAGAGATAAGAATTGACATGGTAAAGCCAAGGCCGCCCATAAGACCTACGGCAGTAATCTGAATCCAATCAACTTTTGCAGGAAGCTTGCAAATCTTACATTTGACCAGCAACAACGTTACAAAAATAATTCCTAGTGGCTTACCAAGAACGGCACCAAAGAAAACGCCATGTGCAATAGAGCTGCTCAATAGAGCAACGAAATCTGCTCCCACCAACGTAATCTGCGCGTTTACAAACGCAAAAATAGGCAGAACAACAAAGTTTACAAAGACGGAAATATAGTGCTCAACACGCTGAAGCGGTGGAGTTACGTGGTGCATGACCTGCTCAATAGAGTTAGCACCATGTGTAAAGTCATGCTGACCCAAAACGTGATGCTCATCGTCGTAGTGATCGTCAAGCTCACGAGCGCGTCTTGAAAGCCAGCTTCCCAGCTTGCTCAAGCGAACATCAGAGTGAGATGGCAAGAAGAAGGCAAGAAGAACGCCTGCAAGGGTTGCATGAATTCCCGAGTGGTACATGCAGACCCAGAGCACCAAACCAACAAGCAAATAAGGACCAGAAGAATAAATCTTCAGGCGATTCATTCCCCACAAAATAACAAGAACACCAAGAGAAGCTGCTAACCAGGCAATATTTGGCGTGTGACCATAGAAAAGCGCAATGACCACAATAGCCAGGATATCGTCGGCAATAGCAAGTGTCTGGAAGAACACCTTAGTCTGCGGACTAATTCTGTTTCCTAAGAGCGACATAACGCCAAGCGCAAAGGCAATATCGGTTGCAATTGGTGTTGCCCATCCATGAGGGGCAGTGCTTGCGTTAAGCGCCAGATAAATAAGAGCAGGAACTGCAACGCCACCAACAGCCGCAAGCATAGGAAGCATTGCCTGTCTTGGCTTTCTGAGCTGGCCAACAGTTACTTCATACTTGAGCTCAATGCCTACAAGTAGGAAGAAGATTGCCATAAGGAAGTCATTCACAAAGGTTTCTAGAGCCATATGCGCATGAATCATTCCAAGCGAGAAACTCATTTGGACTTCAAGAATTTCTCGAACCACCTCATGAGCAGGTGAGTTGGCAACTACAAGTGCAATAAGAGCCGCAAGCACCATGACTGCTGCTGCAATAGTGCTGTTAGAGGTGATTTTCTTTAGAGAAGAGCGCTGACTAATTCTTCTTACAACTGCGGGCTCTCTATAAATACTAGACATTATCTGCCGTTCTCTCTTTATCTAAATGGTATTGACCGTTAGCTATGAAAGTTTTTCTCGATGTATATGCCTAGTGTACCGTCTACCTACCGTTGAGGGCAACTTGTCATATCTCAAGAAAACGGGGTATATCTCTATGTAAAATGTGGGTAATAGAAAGTCAACGTTTAGCTACTTGTAGCACGTATATATTTGGAGCGGATAATGGACACTAAGCGAATTGCCATCATCACAGACTCAGGAACTAATGTCCCACCTGATTTTGTTGCTGAACACAATATTCGTATCACCCCACTTCGCATTAACTATTCTGATGGCTCTTCCTACGAGTCTGGCATTACCATCACACCAGCAGAGCTTGTTGCTCGCTTTGAAGAAGAGGTTCCAAAGACTTCACTTCCTTCTCCTGAGGGCATTAAGGCTGCCTTTGATGACGCAAAAGCAGCAGGATACGAGGGTGCTGTTTACGTTGCTATCTCTTCCGGACTTTCCGCTACCTGCGATACTGCTCGCATGATTGCAGAGTCCATTACAGACTTCCCTATTTATGTTGTTGATACCAAAAACATTGGTATTGCTTCCGGCCTTATTGTTATTGAGGCTCAACGTCTTATTGAGCAGGGTCTTTCTCTTGAGGAGATTGGCGCCAAACTTGATCAGGCTTCTCTGAACACACGCGTATACTTCTCCGTTCCAAGCCTTGAGTACCTGCGCAAAGGCGGCCGCATTTCTGAGGCAATTTATCGCATTGGTTCCATGTTAAACATCAAACCTGTTCTTACCTGCGATGAGAACGGCAAATACACCATTGCCAAGAAGACACGCGGTTGGCAGAAGTCTCTTGCAGGACAGATTGCGCTAGGATCAGCTTTTGCTCAACAATTTGATCGCGTTCACGTGGGAATTTGCTGTTCAGCGCCTAACATCATTTACTCCGAAATGGAGGCCATGATTAAAGAAGCAATCCCTAATGTCACCGACTTTAGGTATGTCGAGGCTGGCTCGGACCTTCTTGTCCATACCGGACCAGGTCTTGTTGGCTATGCCGTATTCGGTTACTAACAGTTAATCGCCTCATGCAACTAAGAACAGCCGCCCACTCAGGCGGCTGTTTTCTTGTAGAGAGTATGTGTGGCGAGAAGATCTTCTCGCCCTACGCGTCTGGGGTTACAGCAATGGCTGATCCGCGAAGAAGCCTGTGTCGTCAAGTAGATTGGAGCCGTCAGCTGCTTCAGTTGCCAGCTGATCGCAACGCTCGTTAAGTGGATGACCTGCGTGGCCCTTGACCCACTTGAAACTTACCTCATGGTCTTCCATGGCGGAAAGCAAACGCTTCCAAAGATCTACGTTTTTAACGGGTTCTTTAGAAGCTGTTTTCCAGCCTTTTCTAATCCATCCCGAAACCCATTTTTGATTAAACGCATCAACCACATACTTTGAATCGGAATAGAGCTCTACCTGGCAGGGGCGCTTAAGAGCCTCAAGTGCAACAATGACGCCAAGGAGCTCCATGCGGTTATTTGTAGTGGTTTTATAACCCTGACTGAACTCTTTTGTATGCTGCTGTCCAGAGGGATCGGTGTACAGAAGCACTGCCCCATAGCCACCAGGACCAGGGTTTCCTCGAGACGCACCGTCTGTATAGACTGTGACGTGCATATATGAGGTTGCAGCCTCCATACCAAATCTCCTCTAGAACGCGCCTCTTAAGTGTTTACTTTGCCTCAGCCCAATTGGAGCCATAGCTGACATCAGCAATCAGAGGGACACGCAGGGTAACAACGTCTTCCATGGTCTCTTTTACCAACGCAGAGACTGTCTCAATCTCTGACTCTGGAACTTCCAAGTCAAGTTCGTCGTGAATCTGAAGAATCAGCTTTGACGCAAGACCCTCATCACGCAGGTGCTTCTCGACATTAATCATTGCAATTTTGATAATGTCTGCAGCACTTCCCTGCATAGGATGATTCATAGCAGTGCGCTCGCCAAAGGCAATAAGCTGGCGATTTGACTGGTTGAACTCTCTAATGTGGCGCTTACGACCATACATAGTAATCGCATAACCAGTCTCGTGAGCAGTACGAACGGAATCGTCAAGGTATGCACGGACTCCAGGATATGCGTCAAAGTAGCGGTCAATCATCTCTTGCGCTTCCTTGCGGGAAATCTTCAGAGACGTTGCCAGACCAAAGGCTTGCTGACCATAGACAATGCCAAAGTTAACTGCCTTAGCACGGCTGCGAAGTGCTGGCGTAACCTCTTCAACAGGCACGCCAAAGACGCGTGCAGCAGTTGCGGCGTGGAAATCGGCACCAGAGTTAAATGCTGCTACCAGGTGCTCGTCAGCCGAGAGATGCGCAAGCAGGCGAAGCTCAATCTGAGAGTAGTCGCAGGCGAGAAACACACTGCCCTCGGGAACGGTAAAGGCAGTACGAACACGATGTCCCAGCTCAGAGCGGGTAGGAATGTTCTGCAGGTTTGGATCAGAGCTGGAAAGCCTACCTGTTGCAGCAACAGTCTGATTGAACGTGGTGTGGATGCGCTTATCGCCACGAATAAGCGAAGGAAGCGCATCGAGATAAGTTGACTTAATCTTGGCACGCTCACGATACTCAAGAACATCAGCAACAATCTGATACTCCTGTGCCAGGTCTCCAAGCACCTTTGCGTTGGTGGAGTAGAAACCAGAACGTGTCTTTTTGAGGCCATAGGTTGGAAGCTTGAGCACGTCAAACAGGATGTGTGAAAGCTGGCTTGGAGAATCCAAGTTAAAATCCTCGCCTGCTGTCTGATGAATGCTTGCCACACGCTGCGCAATATCTTCACCCAGCTCCGAAGACTGCTTAGCAAGCTCTTGAGGATCAACGTAGAGACCACGACGCTCCATCGCTGCAAGTACAGGCAGTAGCTGCATCTCTAGAGAAGTAAAGAGCTCCAGGGAACCATCATCTTCAAGCTTTTTAGTGAGCACAGGCACAAGAGCCCTAGCAGCTACAGCTCTTAGTGCTGCAGCAGGAATCTCATCTGTAGGCTCAGGAAGCTCGGAGCCAAAGTACAGCTCAACCAAGCCGTTGATATCAAAGCTTGAACGATCGGACTCAAGCAGATACGCGGCAACACCCGTGTCAAAGAGGCGATCAGAATCAATGGTCTCAATATCCAGTTTCTGTGGCTCAGACGAATCAACAGGGCTTACCTCGTGTAGCAGCGCCTTG
>ERZ773203.27-NODE-27-length-79843-cov-5.325713_pt1 | contig 79843 bp, 79 predicted proteins | sample MGYA00580529_ERZ773203 | MGnify/ENA primary metagenome ERZ773203 (study PRJEB29015, sample SAMEA2738176) | human oral metagenome | biome: human oral; feature: human-associated habitat; material: saliva | place: China | collected 2177 ... | reverse complement strand
TAAATATTAAAAAATCAGGATAAGTTATAATCCTGATTAAAAACATTATTTAATTTTTAATTCGTGCTTTGTTTACAGTATACATCTGTTCAATTTTATTTGTTTTTAAAGCGTCTATGTCTTTTTGTGTAATATTCTTGAAACGAGAGCCTTTTTTGGTAAATACAATCTTTTTAAATCCTAACTCCTTACCTATTCTTAAAGTTGCATATTCAAGGTATCTTGTTACAAAGGGCATTACTTCTGATATTGTGCTTCGCAGTTTTTTATTTACTTTTTCTGCTTCTCTTTGTATTTTGTTTACGCTCCATTCGTTAAAATCTATATGCTCATACCAAATATTTTCGTCTTTTGTAAAGCCAAGCATTATTTCGTCGTCCTCGTTAATTCTGTCTGTCGTCATTTCTACGTTAATTTGTATTATTGCACCTAGCCCCTTTACCCGTTGTATATACTTTTCAAAAAATTCTCCGTACCACCAAGAAAATAGAGTTAAATTTTTTTCAATGGCGTACTCATTTAAAAATTTTATATGCTCGTCTATTATATCATTCGCCTGTTTTAATAAATTTTCGTCTATTTTATTAATCCCTATTGTAGTGTTAAAGTTTAATCCTTTTCTGAAATTTTCCATTTTATAACATCTCTCTTTCTTTCGTTTTATTTATTTTTTAGTTGTTTATTTTAATCATAGAATGTGCCGTTTAGCACATTCTAAGTCTGTCTATTAATTCCTGTGTAGGTGCGTCTACTTCATATCTGTATAGCACATCTACATATTTTGAGATTTTTATAATCTCGATTACTAAGTCTGCATTTTCTCTGTCCTTAATAAATATACTATATTCTGTGTTATCCATGTAGTATTGTTTTTGATAGGTTCTGTTGAATAGCATAACCTCGTATTCTATTCTGTTAATTAATTGTTGTTCCTCTTGATTTTCATAATATCCGTAAAACATTTTGTATTCCTCCTGTTTAGTTTTTATTTTATTTTATTGGTGCTACTTGTATATGTATTTTGTCAAATTCCTTTAAAAGTTCTCTTGAAATTTCTGTTAGGTTAGAAAACATTATTCTAAAATAATTTATGTCGTCTTCCCTAAAGATGTAGTCGTTTAACAAAGTTTTTATTTCTCCGACTACTTTGTTATATTGAATATACTTGCTTTCAAATACGACCTCTAATTCGTTATTCAAGTAAAATCTTATGCAAATTTCTTCGTCAATGTTTAAAAATGTCTCTACATGATTTATACATTGCGCCGCAAAATCTAAATGTTCTAAGCCCTCTACTTCTTTGTTTCTTATCTTTTCTAATGCTTGGTTCATATTAATACCAATACCTTTTAACATTTCTTTTATCAATTCGCTTTCACTGTAACTTCTCATTTTAATCACTCCTTGTATTGTTATCTTTTATCCTTTACATTATTAGTATATCATATTTTATCTAAAATGTCAACACTTTTTTAAATTTTTTCCAATTATTTTTGTATTGATTTTTACTCAATATTGATTTTTACTCAATAAAAAAATTCCCTGTTACAAGGCTTTTACTTACACAGGGAATTTTAAATACTTTAAATTCAGTTATTTAATCGGTATTTTAGTTTTATGGTTGGTTTTTGTCTGTATATTTTTATATCTTCGATTGACATTTTGTTTTGGTTTATTTTTTTTATATCTGTTTCTGTCAGTTGGCTTTTGCTTATCCCTTCAATCATAATTCCTTTTGCTGTGTTTTTTATATTTATTCTGCAATTATTGTAGGTAAGTCTTATATAATAGAATGTATTTACTCCGAATGTTTTTTCAAAGTCAGTTATGATGTCTATAAGTGATATATCATAAGGTTCTTTTTCTATTGTTCCACCAATGTAGTTTTTTGATTGGTAGGCTTTAATGTATGAGCCTTTATATTCAATTATTGTTAGTATTTGGTTTAATGGTTTTTCGTCCATACCGTTTAACTGGTTTTGAAAATTTACAGCCTTGTCAAATGATATTGGTATCGCTTTTTTGTTAGATGTAATTTCTCCAGCCAAGTTGTTTTGAATTAGGTGATTTTCTAATATATTGTTTTCATTTGTTTTTATATATCTATCTAATATTTTATAAATCATATTTGATATAGTTTTCATAAATTCAAACTTAACATTTAACACGTGTGTTAAAAATGACAATTTATGATATAGTTCGGAAGCCTTTAGCTTGTCCTTGACTATTACTGTGAACTTGTCGTTTTTTGTCATATATAAACTGAATATGTCGCTATTGTCGTGAGTTGCGGTTCTTTGATAGTTAATGGCAATGATGTCATTGAAAATATTAAAGCAGTCAATAGTCATTTCATTATTACCGTCTTTTTGTATGTCTGCTAGAGAGTTGTTTTTTATAATTCTTATTGTGTTTATATTGCGTTTTTTAATATTTTTTAACATGCTTATGTCTGTTATTAAATCAATACATTCATTGTCCTTGTTATTGCTTTCAGTATTTATTTCCAAATATTTTGCTGCTTTTTTGTATTCCAGTATTTTTGTAGCGCCAAGCGATTTTGTAATTGTTAAGTTATCTGCTGCGTAAAATAATGCAAATAAACTTCTGCTCCATAATTTGTTTTGCATATCTTTTAAGTTTTTACAGATTTCTGTTATCAATGGTCTGTCAGTGATTATCACTTTAATTTTTTTATTGTCAATAATAGCGTTTGCTAAAAGCGTTTTTTTAGCATTTCTAAATCTGAGAGCTGTTTGTCTGTCAGATGTACCTTGACGCTTTATTTCGTCCTTGATATGCTCCATTATGTTTGTCAATGCTTTGTCTTGTTTCTTATTCAATATTGTTATATTTTGTTCGTTCATTTCGAATACCTCTTTCTTATTTATTTTTATAACTAATTATAGCATATTTTATACATAATATCAACATTTTTATTTGCTTTATATATAAAAAGACTGCCGTTTTATTGACAGTCCTTATTTTTTTATGTACTATTTTATGATTTCTCCATTTATGACAACTGTTGTTTTAAAAGTTCGTTCTGCAAAAACTTCAACTCTTAAATCATTTCCTTTGCTTAGAGCCTTGAATTTTTCAATGTCAGACTTTGATACTTTTTCTTTATTTATTAATATTTTGTGTGCTTTTTTTAATATTTTGTTAGGCTTTTGCATTATGCTGACATCAATGCTATTGTATTCATTTGGCATAATTTCCATTGTAATTGCTTTTTTTTCCTTGAATGTGTCCCAGTATCTCTTTATCATTTGTACTGCTTTATCCATTGTTATTTTATAGTTGCACATAATATCAATGCTCTGTTTTGTAATTATTACAGGCTGTACGTATTCTCCGTCCAGCATTTCCATATTTAACTGGTAATAGTTGTCATCTTTTATATTGCTTAACTCTTCTGCTATTTTAGAGATTTCATCAACTGGCAACTGTGGTTTTTCTAGCAGTCCTAGATTTTTGCACATCAAATAGTCTAATGTGCCTTTATTGTCAAAGTTAATGTGTTCTTTTACAATGTCTGATATTTCGTCATATATTTTTTGTAGCAGTTCCTTTTCATAATATTTGTCATAGTTCCAATGTTTTGACTTGTCTTTTATTTCATATACTATATTTGAAGCTCCCAGCAAGTCTTTTACTTCGACATTAAATATTTCGCTTATTGTGTTATGTCTAGCATATTTTGTTCTATTCTTATCTTTTATTTCTTTTTTGTCGGTATTTTTTTCTTTATTGTATTTTATATTTATGTCTTTGCTGTAATATGTAAATTCTGTCGGCTTCATTTTGCTATTGCTTGATACTATTGTTATTCTTGAGTTATCCCTTACAATTTCAACTTTATCAAATTTTTGGTATCTGTTAAATTCCTTTTCTTGTGAAAAAATGCTTAGCAGGTCGCCGTATATGCTGTTTGGGAATAATTTTAACTCATTTTGTTTGCTGTCATATTCTATTATTGTATTTTCCCCAGCTTCATTAAATACTTTTTCAGATATGTTAATGCTTTTATTAAGATAAAATAATGGTGCTAGAGTTTTCATAACATTATATTCAGGCTCGCTTTTAATTTCGTCTACCAGTTTTTCATCAGTTAGGACTATTTTAACAGTTCTGTCAAATGTTACTGATATATCTGCTAGTTTTCTGTCATCACTCCCAATTAATGTTAGGCAATGTTCTCCTATTAATAATGTTAGGTTAAACGTTCCAGCGGAATGTTCCTGCTTTATGATTTCCCCCATTTCCTTTAAAATATTGAATGTTTCGTTGCTTTTGATTTTTATAACTTTCATTTTAAATACCTCTTTCTTTTGTTTTTTTACATTATCATTTTATCATACTTTATACATTTTGTCAACTCTTTTTTTCAAAATTTTATTTAAAGGTGTCTGTAACTATTACATTGTATTTATTTTTAAGTTTTTCGCATTGGACAAGTTCCGCTTTTGTAAATTTATGCTTGAAGATGTTAATTTTATTATCTTTTAAAATTACTCCTATGTTTTTTTGCTTTGAGACAGGTATTATGAGTTTTATTTGCTCATCTTTTTTTAAGCTGCTCAATATGTTTGTGTTTTTAACAAAGTCTTTTACCGTATCTGCTATTTTTGATACTGGCACTATTTCCTGCATTGTAATTTCAGTCTTCCCATATATATGGGCTACTTCTGTATTAAATCCATTTACTAAGGTATAAAATTTAATGTCAGGCACATTGCCCTTTGATGATATATCACATATTATTTTATAACTTGTATCTGATGTGATATTAATTTTATCCTTGCTTAAATTTAAGCCGTGTATTATGGCTATTTCACTAAGATTTTTTGGAGATATTACATCGTTTACCATATTTCTTAGTTTATTTGATATTAATTTAATTGCTGATGTTAAAAATAAATACTTTTCATTTAATACATATATGTTAGATGTTATATCTTTTAACATATTTTTTGATATGTTATATATTTCTAATGCCTTGAAAGTATCTTCGATTTCAATTACATTTCTGACAGTAAATATTTCAGAATTTACATCGGACATTGTTTTTGTTTCTATTTTGTAATATTCTATATGTATTCCCTCATCATTAAATTTTAGTTCCTGTATCTCATAGCCTTGTGTATCAATATTATATGATATTTCTGAATTTAAACGTTTTACTGTTATTTTATTTACATTTAAGTCATATATGTTTATATCTGACTTTAAGAATTTCTTAAAATCTATTTCTTCATCTGTCGTAATGTCTATACGCTTTGCTTCAGTAAAGTATTTTGCTATCCTTGTATTCTTTAGTTTTAATTCTATATTGTGATTAGCAAAGGTGTCATCTTTGGCGTTTAAAAGGCTTCTAAAAAACAATAATATTTTTCCCTGAATGTTGTTTTTTATTTCATTTGCAATGTCCGAACTTTTTATGGATATTACAATGTCTTCTTTATCTTTTTTATAATTTGCTATAAGTGTATTGCTTTCATATTTTTTTATTTCAAAGGCTGCAATATGGTCTTCAAATACTGCTTTCTTTACTGTAACTGCTACATCTAGCAAAGTTTCAGTTCCTATTTCATATATTTTCATTTCGTTGTCCTCCTGATTTAATTATATATAAATTGTAACACATTTTATATAATAAGTCAAATAATTTTTATATTTTTTATTAAAAAAAAGATAGGCTTTTATACGCCTATCTTTAATTTTGCTATAATAATATTTTTCCAGCCTTAATAGAAGTGTTTAAGTTGCTAAACTTGTTAAAAATATCTATTCTAAAGTCTTTCAACGTTCTGCTTAATCTTATAAATTCTTTTATCTCTACTGGATTTACAGTATCTTTTTCCGCTTTTATATTCTTTATGCTGTTAAGTATTGTAACTTTGATTTTTTCTTTAGTCTTGTTTTGCATTTCTACAAAAATCAGGTCTGTCTCCTTAAATATTTTATGTAAATATTTAATTGTATTAACTTGCTTTGTGTGTTCCATTGCGTCTTTATACTTTAATGTAACGCTGTCTTTAGTTATTTTTATATTTGCATATTTTTTAAATATTTCGGTACTGGCTGTTATAGCTGCTGTGGCTATAGGAATATTGATTATTTCCTCTGCAATCTGTATAGTCTTTGGTTCATCAATAAAAAGCATATCTTCACTGAATTTTACTTCATTTATGTTTTTGGCTGCAATAAAGTCTTTTGCTGTGGCATTTTCTATATTAAGTTCAATGTTGCTATGTATTATGTATTTAAGTCTTTTTTGTATGGTTTCTAGTATCTGATGTTCTATTGTATTTGTTATACCTATACCTTGCATTTCCTTATAGACTTCGGACGCCGTGCAGTAGTCCTCAACTTGAATATCTAAAGTTGTTTTGTTTTCATTTTTTATGCTGCTGTTATTTACAGTAGGTGTCAGTTCGTGTTTGTATGAAACTTTAATGCCGTAATCATTATATGTGAAACTTTCTATGATAAACTCATCCAGTTCATCTTTGACAAATTTTAGATATGAAGTATTTCTTATAATTTCAATATTATCTGCTGTAGGTTCTAACTGCTTTACGAAATTAAGTTTTTTAAATATTTCACTTATAGAATTTATTTTGTCATTTGGACGCATTGTCAATTTTTTCATATTACTGTCAAAATATATTATGATTTGCTTATCTTCCATATATTCTTCATTAAAATTTGTAATAAGTTCTACACTTATTCCCAGTTTTGTAATTCTGTTAAGGTCTTCCTGTATAGATTTTTCAATATTGCTTCTTAGTTCTCTGCATATTTCCTTGTCCTTTATTTCTAGGCAAATATAGGTTGGGTTTTTGTATATAATGGCTATTTCTTTGCTGTAGCTGTTATATACTGTAGTTTGCTGTTCCAATGTATCTCTTTCATCTGCGATATATTTTAATATTTTGGTTAGTTCTGAATGTCTGCTCTTTATTGTAAATGTATTCATTTATAGCACCTTGCCTTTCATTTAGTTAATATAGTGCTATTATAATATATATTATATATGATGTCAATGTGTTATAAAAAAATGCAGGTTAATTTTTAACCTGCACTTAAATATTATGATATTTTCTTGATTAGTTTTCTGATATTTTTTTCAGTCGCTTTTTTATAGTTCCTGTCGGAGTTTATTTTTTCAAAATCGTTCTGCTTATCGTATTCTGTAATTAGTATGCTTGACATTCTTGTTTCTTTGGAAAAATAATTGTTTGAATATTTCACAACCTTTTTCCAAAATCCGCCTTTGCTTGCCCCTTGCTTAATTGGCGTAAATTTTTTAATTTCAAATAGAGTATAATATGTACATATAAAAGTATTTGTCTTAACTGGTCTTATATATACCTCGCTATCTACATCGTTGTTCATATAGCACATTTTAAGTGCTTTTATTATAATTTTTGCTGATTTTTCAATGTCTGTTATTTTTTGCTTAAAACCTGTAAATTCGTCGGCATTGCCTTTGCAAATTCTTATAATTGGATATTTTACTCCGTTGCTGCCATTCTTTATTTCGATGTTTAGGATTTTGTCTGTCTTTGTGCCTGCTATCCAGTTTATAAGATTTTTTGAAATAAATGTTTTCATAGTTTCTCCTTTTCTTTGTGTTTTTTCTTTTTTGTCTGAAAGTTTGTTTTTCATTGTTAAATTCTCCTTTTATGTCTTATTTTATTGATGATTAGTTATTTTTTTATCATCAAATACATTATAATAGATTTAATTAATAATGTCAAATTTGTATTATTTTCTTTATTTTAGAAGAGTTTTAGACATTATATTCTGTTTATATTCTATTGTTTTTATAATTATAGTATATAAAAAATATTTTGTCAAATTTGAGTTTTATAAATAAAAAAGCTGACTATGTCAGCCTTTTGTAATTTTATTTAATTCGTTTTCAATTTTTTTGATGTGGTCTTCGCTTACTTTTGTCCCCTTTGCATTTATTTCAAGGAAGTATGCTAGCTTAAAATCTAGCGGTACATTCATTTCAATGTCATAAGGCAATATTCTTTTATATTTGACTGGTGCATTTAGAAAATATGTTGTATCTTTTCTTGACAAGTCCTTGAAATATTCTCCGCTTTTTAAAGGGAACTTATTTTCTATGTAGTCTATTATTGATGTTAGCCTTTGCTTTCCGTCCAGCACCTCGTGTATGTCGCTTACACCTTTTAGAATTAGTACAGGCGTTATTTCAGCACGTTCCTTTAATATTGCTTCGATGTATTCCTGTTTTTGAGTGAGTGTCCATACTAATTCCCTTTGGTAAGACGGATTTAATTCTAATTGGTTCATGGCGTGCCATTCATATAGTCTTTCCAGCTTTGTATTAAGGTTTACTATTTCAATTTGTATTCCGTTCCAATCTACATTTGTTCCGAACCTATTTTTTTCGTGTACTGCTGAATTTTTATATTGCTCGTCTTCTTTTCTTAATGATGTTACAGGGTAAGTCCCTGTAACTGTTATTGGCTGCTTTTTACCGTATTTTTTTATTGTTTCGGTATATTCTGTTCTTGCTAACTTATTGTTTATAATTTTGGTAACTTTGGCTAAATTCCCTGAATAGTCAGGGATTTTAACCATATCATTTACTTGTATCATTTTTAATCACTTCCTTTTACTTTATATGTCTGTATGCGTCGTACGCAAATGTATTGATGTATAACCCTTGACATTGGTAGTACATTATGTTTATTATTCCGCCTAGGTAGTATACTTCTTTTAATATTTTATCATAGTTTTCTGTTTTTGATTTTAATATATTTTCTATGAATGTATCAATATCTATATATTTGTTGTTATTCTGTTTTACATCAAATGCTTTATTTTCTGTATTAAATCGCACTTTTAGGTTTTCTTTTTGCAGTATTATATTATTACCTTTTAATGTAGCCTTGTCTACAGTAGCGAATGATGTAACTTCTTTAAGTGAAAACTTGTTGCCTTTTATATCTTTTGCTATTTTATTCCATAATGGTTCGTAAAAGTTGTCGTTTTCCAAGCATTGTGGATTTTTTGTTATCTTTTCACATTGGTTTTTTAGAGTTGTTTTTTCTTCTTTTGTTAGCATAATTAATCACGTCCTTTTAGTCTGTTATTATCTTTTTACATTATTAGTATATCATATTTTATACTGTTTGTCAACACTTTTTTAAAAAACTTTTTAGATTTTTAATAAAAAAAGACATCTTTTAAGACGTCTTTTAAAATTGTATTAATGGTTAATTTTTTGTTCCTGCTCCATACATTTATGCTCGAACCAGTTTTTTAGATATACATATCTTGCTTCATCTTGGTATGCTTTAGGTAGCGTTGATACGCTTTTTTCAACGTTTTCCATTAGCTGCTTGAAACATTTTTCCCCTTTCTCAGCTTTTGATAATTTTGGAAGAATATCATTCAGCTGATTAAACCCCTCAAAATATTTATTTGATACATCTCCTGATATTTCCTTGATTTTTAACTGAACGCTTTCGATTTTGCTTATTATTGTTGAGTTTGTTATAGTTAGTATGATACAGGTTATAATGGATATTGTAATTATAATAATTGTATAGCATATAAGATATATATTGTTAGCATTGTATACAGACGTTTTTAAATCTTTTGTAAAGCCAAGATATACAATTGGCATAATTATTATGGTTGCATATAGGTACATTTTTGAAACTGTTATTTTTATTGCTTCATCCATTTTATCATTTAATTTTAAAAATTCTGCGTGCAGCGTCTTGTCATATTTCATTTTTTATCTCCTCAATTATTATATTTTATTATAGCATATTTTTTACAAAATGTCAACTTATTTACGTATAAATCTATCACTTCTAAAACCGTAAGCAGTTTACATATATTATAAAAAAGACGCATTTTACCGTCTTTATAATATTTATTGTTTTTCTAGGTCTGCTTTAAAGTTTTCGTATGATTTTTTATCTTGACTATCTTGTTCTTTAGCTTTATGCTCAAACCAGTTCTTGAGATATACGTATCTAGCTTCGTCTTGATATGCTTTAGGTAGTACAGACACGCTTTTTTCTACATCTTTCATTAGCATTTTAATGTTATCATATCCTGTTATGACATTTGATTTATTTGCAAATGTCTTATTTAATTTGTCTATATTTTTAAAATATTTATCGGCTATATTGCTTCCTGATATGCTTATGATTTTTAACTGCGTATCTTTAATCCTGTTTGTAATTTTTACACATTTTATATTTAGAATAATACAGGCTGCAATTGCACCAGCAATTATTGCTAGTATGTATATGTTGTTAATATATGTTGTAATAATGATGTGCATATATAGTATTGCGTTTGCGGCTGCAAATAAATATAGCATTATTTTTAAAAAGGTTATCTTCAGTATTTTCTCAAGTCTGTTATTTACTTTTAAAAAGTTATTGTGTATACTTCTGTCATATTTCATTTTTTATTCCCTCCTTAATTTTTATATCTTATTATAGTATATTTTTTACTAAAAGTCAACTTGATTTTAACATTCAATTAGTTTACTGTGCATATATTTTATTTTTTAACTTGTTTCATTAATTCTTTTTCTGATAATTCTTTTAAAGCCTATACTTAGGATATTCTTACTTATTTTTATATTGGACACTTTTTAGACTTTGTTGCAAAAAGTTATAAAATTTTTTCAAAAAGTTGTTGACAAATTGTATAAAATATGATATTATTATGTTGTAAATAAGAGTAATCATATAAAGGGAGTGTTAAACATGAAAAATAATAATTTAAAAACTGAAATGGCAAACTTCAAACAGCCAGCAACATTAAAAAAACAATATGACGCAAGCGAGCTTGCCGAATTTTTAGATAATTTTATGGAACATCGTAAAATTTCTTTTGCTGATTTATATGTGAAACTTAAATATTCTAAACAGTTTCTGCTAAATATTTTAAATGGATATAAACTGCCGTCAATTAATTTTTACGACAGGATGACAAATGCGTTTTCTCTTAATAAAAATGAGAAGATTGAACTTTCTAACATTCTTGCAACTTTTGATAAATTATATAAAAAGCCATTGCAAGTGTTTATGCAAAAGTATAGATACAGACATAATCTTACTATGCAGGGCATGGCTAAGAAGATTGGCTGGGTTGTGTCATATTTGTCGTTTATGGAAAGCGAAGTTAAGCAAGTTCCTGACAATATGCTTGAGCAGCTTACGTCAAACTTTTATTTCAACGAGGAGGAATACGCTGAACTTGTCAGAATATTAGCCAAAAGAAAAGGTAAAATCCAGGTTAATATTGATGTCTTGACACCTGACAAGCAGGAAATGATTTTTGCGCTTAATGAACAGGTTGCAAACTTAAGTTCGGAAGATGTTGCAAAGATTAGAAATATCGTAAGGGAAGCTGAAATATCAGCGTTGAATAACCCTAAGCCTAGCAATGACTATGTTGTTGCTGACTTTTAATAGCCATTATTAAAATATTTATAGAAAGGAAAAAACAAGATTATGACAAACGTTAATTTTAGCGGAAGTTTTGTGAGCTATATGAGAGCATGCTTCCATGAAATCAGTCTGACTAAACTTATATTGAATATCTATCATAAAATATCCAATATTACAGCATTTAATAATTATGATATAGATATTTCTGACCGATACTTGGATTATGAGCATGTAATCAAGGTAACTCTCTACAAGGGGGATATAAAGAAGTCTACATACATTCATATTTCAAAATTGTTAATGAACTATGACAAGACATTGTCAGATATGGCGGATGACTTGATGTGAACGACAACCTCTAAAACGACTAAGTCCGTTTTCAGGTTCATTACTGTATAAAAAATAGTATACTTGTGTATAATTAATTGGAGGTGAAATCAAATTGAAAAAAATAAATATAAACTTTTGTTTATTTTCTTTACTGCATATATGCAGACATGGTACTTAATCTTTTGAACTCGGATAAGATGAATAAACTTAATTGATATGAAAGGTTGCGTGTCAGTATGAAAAAGATTAATCTGCTGGAAGCCATTGAAAAAAATAAAAATTATATATTCCTTGCTTCATTTGCTGATTTCAAACAAAATATTATTTATCTGCGTTTTACAAAGGAGTATTTTGAAAATAAAAACATAGGGAATAATGATATTCCTTCTATTATCACAAACAAAGAAAAAATGTTAAATGAATTAAATGAGGAATTGGTTAAAAACGGAATACACAATAGCGAGAAAACAATGTATTTTTATAAAATTTTTCAGAATAGACTACATTCTTTCAAGTTCTATGGGGACTGCTCCTATGCAACGTTTATGAAAGTTGAAAATCTGTATGACGGATATTATAATGTGGCATATTTCAAGGACAGCTGGGAAACAGCATACAGATATGATGACTACGGAATACCGATGGGAAACAGCGGAGTAAAAAAATTAAAAGAGCTTGATTTTGTGGAAAAGCGTATTACTCAGAATGAACTGATTGAATTAGTGAAAAACGAGAATTTTAAAAAGCTGGACACTGACAGCTTGAATGATATTGCAGACTTTGGATTTTCTTCAATTCTGGACGAGGAATACGTACTTGAGAGGATTGAATATAAAGAGCTAAAAGATATATTTTGAAATACTTAACACAAGTAAGGAGATGATTTATTATGATGATTAGGGTGACTGAAGGGGCTTATATAAATCCAAGACACGTTGTATATATTGGACTTTTAAAAACTTCTGATAAACAAGTAAATGTATCTTTTGTTAATGGCAAGGTGGATTTCTATTCATTTGGAACTAAAGACGAAGCTGTTAATTTTATTGACAGGGTTGTACGTACGAATAACAGCCTTGATATTGATAAGTCAACTTTTGAAAAACTTATCAATACTGTTAAATTTTTAAAACTTTAATGTTTTTTAAGTAACTGTTTAATTTATTTGAATTAAGAAAGTGAGCGTGATGTTATTATGAATAACAAAAAACTTCCTGACGGATTCCGTCTTCCTGATTATCTGTCAGCTGAGCAGAAAGAACGTATTGAAAGGGCTGTTGTGAACAATGCCCCTATAATTATAACAGGTGTTCAAGGACGTACAGGGAAAACATTTCTTAAGGACTACCTTGCAAAGTTTGGAATAGCAGCCTATGAGCTGTGGGAATGTGAAGTTGTTGAACTTAATGAACCTATTGAGGATAAATAGATATTTTAGAAAGAAGTTTTCTTATGGATGATGAAAATAAACTTGAATTAATGCTATTTTTTATTGACAGAGCTTATGATAGCTATTCTTAATGGGAGTGTGAAGCTGATATGAAAATTGATATAGATAATATGGATGGACGTACACAGGAAAGAGCGGCATTGTGCATAATTGTTTCACTGCTTGCTGTTCTTGCCTTTGTGATTTTTATAGGTTATCTTGTTCAGGATAAGAATAAAGTCAAGGATAAAATGCCCAGCTGCTATGGGATGGGAGTTCGCAATGTAAGCGTTGATACCGATTATAAATATGCAAGGCGTGGAAGAACGTGGTATTTAAAGAAGACTGATGTTAAGCGTATACAGCTCTATGACGGGCGTATATTTGAAATAAGTTCGGATGATAGCCACTATGACAGGTACACCTATATAAGCTCTGGCGACATCCTTCAGGAAGACTGTGCCAACGACTTGTCTTTAGATAGGTGATTTGATGTGATAATAAATTATATATGTAAAAGGAATATGTTATTAATGAGAAAGGAATGTGTAAAATGTTAAAAATTATGTTTTTTTTCAAAATATTTATTTGCATGAAATAGCTCCCTTTTTTATGTTTTTTGAATAATCAGATGTGTTAAAATAAGTGTTGACAAATTTGTCAATACGTGGTGTAATTCGGTTATTAAAGAAAGTAAATTTTTTGAAAGGATGTTTTTTTCAATGTATGATGAAATTAAAGAAATTGTCAAAAATCTTCGCCGTAAAGCTAAAATAGCATATTTTTTTGAAAATAAGAATATTTTTTTAGCAGAAGATAATGTAAACAAAATTCTGATTGTAAATATCGTTAATAAGAAAACTAAAAAGAATGAAGCGGCAGCTAACAGCTGTAAAATAACAATAGATTGCAAAAATGTGACTATTGATTCCCGTATTACAATTATTGAGTCAAATATATATCATATTGAAAGATATATTGACTATATAAGAGATATTATAAGTTTTTTAGAAAAAGAAATTTTTGTGTTACAAAGAAAAGGTTATTAATTATGTTAAAAGAGAAAATTTCTGATGAACTTAACATGATACTTAATGGATTGAATTAGAAATAAAATGAGTTTATCAAAAAAAGCATGTATTTGTGATACATGCTCTTTTTATGTTCGTATGGTTTGATATTTTTTTATTTAGCAGTATGTAATTCTTTTGACTGGCATGTCAAATTCAAAGAAGTTATCATTTACAATATCCTTAGCCTTGCTTGCCATGGTGTACGCAATTCCTGCTATTGTTGTTATTCTTAAGAGCAGTCCTTCCCCTGTGTGGGCTGCTATAGTGTTTCCTTTTTCTTTCAGCGTTTTTATTCGCCTTATTATACTTTCTATAAATTGTCTTAATTCAATAATGCGTCCAGAGGATAAATTTTCAATATAAACATTAAAAGTATCAAGGCTTAATCTTATTATGAAGCCGTTAAGGTCTGTAAGTTCCAAATTATTGTTTATGACTTTTGCATTACTAATCCCTGTCAGGAATGTTATATTTTCAGGAGTTAAATTTTCATTTCTGAACATCTCAAGCATTTGATGATAATATTTTTGGTCAAATATGCTTTTTTCAACATTTCTACATTCTTCCTTCAGTTTTTTAATTTCTTTTTTTGTCAGTTTTTCCATTTTTATATACCTCTTTCTTATTATATATTTTTGTTTTTAGAAGAATAGCCCGTTTTCAGGTTCGCAGTCTAAAAATCCTAAAAAATCTTGATTTACGCTTCCTTTTGATTTTTCAATCATTGTATAGGCTATGCCAGCCATTGTAACAGCTTCCATTAATGCTTCTTCAAACGGTATTCTTTTCTTTGAATTGCTGTATTTGTCTATTTGTTCTGACATATTATTTAGATATTCCAGCAGTCCGCAAGACTTGCCTGCTGCTTCAATATTTCCTTGAAGTGTTTCAAGGTCTATGCTTAACTTAATATTATTTTTGTTTTTAAGCACAAGGCTGTTATTTTCAATCTTGACATCCCTGAACTTTATTAAGATTAACATAGCAAGGTCGCTAATCTTGTTTTCACCGAAAAATTTAAACATTTGTGCGTAGTGCTGTTCATCAAATTTGTAATTTTTTACATTTTTACATTCATTGCTTAAGTTTTTTAGCTCTTGTTCTGTCATTTTTTATCTCCTTTACAATTTTTATTATAATTAATTATAGCATATCTTATATTATAAGTCAACATTTTTATAATGTTTTTTAAAATTTTTTATTTAAAAGATTTGTTGACAAAACATAAAAATTATGGTATTATGACTATGTTTGAAAATTTCATTTATTTATTTTTAGCTTATATGAAGGCTAAGAAAATTTCTTTGCTATTTTGAATTAATACATCTTCCTACTTAGGGGGAGGGTGTATTTTTTTATTTTATACTAAAAAACTTTCAACATTTGTTAGTTTTTATAATTTAATGAAGACGTTCTTTATATCTTATGTTTTCAGGTTTTGTTGTCTTTTTGTTGTTGACTTTTTACATAATATTTGATATAATTCGATTAAGAGAAACGTATTATAATTAAAAGATTGGAGATGTTTTTATGTGGGATATAAACAGTGTTTTGGACAGCGATGATTTTGACGGCTTATCTAAATTTTTGTCAGCTAAAGTGGCAGCAGACTTTATTTCTTTGCAAAAGTGCGGCTTTGAACCTACTGACTTTAATGATATTAGGGTTTCCAGCAGCAGAACTGATGACAATAAAGTTTCTGTTGAGGTTATTAATATGTATGATAGTGAATTTTCACTTAAAAATTTTAATGAACAGTTTAAAATGTTTAAATATATTTATTGTATGGTGCAGCCTAGCTTAAACGGATATTTTTCTTACCGTTCAAGTATGATTGATGTGTTAATCAATGTCAATGCCCAAGCGATTGAAATATTACATTTTACAGACTGTGTGGATGTATTTAATAGCATGTCATCAAGCACATCTGGGAGGGAAATAAATTTTGCAATGGCTACTAATATCACACAAAATGTATTTACTATATTGAAAATGTTTAGCGATATTGCGGATATACGTGATATGTTATTTGATATTTTGGTTAAGAATGGGTTGATTTCTGACAGACGCAAGGTCATACTTCAACATTTTACTCCTTCTCAGGCTAGGCTTCTTGCACTTTACTATGTTGTCGACCATATCAGAAATCACGGCACAATTGATATATTTGACTATAAGCCTTTAGATAAGGAGCTTGAGCAGCTTATATTTTTAAATGAACTTGCGGCAGTCATGCCTTACAATATGGAGTTCAAGTTTGGAATTTTTAGGGCTGGTCGCAATTATATTGATATTGACAATTCATTCGAGGTTACTGAGATTTGTAATTATTTAAACGCAATGACTGAAAGACTTAAAAATCTAACAAGCCTTTATCCGCCTAAATATAAGAACTGCTATGGCGTAGGCAACTATACTGACAAATGCTTCATGAAGATGTCAGATAATTCATTATATCTATATCATAGTTATTCTAAATCTTATTTCAATATACTTTTGCATAATTTTGGTGAAATTTCTTCAAAGACATTTCGTCAGGTTGTAATTACCTTTAAAAGCAGTAATAGCAGTAATTCCAGCACAATGTCGGTATTTCAAAATGGTAAACTGCAATATCTTGATGACAGCGTAAACATATTGACAAGATAGATTTTGAGTTAGATAATATCACAGGCAGCTATTTTAAAGCGTCTGTGATTTTTTGATGTAATAAAAAAGGGCGGACTAACCAGGAACCGCCTTATTTCGCATTAAAAGGTTTTCTTACCATAAAGCCCGTCTGTAGTGGACAGGGTGGGAATTGAACCCACATGAACCTTATTGCTATTCATTATTTTAAGCATTGTATAGATTTTGGCATTATCTCCAAATGCTTAACTGGTATTATATGATACTTTTTTACGTTCAATTAAATAATAACAAACGCCAGATGTTTTCAAAAAACATCTAGCGTCTGTATTTTAATGACTGCATTTGCTTATTTTTTCGCTTCTATTAAAATTTTGTCTAATCTTGCTGTAGAAGTAGCAGTAAGAATTGCATTGCGGACAGAACTTGTAGTCCCCGTTACGTCCAGTCATTGAATATCCGCATTTTTGACAGTATACCCTAGCCATTTTTAACACATCCTTTCATTGTTTAATCTGTACCGTAGTCCATGTCAAAGAATTTGTCATCGTTGAACTGCTCCAACGTATAGTTTTTCTTACGAATTTTTTTAAATTCCTCCTGGTCGCTGTTTATTTCAGAATGAAGCTCAAAGTTTTCTTCGTTTCTTAATATAATCTGAATTATGCTTCCCATTTTCCTATATTCTATTGTGTCAAAGCCTAAAAGGGCATATCCCATTATGTTTGACATCAGAAAAGCGCTGTCAAGGTAGAATGTAAAGTCATACAGGATATTATTTTTTGTCTTGACATCTGAGTAGTACATATATGGCTGTCTTGCAAATACTGATTTTAGCCTTGTCATAAGATTTTTATATGTATATGTTATTTCAATGTCCTCGTTGTCTTCCTTAATTGGGCTTTGAAGCTCAAGGTCAATCTCTATGTTAAAAGGGTCTATTGTATAGTCTTCCGATACCAGTTTTCCGTTCTTAAATTCATAGATTGGTATAACTGTTATTGGCAGAAGACCCTCTATTATGAATTTGTCCTCAACCATAAATCTTATTTTCTTTACAGCGCTCATTTCAAGCTCATCAGCATTAAGTCCGCTTTCCTTCATACTCGCCAGGAATATGTTCCTTAACGTCTTAAAATAGTTTGCCTTTACGCTGTCTACATAGTCCAGGTCGTTTAATACAAACGGAGGAATTATTTCTACCTCCTTGTATTTTGAAATTTTAAATTTGTTGTCCATTATATCTTTCATGTCATTATTTCCTTTAAATTCAAGTTTGTCACTGTCAGTAAAAATAGATTTTTCCAAATCTTATCCTCCTTTGCTCTTGGCTTCATTTAATTTCTTTTTAATTTTTTCATCCAAATATTTTTCAATTATTTCAAGCTCATCTGTTTCACCTTTAGCCAGTTTTCTGTAATAGTTCTGCTTTGTTTTTTTAGTCACTTCTGTGATTATGTCATTAATTTTAAAGCCATATCTTTTGGCTTTGTAGTTAAGGCTCTTTGTCCTTTTTTTAATTTTTTCCTGTGAAACCAATTTTATCCAGCCGCCTTTCATTATCCGAATAATGTTCTTGAAAATCTGTATGTGTTTCTGTAAAAGCCGTCAAACTTAACACGTACCACTTTTCCGTATGTGGAGCTTGCGTGTATCATTTCACCGTTTCCTACGTACATTCCTACGTGAGTTATATAGCCTTTATGTAATGTGTCCATAAAAATTAAGTCTCCCATTCTCATTTTTGCAAGAGGTACAATGTGTCCTAGCTTTGCACCTTGCTCCCTGCTTACTCTGGGAATGTTTACATTAAGGCTATCCTTGTATACTGCTTGCATTAGGCTTGAGCAGTCAAATCTGCTTCTTCCTGACGCTCCCCAGTAGTACGGCTTTCCTAAGTGCTTCTGAATTTCTCTATAGAGTTTTATTCTCATAGCGGCTTCCTTTTGGGATATTCCGCTTATCTGATTTAAAGGCTTTTTTTCGATATAAGAAATAACGTTTGAAATAACAGGCTCTTTTCCGTCATCCTTGATGTCTGCGTCCCCTTTTTCAGTATTCTGCGAAGATGTCTTTACGTTATTTGTTATATGTACTGGTGCAGTTTTTACTCCTGCTATCTTTGCAATTTCTTCACGTGGGTTTGCCATTCCTCCGTAAAAGTGCATACTTTGCGCATTACCTAAAGAAACTGTGCATAGCATAGAGAGCAATACTGCTTTTAATGTTACTTTTGTCATTTTTCTATCACTCCTATTTTTTTTCAATTTCTTAATTTTGATTATACCAGTTTATTTCAATACAGTCAAGTGATTTTAAAGCTAGTAAAAAAAGAGTTCTAGTTAGAACTCCTTTTTTATTCTATAAAATTTTTTCTTTTGGTATATCAGTTATTATTACATCAGGTGCGTTTTCTGTCATAGATAATGCTTCTTCAATTTCTGAAAATACAGCTTTGTCTTTTTCAGTAAGCGTCATTAAATATGCGGTCAGCATATTGTGTAAGTTATTTATATTGACTTCGCATTTTTTGTTATATGCTTTTGACATTTTAATATCAATACTGCTTACATTTGGGAAATTTTTAAATATTGTTATTATAATTTCTTTTATTTCATTATATGATATGTTGGTGTCAATACTAAAATATAAATGGTCTGCTTTAATTAATGTTTTTAATATTAAGTCATATATTTTAACACTTGTCTTTATTTCAACGCAAACTTTATTATTTTTCAGGTCTGCTTCAAGTCTTCTTACTTTTTCAAGTTCTATTACAGTTGGCAGAAATTTTTCCTCTAATGCGTGGTTTAATATAAAGTCTACTGGTCTTGCTTTATTTATGTCGCTTTGTATATTTTTTGCCATTATAGTTTCTATGCTGTCAATTAATGCTAGAGCCGTATTATTTTCTATGATGTTCCAAAGCAGCGTGTCCTCAAGGTACTGAAGCGCCTTTAATGTTGATACCGCTTTTAATAAGTTTTTTATTTCTACGATTATATCCGAGTTTCTGTATTTTATTAGCATATTGTTGTTAGACAGAATGTCGTTGTTCCATTGATAATTTATATTTACTGCGTTATCGCTGAAGCTGAAATTTGTTGCCATTACTGTGCCGTTTATTTTTTGAAGTCTTATGGCGGATGATTTTCTTTTAATTGTGAGAATATTAATATTATTGAATATTTCAGACGATTTATTTTCAGCGATGTCTTCAATAAGCATTAGAGACAGCTTGTGATATTTTATTTTGCAGTCATTTATTGTACAAATGCTTCTAGTATGTCTGTCAATAACTCTGTCTTTCAGCATTAATGTCAGCCTTTTTGACTTGCTGTTATATATTAATATTTTTTTGTGCTTTAAATATACGATTACGCTTTTATTTAGTGTTAAAAGTCTTTCAAAATTTTTTATAATGTAGCGGCTAGGTCTTATAGTCATTTCTCCAATACACATTCCATTGTAGTTTTTAATGTCATTGTAATATAATTTTAATATTATAGTGTTGTTAATTTCACTTACTTTGGCTATTGTCTTGTCAAGAGATATAAATTCTGTTGTTGAACTTAGGCTCTTATGATTGATTGCAGTATAGTTTACGATGTCGCTTATTCCGCCAGTATATACTTTATTTGTTAAATTTGCTTCCATTTAATGTCTCCTTATTTTTCAATGTCAAGAATGTTGCCTTTTTCGTCTGTTAAAATATCTTTTATTATGTTAGGCAGGTCTTTTTGGCTATATTTTACTTTTCCGTAGCTTTTTGATGATGTAGAGACCTCATATTCGGTTGGGCTGAATACTGCTACAGCAGCCTTTGCATTTTTTGTATCTACCTGCGATATTTGAAGATAGTCAAGGCTGTCTTTTGTAAGTTCATACATTATTGCCGTATTTTTTCCTGATTTTTCATTTGTAGCAGAACCAAAAAATTCGTATTTGTCATCATTCTGTGTTAATTTTCCGTGACCTCTTACATCATTTAATTTTTGTCCGTTTATTTCTACCGTGTAGTCATTTTTTATAAATGTCTTTAAAAAATCAGCGGTGCTTTGAGAAGATGTATCTTTTTTAGTGTCCAGCTTCTGCTCTACCTCCTTGCTCATCTTTTTTGTGTCTTTTTTGCAAGATGTTAGTGATATTGCTAATCCTGTTAGCATTATAAATGTTAGTATTTTATTATGTCTCATTATTAAAACCTCTTTTCTATTATTTGAAATATTCATTTTTTAAAATTTTAGTTACTATAGATTTAAACTCATCATTTGTGAATGATTTTGTTACTTTTTCTGCTTCTTTGCCGTTTTCCTTTTTAATATATTCATATTCCATTATGTCAAAGTTAAAGTCAATATTCCATTCTGTATCTTCATTTAGCTGCAATATTCCGAATGTAAAAATGTCAGTATCATTTTTAGTGCAGTCTATTCTAATGCCTACGTCCTTATTCTTAGAGTTTACAAAATATCCTGTGTAAGTTGTCATATTTTCTGCGTCATTGCTTGTATCTTGTGTAGTGTTTTTTGTGTTGTCTTTTAAATTTAGCGACATTGCTGGCTCAACATCTGTTTCCTTCGACAGAAGCATATATCCTGTATCACCATTATTTATCGTTATGTTGTGTGACAGCTGTGTTGCAAGTATTTCATCTGCCATTGATTTAGCTGTATTTACATTATTTTGTTCTGACTTTTGTATGCTGGTATTAACGTTTTTTTGTTCGGAGTGCGTTCCAAAAAGATAGTTCATTCCACAAATGCTTATTCCCGCTAACGCTACAAGACCTATTGCCGCAAGTATTCCCTTGTAGCCTTTTTGTGTTGCAGTCTTGTCTTCAATTAATATGCTACTCTCATCATCATTGCTGTTTAGATATTTCATTAATCTGCTCTTTTCTGCTTCAATGTTGTTATTTGTTCCATTATTTTTGTTATTGGTATCATTATTTGTCATACTTTTTTACCCTTCCTTTCTTAAAAATAAGTTTTGCTAACTGTATCAATTATACCTGTTTTTTTGTCAAAAGTCAATTCATAAATGAATATAGATTATAATTTTATGTTATATTGCTTGTTATATTTTTATTGTAATTTAATATAAAATTTTAAAAATATGTCTAGCATTTTTTCATATTTTATGATATACTTCATTATATATGATAGATTACATTTTTATTATATTATAAATTTTGAAAGGAAGGTGCAATATATGGCAAAGCCTAGAAAATCAAAAGACGAGAACAGAATGATTGTCATTTTTGATGACGACCCTGCTGTAGAGGAGTGGCTTTTGGCTCAAAAAAATAGAAAAGCGAGCCTTATTCAGCTTATTAAGGTTACACAGCTTAAATATGGTAATACAGATGTAAATAAAATGAGCTTAAATGACCTTTTGGGAAACATTCCTTTTAGTCAGCATAGCAATATGAATAATATATCAGATGTTACATCTCGTAATGCTAAAAATAAAATACGAGGTAAAACTGAAAAAGTTTCTGATATAGAAGAAAAAACTGGTGAGAACTTGGAAAAAGTTTCTCCTGTAAAAGAAACTTCATCTAAAGTTGGTAATTTTTCAGTAGATGACGACCTTGATGACTTAGGTTCATCTAATAATGGCGATAAACCGTCTGCTGAAAATAATAAATCCAGTGAGTTATCTGAAACAAAGGGAAGTAAAAAAATTGATACTTCGGATAAAATGCTAAAAAGTATTATGAATTTTTAATAAGAAAGGAAAAATAAAATAATGAATGAAATTAAAATTAAAGGCGGTCTTGACATAGGAAATGGATATGTCAAGGGTGAAATTTTACAAAATGAATTTTTTAGAAATGGAGAAAATATAAGCGTCCCAAGTGTTGTAAGTTCTTTTTCAAATCCTAACTCAATACTTGCTGAAAGCAGCGACGCAATAAGAAGCACAATATCAAACTTGTACAATAAAATGGATGTGTCGTTCAGCTCGGCTGTCATATCTAATACAGGTCGTTTTCTGGTAGGTGCTAAGGCTATTGCAGAGGGCGATATGAATACTACATTTGATGTGAATACACATCAGTCTAAGGCTCAGCAGGAGCTTAGCTTCATACTGGCTTTAGCAACTCTTGGGGCTACTGCCTTAAAGGCTTATTTTGATAAAAATAATCAGCTTCCAAGTGAAATTGTAAAGGCTGAAGTTGATGTAGTTCTAGCGCTTCCTATTACAGAGTTTCAGCGTGAAAAGGAGCTTTACGAAAAAGGATTTATTAACAATACACATATTGTTACGTTTCACAACTTTAAAAATCTAGTCAGGGTTGAGCTTAGCTTCAAGCACGTTATCGTTGTAAGCGAGGGTGCTTGCGGACAGTTTGCGTTAAGCCACGACGTGTCGCTTCTTGAAAATTCCTACAAGAATACAGACGAGCCTAACGATAATATTGCCGCTGAAAAAAATGTTATAGGCATTGACGTTGGAGAGGGTACTGTAAACTTTGCAGTAATGCGTGACGAAAGTTTTTCTCCAACTGCTTCAAAGACTTTAATTAATGGATTTGGTACTGTGCTTGAAAGGGTTGTCGATAACTCCACAGAAGTTGCTCAGCATAACATCACGACACGTGACGGTCTTGGAGACTTTTTAGTTCAGGGTCTTCATAGCGGGGCTAAGAACAGATATAACCTTATAAAGTCAATCGTTCTCAAGGAAAGCGTTCCCTTTGTAAACAGTATTGTCAAAAGGCTTAATAAAATCCTTGCAAGCGGTAACACTGGACTGTTTACTACTGTAATTTACGTGTACGGAGGAGGTTCAATCTTTATTAAGGACTTATTGTACCCGCTTCTTGTAGACAATATCGAGGATAATGACCTTAAAATAGTATATATAAATGAAAAATATGCAAGACTGGTGAACTTGAGAGGTCTATCAATGATAGCAAGCGCTAACTTTAATGATAACTTAAGTGAAAATGATTAGTATATTTTATGATACGTGACTTTCTCACGTATCTTTTTTATAAAAATAAAAAACTGGCTTTTTTAGCCAGTTTCTTTTTTATTTATATAGTGAGTTTATTATATGCTGCTTGTAATTTTCAACCACTTCCTTTATAAATGCTTCACCATTGAAGCCTAATTTTAATAGTTTCAGTAATTTTGGATTAAAACCTCCCATAAATATGTTTTGGTACTTATCTATTTCAGGTGCTGTAAGATGTCTTTCTGATAAGTTCCACCATACAAGTTTTAAGTTTGGGTTCACCTTTCTTAGCGTTTTCATAGCCTTGTCCTTTGAACAGCTGCTTCCAGCGTCAAATTCCATATCGGATAGAACCACTATCCAGTCAGGCACATCTTCCGTCACTTTTTCAAGAAGCTCCATGACACGTCCAAAGTTAGTGTTTGATATGTCCTTGAATGAATTTAGCACATTCATGTCCGCTTCGTAGCTTTTTCCTAGCTCAAGAAGAGCTGGTCTGCTTGAAAATGTTATTATGTGGTTATTCATGTAGCTTGTGTTTTTGGCTATATAATGACCTATTGCACGAGCTTTCAGCTGGCAGTTGTCCACTGTCATGCTTGCAGAGTTGTCAACTATGGCTATCATTTTCCCAAGATTTGCTTTTGGCAAATTGTTAAATAGCACATCAGCTTCCATTTCTGTAATCTTATGTCTATGGTAGTTCTTGCAGATGTCGTATACATTCATAGCGCCTGTATTTATTTTAGCATTTCCTTTTGATACCTCGTCCATATATTTTAAATAATTCTCATCTTTTTTAACTTCGGTATAATGTCTTATAATTGCAAGATATGGAACTTTTTCATAGTCTGCAATTTTTTCTTTTCTTGACAAAATGCTTTCCGTTGTGTCAATTCCTTTCAGTAAGCTGTTGTACTGCTTTGATGTAAGGTTAAAGCAGTCCCTGAACGCACGAGCCTTCATTCTTTTAAGATTGCTTCTTTTTCCAGCAATTCTTGGAAGCCACTTCTTTATGTTGTATAACATAATTTTTTCAAGTGGAGTTCCAGCTCCTTGCACTTCATTGGCACGTGTCAGCATACCGTATATGAACTGCCAGTATTTGCCGCCTTTTGACATTTTATTGTATCTATATAATGTATACCCCATGTTAAAAATGTCATCCGCTCTACCTGACACCAGCACATCATACGGCTCTATGTTTGCCTGAAGCATTAAGTTTCGCCCTAATGTTCTTGCACCGTTTCCGTGTTGTCTTGGGTCTCTCATAAATCGTGCGTACCATTTGTCAAACTCAGAGCTTTCATCCAAGAAATCAGGTATCTTGTCAGGATTTTTCATATAATAGTTTGAAGCAAATAGAACGTCTAAATATTTATTTCTTGTGCTTTTATAGGCTTTATCGCCATTTTCAGTTTCTTTTTCGTTGAATACGTCAAATAATTTCATTTTAAATCTTGTCCTTTCTCTAAAAAAACTGTATTGGTGCTTTTGGTGTCAATACAGTTTTTCAGTCTAAAAAAATAAAACAAAAAAAAGATAGTGAACTGCTCACGACTGGAAGTCGAGAGCTTTAAAGATAATATATGATATTATCTTCTAAGAAGTTTGATACTCAAAAGGTATCCTTATTCTTTTAGGTGTGCCACACCACCTCTACAGTATAGGACATTTTATGTCCACAACTTTACTTTTTATATACAATTCACCTCATAACTCAAGTTACGAGTATTCTTGTATTATTCAATAAAATCTATGCCTAGAGTAAAATCTTGAATAATTTAATTTTTTACTTCATTGATAGTATACCACATGTTATGTATTTTGTCAATGTAAATGTAGCAACTATTTAACTAAAAAAGGAACTTATAAATAAGTTCCTTAGATAATGGTAATTGCCTGCAAGTCATTGATACTCACGACAGCTTTCAGACTTACGACCTATAGTCAGCTTACTAATCAACCCTTTTCTCTATTGCAGGCTGGTGCAGCGGGACTTTACCATTATTCATTCTTAACATCAATAATATTTCAATTAAATGTATGCTGAAAACTTCCACAGTGGTGCGGAAGATAATGCCTGCTGCACCTTACTTAATTAGTATATCATATCTGATTTATGATGTCAAGAACTTTTTTAAATATTTTCAGTAAGTTTTTCAATTTCTTCATCCCGTACTTGCTTTATATATGCCATGCCGTTTTGAATTTTTAAGTATTCCAAGTCTTCCTGTGAAAATCTTATATTTTCAATTATATATTCAAGATGTCTTTTGAGGTCTTCGCTGAAGGTATCAAATTCATCTTCTAAATATGTCTTATTTATTTCGCCGCAAATATTTCCAGAATACACGCTTTTCGCACCTGTGCCGCCAAAGACTGCGTTTAATGATTTGCCGTCTGCATTTGTGTATTCGCTGCCTGTACAAAGTTTTACTTCACATTTACTTTTTTTACATAAGTTTGCTAAAAACATAAGAATGTTCCTGTCGCACATAGCCTTAAATTCAAAAGTTGTGCTTTGGCTTATAAGACATGGTCTTAATGTTGCAAGTATCAGGTCTGCAACAGTTTTAAGTTCGTTCCCTTTGTAGCCTTCAATTTTTATTTTTATGAAGTAGTCGCTATACTCGTATGTTCTTATTAGATGACTATCGCTTTCTTTTTTAAATTCTGTCTCTTTTAATGGCAATTCTAGCAAGTGTCTTATGCTGTACAGTTTTTTTAGGTTATCTTTTTTTTGCATAATTGGTCTCCTTTGAGTTTTTCTTTTTTTATATTATAGCATATAAAATAATTAAAGTCAAAATAAAATAGGCTTAAAACAGCCTATTTATCAGTTTATTTTTCAAATGCTCTTTCACGAGACTTTTTGTTGATACGTTCCTGTCTTGCGTTATCTTTTTCAATGTTTTTAACCTTTGCTTTAAGTTTTTGGTTCTGCATATTATCATACATTGAGTTTAATTCGCTTTCGTCAGCCATAATTTTATTTAGAACGCCTTTAAGGTCGTCAGGAACTTTGTTAGGGTAGCTTTGTGCCAAGTAGTCGTTTTCGTCATAGTCGCTGTCCTGTGCATAGTAGTTCATATCTCCCCTGTTTGCGTCAAAGAACGCTACGTTTGTTACAACAAGTGCGTGAGCATTTATCGCTTTTCTTACTATATTTTTTTGCTTAGCCCAAACTTCAGCTTCGGTCAATGTCTTAAGGTCATACTTTGCACGTCTTGGAACGTCGTACGTAAGTTTTCTAGTAGTCCCTCCAAGCACTTCCCAAAAACGGATTTGATTGATGTTGGATGTTCCTATTGCATAAGTTATTCCGTCTTGTCTAAAGTCATTGAACCAGTTTATTCTGTCGTTGTCAGCACCTGAGACAAATCCAGGTTTTAATTTATATGAAAAGGCAACTTTTAAGATACCGTCTTCTGACTTTGTATTAAAGTAGCTAAGCCCCTCTTTTCTTAAGATTATTATTTTAGAGCCGCTTTCTATCTTTACTTTCTTGTTGTTTCTTTGGAATACATAATTTTGCTTAGAACCCTCTGAAAGTCTGTCATTTGACACCCAGACGTAGTATCTTTCAGGAAATTCGTACTCCTTGTATATCTTATGGCTTTGCCCCATAAATGAAACGTTTCCCTGTGCTATGTTTTTTATCATTATAAATCCAAACACAAATAACGCTCCATATAGGCACATTAATATTGTTTTTTTCATTTTTTCAGTCATTTCAATCAACCCTTTTCTTCTATATATTTGTTTTTTTCCTTATGTTACAAATATATCACATTTTATATTAAATGTCAAGAGTTTTCTTGCAATTTTTTAGATTTTTCCAATAGTTTTTTATGTAAGGTTATAAGTTCGTCCATTGAGTTTGCTAGATATACGTTTTTATTTTCGCCTGACGGTGTCATCTGAATTTTATCGCTGCCAAGGTCAAAGAATTTTTTCCATTTAATATCTGTTCCTAGTTCACTTGCATTTCCTTTTGCTTTTTCATTATATCCAATAGTTGTGGCGTCAACCATAAATATTATAACGCCATAGTCGCTTTTACTACGGATAAGCCGACCTATCCCCTGATAAAATGTAATTGCCATATCATTTTTATACCAGCTCCAAAATTCATTACTGAATGTGGTTTTGGCTGGAAATGTTATCAGGTCATTTATTAGAGCCTTAGTAAAGTAAGCGTTGTTGTTGCTTGCATTTACTTGAGAGTATGGTAGTTTTGATATTATTACTGTCGTAAGGTCGTCCCCTTTTATGTCAATACCCTCCCATAGTCCGCTTGAGCCTATTATAACTGTTTTAAGACTGCTTTCCTTTACAGTTTTTATGGCTGTTTTTAATGATGTTTCATATTGCGAGAATATGTTTACATCATTTAAGTCTTTACAGTTATTATAAATATCGTATACGTCGCCTTGCGTTGTTGTAAGTATTAATGTCCCATTTGGATTTTCGGTAATCATTTTTGATACGTTATTTTTTAGCAGAGTTTTACCGTAATATTTATCTTTTGGATTATCTTTGTTAAATGTCATTTTTTTAGTTAGCATTATCCATTGTCTATTTTCCAGCTTAAATGGAGATTTTATTTCGCTTACCTCAAATGTTTGTCTATTTTCAAGATTTAACATTTTCTTAAAATAGTCATATCCGTTTTTGTCCGATGTAGTCATTGTTGCCGAACTGTAAATTATTTTTGGAATATATACAGTTTCTCCGTCATCACTTACTAAGTTTCCTAAAAAATCTTCATATAAAAATCTTGTGTTTGTGTCAACTAAGTTTATTATTATTTCCTGCTGGTTATTTTTGTCTGCTTCTTTTAAATTGGTTACTTTTTCCAAATTTATAATTTTTAATGCCGCTATGTTATATTTAACATAAAGTTCGTTTATTTTTTCAAGGTACATATTCTTTAAGTCGGCATAATTAATTTTTTGTGAACTGTTTGTTATAGTGTTATAATTTCTATATTCTATTATATCTTCTATGAAATTTTTATACATCGTAATGTCATTTGTAACACGAGATATTAAAGTTGTTTCTCGTATTATTCCAGCTAAATATTTTATGTTTGAATATATTTCCTTTATATCGCTCCCGTTTTTATTTTTCAGCATTTTTTCAAATTCTCTCTCATTGTCATCAAGCCAGTTCTTGTTGCTGTAGCCTAGTTCTTTGGCTCTTTTTTTAAACTCGGAATTTACTTCGTCTGAAATAATTATGAATTTTCTTAGGCTTGCACATTTCAACAGATTTTCAGGATATATTTGGTTTACTTCCTCAATAGGATTGTCTACCATATATTTATTAAGCTGTGCCACTGTTTCAAAGATAATATCTTCCGCTGCATTATGTATTACGTTTTTATCTTTTGCTGCTTCATATATTATATTGGCTAGATTTGTATTAAGGCTGAACTTGTTAATTTTATCGCCCAAATATTTGATTACATTTTCTTTATTATTGCTTATTTTATTCTCTTGACAGTATTTAATGAAATTATTAAAATTTTCTATAAAGTCTGTAAAATTTTCAAGCCTTGTTCTATTTTCTTTTAAGGCATTTGACATATCTATGTCAATTTTATTTTGCTTTAGTACAGCTTTAATTAATAAATCTATTTCATTTATAAGTACACCGCTTAGCTCAATATTTATTTTTTTGGATGTAAGTTTTTTAAATTTGTTTAAATACTTGTTTATTGTATTTATTTCATCTTTAAATATTTTATCTAGGTTATTTATAAGATTGAATGGTGTATCTGTGTCAAAATTTTCTGCGTCTGAAATATCTTTTACTGTCTTATAGTCCAATCCAAAAATAAGGTTCTTATTAGTAGTTGCATACATACCTTGATTTGGCATGTCGCTTTTTGTAAACTCAATCAGCTTATTAACATTAGTTATTTGTTTTTCAAGGCTTGATAAGTCTCCGTATCTTTTTTTCAGCTTTTCAAGTTTATTTTTATACGATTTTAGGCTAAACTTTTCTGAAAAGCAGTTCATTAGTTTTGACGGTATGTTATGGCACTCGTCAAGTATTAATGTTTCTATGAAATTTAAAGGCACTACCTGTGACAGTCTAAAAAGATAGTCGTAATTCATTATCATGATTTTATATGACGACAAGCCTCTCTTGCATACACATTTTGGGTCTGTGCAGAAGTTTTTGTTGCTTTCTTCGCAAGACATTGTTGAAAACAGGTAGTTAAATGTTGACTTGTTTATGCCTTCGCATTTATCAAGGTCTAGGTCATCCAAATCAAGGCTTCCTATCGCTAAGCCTTTTAATTTTTTATTTAATTCTGCTTTAGGGTTTAAATCCTTGTAGTTTTCAAGCAAAAATTCATTAAATATTTTTTCATCCTTTGTCTTTTCTCTTTTTGATAAAAATTCCTCCTTAAACATTGTTGCACATATATAGTTTGATTTTGACTTATATGTACCTATGCTAAGCAAGCTGCTTTCAAGCTGATGTTTTAGTCTTGACATATTTATATCTTCTAAAGTGTCAAGTATTGAGCTTTTTGTTAAATATTTTATTACATTCGGTGCAATGTTTTCCTTTAGGTCTTTTGTAAGCTGCTTTTGCAGCGATTTGTTATTAGTTACTATTACAATGTTTTTCGGTTCTAGTTTTAAGGCTGTTGCAATTCCTAAGTCCATAAGCGCTATGTAGGAATAGATAAACGTTTTCCCAGTTCCTGTCGGAGCTTCCATTAGGATATGTTTAGGGTTAGATATAAATGCGTCCACAACTTCCTTTACTGCATGCTGCTGCTCTTTTCTTATTTCAAAATTTTTATTTTCCTGTTCTAAAAAGCCTTTTTTTCCATTTAGTCCAAATAAATCATATATTGCTTGCTGTAAAAGTTCTTTTCTTAATATTTCATTATTCATTTTTTATGTCCTTTCCTGTAAATGTTTTATTTTTAATTGATTATAACATATTACTTAAAAAAAGTCAATTATGTAATGTAAAAAAAAAGCATAGGTAATCTATGCTTTTTGTTTTTCAGCCATAATTTCGTCGAATATTTCTTTAACAAGGTTCTCGTTTTTAGCATTTGACATGTCTACTGGAAATTTTCTAAGCAGTAACGCAGCAAACGTAATCTCGTTTATATCGTAATCCTTAATCTGAGACTTCAGCATATTCTTTAAGTGTCTACGTGACATAACTTCATTCCCGCAGATTATATAGTCTGTACTGCTATATATGAAGTCCTTTGCCAGTTTTCGGTAGTCACCATGCTCACTTTGCGTAAATTCGGTGATGTTGTCTGCGGCTTCAAAGTTATAGTTAATAAACGACGTCAGGGTTCTTTTATTAATCAGAAGATTTTGACAGAATATTGAAAAGTCCTCTTTTTTTATTTTTATGAAGTTTTCAAGTCTTCTTTTGCAGGTAAGCACAGCAACCTTTAATCCTGTCTCAAACGAATAAATATCCTTTATCAGCTCTATATCAGCGCTTATTAATATTTCGTTATCATTTTCAGTTTTTGATATGCTTAATATGTTGCATTTAGTTGCGTCAAAATATTCATTCTTAAGCACATTCTTCTCATCAAGATATATATTTATATCATTATTTAACACATTATCTGCAATATGTATTTCGTAGATGTCCTGCTCCTTATTTATATACTTGTAGAGCGTGTCATAAATTAGATACATCTTTACGTCTGAAAAATCAAGGTCGTCATTTAGAGGTTTTTTGTTTCTAAATTGTGCCACGTCATTTAATGTTTTTTCAAGTCTCGCAGGCTCTCTTAAAAAATCAGCAATTCTCCAGCCTGTAAAAAGTTGCAGAATGTAGTCATCAAGCTCATATTCTGACTTAAAACTTAATGAAATTCTGTCAAGCTCATATTCATCCTGCTTTGCTTTTTTGTATTCCTTTAGTACGTATGGTGTGAATACATATCCAACTAGAGCCTTTCTAAAAGAGATTTTAAACTCTTTTTGGTCTATACATTCTTTTTTAAGGTCTGCAAATCCTATTGTCCTAAATAAATCCCTTTGGCTTCTTGCAAGAGACTTTTCGTTGTCATAGCCTTTAATATCTGTTAAGTTCATTTGTAAAATCAAGCCCTTTCTCATAATATATTATTTCTATGTCATAATAGTTTTTAATGTCGTCCTTTGTAACGCAGTATTTGTCTACATCTATTACATAGTATTTTTTTATGCCTTCGATTATGGCAGATTGGCGTTTTGATATTTTATAAGGTTCTATAAGTTGCAGCTTCATCTTCTGTGTCGCTGATATTAAACTTATTATAATAATATCTTTAAATGAAGCCTTTATTTTGTTATTTCTTATAAACTGGCTCAAGTCTTCAATTTCTGAAAATATGGTGTTCTTATATTCTATTATTTGACGTCTGTTTACTGGGAGAATTATTTCAACTCCTTTAATTCTAGCTTCGTTTATAATATCTTGCGTAAAATATCTTATTTTTCGTTTTACATAGGGAGCTGACTTTATAGAAAGATATTTTTTAGACTTCATTGTTAAAATGAAGTCTATAACTATCAAAAATGACAATGTTATCACAATTGATATAACGCTTCCACTAAGGCTTGGTATTGACAATGTCATAAATATGGATATTATTAAAAGAACTACCGATACCGCCTTATGAAATATCTTCTGATAATCTTCTAGCTCATTTACATATTTGTTGATTTCTCTATCTTTGGTTATTGTATATTCAATTATATTCATTTTAATTTTGTCCTTTCCTATTTTCGTTTTCCACTTTTCTTTAACATATCTTCTAAAAAGCCTGTGGATAATCCAAAAACTTCTTCCAGCTTTTTAACCATTGTCTTTGCTGGAACTTGGGTATTTGTTTCATACTGCATTAATTTAGTGTCAGTTACATTCAGCTTTTTAGCAAGTTTTACAATAGTTAGTTTTTTCGCTTCCCTTAAAAGCTGTATTTTTGCTCCAAATGTCACAGGCACTTCCTTTTCCTGTATAACACCTTTTTCCTTTTCCTTTTTGTTATTGTATACGTTTGACATCTTCATGAAGTTAATTTCATCTTCTGATATATAGTCACGTATGTTAAATATAGTGCTTATGTCATCATCTATTATAAGCTCAAAGTAGTTGCTGCTTTCATCCATTAGCTTTACATTTAGCAGAATATCTATCTGCTCGTCATCAAGAAATATCTCGCCTTTTATTGTGTCAAGTATTATTTTGTTGTAATTGTCAATATCCCTTGTCCTGTAGTCTGAAAATCCCAGCTTTATTATTACGAATAGACGCTTTGTGCTAGGTTTTCTCAAAGTTTTCCTGAACTCGTTTACAATTTTGGGCTTGACTTCTTCCTTAAATTTTGTTGCCTTTGGGCTTGGAGCAAGCCCTCCTACGCTATTTGCAATCCACACAGCATTGACCGAGGGTATGTCAGCATATATTTTTGTCCTGAACAGTAATGCCATTTAATAGCTCCCCTTTCTTCATTTTATAGTATTTTTCAAATTTTTCTACGGTATCGCTTCTTATATATTTATTCAGGGCGTTTTCATATCTATATAGGCTCATAAATGATATGTTCATTTCCTTGCATACCTGCTCCATTGTCTTATTTTTTTCAATGCGTTCTTTTTTTAAAATATCGCCAATGCGCCTTGAATTTGGGTACTGGATGATTTTAGCATATTTTATGTATTCTTGCGGCTTTCTGCCGAGAGCCTTTGCATATTTTTCAATTGTCTTATATTTTATCAGCACGTTTTTTAGCTCATAATAGCTTACCTGTGTTCCTGATACTCCTAAAAGCGCACCCATTTGGGCAAGGCTTAATTCGTTTTTGTACCTGTCGTCCCTGAACTTGTCTCCTATTGTCTTTATTAAGTGTGAGCTTTTTTTCATATTTTCAAATATGCTCCGCTATAATATTTTTTACAGCGGAGCATTTATTCCTTTCATTATATTTTGTTAGTCAAATGTCAGATACTGGTTGCACTGCTTTGCTGCATTTAGCACGTTTTTACAGGCAATCATTATTCCGCCTTTGTTTCTTTTGCTTATTGCATACGGTATTCTTTTACGAAGACCGTCTTTAATGTTAGTGTCTACTGCAAGCATTGCAAGTGTTGTCAAGTCGTCATTGCTTTGCTGTATTCTTGCGTCAAACATATAGTTTGACAGCTTGTTTCGTACTTCAGATACTTTTGGCATGTATTCGTCGTTATATAACATTCTTACTACTCTCACCTTGCCTGTTATATCATAATCCCGTACAGTATTGTAAAAGCCGTAACCCTTATATTCAGGGATAAATTTGTTAAACATCTGATTAAATCTGTTTTCGTTAGCAATGTCCTTATAGGTAAAATATCCAAGCATAGTACATAGCAGTGCTATAATACCTAAAGGCTTTAAAAATACTTTAAAGTTTGCTTTTTCTCCAAGTATTTTTATTATGACTGCAAACAGTCCAAACAGCATAAAAGCCAGTATTACGACTTTAAATATTTTTAGAAGCGGCATAATGTTAAGTCCGCTCATATATAGTTCGTGTAGCATATATTTTCCTGCTTTCCTTTTGTAATTTAGTTAAATCTGTCGTCATCCTTAAAGAGAGGTTAATTTGTCAAAATATCTTTTGACTTTTGGGATATATTCCCTTGTCTCCTTAATATTTTTCCAGGCATTTCCATTTAGCCTTTTACATCCTGCGTTATAGCACACAAGAGTTTTTATGACGCTTCCTCCGTGATTGTAGTAGTCTCTTGCAAGGTGCATTACACCTCCTTTGATGTTTCCTTCAACCGAGTTATTTACTCCAAATTCACGTAGGTTAAAGTCCATTAGCTGCATAAGTCCCATAGCGCCAGCATGTGATACTGTCGAGTGCTTAAAGTCGCTTTCGGTGTTCATTACCGCAAGGACTAGGTAAGGGTTCATCTTATAGTTTCTTGAATGTCTCCATACCTTTTCAAGTATTCCGTAAATTTCATTACGGCTTAATTTTGGATTTTGAGTATGGATATACTGTACAAGCCTTTCAGCCTTTTCCTTTGATATAGTTACATTTGTTCTTCTAGGCTGAGTTTTTTTACTTTGCCCTTGTGTCATTCTGTTAGGCGTTCCCTTGCTTGCATATTCGTTCAGGTCGTATGCTGCATATTGTGCTGGGACTTGCTGTTGTTTTGTGTTATCCTGGCTGTTATTGCTGTTATTCTGATTTTGTGAAGTCTGATTGTTTGTCTTGTTGTTTATTACTACGCTTACTTTTACTGGCTCGTTAAATTTTCCAATTGCCGCAAGCCGCTGCTTTTCATTTGAATTTGCACCTCCATAAAATCCTATGGGGCTTGAATTTGCAAAAATTGTAAGGCTTGTAATGCTTGTAATCGCCAGTATTAAAGCTGTATGTTTTTTTGCCATTGCTTAACATCACTCCTTTTATTTTGTGATAAAATGTGCAATTATTCCGCTTATGACTACCATACCAGGCAATACTAAGTCGCACATTAAATTTAATTTCTTATACTCAGGATTATTTAGAACCATTTGCTTGTATACCATTTCTTTTTGCTCTTTTGTTGCAATTCCTTGTGTCACGTCCTGCTTTATTTTTCTTCTAAAATATGTAGCTACACCCCAAAAAAGACCGCTTCCGTACAATGTTATATTGATTATAAATACAACGATGTCCTTTGGCTTATCTTCTCCGCTAAGATACAGGCATATAAGAAGAACTATTACAAAAATTAAGAAGTCGTATACATCAAAATTGAATGTTGTGCTTTCAAGCTCTTTTATTTTAGCGTTAATCTCGTCTCGTTTAAGATTGTCTACTGGAACTCCAAATTTTTTTGATTTTTCCTCCATTTGCATAATTTTAGCTTCAAGTTCCTTTTTTTTAAGCCTTTCCTTTTTCTTTGGAAGTTTTCGCCAAATATAAGCGGCTACTCCACATGCTATGACAAATGCTATAATAAGTGTCTTTATCAACTTTTATCACCCCTTTCGTAATAGGCTGCTTATTTCCAGTTCAGGCTGTTTTCTGTATCGCTGTCTTTTATGTTTTCCGTATTTTCAGTTCCAGTATTAGAGTTAGTTTGTTCCTGTGTCGCACTTTCATCTTGTGTGCTGTCATCCTGTATAACTTGAGGTGTATATGCTGTATCGAACTTAATTCTGTCGTTTACTTGAATAGCATTTCTTACAGTGAAGTTTCTAGGAACTATCATTGTAAACTGCGTTCCTGTTGTAGCACATACAGAACCTGTCTCCCTTGCAATTTTTGTTATCCTTGCGTTGGTGTCCATAAAAATTACATCAACAAGTCCTTGCAAGGCTGATGTGTTTACGCAGGGAAGTTTTGGCTTGTCATAAGCAAAAAGCAAGCCCACATTGTCGTTTATAGACGTCTTCTTGTTTATCAGCTGCTGCTGTTCCAATGGATTTGTTGAAATTCTAAATCTCATCTTCTTTCCCCTGAACGTAAGCGTAAGATACGAGTTTTCGTCATATCTTTCAACGGCGTCATCTTCAAATACTGTCTTGCTGTTTACATAATGGGGTGTGTCAACACCGTTTATAAGGCTCTCAGTCTTTGGTGAAGGCGTTGGTGCAAGGTCATTTGTGTTTAGCTTTGTATATGTTCTTGTGCAAGATACAGCCATTAATAGTGCTATTACTGCCAGTGCATTTTTAGTTTTTTTCATATTCTTTGTCCTTTCTTAAGCCTTTTTACAGCTTTTAATTTTTTCTTTTTTAAGATAATTGAATTATACCACATCACTTAAAATTTGTCAAAGTATAGACTTAAAATTTGTTAAGCTGTCAGGTATTAAAAAAAAGCCTTTGTTTCAAGGCTTTTTTTATATGGCTTAATTTTATATTACGTTATTATATTACATAGACAAACATTGTAAAAGAAACATTTTTGGATTTCGGTTCGGTTTTATTCTTACAAATTTGAAGTTTTGTAACGGAGTTAAGATTTTCTGTTATATTATAATAGGTTATTCCGTCTATGTTTTCAGTTGACATAGTATAGTTTAGGTCTAAATCTTCATTGTATTTTTTTAAATGTTTTGCAATTGTTTTGCCTAGCCCGTCTTTTTCTATATTTTCATCAAATAATATATCTGATATGGCTGCATTAGGCATATAGAACATCGGTATGTAAACTGTGTTGTCAAATTCCACAAAATTTTCAAAGTTCCAGTAGTTTTCCGCAATTAATGTTTTTATAATATCTAAAAGCTGCAATACTTTTACTTTAAGAGTATGATTGTTCTCATAATCTTCAATATTTTTAAGTATTCTTATGAACTGTCCCTGTATTGCTGCGTCATCGAACTCTTTTTTAAACTCTATTGTAATATCGCCTGACATAGTTTTAGGCTCATCTTGCTTTATTTTTATGTCCTTATTATCTTTGATAACTGGAAGATTTGATATTATTTTTTTTACTTCCATTATAGCTTCAAAATTTTTTTGTCTTTCTGTCTTTTCCATTTTAACACCTCTTAATTGTTTTATTTTATAACTTATTATAGCATATTTTATAATAAAAGTCAACTAATTTCTTTACAAACTTTTTATAATGTGGTATAATTTATTTTAAGGATTTATTTAAAAACAGAGCGGAGGTGCAAATTTTGAAATGTAAATTTATAAAGTGTTTCCTTTTTATAACCATAATCATTTTGCTAATGCTGGGAATTTATTTTTTAGGAAGCACACATAAGGTTAAAAAAAGCAAGATTGAGACAATATCAATAGAACTATATAAACTTGCCAAGCCTGAAACTGAGACTTACCAAGGATATTTAGATAGGCTCTCGGATTTATCTAAAACTTATGACAAGTCAGACATAAAATCTGCTAAAAAGTTTATACAGGATAATTCAAAAGGATTTCTTGATACCATAGACGGATGTAGCGAGTGCGTCATTTCAGTTGAAATTGATAACATCACTTCTCTTGATAAGGACAGCTACATTGCTGATATTAGGCTTGTAAATACTTTAGACGATACCGTCAAGAGTGAATTTCCAATAGAACTTAATATCAAGTTTATGATAAATTCTGTCAACGTGTCATTAAATAAATATATCCCTCAAAAAGATACTAAATAGCAAGATGTGATATAATATAGCATATAACAAGTGAAAGGAATGATGTAGCATGTCAAAAGATACAGAACTTTTAAATAAGATTTTAAATAAGGTTAATTTAGGAGATGAACCTCTAAAAAATTCATATGTTGAACCCGACACAGATACAAAGCTGGATATGTCGGAAGATAAAGAACCTGATATTTCAGAAGGTAAATCTGAAGATAAAGACAGTGCTGGTCGTACACGTATCAGAACTGATTTTGAGAATAAATTTTCTGAAAAGGAAGATGACAGAGACGAGGACAAGCCTTTTACAGGTAAAAGTATCATATTAGAAAACAGCAAGTATAATCCTAATATGGCTGATGTTGAAGTTGCATATAAGGATGACGGTATGCTGGCATTTCATATGCTTGGTGAACGTGAGCAGAACTACTACGTGACTTGCAAAAATATGAACGGTGCTAGCTGGACTGACGTTGACGCTAATTTTACAGAGGATTATATTAAAGATGAGTTTAATAAGGCTCACGGATTAATAGATATGATTGATTTTTTGTCTCCTGCAATCACAGACTATGGAGAAAGTCATCTTGAAGACGTCAAGGTTACATTGAACGGTCTTAATGACAGGGGGCTTAGCTCTTTAAGTTCAAATTTACCACGTCTAACTGGAAACATAGATAAACTTTATACAAGTGAGACGCACCCTAATGACAAAGGTGAGTTTCAGCTTCGCCTTAACATTGACAGCATTGATAAGAAGACTTTTCCTCAAATGGTTATAAATGTTGAGCCAAATGACATACCAATCAGTCAATTTTCGCAAAAGGCTACGCTTATTTATAATCCTTCAGACAAGGGACGGTTTTCTGAACTTGTAGACGAGCTTAGTAAAATGTACGAGGTTGTAGACACTAATAGCAAAGATAAGCATATGGAACGTGAGCTTGATGATGTTTTAGAGTTTTAAATGCTAAAAGCTAAAAAGAGAGATTTATAAAAAATCTCTCTTTTTTAATCTTTTAGTTTTTAAGTATCAAATACATAAGTCCTCCGATTGCGGCGGCATTTAGTATTGATGTGTCAGTACGACCTTTTTCGGCAAGTTCTTCTTCACGTCTTTTCTTAGCGTTATTATATTCATCAAATGATGAGTTGTTAAAGCAGTCCTTAATTTCTAAAGATTTACATATTTTACCAGCTTCGTCAGGGCTTACTTGCTGCTGAATTTTGGATGTTACAGGTATTTTATCCTTATCCATAACATATAGCTGCGTAAAAGGCTTTATTTGATATTCTTCTATAAATATGTTCTTATCCTGTGCCTTTGTGCTTATTTCTTTTGTTAGTTTGTCAACTTCGCTGTCAAACTGGTCTTTCTTGTTCCCAGCTTCGTTTATGATGTCGTCAGCATTTGTCAAGTTCTTATTGTCAAATAAGTTCTTATTGTTATCATATAGTTCCACTATCTGCTTCTTATAGGCTTCCTGTTTCAATTTATTTTCCGCTTGTGTATCTTTATCGTCGTATATTGATTTATATACATAGTTAATTGCACATAGTACAGCAATTATAGCAAATACTGTTATAACTGACGTAGCCATTATGTCATCAACAGATTGTGACGCAAAAATTGATATTGTTACCATAATCATTATGATACTTAACATTACTCCTATTGCAACTACTGGACTTATAACTGTTTTTATATTTGTCCCTTTATTTTCTAGTCCATTTAACAATTTACTTAGTTCAATTATTTTATAGTATACATTCATACATTCTATTTATCCTTTCGCTAGTTTATTTACAGTATTGACCGTCGATAAATTTTCCGTAGTCTTCTTTATTTACTTCATAAGTCTTACCATTGTCAAGAGTTACGTAAAATTCCATGTCCCTGTTTGCTGTATATGTTTTTACGACTTTATGCGTCTTGCACTCATTTATAACAGCTGCTATTTTTTTATTATATTCCTGTTTACTATCTTGGTCGCTTATATGTACTAAATATAACAGCGTCCATAATATTATTATAGATACCAAAACTGCAATAATTTGCATTGTAGTGCTTAAAGTATCTTCCTCATAATCAAGCATTAGTTTTTCCTCCAATTTGTTAATTTTATTATCCAAACCAATAATATGTCGTGTGCCATAAATAACATTAATATCAGAATAAATATGCTTATATTTTTTAAAAATTCATTTTCCATATTGCGTATAATTCCTTTCTTGTTGCATTTAATTAATCACAGTCTTTAAACAAATGAATTACGTTTTTATCAGTATTTTTAAAGTTTTTAGGCTTGCAATCAGGATTAACAGTTACAGCTTCTGTTGCCGCTTGTGCTGGCGCTTCTTTTGGTGAATATATTTTATTAATCATAAATACTGTCAAAATTATAAGTATAATTAATCCAAATATATATGATATTTCATTTAGTGACATTTTTTCAAATCCCCTTTCTCTTTTTTAATTATTTTTTATAAATTTTATAGCGTTATCAATATCTGCTGTTGATTTTCCATTATCTGTGTTATACATTCTGTTCATCACTTTATTTATGGTGTCATCTATTCCGATTGTCGGGTATGGTTTACAGAACGTATCGTCTGATGTTGAATAATAATTTTGGCAAAAATTTTTTAATTTGTCGACATCTGACTTAAATTTGTCAATTGTTACATCTGCTGGCAAAAAATTGGCTACGTCTGACAGTATGCGGTTATTGCTGGTAATTATAAAATCTCTGTCGCTAGTCTGAGAAAATAAATTTAATGCTGGTATGTTAAATATTATGCCAATGATAAAAGTTATAACAAGCGGCGTGAGAATAGACATTTCTAACAGGTCTTGTTTTTCTGATTTTTCTGATTTTTTTGATTTAAAATATATTATAAATGCTATAATATAAGATATTGCAAGTATTAAAATACACAGTATAATTTGAATTTTTACTGGAATTGTATATAATAGTTTGCCAAGTTCAGGTACTTTTTTTATATTTTGCACCTTGTCATATAAGTTTGCAAAATCAACCATAGTCAATGCTCCTTTCTATAATTTTATATAAGTAATATATCATATAACTTAAAAAAAGTCAACTATAAAATGTATTTAAAAACTGGCTGATGTGAGCCAGTTTTCATTTTTATTGATATACAACATCTATTCTTTTACCAGTCATAGCGTCCTCTAATATATAGTCTCCAGTTTTCTTGTCAAATCCTTTTAAGACAGCAATTTCCTTTACCATAGGTCTTTCGTGGGTAACTGGGTTAATTCCGACATTGATAATCATATCCACAGCCGTTGTGATTAGCCGCCAGTATTCTCCAGTCAATACTTCCGATAAATATTGCTCTAATTTTAATATTGTACCGTAGGCGTTGTTCGCATGTATTGACGTTATACCTCCGCTATGTCCTGAGTTGCTTGCTTTAAGGTATTCAAGCGTCACATCTCCTGTACGTATTTCTCCAATCATAATTCTGTCAGGCGACAGTCTCATACATTGACGCAAAAGCTCCATTGTGCTTATATACCTGTTTGCAATTAATCTTGTCCAAATCTTTGAGCTTATCATAAGTTCAGGCACGTCTTCAATTGTTATTATCTTGTCAGGACAGTTTGCAAGAACTTCGTTGAATGAATTTATTGACGTTGTCTTACCTGACGAAGTACCCCCTGAAAAGACTATATTTTTTTTATCCAGTATCTGCTTTGATATAAAGTCAACTTGCTGGCTTGTCATTACACCTCTGTCCACATACTGGCTTAAAGGTATTACAACTCCGCTTGGCTTACGTATTGAAAATACGTTCTTAAATCCTACAGCGTCATACATAAGTGCTGAAAATCTCATGCCGTTAGGGGTCACTCCGTCCAGCTTTGGATTATCCCTTGAAATTCTCTCACCATTATAGGTTGATATTAATTGAATTATTCTAGCACTGTCGGTCTGAGACAGTTTTATTCCAGTATTATATCTTTCAGGCATACCAAATTCTTCTATCCAAATATAGCCGTCCTGCTCAAGCGATATTTCAACTACACCTTTTTTGTTCATATATCCAAGAATATCTTTTCCAAATGACTTCATCGCAAATTCCTTTTGTTCCTCTGTCAAGATAAAGTCCCTCTGGTCTTGCGTCAAGTGGCTGTATATAGGGTCATCTTTTTTTATTTTTAACAGGTCTTCTTCGGTCAAGTTTACAATCTGGCTTCGGTCAAACGTCTTTTTAGATGTTGCAAACTTTATGGTGTCTTCTACCGACAAGTTTGACATTGTATCAAGGGAGAACGTGTCAAGGTCTCCCTCTTCTACAATCGCTTTTCTTATGTTTTCCTTGTAGATGTCGTCAACGTTGCTTAAAACCTCATCTATTTTTTCACTTGATAGACTTTCAAAAGCCATTGTGTCGTTGTCATCTTCGCTATCGTTTTCATTATCTGCGTCATCTTCGCTATCATCTTCTGTTTCATCATTATAATCTATATCAGATTTTGTATCTGTGTTTATCTTGGTTTTGTCATCTGCGATATTTTCTTCATTTTCAGATACAGTATTCTTTTCCTGTTCCTCTTTTTCTATCTGTTCGACTATGTCTGATACGTCAGGCATATCAAAGTCGTCAAATAACTTATTATCAGCCATATCTTATGTTTTCCTTTCGTTTAGTCTTGTGACATTGTGTTTAGTGTATTCATTATTGACATTGTTACCAGCTTGAATATTATAACTGCAAATGCCATAATTGCGGCTACGACCATTGCTTTGAATATAAGCTGTATGTCAAATTCCTTATAACCTGGCGGAATTTTTATCCATAGGACAAATCCTTTAATTACTGACCAAAGCATTGAGTATAGCCAGTACACCACAAGGTATTTTACAAAGGCTGACACCATTATTTTTAATGGGAAAAATAATCTGTTCTCAAATCCTTTTACAAGCCCAAGTATGAAATATACTACAGAAAATCCTGTCATAATTATTATGTTTACTGTTTCCGTTAGAAGCTCCCCAATTATTATCAATGACGCAATCATTATAATAACCATAGCTGTAGCATAGAATATTAGAAATATCATAAAGGCTATAAATTTTCCTATTTCAAATGACTGGAGCATTTGCATAGGCGCTTCGTACATATAGTTAAGATTTCCTACGACTACTGCTATAATTGTTGCTATCATATTATTTTCATCTTGCGGCGTCCCCATTAGCTTTTGTGCTAGAGGTCCTGTCATCATTGTTACAAAGCTGTTTGCAAGACCTGTTCCACTAAACCAGTTGGTAGCAAGGTAATATAGACATCCATACTTTAAAAATCTATGTATGCTCATAACTATAAGGTCTTTAGGCGTTCCTTTTATATTCTGATATACCCCTATGGAATAGTCGATTGCGGCAATCGAACCGAATATTGGCATTAATGCCTGTATCATCGTATTCATTCCTTGCGACACTATTTCAGTTATAAAAGTTATCAGCTTTAAGACGTCAAGCGTAACTCCGTCAGGCGAGTTTGTCACAAAGTTTGTGGCTGAAAAGGAATACGAAGATATTATGAAAAGCGATATTAATATCGCTTTTACTGTTGCTTTCTTTTTCATATTTTTTCTCCTTTCCCTTGTTAGCCAAGCAAGTCTTTGTTTTTCTTTTTGATGTTTCCAGTTCTTTTTTCAGCTTTTGCACATAACTTTTTAAACGCCTTGTCATTAGGGTTAATTCCAGCATTTGTTAATTTATCTTCTGCCTTTGCTTTTGTTTCCCTTTGCTCCTCTGTCAGAACTTTTCCGCTTTTTTCCAAGTTATCAAGTTTACGGTAGTCTGCTACTGCACTGTTTAGTTCTGATGTGTTTACTACATCAGGTGCTGATTTTGCAATAGCTTGGCTATATACATCTGAATTTACAATATGCACGTTGTGAATTTGGTTTGTTACAGCCCCAAAGTCTTCAGCTTTACCTCCATTTGCCACAAAGGTTTGTTTTTCCTGAGCAAGTACATTCTGAGCATTTGTTATTATAGCTTGAGCCTGTGCGGTAGGCGCTCCGCTTGCGTCAACTTGTTTTGCGGCTGACGCTATGTCAAATGTCGCACTCTGAATATTCTGTATAGACTGCGTATTAAGATTTCCGCTTTGAACTATGTTGTCAATATTTACCCTGTTATTGTACTGGTTATCAATTTTAGCGGTTACAGGCTGACCTTTTTTGATAACTACCTGTCCGTTTTTTGTTACATGTCCGTCTAGTTTTATAACTTTTTGCTCTTGACCCATAGCATTTTTAACGGTCATAAGCTGTTCAGGCTTAAAGTTTTTTAGGCTTTCTCCATTACCAGCTTCCCTGAATATCTGCTTGTTACCGTTTGCGTCAGTCATAACACCTACTCTTATTCCTTGGTCTGTCATTTTGTCTATTGCAACTTGCTTGCTTGTATCAATATTTCCGTTTGCGTCTACTCCAAATCCAGTCTTACCGATATAGTTTGTACCGTCTTTTGTAATTCCACCTATGTTGCTGTCCTGAGTTTGCGTAGTATTGTTTCCGTTTACGTCCATTTCAGTGTTATTTAGGTCTTCAGGGCTGACAGTTGCAAAATCTCCAGTCTGCTTAGCCCTTTTTTCGACATCATCCTTGTACATACCTTCGTATGGATTTTCACCGTTTGCAACTGACTGAGAATGTGCGTCTGCCATTCTTTTTTCAGCTCTGCCTACAAGCTGTTCATTGTTTCTTAATGTATTTGCAATGTTTTCCCTAGCTTGCCCCATAGTTCTTTGACCTCCAGCAACCATTATTGCATTTTCAGCAACTGAAGCAATACCCTGTATCATCGCTTTTCGTTTTTCTTTTTTTATCTTAGCCATTGCTTTTCTTTGTCTTGCACCTAGCACACCGCTGTTGTTTTTATAGGCATTTTTTGCATTTCTTAGCTTGTCTATAATGTTTCCGCCTTGGGTGTTCTTAGCCGCATTTACAGCGTCTTTTATTCCGCCAGCAAAAGCAACCTTGTCTTTTGCTTTTTGAGCTATTTTTTGTCCACCTTTTTTAGCTAAGTGTCCAGCCGCTTTTTTCCAGCCCACTTCTGATACAGCACTTTTAATTGCACCCACAAGACCACCTGCACCTATTGCTATTGCAGCAGTTGCGGTTACTGCGGTTACAGCTTGCTTTGCCATTGACTGGATAAATCCTGAACCGCTTGCAGAACCTCCGCCACCAGCTACAAGGCTTTGAGCTTGGGCAGGCGCAATACTGCACATATATGACATTATAGCCATAATTCCGCAGAAAATGAATATTGATGTAGGCTTGCCACCGTCAGATAGAAGCTGCTGCTGTTCCTCAGTAACCTGTACTGTAATTCCTATCATTGCAATAATCAGCATTATTTTCATAGCTCCTGATAAAAGAGTATTAAAAGCCTTCATACCAAAAGACTGTGTCTTGTCAAATAAAAGAAATATGATATATATTCCTGAAAGACCTCCTAGAAGGTCATATTCTACAATAGCCACTAAAAAGTCGCATAACACTTTTATACATACAAGAAGTAAAAGAAGCCCTGTTATTAAAAACATAAGTTTCCACACAAGGTTTACATTTTCATCTCCTACAAAAGCCATTACCTTAAACGGCGCACCCATTATGAACGCTGCTATATTCCCTGTTGTCACGGGACTAGCCGAACTTGCGTCTACGCTATTTCTAAACTTGTCTGAAAAGTTTAGACCTGTCCGCAGAAAAAATTTCTTTATAGCCTGTGTAAAGTTCCACCAGTTATCTCCTTGCAGAAGATATGCTACAAATCCAAATTTTAGGGCATTTCCAAAAAGTCCTTGCGGAATTTTGTCAATTCCACGCTGCGTAACTAAAGGCAGTACAGTCAGAGCCACCTGCAATGTTGCAATCCCTACTAGAAGTACGCTTACAGTATCTAAAACTATTTTTACAACTTTTCTTATGTTTTCGCCTAAAACTCGTTCAACTTCGTCAACGGCATTTACAAACATATTCATGCTTTCCTTACCGTTTGCCTGTGCTTCAACTACAGAATGAATTTCACTGTCAGTCGGATATTCACCGTCTGATATTATTTTTTCTATTTTTTTCTTATCTAATCCTTTTTCATTTACTAATTTGTTAATCTGCTCATCTGAGAGCTTGTCACCTTTTTTTATTTTCTGGTATTCAGCTTTCATGTCGGCTTCCATTTTCTTTTTGTCAACCTTGTCCGCCTTTTCACTTTTTACAGCCCCGCCCTCTTGAGGTTTTGCCTGCGAGCCAGCCTGTGTACCAGCCTGTGCTGCTGGCTGTGCTGGGTCTGCAAAATTTATGCTTGAAAAAAGCATTGCCAGGCACATTGTTAAAAACAGTATTCTTTTTCGGCATATTTTCATAATGTCCATTTTTACCGTCCTTTCATATTTTGTATATATTAATATATTAATAAAACCTTTTATAAGAAAACTGTATTATTTCCTACAAAAGTCAGTCGCTTACAAAAGGTTCTTATTGCTTAAATTATTTTCCTATTTTTAATAGAGGGTGCTTTTTAAAGTATTCCTCCCTTACTTTCTTATAGTTTGTAGGGGGCTTTCTGTTTGCCATTTGGTCGATTGCACGCATATCTTTTTGAGCCTTGTTTTTTGCTTCCTGTGCTTTTTTCTTGGCAAGTTCGTCTTCTGCCTGCTGTTGCGCTTTTTCAAGCATTTTATCTGTCTTTGCTGAAGCGTATGCTGTTTCAAGGTCACGTGCAGTATCATTTACTCCCTGCATAGCTTCTGTTGCAAGCTGTACAGCCTTTGTTGGACTGTCAGCGTTTCCTATGTTTGACAGGACTGCTGACAACCTGTCTCCTGTGCTTTTAACGTTTGCTGTAATTCCTTCCCCTTTTATAGCCATTTCCAGTTTTTGGTTAGCCCTGTCAAGACCAGCCTTGTACTGTGCAGCCAATGTGCTTGAAAGTCTTGTTGTTGAATATCCTTTTATCTTGTCGCTCATGACTGCTTCAATGCTTGCTACATTCTGAATTGACTTAGTTAAGTTGTCCACAGTTCTCCCCATTCTTTTAAATCTGTCAGGGTCTTTTCTATACATAGCTTTTAACTGAGCGTCTGAAAATGTAGACAGCCTTTTTAGCTGTGCTTCAAGAGTTAAATTTTGATTAACCCACGTGTCAAACTGCTTCTTACGCTTATTTGCTTCGTCAATATATTTTTTATATTGTGTAAATTCTGTTGCCATCGCAACTTGATGTCCAGCAAATCCTAAGTTCTGAACAATGGATAAGGCTAGTATAAGCCCTATCGTCTGTCGCTTAATGCTTTTCATTTTTAATCATCTCCTGCTTCTTAAATTTTTATTTCCCACGTCTAGTTCTTGTGTTGGTAGATTTTGGCGTTGATTTTAATTTTTTATTAACTTTTGTCTTCGCTTCATCAAATCCTTTTGCGACAGCTCTAAATCCAGCAGTTTCCTTTGCAAACTGATTTTCCTGCTGTCTTCTTATGTAATACTGCGCCTGTTTTGCAGCCTTGTCTTCAAGGTCGTTGTTTATAATCATTTGCGTCATTCTGGCAAGCGCTGTGTTAAGAGATACAAATTTATGAGTTAAAGTCTGTACACCTTGCTGTACGTTCTTTATGTTTTTAACCTCTTGCGCTTGCTTTTGAGGAGACATTTCTTTAGCTTCTTTGGAAAGTTGTCTCTGATATTCGTTTAGAGCCTGCATGTTTGACTGGATAACGCCATTTGTCATAGTCATTGTGTCATCTAGCGTTCTTAACAGGTTTTCAGGATTGTAGTTGTAGTTCTTCATTCTTGCAGTCATGTTTCTTATGTTTTTGGCAGAATTTTTGTATCTGTTTATAAGGCTTTTGTATTGCCCTAATATAGTATTGTATTTATTTCTGTATTCGTTGAATGTTGCCTGTGGCAGTGACACAAGTTCCATTAACTGTGCTTCCTTTTGCTTTATTGCAGTTTCAAGCTGCTGAACTTGCTGAACAGTCTGCTGAGCTGTTTCTGATAATATCAGAAGCTGTGTAGCTTCGGTTGCCACGACAGAATATGAATTTTGCGATGTTAGCGCAAATGCTCCTGTTACTGCTGTTATGGCAAGCATTTTTTTAACTTGATTTGAGAGTTTAATTTTTCTCATGTTAAATCACTCCATTTCAATTTTTTGTTATTACTTAGTATATCATATTTTATTACTTTTGTGTTGACTTATTAAAGCCATTCAATGCTTAATCTATGAAGACTGCTGCATATCCCTATATCTCATAAGAATTGGCTCTACATTAGATAAATCTCTTTCAGTTAAAGGCATTACCCCGTCTTTAGGATGTTCACGGTCATACTTGACTAAAAATTTAAGCCAGGCTACATTTATTGAGAAAATGTCGTCCTTGAATTTTTCCTTGAATTTCTTAATTACAGCCAAATATTGAGCATTAAGACGTCCTGTGTAGGCTAGCTCAAGGGGCGTAAGTTTTAGCTGGAAGAGTATTGAACCGCTTCCCTTTCCGCTGTCGTCACTTGCCTTGTAGAAGTATTCTGCCTTAGCCTGAGCCTGTGAAATTGTACCAATTTCTTTTATATTAAGGTTCATTTTTTTATAAAGCTCCCTGTCCTTTGATACAGCTTTGTCATTTGCAAGGTAAATATGTGTAAAGCATTGAGACAGGATTACGTGTCCTATGTCAGAATTTACGATGTCATCAAGTTCCTGTGTTGCAAAGATACAGCTTGTATTCTTTTTTCTGAATGTCTTTAATGCGTTTGCCATAAATGCCGACATTGTAGGGTCTTTTAAGAATAACCAGCACTCGTCAAAAAACAGATAGACTGGTTTACCTGTTGCAATTATTTCTGTTTCTATCTTATGAATAAGGTAGTTTAGCACAGGCATTAAAATCTTGCTGTCCTTTATGATTTTTTCCATTTCAAATGTCAAAAATATGCTTTCGTTGATGTTTGTTGAGTTTCCGTCAAGATAGCTTCCGTAAATACCTTTATTTGTATAAATTTCAAGAGCTTCCTGAATTTCAGGTATCTGCATAAACGACACAAAGTTTGTTAGTGTTCTGTCTTCCTTGTTTGGCGTTGTAGCAAGGGACTTAAGTGCTTCCCTTATAGCAGTATTTGTCTTAATTCCTAAAAGTTTAGGGTCTTGCTGTCTTATCAGAAGTTCAATAAACGATGTTGCCCAGCTCATGCTTTCATTGTCGTTTATGTCAACGTCCCCTAAAGGCTGCAATGAAATCTTTGACTGACCGAACTCATAAACTGTTCCTCCACAGCATATATTAAGAGGTATGCTTGACCCTCCGACGTCAAAGTATATGATTTTACATCCGTCATATTTGAGAGCGTTCATCGCAACTGTTCCTAAAAATGTTGACTTACCTCCCCCTGTACGACCTACGCAAAGCATATGTCCTACGTCGCCTACGTGGTTGTTGAAGTCAAACAGGTCATACATGGAACGTGTTACAAGAAGGCTTTCCTCAATCTGTCCGTTTCTTGAAAAATGCGGATGTATCTTCTTACCTTGAAGCCTGTCAGACAGCGGCATAATTGATACATAGTTGTCGCTTGTTATTGTTGTTTTTCTTAAGTTTTCGCTCTGGTTGCCCACTATGCACCCAGCAAGGCTGTCAAGTGTATTAATGGTGTCCTCCATTGCTATAAATCCGTTAGCGTCAATTATGTTTTTAATCTGTATTGTATGCTCCCTTAACGTGTCACGGTTTGTATCTTCCAGTATTATGTTGAACGTATGATACCCAAATGAAAATGCGTCTTCCTGAACTTCTGACACAAGTGCGTCCGCTTCGTCCATTTTTTCTTTCGCCTTTTGGTTGATGTTCTGGTCTGCACCGTTTCCGCTTCCGCTTGTAAGCACAGCTGACATCATTTGCTTTTTATCCCTTAATTTTCCTGAATGATATGTTCTAGCCTGTTTTAAGGCTTTTATACTTTCCTCTTTACCAAGGGGTATATATCTGTGTATCATTCTGTATTCAAATGGTAAATCTTCTAAACGCTTAAATGCACGTGTTTCAATTTCTTCAGGATATGCTTTTATAGTCAGTATTTTAGCATATTTTCCATTTAGCTTAAGTATTGCCTGATTTTGCGGCTGAATTACTGTTAAATATTCATCTACCCTTTCGCATAGGGGGATAGGCTTAAATGTTCTTTCTTTTTGCAATCCGTTAATGTTGTTGTAAAGGTAGCTCATCATTTCAGTCCTGTTTAGCCGTTTACATTCTATAAGCTGCTCTGCGTAAGCACTCATAATGGTTAGCATTTGATTATTGAAGTCTGAAATTTGCTGTCTGAACCATTTGTCAAAAATTTCTTCCTTAGAATTTAGTTTCTTTTCGCTTGACACTTCAGGCGAGAATAAGTCCTTTATAAACTTGAACCGTTCATTTGGCGGGCAGTATGATAATGTTATGTACTGCTCAGTCTTGTAAAACGTTTCCCCTGTATTTATGATGTTAAATCTTTCCCGTGTTGCAATCTGTGTAGGAATAGGTGAGTTAGGTCTGTCCACAAATTCTCTTTTTGACATTTTTCTTCGTTGTGTTTCATAGTGAAGACAATATCCGTGCGGAAGTCTTTTCATTATTGATTTTATCATATCTGTCTTTGAATTTATTTCAAAATTTTCGTAGTAGTCTAAATCATAGTTCGTAATCTTAAATGTTGTTAAAAATCCGTTATACTTTGTAAGTATTAAATCGTCCGCTATAAAGCACGATATTGGATTATAATACTTAAATTGCTTATCATAAATTAAAAGGCTTTTTGTATCTTTTATTTGCGGTATAATCTGCTCCTTTTTCCATTTATCAAAAGCCGTCGCTATTTCAGTAAAGAATTTTGAAAAAAAGTTTGTTTTTTTAGACATGGCTTTTTTTCTGTTCTTGCTTACATTCTTAGCAACTTTTTTTCTTGTTGTTGTCGCCATTTTTTACTCCTTCTCTTTCATAAGTTCGTCATTAAAGCGATTAATGACATTATGTACGGTCTTAGCCGTGATGTTGTATTTTTTAGCAATATCTTTTATTTTCATATTCTTTTTTCTGTCCAGTATAATTGAGTACCGCTCCTCATCCGTTAGCCAACGTACTTTTTTTACTGGCTCTTTTAACATCTCCTGTTCTAGTTTTGTCAACACATTGTCCCTCGCTTTCTGATGTATTATCCGCTATCTTTAGTTTTGCTTTTAAGTAAAAAGCTGATAGCGGATATTGCTAGTTCATATATTTTATTTTTAATTTTAACATAAATATATAAAAAAGTAAATATGAAAATATGAACGAACCGCCATTATTACTGGGTTATATGCCATTTTAAATCCTTTATCTAAAGCATTTAAAATTGACATCTTATATTCAAAAAATAAGACCAATTAAAAAAAGGATATTTTTTTAATAAAATATCCTAGAAAATTTTCAAGTCTTCAATGATTGGTATTTTACTTTTATATGTAAAAGACAAATTACCTGTTTTATTCTGCTTTTAATTACATTTTTATTCATTTTTTAATTTTACATTTGTAAAGTCTACATTTCTAAAAAATAAGTCTACTCTACGGTTATTGTATCTTCCAGCGTCATTTGTATTTGTGTCAATTGGATATTCAAATCCAAATCCAAGTATCTTGTCTATTGCTATTGAACTGGATAGACCGTTTTCCCTAAGAAGGCTTGCCATTTGACTTGCCCTTTCAACTGAGAGCCTTTTATTGTATTCACGGCTTCCAGTATTGTCTGTATGACCTACAATGTCAATAGAGCCGCCTTTTGCAAATTTATTTATTGTATCTGCTATCTTTTTAATGCTTTCTATTTCTTTTTCATTTGCTGGTCGCTTTCCGTCAACTTTAAATCCTTTTATTGTACATACATAGTCAGTAAGGTTGCAGGAAAACGGAAGCTCTCCATACTCGGCTGGTGTATCTATTGTTACTTTTTCAGGCTCTATATTTTTGGTAACTGGAGCTTTTTGTGCTGGTATATATTGCTGATATTTAACCTTTTTAGGTTTACCAAATGTATATCCTACTTTTAAGCCGTAGCTTGTTGAGTGTGAATGTGATTTTGTGTCAAGTTTTGTGTTATGCAATGTGATGTCGTTTCTATCTATAGTAAATTCAATGCTTGTGTTTCCTATTTCGCTTCCAATTCCAGCACCATAGTAAAGTCCTCCTTTAGCTTTTATTCCGTCATCTTTTACGCCTGATTTTGTCTTTGCAATTCCATATCCAGCACGTCCAGCAAGATATACTAAGTTATTGTCGTTTGACTTAACTGCGTTATATTTTCCTAGCACGTAGATATTTGTGTTGTTATATAGCTTAATATCGTTTTTTTTGCTCTTTATATGCTTTGAGTTGGATGAGGATTTATGCTCAGTTCCTACACCAAAGCCCCATTTTCCTTGATTGTTGAATATTTCTTCAGCACCAATTGAAATTCCGTTCTTTAGTTTTTTACCTGTATCTACAGAGCTGTTATGTGTCAAGTCTCTATTGAAGTCATATCCGAGCTGTAGCTTTGTCTGTGCTGAAAATGACACTGACGCTACGCATAATGCCATAATTAAACTTTGCTTTAATAACATATTATCATCACCTTTCATTTATTTTATATATTCTATTTCCACTCTTTTATTTAGCTCAGGATTTTTAGAGCTTTTTGGTTCTAGGTCTCCTCTGCCGTTTATTGTTATCTTGCTTTTTTCAATACCTAAGTTTACCAGCTTTTGCCTAACTTCATCTGCACGCTTGACAGAAAGCTCTGCATTTTTAATTCTGTTCTTGCTTCTGCTTGAATGACCTACTAGCTTAACTTTTGAGATGTTATTTTCTTTTATGTAGTCCGCAATGTCCTTGACATTTTCTTCATTCTTTAAAGTTAAGTTTTCCTTAAAATATAATGTGCTTATCTTTTTGGCTTTTTTGGTTTTGCTAGGTGTATTTTCCTTAATTTCCTTTTCATTTTCAGGCTCTTTATATTTTGTGCCTGTGTCTTGTTCGTTATATGTTCTTTGTCTATAATAGTTTTTTATATCGTTTTCTGTTAAATATCTTGAATTATTTTCAGAACTTGCTGGAGTATCTCCAGTATCTGATATATTTTGTTCAGATGTTGTATTTTCAGATGTACTATTTTCATCATGTCTTATTTCAGGAGCTGGTGCTGGTATAACTTCAACCTGCACAGGTGTAATGCTTTCAATTACCACGTTTCCGTTTTGTTCCTTTAATCTGACATTGTCGATAGTATGCGATTTTGCACCTGTTTCTTCAATTGTTATATTAGGACTGCTAATATCCTTATTTTCTATGTCGCTTAATGTTTTTTCATTAAAAATTTCGTCAAGCTCCAGTATGTTAGTTATTGTTTTTGGATATAGCGTACTGGAATAGCTTAAATTTGCAGCAGCGCAGAATACAATGATTGCTGCGATTTTACTTTTTGTAATATTCATTTTAACAGCGTCCTTTCATTTTATTATTCATTTTCTTTTTTTAAGTTTTCAAGCTCTCTAGCAATTTCAGCCACAAACGGCTTAAACAGACTTTCGTTTTCGGTTAGTTCATCAATACTTTGGTCGGTAATTGGAGGATTTTTCTTAAATTCCTCAAATGACTGCTCCAGGTCTGAAATCCTAGTCGAAGTCTCGGTATCTGTTTTAATCTGGCTTAGCTTTTCACCATATATTTTGTTAAAGTGTTCCGAGTTTTCAGTTACTGTGTCAATTTCTTTTTTTAAGTCATCAATCCCTGTTTTAAGATTATTTATGAACTGAGTAGCTTTTTCAAATTTTTCAGATATTACGCTTAGCTCAACAATTGCCTTTACTCTTTCAGGCGTCAGTATCTTTAAAACTTCTATTACTTGTGAATTTGACAAGTTATTAAATATAGTAGTTATGTCATCTTCACTATAGTTATTTAATATTGTAAGAGCCAAGTTGTCAAGTTTATCCTTAAACTTTGATATTCCAAGAGACACAATTTTTTCTGATAAATTGTCTATATCCTGAGTAACATCTATTGCACTTGCAATATCTTCAATCTCAGGGTTCATTAAAGGATTTTCAAAGTCAGGGTTTAGCTCTATTTCTGCTGAATTATCCTTGTAAAGTTTAAAAATTAAATGCTTTGTCTTTTCGTTTTTGCTAACGCCTACAGGGGTTAAGTCATAGTCTGTAGTTATATCTTCATGCTTTGGAAAAATATAAGCCTTAAACTCAGGGTGTCGTTCCAGTGACACGTACTGCTTAATCCTTGTTGAAAATTCTCCGTCAGTAAGTTTTCTTGTAATGCTTAAGTTTGGGGTATCATCTTCTTCAAAGTCAGTTGTTATGTATAGCGGTATTTGTGTGTCGCTAAGCCGCATTATATATTCTCCAATGCTGACTATCGCATTGTCCCCTTTATTTAATTTCATCATATAATCACGTCCTTTCTGCTATATTATTGTAATTTCAAAGTCGCCATTTAAAATTGATGTACTTTCGTCAGCTTCTTTGCTTGTGGCATTTTCTGTCTTATCACAGCTTTGCTCATCTTTTGCTTTGTCTTTTTGAGCATTATCTTGAATTAATTTTTTAGCCAAAGCCTTATCATCTGTTTTTTGAATTTCGTCTTTTTCAGGTAAATCTGCTTCTTTTAGCGCATTAAACAGGCTATGCAAGTCATCAAATGCGTTGACGTCGACTTTGCCGTCATTTCCAGCAATGCCTTTATACAAGTTTTCAATATAAGATGTCTTAACATTTGAAAAATCAAATCGTTCAATATCAAGTCCAGCACGTTCAAGATGAAGTATCGCTCTTAGCTTTCCTAAATCCTGTTCATTTGCAATCTTTTCAGGCAGGGTTTGTTTTCTTTCAAGCGTTGTCTTTGCAATAAATATAATCCTGTCGGGGTTATCTTTATTTTTAAAGTATTTCATAGGATAGCCTAAGTAGGAGTATCTTATAAGATACTCCAATGCTGTTTCATTTTTTGTTATAGCTAAAAACTGGCTGTATTTCATATCAAGGCTGTTTTTAAATGTATTATATGTGGATATTGCTGGCTTTTTAGAAGCTGGCGCACTATGTTGTTTATTTTCAAATAATTTTTTCATATTTAACCTTTAACCTTGTCTTAAAGGTCTTAAAGTATTTATTTTATACATTAAATCCCTATCTTCTACATACCCTTTTATTTCACATACAGGCATGTTATTGTCTGTGTATGCAACTGGTGAGCAAAATAGAATATTATATCCTGACTTATACCGTCTTAGCACAAATTTTGCAGTTCCGTATGTCTTTTGGGAAACTTTATAGATATAAAATAAACAGTTCCAGTCTTTTATGATTTTTGTTTTGCCATATCTGTATCTATATCTTTTTTTCTCTTTATATTCAGAGCGCAATATTAAAATATTATTAGCAAATGTTACATTTAAGTCCCCTTTTCCTCTGAAGTCTCGTCTTCTCTCATTGTTAAATTTTACATCAGTCACCTCTGCTCCAAATTTTTTGCTAAAGTAAAGGCACGCAAGTTTTTTAACAAAGTTTTCGTGATTAAGACATTCTACGAGGTCTTCATATCTAACTTTAACTCTAGGAGACTGATATACAGATAGAGATGTTTCGTTACCTGTTGTATCTATTTCAAAGCTGGCTTGAGTTTGCCATGTATATTTATCTAGCTTAACCATATATCTAAAATATACCGTATGCTTTTTATGGCATACACGTACAGCTTCCATAGATTTTTTTAGCGTTCTTTTATGAAGCGTAAATCCTTCCGTTTTCCAGTCCTTGCACCAGTTTTCAGCGACTTTATATCCTTTAAATTTATTAATCCATTCCTCTTTTAAAAAATTCATATTTTTTACCCCTTTCTTAATATGTGAACTGCTCCCGCTATAATATTATTCGATAAAGTTTTGCATATATTCAGGTATCATATTGAACTGCATATAAAAGTCCTGAATTGAGTTAAACTTATAGTCGTGGCTGTAAAAAAAGTCAATGTCTAAATAGTTGTCTCTAATTCTGTTGTAGTCTGACATTATATCCCATAGGCTTTCCTTTAAATGCTTTGCTGTAAGAGTGCAGTTTCTTAAAAGTTCTGTTATAGCGTCAGTAGGAGTTACTTTAGCCATATCTTCCATAAATTCGTTCCCAGCATAAAAACCTCTGTTTTTTATGTGGCTTACAAGAATATCTCTTAATTTTTTTAGCATTACATCACGCATTAGGATAAATTCCACAAAATCTGATACTTTGTCTTCTATTATTTCATCGAAGTTCATCTGCTTTCTATCTTTTTCGATATATCTTATAAGTTCAAGCGGAAGTTCTATCAATGTTAAGTATTTTTTACCGTTTATTTCTTCCAAGTGATATGTTACTGAATTTTTTTCTACTATTGCAGATAGAGCTTCAAACGTTCCGCTTGGCACATTTTCTAAAATCCAGTCCACACTTAAAATATCGCTGTCTTCTATAAGGTCAAATATATTTTCGCCATTTGATGTTATCCATTGCGATTTTACGCTTCCTTCAAGAGGACAGTTATTGTAATTATATACATAGCTTTCTTTATTATACATTTTTAAATACCTTTACCTTTCTAGTTTATTATTTGTTTATATTGCTGCAAAGTTTTATATAAGGAATGTGTTAAGTCCTTATATATTCCATAATGGTTAAGGGCTTCATATAATGCTGCGATTGCACCTAACAATTCTGTAAAAGCAATTATCATGATTTCTCTTGTCAGTGGCTGGACAATATCTTTTCTAAATAGTATTGAATATTCGCACATCTTATCTTTTCTTTCAGCCATAAGTTCATTTCCTTGTTTTCTTAATGTAAACGTGTTGTGTGAAAATTCCCCTCTTATATATTTAAACTTTACATTGTTAAATACGTTTATAAAGTTTACAAAAAAAGAATATGCTCTTGCGTTGATTTCTTCTGTGAGGACTGTATCTTCGTTTATTGAAATATCTATTTTCACATCGTCTTTTGTAATTTCATTTATTTTTGTAAAATCAAATGTGTTATTTTCCTGTGCTTTTTTGACAAATGTTATTGTTTTTTGTGTGTCAATACCTTCTAAAGTTAAAGTTATGTCGGACATCATAATATATAACGTTTTACCGTCCTTTGACATATCTATTCTGCTTTTTGATTGCATTTTTGTTACTTCAAACATTTTTATCTCTCCTTTGTTTTATTATATATGAAAATTATAACACATATCTTAAAAAAATTCAACTCAAAACTATAAAAAGCATAGCGTTAAGAAATAAACGCTATGCCTATATATCACTCAGCAAATGCTAAACCTATGTATTAGCGCTAACAGTAAACGCTATGCCTATGTATTAGTCAGTAAATGCTAGACCTATGTATTAGCGCAAGTAATAAACTCTATGCTTCTAATTTTATTATGTTTTTATTCGTAATTTTCGACTTTATCTTTGTCAGATGTGCTATCCTGTGTTTCTTTTTCGGTTATGTCATTTTTCTTTAGCTCAGGGTCAAGTCCGAATATTTCAGGTTCGGAAAATATTTTTTGGCTTACTTCCTCAAAAATTTCAATAAGTCTTTCAACCTTTATTTCGTTCCTGAATATTTCACCTTTGTTATGCTCAAATATTTTTCCAAGCTGAGTTTCATCAAAGAAAAGCTCGTACGTCTTGATTGCAATATATTCCCTGTTCTTTTTAGCGCTTTTCTGCTTATTCGCTTTTGCTTCGTTCAGCTTTCTTGTAAGCTCTTTTATCTCGTCATTAATTTTGACATCCCTGTCTATATAGTCAGCAATTGTTTTTGCCTTTTTTTTAATTATGTTATTGCTTGCCACAGTTAATCAGTTCCTTTCATTTAAGTTTAGTATATTTTATCACATTTAAGTGATATGTGCAAATATGAATTTATGTAAATATCTCTAATTTAGAGGAAACATCATATTTATTTGAGTTTCTATATTCATATTGTATCTGTCTCCCATAATTTGTTGCATTTTACTAATAATTTCGTTTTGGCTCAAATGTTGTATTTCTTTCATATAATACATGTTTTCTTCGTAGTTTTCTCCATATTGTGCCTTGAAGTTTTCTTCTCCTTGTTTTTTAATATCGCTTGTAGCGTTATCAACTGCTTCTTTACTTAACCCTTTATCATCAGCCTGAGACTGTACCATTTCTGCAACATCGTTCTTAGATTGTGCTTCTGTTACAATAGTGTTTCCGTTTTTTATATTGTCCATAACTTTAAAAGAAGCATTTGCCGTCATATCTGTATCAGCGTCTGTTACTTTGGTTGCTTCCTTTTGACGTTCCAAGGCTTTTTTATTTTCTTCGGCTTCCTTTTTCTTTTTATTTAAGATTGCCTTGTCTGTCTTTTTGGCATTTTTTACGTTTTCAATGACGTCTTTATTTGATTTATGCTTTTTATAATATTTAAGACATATCTTAAGTATTTTATCAGTGCTTATATGCTCCTCGTTATGCCCTGCTAAAGTAAGTTTAGAAGCACCTTTTTTAAAGAAGTCAACCTCGTTTACCCTAATGAATGTAGTCAGGCTTCTATGCTCCTGCAAAGGGTCAGCCACTTTTTCATATTTATAAGGCTTAATTTTTTCAGTTAATATGTTTCCTTTTTTATCAATTATTCCAGCTTTTAGAAGCATTGCCCTGGCATTTTCAAATTTAGCGGCATTTACTTCAAGGTCAGGCTCAATTTCTCCTAACTTAAGTCCGAGCTGACCTTCCTTAAGCCCTTTACTTTGCCAGCCTTTCTTATATTTATTAGGATTTTGTCTATTGGCATTTATTAGCCAAATACGTTCAAACAGGTTCATTCTGTTTATTTCGCTGTCTGTTGACGCATATTTCCATTCGTCGTCAAGCTGTTCCCTGTACGGCACATATTTTGTCCTGTTATCACCTAGCAAGAACTCAATGTCTGCATAAGTCTTTGCTGGGTCATTGTAGAAATACTGCTTGTCAAGGTTGTAGCAGCTTTCACTTCCTATAAGCGGAATATTCTTGCTCCAGTACATAAACTGAGGGTCAGTAAAGTATCTAATCTTGTCAGTCATTATCGGCGTCTTACCTCCAAGTATGATTAAAATTTTATTAAGCGGAAGACGTCTTAACTGGTCTGGCGATATTAACGGGCTTCCTGTAAAGTTTTCACTAGGATTAGATTTATTTCCGTTAAATAATGTCATATTATTTTTATTTGTTACCATTCTTATTGTTTCATTTCCTACAGCTTTTGACACATATTCTCCTGTTCCGTTGTCATTGGCTGTATAGAATATTTGCAGTTGGCAGTTTCCCCTGTAACTTTATATATTATCGTCAGTAATATATATGTCGTTTTTTGACATCTTGACATTTCTGTCAAGCATAGACTATATCATATCCATATTTAATTATTTTTTATACTAGCATAATTAAACTTAGGCGAAACCACTTCCGATACATTTAACGACCTGTACCGTACTCCCCGTCAAGAGGATAGTCGTTGAACCTTCTCTTACGAGCTTGGCTGCTGATTACCTATTGCTTGCCATTGATACTTAGGATTTAACCATATATCATCTATCTTGTTTTTTCTGCTTTCGCAACGTTCACGACTATATCCATTTTTTGGATATTGCGTTGTAGTCAAGATAGCTCTTAAGGTTTTCCAGCAATTCAGTTTCCTAAATCGTATGCAAGTTTCCCTACATACGTACTGGTTTGTAGGTTAGCGTGTATTTATGCTATCTTACGCCCAATAAATTTGTTCTTTTCTCCATAAATTTGGAATAACTGGTCTAATGATTGATTAATTAACATTAGCTTCATTCCATAACCCGCAACAAATCCTGCGGCAGTTTCCAATACTTCAATCTTACCAATTGCTGGGAACTCGTCAAGAAGCATTAATAACTTATGCGGCGGCTTCACTTCATTACGGTAGTCCTGTTCAGGAGTTAATCCGTTTACAAGCTGTACAATCATAATTCTAACTAATGGCGCAACGTCCAATATGTCTGCTGGAAGCACAACTAAATATAATGACATTGGCTTTTTGTAAAACATCAAGTCCCTAATTCTAAAGTCGCTTACGCTTGTGTTTTTTCTTACAGTAGGAAGCCCGAATAATGATATGCAGGTAGTAGTTACCTTAATAATTGTAGATGTAGTATTTTCAGAAGCCTGAGAGCTGTCTGTAAATCCTGACACTACTTCAGGGTGTTTTCTTCCTGTATGCCATTTAATTTCGTGAGCCACATTCTTAGAGTTGAAACTTCCGTCAGCGTTCATTTTAGAATAATCCATTTGTGTATAGTTATATACGGTAGGCAGCTTAATTTCTTTTCCATTCATTCCTGGAAGAGTATCAATTCCTGACTGAGCCATAGCTTCTTCTGCGGTTAAAGGTTTTCCTCCAGCAATAATTTCCCTGAAGTTTGGATATATTTGACACAGTTTATTCTGTATCATTCTTACAAGCTCCTCGTCCTTACAGTAGCTGAAAAAGTCTTCTACAGTTGACTGCATTTTAAGTATTGCAATTCTTGGCAATGTGAACTGGCTTGATACCAAGTAGTCAAATACTTGTCCAAGATTACCTTCAACAACAGGAAAATATTTTGTACACAAAGTATCATCATTAATTAATGCACGGTCAACTCTGTTACCGTTTGCGTCTTCAAATTTAGGGTCATTTAAGAATACTTCATATATTACCCTTATAATATCTGCCCGTAGTAAAGAAGACGCAGATGTGTCCCAGAATGGGTCAGGCTTTTCTTTTGTAGTAACTATATTAGCTATATTCATTGTGTCTTCGGCTTCCTTGTTTGTCAGCATACGAATTTCTCCAAGCGGGTTGTAGCTGCTTGAATTATCTGATTTTGGAGCGTATCTAATAATGATGTTGTTCCAACGGTTTTTACGACAGTATGCAGTATTTTGGTAGTTTTCTCCTTTAATGTCCAGTACAAACACAGACTGTGTCCATTCAAGAAGCGAGGGAGTAATGATTGAAACCCCTTTACCAGTACGGGTAGGTGCAGCCACTATTACGTGGGTCTTGCTGTCGTCCTTTAATATAATCTGTTCAGGCTTCCAAATACGCTCATAGTGGTTCTTTACAACTTTCTGTCCGCTTGACGTGTCAGGTATTAAAGGTATCAGCTTATGAAAATCTACATCAAACTTCATCTTGTCAATATTTGCGATAGCCTTTTTTTTCTTTTCAGGGTCTTTTTGGTTCTGCATTGACTTAAGTATGCCCTTTAACGTATTCTTATGCTCAAAATATTTATACTCTTTAAACGGTGCGTCAAATCTACCAAGAATTACACCGTCTTCCACATTTACAAGGTCAATCTCATAAATTTTCTTAGTGTCGTGAGTAAATATGAGGTCAAAACTCTCTGCAAATTTTGCAGTCCCGTGATATGTATAAAACGGAGGTCTTTTTGTTGCCCACGCATAGCCAATATAGTATGCTGCAACAAGTTCAATAAAAAACATTAAGAATGTATTAAACAGTTTTCCGTCAACTGGGTTTACTACCGTGTACATAAGCTGACCGTTCTTATCCTTTAAGTAGACCTTATCATTAAGACCGTCTATCTTGCTTTTTACAAGTTTGAATTTTGCAAGACGCCGTCCGTAGCTGTCCCTTGCATAGTCAGATACAAACTTGTTATATGTTATGCTCACGACTTTGCCGTTAGGCTCTGTTATCTTATGTGGAAGATTTATTGAGCCTGTTATTATAGAAAACGTATTGATGTGGCTATATATCTCAAGTAGACCTTTATTATGCGGGTGCTGGAGCTTATCTATGTTAAACGTTCCTTGAGGTAGCGTATCAACATCTTTAATCTTTTTAATTATGCTTGCCTTAAACTTTTCTTCATCAAAGTTTGGCTCTTTAAAGTTTGCATTAAGCTGCTTTTTTCTTTCAATTTTAGCCTTGTAGTCATCTACGTAGCCTTGCGCAGCATTTGCTCTTGCTGTTTCAACTGCGTCTTTATCCTGTCTAGCAATATATACAGCAAATGCGTTTTCAAATGCTTTTTTATATCCTTTTGTCAAAAAGTATGAATTTAACGCTATTATTAATATTATTGCGCAAGGCAACAACCCAAAAAAGAATATCCGCAGTTTCTTTAGCATTTTCTGCTCAACAGTTATATATTTTTTATCTTCTTTGAAATTCATCTTAATAATTTCCTCTTTTCCTATTTTTTAAAGTAAAAGCGAGACTTGTTTCTAATCTCGCTTATACAATTTTATTTGTTTGTTATTTTATATCAGGCTTATAAGGGCTGTCTAAAACAATGTCAGAATTAACTCTTACATTAAATCTAGTGCCTTGCTTAACAGTGAGTAAAGTCTGAATTTGCGAGTTCTTGTTTTCTGCTTCACTTTGAATTTTTTCAATTACATCACCTAAAGTCTGAGGACTGTCGGTATCTGTATTTCCGTTGCTATCCCTAGTCACGTACTTAGTCAGCTTAACTTTTCCGTGTTCTATAGTAAGTCTATCAGCAAAGTTATATCCAACAGCGGTAATTGTTGACATTACAACATTTGCAAGTTTTTTCCAGAAATGCGTATTTACCTGAGCTTTCATGCCCCCATATCCTTGAAGGTCAACACCTTTGAACTGTGCAAGGTTGATTGAAGTTCCGTTCGGAAATATAATTCTGTTCCAAATAGTTATCACCCTGTAGTTTGCGCCGTCCATATAAGGCGTATATTCTCCTAAAATCTTGCTTCCTCTAGGAATTAACAGATGTCTTCCAGTACGTGTGTCATACACGTCGCTTGATACAACTGCTATCGCCATATCGCTTGTTATAGTCTTAATACCGCTTAAAAGCGTAGTCGGTATAATTTGCCCAGCGCTTAGCGTATATTTGCTTTGCTGAGCAATGACGCTTCCTGAGTTATAGTTTACGCTTCCATATCCTTGCGCACCTCTACCTGTAATTGTAGGGTCAGTCTGCGTAAACGGGTTCATATTCTTTTGCTGATTTTGGCTAGGTACACCTTGCGCTTCATTAGGTGCAGCCTGTGCAGTCTGAATACCTGAACCGCCAGCCCCGCTTCCAGTTACTTGCTGTACGCTTCCGTCAGAAGCTACCTGATAAGTTCCAGCTGGAACTTGGTTAGGGTCTACACGTCCGTTGCTTACCGCAATATTCTGACCTTGTCCGTTACCTTTTCCAGTGTCCTGAGACTGGTTGGACATAAAGCTCATTCCTCCAGCTCTTACTTCCTTTAATCTTTCGTCTCTTTGCTTTTTCTTTTCAGCCTTTTGTGCAGCCTTTATTTCTTCAGGCGACATCTTTGTTCCAGCTTCTGAGACGTCAGCTCCTGTGTTGTCGCTAAAGTCCCCGCCCCCACTAGACTTAGAGCCTTTAGAACTGCTTGAGCCGCTTGAGCCGCTTGAACTGTTTGACCCTCCTGAAACTGTTGCTGGAGACGTGTCAACGTCATTCCATTCTGAACCAGCTGACATCGAGTTGTCGCTGTCTTCAAGGGATTTTCTGAACTCGTCTTCGCTTACACCGCCGTCACCTTGTGTACCTGATGTATCAGAAGATGTGTCTGATGAGCCGTTTGCGTCATTCTGCTCGCTTTCGCTCATAAGGTCTCCAGTTTCATTATTTCCGTCACCAATTTCAATAGGCTTGTCATCGGCAGTTGTAACCTGGTTCTGAGCGTCCTGTGAAGCGTCCTTTTTCTTTCCTCCTAAAATCATTTTAGTTCCGAATAAAAGTCCAGCTCCTACAACAGCAAGGCTTCCTAATATAATCATATTCTTAGACATTTCTTTTTTCTTTGAGATAGTGTCATCCGCTTCAAGCTCGTCATCATCTATATATGTGTCTTCGCTTTGATTTTCAGGATTTTGCTCACCATTTTCAGGATTTTCGCTATATGTGTCATTGTCGCCGTTTTGTTCTTGCTCATTATCTTGTGCATTTTGTTCCTGTTCTTGTTCTTCGGCAAGTTCTTCTTCCTGCTGTTTTTTTCGTTTCCAAAAATTATCCATTATTCCCATATCAAAATTCTCCTTTCCATATTATCTTAATTGGAATTTAACCACTTTTTTATCTAGTTTCAACTGACCTTCCTTGATTACCCTGTCAACTCTTATCAAGTTTCCTTCCTGATGATAATTTACTTCCTCTAATTTTCCAGTTGAACCTTTTACTACAAGTATTGGGCTTTCAGACATTTCATCCTTAAATTTGATGTATGTATGTTTTCCGTCATTGTAAACACCTGTTGGCGACCAGTCATAAGTTGTAGGCGTTATTTTGTAGTTTGTTGACAGATTGTTTATGTTAGCGGCATTTGTCTTAACAGTTGCTGTGGTAGGGTCATCTCCGTTCATTATTGGCGGAATTGAGCTGTCAGTTCTGTACATTCCCATAGTGGCGTCTAATGGATATGTAAACTTGACAATCATATTGTAGATTTTTTCGTCACCGTTGATAAAGAATGTATATGTTCTTTTTGATGTCTGCACAATAAGATTTGATTTTATGTCATCTTCAGTAGGTCTTATGTATAATGATGTCGCATTTTTTTCTCCACCTTTTGACATATCTATTTTCCAGTTCTGAGTATCTCCTCCACCTACGTAAGTTATTTCCTCGTCAGGGTTTAATTCTATTCTAGTTGAAAAGTCAGGCGATACCCAAATTTCATAGATTGAGCTTGGACTGTATTTAAAAGAAGTTTCAACTTTTTTTATGGCGTCCTTTTTACCGCTTATCATCTGTGCAGTCTGGCTTGGCAATTTTTCCTCGTCATAGCTTTCAGACACTCTTTGAATTTCGTCAGCGGTTGCGGCTGCTTTATGTCTTGCTCCGTCATTAGCATAAGTTGTGGCAGATAATGCCATAATTAGCGCTATTACTAGCATTTTAATTTTTTTATTCATCTTTTCGCTCTCCTTATCCTTGCTGTTGCTATTTTTAAAGTTGTTTTAACAGCATATGTTTTTAATCAAATATTGTAAATTTGTTATAAATATCTTTGCATATATTATCAAATATAAGCCTTTCCTGTTCACCAGGACTTACTTTTGGGGTTTTAATCTTAGGTGTAATATCAAGGTCTTGCAAAAGCGTAAGATATTCCTCAAAAGCCTTTGAGAAGACATCTCGTAAAATATTTACGTTTTCAATTATTTCATCATTTTTAAGCCCTCCATTTTCCTTAAAGGTCATTACCTCAACTGCAAGCCTGCAAATATCCGTAATATAGTCATAGCTTTCCATTATGTCTTCATCAAAACTTATTTCATAGTTTTGTGCAAGTATGAAAAGCATAATGTCCGTTATTGCTTCGGCACTTTCCTTTGTATAATATCCGTTACTACGAAGCCTGTCCATGATGTACGCTTTCGTGTAAATCATCTTAAATTCCTGTGACGCTTCGTCGTACTTATTCTTATCCAATATAAGCACAGACTGGCTAAGCTCCTCATAGTCATTAACATTTGCATATATCGCTTTTTTAATGTCTGTGTTATGTATAACCTTAATTCCGCAATTGTTAAACTTCAGCTTTAAATTGGTTAATAGTGCTTGTTTTTCACTTTCTGAGGTTATCTTTGCGTCATTTACCTGAGTTTCAATATAGGACTTGTAGGCGTTATACATCTCATAGTAAAATTCCGTTTTCAGTCCTTTTTCACGGTAGGCTTTATTAACTGCAACAAGTTCACTTATAACTTGGTTATTTTTATTGTCAGGCAAGTCCATTATGTCATTTGCTATCTGCAAGAATGTCTGCAAATCTTTATTTCTAATATTATGTGTTTTTGTCCTTGTTAAGGAACTTCCTGTTTTTGCTGCTTGTTTTAAGCCGTTTGAAACACTTTTGATGTCTTGCTGTATTCTTGCTTCACCTTGGCTTGATTTTTTGAGTTCATAAAACTTTTTAAAAAGTACCTTTAAATTATTGCTGTCATTAAGGTCTGTTGGAACATAAAACGTCTTTGAACTATTGTCAGACATCTGTACAGTAAGTTCAACATTGTCATTAATTGGCTTTGTCTGTGACAGCTGCAACGATTTAATGCCTTCAAATTTTGAAAATATTAGAAGCGATATGAAAAGCTCCGATAAATTTTTATTAGGCATGGTTGAGCCGTTTAACAGTTTTCCGTCAAATGTGATTTTTCCGATGTAGTTCGGGTCGTCTATGTCCCTAACTAGAAAAAAGTTTTTACTATTTGTTAAAAGCCAGTATTTATATATTTCTGTTAAAAACAGCACAACGTTTTCATCGGCTTTTAATGTAACTTTCCTATTATATATTTTTTGCCTTATTTCATCTTTTGTCTTGTGCCATTTGGTATTTATAATATGATTATAAATACATATTATTACAGCGGTCTTTTCAAAATCCTCTGACAAAGTGCTTTTAATAAAGGTTTCAATCTTTTCCTTGTCGCTTACTCCCCCTGATATTAAATTATGTATCTTTGCGACAGCTTCAAGAATGTTATTTGACATATCTTTTAGAGCAGACATTGCCTTTTGTATATCCTGGTTTTTATAAACTTCAAGCCAGTCTAAAAGATATTTTATTGTAATATTTTTGTAGTTTCTTACATCGGGGTCTTCATTTTCAAGCATTGATTTTGCTATCTCATTTTCGTAAGTCTTTTTCAGCTTTACTTCTATTACATACTCTATCTGTCTTTTACTAAGTTCTTTGCACTCTTTTAAAAGAACTAGGGCAAACAAGTTATAAAATTCTTTCAAGTATGACACGTCAACTTCAAAATCCGCTATTTTATATACATTATTTTCAATTATCCCAATTGAGAGCATTTTTGATATTGTCTGAACTGTGTCAATCATATCAATGTTGCTTTTATTTATTAGCTGCTCATCTTCCAAAGTTTGCACCTCCTTTGCTGAAAAAAAAATATTTTAAATTATAATATGTAAATGTGTAAATTTTAAAATTTTAATTTTAAAAGGGAATAATTTTTTAAGGTTATTCCCTTTTTCCTTTTAAAAATCTATAGCTTCTTAAAATAATTACTCTAACGGTATTCCGTTTGGCGTCATCAGTTTCATATGTGGTGTCTTTATAGTTCTTGTTGTTGAATGGTTATCAATCATTGCTCCAGTTGAATTTTTTGCAATATCTGTAAAGTTCCAAGCTAACCATAATACTATTACTGTTGCCAAGATGTGCATTACAACTGTAGAAATATTAATATCATTCATCGTTTTTGTGAAGAACAAAATAATTGAACCAATTAATACTCCTCCACATACTAACCATTTAACACTTGAAGCTCCGTCTTTAATTACGTTTGTTTTCATATTTTGAAACCAACCTGTAGGCGCAGCGTCAACGCTGACTGCAAAACAAACAGCTACTAATGTTAAGGCTATTACTGCTAGTAATATCATAATTTTTTTATTGCTTAGGTTTTTTTTAATATTAAACCCTGTTTTTGTTAATGCTACGTTCATTGTTAAACCACATTCCTTTCATTTTTTATTTTTTAAAACATCGTTCCGCTTCCAAAGAAATCTTGGACTGCATTTAGTATACCTTGAAAAAGAGTATATTTTATAGCCATTTCCAAAACAGCCATTACTGCGTCACTTACGTTACCTTGTGCTTCGTACAGCTGAAAAAGACCCTGAATTATTATAAGTCCGTTTACAAGCCATACCACAGACGCTTTTGCAAGTTCCACAAAGTCTATGACTGGTTGCAGGCTTGCGTCCTTTTTTCCGCTGGTTGCATAACTAATGCCAAATACAATAACTATATATAATAAACTTGTGAAAAGTTTTAAAATTATTGCCTTATTTGTTTTCTTTGATTTTCCGCCTTTTGACGAAAATGCTTTTACTAAAGGAAAAGATTTAAGTTTTGTCATATATTGCACCTCTTTCCCTACCCGTTACTGTGATACAGTTTCTTTTGAAATATTTACATCTGTAATTACTATTCCAAAAGGATTTATTCTGTAATCCTTGTCACCAGTTTCCTTGACTGTGACCTTTATGCTGGCAACATAGTTTTCTGTTCCCTTAAGAGTTTCTCCGTCAAATGTCTGCTCCTGCCAACGTACATTATAAGTATTTGGAGAACCAGCGTCCTTTGTAAAGGATTTTACAGTTGTCGTTATTGACATTGTACTAGAGCCTAGCACTTCCGCCGTATTTGTCCCCTGAATAAAAGTTTGAAACTTAGTCTTGCTTTGAGGGGTCATAAACGCATAGGTGCTGTCAATGCTTTTCAGGTAGTCTGTCTTGTCAAAGGGTATGCTTCTCAATTTTGCTATAACCTGTGTAACAAGAAAATATTCCATTGCTTTGTCAGGCACTTGAGCATTTAGGCTAGCCTTTAGCTGCGTTACGCCAATTGTCGCTCCGCTGTCCTTATCTATCTGTATGGCTATTACTCTGTCGTGAACCCTTGTCATATAGTACCACATTCCAGCAAATGATATTACTGTCGTTGCTGCAAATACGTAAGCCATTATCTTTGTCTTTAGCGTTGATAAGGCAAGCCTGTGGTATATGTCCCTGAAATTTGGGTCACGACCGATTACCCTTTCGGGTATTCTGTGTACTTCCTTGTACTCTGACGAATTTTCAGTGTGCATTTTTATCTCCTTTCTTTTTATGATGTCTATATCTTTTTAAGATTACTCGGCATAATTATAACATACTTTTAAAAGTACGCCCTAATATATGCTATCTTGGAAAAATTATATAATATTACTTATAATCTGTCAAGCCGATTATAAGCCTTTATTAAGTGCATTTTAATAGCGTTTAATTTTAATCCTTTATTAAAAGGTCTTAAAGTTGTAAATCATTGCTAAATTCTTTCACTTTTTCATTATTTTTCATATTTCCGTTTCTAAATTTATCAATCTCTTTTGCCATATCAGCGGACTTCATATAAAAAAGACTGTCCTTATCCTGACGCTCATTATAGCCAACCTCAAATTCGCATAGCTCAAGAACAAGCTCCTGATATTTTTGTGCTTCGGACAAAGTTTTTTCCAGCTTTTTAAAGTCTTGCCAGGCTTTCTGTTTTCTGTCCTGTATTTTTTTGTTAAGGTCGCTTGCTGGATTGGTTAGAATTTCTGTGACACCTTTAAGAGCAATTCTGTCAGTTTCAGACAGCTCCTTTTTTACAGGGTTAGTAAGTTCCACTTTATCAGTATCTGAACTGTTAAAGAAAAACCAGCTTTTCTTTTTAGGCTTTGCATTATTTTGTGCGTTCTGTTTTCTGTTCATTTCTTTTATCTGTTTTAAATAGTCATCTTCATAAGATTTCTTTTTAGCTTCAAGTTCCTTTTTAATGTCTTCCAGGTCATCTTTTGTATACTGTGTGTCGTTTTTGTACCTGAAGAATGTAGTAACGCCTTTAACCCTATTTTTGGCAAATTCGTCAAAGCCTTTGTCAATTGTGCCTTGAATTGTATCAAGCCGCTCATTTACTTTAGACGTTATGTCAATAGGTCTATTTGCACGAAGCGATGTCATATATTCATTCAGGTTAATTTCAGAATTAGCCATTTTAAAATCTGTATTTAAAATTTTGTTGTCAAGGTCTTCTATCTTATATAGCAGATATGCGTTTGCAAGATTTCTGTTAAATATTTCCTCCTTTATTTCAGATACAGCCTTATCCTGCTTCTTTTTAGTTAAAATATCATCTTCGTTATTGTCAACTTTGGCTGTTCTTTTCTGATATTCGACAATATTTAGCACAATTTCTTTTGTTATGTTTTCACTAATTGACTTTTTCTTGGCTCGTTTTTCAAGCTCATCACGAATTATGCCATTTGACATATTATAATGTATTCCGTTTGAGCCGATGTTTTCTACAAACTGTGAAATGTCGTTTTTCTGCTCAATGCCGTCTTTCAGTTTAGACAGCTCCTTAACCTTGCTTGATAATTGCTTTACGTTTCGTGTATTTATTACATCCTTGTTTAGCACAAGCTCTCCGTCTGCAATAAAGTGCGGCAAGTTAATTTTATAGTTCTTTGTATCTTCATTCAGCATATCTGAATACATTCCGTCAACTTTAGTGCGGCTTATATCCTCAAAGTCAAAACTTTTCTTGTAAAGCCTGTTACATTCAGTAACCCTTTGTAAAAAAAGCTCAAGCTCGTTTTTTGGATTTTTTGCAAGATTTCGTTCCTTTCTTTGCTTTCTGTCATTTAGCAGCTTTTCCTTATGTTCTGCCAGCTTATCCCTGTATTCAGTTCTTTTAATGGTTCTTTCGTCAACCATGGAATTTTTTTGTATTTCACTTAGCGTTGCCATGTCTACATCTCCTTTGCTCTCATTCTTTTTATTTGCAATTCGTCTGCGCTCCTTGCCCCAGTCCTTGAAATATTTGTCGTTATGACCTTTCCTGTAGAAATTTAGCTTATGGTAAAGTGACGCCCCCACGTCATCTTTTTCATACATTGCACGTTGTCTTAGCTCCTTATAGGAACGGCTTTCCATATCAGGAAGTTTCCCAGCTTTTATAAGTTCCTTGTTGCAGCTTTGCGCCCAGTTATCTTTCATAAAATATAAATATTTCAGCTTTGAATATTCATACTTGGGTGCTATATCCCTTTTAAACATATCCTTTTGGGTAAATCCAAAGCCTTCTGGAAACTGCCTGTTTGAAAACATTAAATGCAGGTGCGGGTGCTGCTTTCCGTCAAGCTGCTTCTTATTATGAATTGCGTATACTACGGCAGTCTTTTCAGAAAATGTATTCCGTACAAAATCTTTTACAATATTTTCATATTGTGACGCTGTCATGTCAAAAGGCAGGTTTGCCTGAATATCTGTATAAAGATGTCCGTTTTTCCGCTCGTACTTTTCAGCTGCTTTCCATAACGTCTTTGCGTCACCAAATGTCTGAGGTATGTTAAAAGAGCCTTTTGCCACAAGGTCTGGATAATCTTTGTATTTTCCTTCACGTGATATGTATGCGTTCTTGTCAAGAGGAGGTCTTCCTTTCTGCCTTGACACAGTTTTTATCTGAAAACTGTTGTTATTCATTTTATCAGCGCCCCTTTCATAAGTATTTCATTACTTAATATACCACATTTTTGTATAAATGTGAATGTATGAAAATATTCCTTTGTACAATAGGCTTATTTTCGTTTGGCTATGTTTTGTAAAGTGTGGTATAATAACTTTGTAATAAATTAAAAATGAAAGGATGTGTTTGTTATGGCATACACAAAGGAACAAAGAAACGACGATATAATTGACAATTTTGAAATATATGCGGATTTTAGCATTAAATTTAAAAAAGATGTTGACGGCAAGGACTGTCTAATATTGACTGATGACAAGACTGGATTGCAGGCTGGATTTTCAGAAGAAAATCTAATATATCTTGCAACAGAGGACTATTGCGACACAGTAATTAAAAATATGTCCAAAGTGTCAAAGGATATTAATAGCCTTTACGCTAGAAATAATGCCAAATGTGAGCCGATAATGACAGCTAGGGTTGATGAGCCAATTAAATTAGATGATTTAACATCTATGAAATTAAACTTGAACGGCAACCATACATTCAGCTATGACCTTTTAAGCGAAGATTTTAAACCTTTGCCTGACAGGATTAAAGAAACTTTAACAAGAGAAATTCTTACTGAAAACATAAATATTGAAAAAGAGCCAATTAGAATAAAATCAGCAGATGTCAACGGACAACCTTTGACACCTGAACAGGAAGCAAAAGAAATTGAACAAGCATTAGGTAAGATAGAGCCGTTTAATAAAAATGATATTGAGGAACAAAAAGAAGCCACTGAATTTTTATATCCGACTAAAGAAAATAGCGGATTTGATGTAAATAAGAATGAGCTGGATGTAACTCAGTTCTTAACTACAGCCTATGCAGATACTGACTTTGACCTAGTTGCTGAAAAATTTAACCATAAAAAGCAAGGATTTTCTGATTTGCCTGAAATAAGTCCTGACGTTAAAGTATTTAGCAATACCGACAGGGATGTATTCGTACTTGCAAATGCTGACGCAAATGCACGCAAATATGGTCTAAACGGCATTGGCGATAAAATTCAAAAGCAGTTTGAAAATGATTATACCCAATATGCTATATTATCTAATAAACAGAATAAAACTGATGATGACTTGCAAGTTTTAGCAAATAATAAATTTGCAAAAGCCATAAATGAAAAAGACCCTGCAATGTCAGCTTTTGAAAAATATGTTGCTGACTATGTCAAAGACAATATCGACATTAGAATGATAAACGATGTTGAAGCAGTAAAGTTTACAGATATTCATAGAAGCATTGCGGTTGCTAAGGTTGATTTTTATGACTACAGCTTGGATGAAGTTGTAAACTCAGTTAAAAAATATTCAAAATTATTCCCTGATGTAGATGACAAGGTTATTATTATGGAAAATGAGGACGGAACTCAGTTTGAATATAAGTCAGCTAAGACAGTTAAAACTGGAAAAGATGACTTATACAGAAATACCGATACAATCAGCTTTATTGACAAGAACGACGATACATTTGCAACAATGTACATAACTCGTTCAGGAAATCCCACTATGACTGTAAATACAAATAACAATGAGCTTTTAAATGAACATTTCACAAAACTAAAGACTTTAAGAAATGCTATATTTAAAGATATGCAAGGTCAATCTCTTGATTTCCCTGATGATGTTACAATAAATGAAGTTAAAAATGAAATATTTATAACTGATAAGGAAGCCCAAATGGTACATTATATTGATACAGATACAATGAATAAGTCACATATTTCATATAAGAATAAAAATAATGCACCTGCTCAGGAATATGTTGAAAGTCAGTTTTATGGCATTAAAAGCCTTGAAGATTACGGAAAACTTGCAAGAATGACAACTGGAGTAAATGCGGTTGAAATTAAGCCTTTTGAAATTAATGACAGCGTTGCGTCAATTCCTGTATTTAAGGAAATTGTAGGAAAAGACTTGAAAGAACACGCTCTACAGGATAAACCAGACCTTAAAAAATCTAAGATGACAGTAAACGTGGTGCTTGATGATAAGGACAACTACAACAGCCGTCTTAGACTTAGAGACGGTATAAGCGTAAACGCAAACTTGCTTCCTGACTATAAAGAGGAAATAAATTCCGTTGAGTATTCAACTAACAGTCTTAGACGGGAAATGAAAAAAGAGCTTCAATATGAAAAGGCTAAAGACAGCAAGGATGAAGCAGATAAATAAAAGCAAATAAAAAAGACAAGTATTAATTACTTGCCTTTTTTTATTAGTTCTCGTTAATGTCAAACATCATATCCTTTAACACACATTCGACAATTCCAAGCGATGTTGCGGCTGCCAATATCTTCAAGTCCTTAATATTTAACAGCAAGTTTTCTTTCATTATCCCGTTTTCCGCTGGAATTAATATATTATAGGTTCTGTCAAACATTAAATGCACTGTTTCTTCAGGGTATCTCGCTACGATACGTCCTGTCTCTTTTGCAAGAAGTTCCTTGATTTCCAAGGCGTCCTCTTTTCTTAAGGGCTTGTTGTAGTCAAGTCTTGTAAAGAATTTATGTAGAAGTGCGTTTCTTTTTTCCTTATTTTGCACAAAGTAGTATGCCAAGTTGTCAATTTCCTTTTCCTGAATTTTGTCTAATGTCTTAGGAACATATTCAGGAATATCTACGCTGTCTTGTAAACTTTCTTTTGTATCTTGCGGTGTATCTTCTTTTTCAAAATCTTTATTTTCTGTCACGTTTTCAGTTTTGGCTTGATTATCTTCATAAGACTTGTCTACTTTATGATTTTCAGTAAAATCTTTATTTAATGGATTTTCGACGCTAGGTTCTGACTGATTATCTCCTGCTTGTACTGCTTCTGTAGGACTATCTTCCACTTGCATACTTTCAGTAGGAGTATCTTCTGCTTGTACACTTTCAATAGGAGTATCTTCAACTTGTACAGTTTCTGTAGGTGTGTCTTCAACTTGCACACTTTCAGTAGGAGTATCTTCCACTTGTGCATTTTCTACTGGTGTATCTTCCACTTGTGCATTTTCTGCTGGTGTATCTTCCAATTGTGCTGTTTCAGTAGGTGTATCTTCCAATTGTGCTGTTTCAGTAGGTGTATCTTCAACTTGTACACCTTCAGTAGATGTATCTTCAACTTGTACACCTTCAGTAGATGTATCTTCTGCTTGTACAGTTTCTGTAGAAGTATCTTCTGCTTGTACAGTTTCTGTAGGTGTATCTTCTGTTTGCACTGCTTCTGTAGGTGTATCTTCAACTTGTACACTTTCAGCAGGTATATCTTCCACTTGTACATTTTCTGTAGGTGTATCTTCTGTTTGTACACTTTCAGCTGGTGTATCTTCAACTTGTACAGTTTCAATAGGTGTATCTTCCACTTGTGCAGTTTCAGTAGGAGTATTTTCTATTTGCATAGTTTCTGCTGGTGCGTCTCCAAATATTGTTTTTATTGCCACATCTTTAGCTTTTTTAAAGTCTAATGTGTCTAACAAACAATATTCAGATACAGACGTCATACCAGCCTTGGGGTCGGTATTGCTGATTGTAACTCTTACGGCAAATTTCCCGTTAAATACTTTTATGTCATCGCAAGTAATAAATGTGCTAGTTCCAAGAAGCCCTTCCTCCAGGCTTTCACATTTATATTTTTTGTTAAATTCCTTTATTCCTTTGTCATAATATCTTTTCATCTCTGTTAATCTTTTAACTACGTCCATTAGTCATCATTCCTTTCAAGTCATATTTTTATATAATTTATTATAGCACATTTTATAATAAAAGTCAACTAATTTTATTTATAACTTTTGACAATCTGCTTATTTTCTAAAATTTTACTGTGTCTGTAAATTTTAGGTATCGCTAAATAACAGGCTGAAGTAAGCACCAGCACAAGCATAGCTGAATAAACTATGTCCTTAAAAAATTGCCTAAGCGCTTTTTTATGCTTGATTTCAGAACACGATACAAGATAAACCAAATCCATAAATAGAGCTGCATACTGCACACATATTAAAAACATCATATATAAAGCAAATATAATCATAACACATACATATAAAATAAAAAATATATTATTAATCATTTTACAGTAACCTCCTTAACATTTTTTATAATTTTACTCAACAATTTAATATCTAAATTTGATTTTTAAATGCAATTAGCGTAAGCTCATTCCATTTTGAGCTGTTTATTTCAAAATGGTCTGAAAACTCAGTTATTGTAACCTGTTTTAAAGGTACTGCCAAAAGGTCAAAATTTGACTGGCTTCCAGTAAATATCATCATCTGATTTGGCTTGTCAACTGCAAAAAATCCAATAGAACCTCTGTTATGCCAGGCACATTCTATGCTTCTGTTAAAGCCAAGAGGACTAAGCCGTCTCTTTATTTCACGCACAGCAATCCTTTTATCAAAATCTGTCTTTGCACAGAAGAATACATACAGGAATATAATTCCTGTTATGCAGTTAAATGTGGCAGGCACTCCCATTAACAGTAAAAATACTAAAAGAACTGCACCGCCAGTAACTTTTAACAGCCTGTAGTAGCCTATATATCTTAAGTTAAATTGTTCATCCATTTTTTAAACCTCCGTTACATATTTGTTATAATACTTATAATCATTTAATACTTTTTCGTGAGCATTGTTTAAATCCTGCATTTGCCTAGTTGTATCAACCCCTTTATTTCTGTCAGGGTGAAGCTGAAAAGCCTTTTTTCTGAAAGCAGTCTTAATCTTGCTTTCAGAGAGCATTTCTTTTTTTGCAATCCCTAGTGTAGACAATGCTTTTTCTATATTTGAAATTCGTTCCATATCATAGCTGGGATATGTTTTTTTATAGTATTCATTAGTTCTAGCATTACTATATGAATTTTGGTTCTTATTTTGATTTTGATTATTGCTTGTATCTTTTTTAGTGCTGTTGTAAAATTTGCACATTTTTTTATAATACTGGTTGAATTTTTCTGCTTCCACTTCTTCGTCAAATAATATTTCACAAACAAGCTCTATCAGTTTCATACCAGCAGCGTAAAAAACTTTTCCCCCTACTATCAGCATTATAGTAGGTGCTGCAATATATTCTACATAATGCCAGTCATTCATGACGCTTCCGTACATCATAGCTGCGACTGTAAGTATTACCATAAAAATGCCTGCCATTGAAGCAATCTCTGACACAATTTCAAGCGCTGACAATAAACTTAGTGCTGTGAGCCTTAAAATACCTTTGTCCATAATAATTATCTCCTTTTTGCTGATATATTTTATACAAAAAGTCATATCTTTTTATAAAACAATTATAGCATATAAAATAAAAAATGTCAACTTAAAAATATTGATAATAAAAAAGAGATAAACTTTTATAACAGTGTTTATCTCATTACATACAAGGCATAGCCTAAAAACGTCTATGACAGGAAAGACATACAATAACTAAATATATGGCGTAATTAATATTATATTTTAGACGTTTTATATAAACCTTGATATTTATGTTCTTATTATAACATATTCTTGGCTTAATGTCAAATTGAAAATGGCACAAATCTAACGTTTTCATAACTATATACGCAAGCCAAATATTCTATTATGTTATCCGTAAATATTGGATTTTCTCCTGAATATCCAACTGAAAGCTGCAAGTCCCTTTGGCTTACTCCAATTAATTTTCCATTGTCACATCTTACAAAAAAGTATACCCCTTTTACATTAAAGACTAACGCATTAACCCTTTTAGATATTCCCTTAAGGCTTGATGAATAGCCTTTTTTTATTTCTAAATTATTTAAGTTTATAAGACCTATGCCAAGGTTTAGAAAATGATTTTGGCAATATTTAACTTTTTCCCACAAAGGGCTTGGTATATATTTTTTATCAAAGTGTTTTTTTAGCACGTCCTTCGCTTTTTTCATCTCAAATTCAAAATTATCTATTGCCATTATGCTTATATAGTTTATCTTGTTTGCAAATTTTTTCTGTATTAAAGAAATTTCAGAACTTAGCATTTTAGATACTACTTCACAGCATACAAGCATTTTAAACTCTATATTTGTATTTTCGTGGTTCTTGTCATAATTGACGCCATAATAGTTCATAATGTCATAAAGATTAGGCATAATTGTACCAAACTGACCCTGCTTTTTTATGATGTCCTTTGTATCTTCAACTAGACCTAAGACTTTTGAGCTTGAAATCTGTTTTGCCTGAGTGTGAGTTGTAAAAAGCCAAATCATTTTTCTTAAAAAGTCTTTAGAGTTAGTTACAATAAGGCTATTTTTTGCAAATGACAAAAGTTCCCTACATTCATTTTTGTTAAATTCAGTATTTTTTTGATTTTGAGAAAGCTCCGTCAGCTTTTCAGCAGTCCACTTATGGTATTTTGCGGCGTCAGGGTTTAACTGTGCAACAGGTACATAAAATCTTTTAAATGTATTTACTATTTCAATATCAAGACCTTGCTTGCTTCTTATTATTTTAAATCTTTTAGCATATACTGCAAGTATTTCATCAAATCTGTCTAATCCGTTTGTGTCTATTGTAATTATTGTAATTTCTTTGTCATTCATTCTAAAATTTTCCATTTGTAGCACACCTTCTTTTTTTAGTTTTATTTTTATAATTTATTATAGCATATAAAATAAATAATGTCAACTAAGAATAAATAAAAAAGTCGCTTCATACTAATGATAGCGACATTTTTACAGTTAATTTTTATTGACGAACTCTACAAGGTTAAGACCCCAGTAGCCAGCTTCATTCTTGGCAATATTATATTTTGCAGTATATTCTTTTCCAGCTTTTGATTTTCTAGTAAGCTCAACCTGTTCTCCGTCTGCTAAAATTCTATCCAGCAAATCTTCAGTCAAGTCCATTTTCCAAAACTTCTTAAAGCTGTCCTTCCACAGTGTGAAATCGCAAGTCTTGTCAGGATATGCGTGTTCACATTGGAACGTTCTGTCATTTTCTACTATTTCTCCGCCACAATTTGGACATTTTGCTCTCATTTCTATCACTCTGTAGGCTTATAAAAGCCTACTCCTTTCTTTTTAATATTTTTATTATATATAATTATTATAGCATATATAATTATTTTATTCAACTAATTATTTTAATATTTAAAGTCTTTAGGAAACAGTTTTTGGGCGTTATATCTATGCGCCTTATCAAACTGCGTTTTCATTGCTGACAAATCTTCATTTGGAAGCGACAGCTTTTCGCAAAATTCCTGAAGTTTTTCAAAAAGTTCTTTAGGTATGTCTGATAAATTTACGTCTTTTCCCTGACTTTTACCAATAAACTCCTTATTTTCGTTTCCAAAAAGAAGTATGTCCTCAGTATTTACATCCTTTGCTCCAAGAAAATATTTTCCTTTTCCTAAGTTTTTATAGCTTATATTATAATCCTGGTCTTTTACAATAAGATTGACCTTATGCTCATCAGGTCTTATCATATTTATTGATTTTGCAATATCGCAGCCTTTCTGAATATTCCCGTCAGCTATCACAATCTGCTGGACAGGATATTTTTTTGCTGGGTCGCTTTCCCTTTCGTGTACAAAGTCAATTTCATATTTTAGCACAGCCGCTTCAGCAGTTATTGTATGATTTGCAGCCAAAAAGATTAATCTGTCCTTTAGCGTTTGGCTATCGCAGTCTGTCGTAATTTCTATGCTGTTTTTTTCACTCATTCCAAAAAGACCTTGTGATACATTTGTAATACGGAATTTTCCAATATCCGTTTCTTTATCATAAATGCAGCTTGTGCAGGTTGACGCAAAACTTCCGTCATAAATAGGAACATACCTGTCCTGATATTCAGGACGGAATGTATAGGCAAAGGCGTCCTTTACATAACCATAATTCTTCCCTAAAAGAGTAGATGTTGTCATAGCCTGTATAAATTCTCGTGATACCATTGACCGTTCAAGCCTGTCATCCTCATCTTTTACAAACCTGTTCTTCCGATTATCGCCCCAAGTGCTATAAACCTTGTCATCAAGATAAATAGCAAGAAATCCTAAGTCACAGTCCAGGTTAAACTTCAACTCCCCGTCCAGCTTGAAGTCATATCTTTTGATATTTAGTGTATTAATTCCGCCTTTGGGTGCGTAGTGCCGTATTGCATAATCTAGGCTCATATCGGAAGGGCATTTTATTGTTGCCTTGTCAATTTTCTTATCTAATGCCAAATTTCCAAATGCGTCGTTTATTGTGTCAAATTCCTTCATTTCCATTCTTCTACGTTCCATAAGCTCCCCGTCAAATGCGTTGAAAAGTTCAAGAATTAATTCAACATTTTTTTCTTCATCTTTTATTGTAACTTTATGAACACCGTCCCAAACGACAGTTAAAGGTCGTTTTTCCATAATCTTTCACCTGCTACTAAAAACATATAATATATTCAGTCTTACTAATTTGTAGCATTTCTCCTTCTTTTTTATTTTGAATATATCATGCCTGTAAATTATAATAAATTATAATAAAAAAGGCTGGAAAATACCAGCCTGATTTATCAAATTTGTTTTCAGTATATGAACTTTATTCTATTTATAGTAATTGGTGCGAATGATGGGACTTGAACCCATACGGCTACTGCCACTACCCCCTCAAGATAGCGTGTCTACCATTCCACCACATTCGCAACTAACTTACTCTGTTTATT